>Ga0302323_100004872_pt1 | contig 10960 bp, 11 predicted proteins | sample Fen_T0_3_FD_201950 | JGI IMG/M metagenome (GOLD analysis project Ga0302323, IMG submission 201950) | Peat permafrost microbial communities from Stordalen Mire near Abisko, Sweden - Fen_T0_3 | ecosystem: Environmental > Terrestrial > Soil > Wetlands > Permafrost | place: Sweden: Abisko... | reverse complement strand
AGACCCATGGCTAATAAGGCAGGGAGTGCGAATAGGACGCCGCCATGGGGTACATCTAAAACCGGTTGGAATTGGGGCGCTACGGATTCCAGATCGCCAATACTGGCGGTAACCCGTCCCATCACATCCTGTGCATCAACGCCCATGAGCGCAGCTCGATCAGCGCTACTGCGTTCACTTTTACTGGTTACGAGGTTATCAGGATCTTTTTTTTTGCGGGCTTATGCAATGTCCTGCCCGTATCGCTTTGGCCAAGGTGTCTGCTTTAATATCAAGCTTTGCGGCAATATCGGCTACCTCTTCGTGCTCACTCAATAACTGTTGAACTTGTTCGATAACTGCTGGCGTTAATATTGCCGGGCCTCGCCGCTTTTTTTGCTTATAAAAACCGCCAGGGCCTTTTTCTCGATACAGCTTGACTGAGCGTTTAACACTGATCTTGGTTACCCCAAAGGCGCGGGCAATCTCCGCTTGTTGCGTATGTCCATTGACACAGAATTGGGCCGTAATCATTTGGAAAGATCGAGTATCTTCTTCCGCGTGACTAAATACGGGTAAGCTCCCATTGAAATAGATAATGTTCTCTTCTTCTTTGATGAAAGCGAGCAAGGCGGATTCGCGCTAGCAATCCGCCATAAACGGAGCATTGAGCCTGACCCTCGCACGGACTTTTCCACGCGAGGGTTTGTTATTTTTATACTTGGAATATTTGTTTAATCTTGCTAAATTATTGAGCATGGCGATTTGCTGGGCATCTATGTCATAGAGCCAAGATTAGCTTGAATTGACAACCAATCATCCTGCCGCATGTTCTTTAAGCCACTCTTTCAGCGCTTCATTCATGCGCGTTTGCCAGCCACGGCCTGTAGAACGGAAGGCTTCCAGAATGTCCTTATCGAAACGAATAGCCACTTGTTCTTTATTACCGAACCCGGCAGGTCGTCCGGCACGGCGCTGGACGATAGCCTCGCGCATAAGTAAGGTTGCGTCTGGCGAATCCTCGTCGTCTTCCGGCTCAATACCAGACAGTTTGTGTTGGTGCAATAGCGCCAAATCGGTTTTTGATTCGCCGCGCTCGTGGGCGGAGCGCATGTCGTCAAGCGTCATCGTAGTCATTTTCAAGCCAGTCATGGTAAACCTCTCGTTCACTGCGTTTAGCGGGGCGGAAACTGATGATGTGCGGGATTACTCCAGGCAAATATACCACGGTCAACACCATCAGCAGATCAAATACATAGGCAAAGGATTGTTGGCGGCGCTCGCCGTTGCGCTCGGTGTCAATATCCATGCGGAAAGGGCTTTCATGCACCCAATCAGCATCAATGAAATCAAGCTTGTGCTTATCCAGATTTGCTTCTCGCTTGACTTCACGCCATATGTATTTTGCATGCATGGAAATGATTGTAGATGCGATAATTATCGGCGTCAAGGTTTTGCAAATCCGTCCGCAACGTTTCTGCTACGCTGTGCATTTTAGCTTGAAGTTGTTTTGAAACGTTAGGGACTAGGTTGCAAACTCTGTCCTGCTTAGTAGCAACAACTTCTGGAGATACAGGCAAGAGCAAACTAAATAGTGCAATCGGGTGTATAAGGAAAGACTCGCAGGAAATAACGAATTGTTGTAGCACACAGTCCAAGAGGGCCGCCAATCTATAAATAATTTGAAGCTTGGTCCAAGCAAGTAGCCTGGATGGTGTCGCGTCTTTTACCTCGCGGACTTTTACAGGCTTTATCATTGAAAATTCACTTTTCTAATCAACAGTTGTTTTTTCCCGAAGCGTGACGGGGTTTGTAAATTGTTATTAAGGTCTTCAAACGTGCCGGTCGGAGTTCTACCGTTTGCTGAAAGCTTAAAAGCTAAATAAGTCTTGTAAAGATGATAGTGTTGGTATGTCCATATCTTTTTAATCGATTTGTAGTCACTTATTACCCTATTGATTCCTAAATAGTAGTTATCAGAAAAACGTCTTGATAATGACCGACATGACCCCTGCAATCAATACGCCCATCATCCACTTTAGCGTGACTGAATCTGCTTTAAGTACCGCCAAGTCAGTTTTAATTGGAGATAAGGCTAGTTCAATGTCAGCTTTTGTTGCCAAGCTATTTTGAGATTCGACAATAGCACGCACAAAAGCATCTGCATGTTCTTGGGATACGCCAACTGCTTTAAGTTTAATAACGGCTTCTTGGGTATCAAAAGTAATTGTTGTCATAAGTAAACCTCTAAAACAAATAAACATCATCACAAAATATTAACATTAACTGAGATTAAAAGCCGGAAAACGGCGAAAAGATTTTTTTCATGCCGTCCCCACTTCGTTTCGGCATCCATGCCGCATAATGAGCCCCGGCCCGTTTCAGTCGCCAAAGCGCGACGAAGTATATACCCTAATACTGCTGCCTTAAAACAATAACTCATTGTATTTTAATATTAAACCCGAGCGCGACGGGGTATGTATCCCGTCGCAACGTTTGGGACTTGGCGGCATGTCTGACATCGCACCGGAATTCAAACGTCCTGAGCGGGTTAAATAAGCCGCCCAGGATCAGTATTTCCTTGCTCCAAGCAAGTAGCCTGGATGGTGTCGCGTCTTTTACCTCGCGGACTTTTACAGGCTTTATCATTGAAAATTCATTTTTCTAATCAACAGTTGTTTTTTTCTTAACACCCATGACATAAGGCATTTGATATTGCACAATTTTGTTATCGACTGTGACTAAGGTAACCCGCAAAAAATAAACCACAAATACAATGGAACGCAGATGACACAGATGATTATGATAAACACGGATAATCTATAAAAAACCTGCGTTAATCATCATCAGCGTCATCTGCGTTCTATTTTTGGTTGATTCATCGTGTATTTTATTTTTTGCGGGTTGCCTAAGTAGAGCATCCGCCTGATAATCATAACGGCGTAAATTCCACGCATTTAAAGTGAAGGCATTTCTACGCCAACCTGGGAAGCGCTGAAATTAACCATTTCCAAAAAAACGCCACGTTGTAATTCTTTCTCGGCTAGCCTGAGCAACGCCTGATTGGTTTCTGAGGCCAAATAAACTTCGCCGCAGTTATCGCAAATATCGGCTGGAACTTGTTTGAAAACCAAAACGCTTTGATTGCGTTCCAAAGTGACTGTAGTAAAACTTTTTTCAGTATAACCGTGCTGGCAAATCACACATTTCATAATGTTCTCCTCGAAAAATTATGAGTCCATTTTAAGATGCTGGGCTCGTAAACCGTTACCATAACTAACTACTGCTCTGGTTTATTAATTGCAACGACAACATGTAAAGGACGTTGTTTTAGGGTGTAACCATTAATCACATCAAAGGGGGCAGGTTAAATTGATTGTATTTCATAAGGCGGATAAATTGTAACGGCCATAAGGTATATTCACCGTCAAGCAATGCGCTACACCAGACTTAAATGACATGCTCTTTAAGCCACTCTTTCAACGCCTCATTCATACGTGTTTGCCAGCCTTTGCCGGTTGCGCGGAAGGCGGTCAGTACATCTATATCAAAACGTACCGTGATTGAGACCTTGGTGGGTGATGATAGCTTGGACAAGCGTTTAAATTGCATCAATTCTGCCGATGTTAGCGGCTGATTATCAATATCAGCTAATGCGGCAGCGTTAATGGCTGCGTCTTCAAGGTCAGTTGGACAAATCAAATTGAGTTTCATAATGGTTAAACTCCCGTTGGTTGGCTTTACGTAAGCTAATAATACGATTGACATCCCCGCGCTCAACAAAAACGACACAATACAAGCGGTTTTTATAGGGGGCTAAAGCAGTTTTTCTAAGTTCTCCATAATCGTGACGCGTATCGTTCCAGATTAATGCATTAGACCACTCCAAGTATTGAGGGTAGGTTAAAGAAGACTGTTCTTGCAGGTTAATTTTTTGCTCATTTGAATGAATCTTGAGTTAGAGGCTGTGAAAAAATCGATTATGCAATTTGTAACATATTGAAAAATAATGGTAAAAAATTACTAATCATGGATTTTTTCACAACCTCTTAGTCTAATTTCCGCTTCGCGATATTTTTCCGCACAGAACGCCGCCACTTCGGGAGGTAATGAAGGACCCGGCGCTGTTTTATTCCAATCCAGGGTTTCCAGATAATCACGAACGTACTGTTTATCGAAACTGGGCGGGCTGCTGCCTACCTGATACTGATCAGCAGGCCAAAACCTGGATGAATCAGGTGTTAGTGCCTCATCAATCAGGTATAAAACCCCGGCATCATCAACACCGAATTCAAATTTGGTATCGGCAATAATAATACCCCGTTCTTTAGCATAGGCTGCCGCTTCTTTGTACAACTTTAAACTGGCATCACGCACTTGCTCTGCCAGATCTTGTCCCATCAAGGCAACGGTTTGTTCAAAAGAAACGTTTTCGTCATGCTGATCAACAGCCGCTTTAGTCGATGGCGTATAAATGGCTTCGGGCAATTGCTGGGCTTGCTGCAGGCCGGCAGGTAATTTAATACCGCACACTTCACCTGATTTTTGATAATCTTTCCAGCCGGAACCTATAAGATAACCGCGCACTATCGCTTCAACCGGCAGCGGCTTTAATAGCTTAACCACAATAGCCCGTCCTTCAATCTGGGCACGTTCAACAGCATCCGGCACAACCTGCTCCAACGGGATATTGACTAGATGATTGGGAATAATAGTCTGCAATTTGTTAAACCAGAAATTGGAAATGCGGGTTAAAACACGCCCTTTGCCAGGAATCGGATCAGGCAAAATGACATCAAATGCCGAAAGCCTATCCGTTGTCACAATTAGCATGTGCTTATCATCAATATCGTAAATATCACGCACTTTTCCGCGAGCACGGAGCTTTAAAGAAGACAGTGCTGATTGGTATAGAGCTTCTGGTGCGGTCATAAGTCCTCGCTAAGTTTTCAAATAGGGTTAATGTTATAATTTTAACATTATTCTTTACGGAACAGGATTGATAACAATGAGCTGGTTTAGCACAGTTGTAGGCGGTGCATTCGGATTCTTGCTTGGTGGACCTTTAGGCGCCATTTTAGGCGCGTCCGTCGGCCATCAGTTTGGCAAGGGTTTGGACGGTATAGAAACAAGTGAAACGCTCAATCCCGGCGATCAGCATCGCGTACAAATGGCATTTTTCACGGCCACATTTTCAGTCATGGGCCACATAGCCAAGGCTGACGGCCATGTCTCCCCCGAAGAAATTTCACAGGCCAACCGTGTCATGAATGAAATGGCACTGACTAGCGACATGAGGGCAACCGCGATCAGTCTTTTTCAGCAGGGAAAACAAGCTGATTTCCCGCTGAATGATGTCTTGGCCCAATTCTACAAAGAATGTCACAGGCGTACCGATTTAATACGCATGTTTTTGGAAATTCAATTGCAGGAAGCCTTTGCTGATGGCACTTTGGCGGTTAGCGAAGAAAAGTTGCTTTTGCATATTTGCAGTCAACTGAGAATTTCCCGCTTTGACTATGAACGCTTGAAAATACAATTACAAGCTCAACTACGATTCCAGGGACGCGGCTCCTACACCAAAAATACGCCACAAAAAACCAGCCTGCAAGATGCTTATAGTGCTTTAGGCCTAACGCCTTCGGCCAGCAAGGTCGAGGTTAAAAAAGCCTATCGACGCTTAATGAGCCAAAATCACCCGGATAAACTGGTTGCTAAAGGCTTACCCGAAGAAATGATGCGACTGGCTAAAGAAAAAACTCAAAAAATCAGCAAAGCCTACGAGACTATTCAAAAATCAGGTTAATAACCTTATGTCAAATTCGGGCAACCCCGGCTCTCGTGCTCTTTTAAACGGACAAAACGAAACTCTGACTATCCAGTTAATGGATGTTAGAATAAAGAAAAATATGGGTCTACTGAATTTAGATGTACATTGACTATTCAAAATGAAGACAACCCCGGCATCGTTAACACTATTATCTATAATTAAGAGGATTCTATGCGGAACCTGAAGTTTTTACCCGCGATAATTGGAGCGATACTTGCCATCGCCCTCATTTCATTCGTCGCCTTCCATTTCATATTTCTTGATCTGTTTGTTGACCTGTGGTGGTATCAATCACTAAAGCTTGAATCCTATTTCTGGCTAAGGCTTCTTTATAAGTATTTTCTTTCGGGCGCCGTTACGCTGACTTTCTTTGCCATTTTCTTTTTTCATTTCTGGCTCGCGTCCCGTTATTTGGGCTTAAGTCCGCCGGATGATGTCCTTAATAACTTAGATAAGCGCCGGCGCTTTCAACGTTTTTCCGACGTCTTTATGAGTGGATCAATAAAGGTTTACACACCCATATCGTTTGCGTTGGGCGTATTTGTCGCCATACCTTTTTATAACCAGTGGGAAACATCATTACTGTTCTTTTTTGGCAGGAATTCGGGTGTAACCGAAACGATTTTCGGAAATGATACCAGCTTCTATATGCTGTCTTATCCGATTTTCATGCTTATTCAAAAAGAACTGCTAATAACGGCCGTTTTAATATTCTCTATGGTTGGCATTCTGTATTGGCTGGAACATGTTTTTGTACCCAATCAGAATAAAGAATTTCCCTTGGGCGCTAAAATTCATTTAACGGTTTTAATCGGCTTTGTTGTTGCATTTGTGGTTTGGGGATTCATGCTGCAACGATTTTCACTGCTATTTAACGATACGCACGAACCGGTATTTTATGGGCCGGGATTTGTAGAAATACGTTATAAACTGCCGCTTATATGGCTGGGAATAGTGACCTTTCTGGCAACAGCAGTGAGCGCTATCCTGTTTATTTTTTCAGAAAAACACCGCATTAAAGCACCCTTTTTAATCTCGTTTGTCGCTTTCCTTTGTGTTTTAGGGTTGCCAGCGGTTCAATTTATACCTGACTCAATCCAGAAATTTATTGTCAACCCCAATCCGGTTAAAGCAGACGGGCCGTTTATGCAGCACAATATTAATGCGACGCTGGATGCTTATGATTTAAAAAACATCAAGACCGTTGATATGGCTATTAAACCGGATGCGACTGATGACATTGTGGCTTGGGGTACGCAAAAGCATTTTGAGAATATTCCCGTTTGGGACAGTAGCGTGCTCATTCACACCTATAGACAATTACAGGAAATAAGACCTTATTACAAATTCCATTCGGTCGATGAAGACCGCTACTTTATTACTGACCATACCCGGCAGGTTAATCTGGCAGCCAGAGAAGTTGATATTTCGAAACTGCCGAGTGAAGCCCAAAACTGGGAGAACACCCACTTGCGTTATACCCATGGCTTTGGCGCTGTGGTTTCACCGGCTGCACAGGATGCCGATAGCCCCCTGGCCTGGTTTTTACGCAATTTGAGCATGGATTCCGATGTTGGCTTCAATGTCACCTATCCGGACATTTACTACGGCGAGGGGCAATACAGCTATGCCGTAGTTCCCAATAAGCTAAAGATCGTAGACATTTCCGGCAGTGATCCCGGTATGTTAAATGCTTATTCCGGTGAAGGAGGCATTCCCATCGCATCGTTGTTCAGAAAAGCCCTGTTTTCAATTTTTTTGAAAGATGAAAAAATATTCTTTTCAACCAATATAACCAGACAGAGCAAACTCAAGATACGCAGAAACATTACCGAGCGCATAAGTACCTTGACGCCGTTTCTGCATCTGGATAAAGACCCCTATCTGGTTATAGACAAGGACAGACTATACTGGATACAGGACGCCTATACCTTATCCAACCGGTATCCCATCTCCAAGCCTGCTGACGAGAATTTTCTGGAAGGACATCAACAATTCAACTACATCCGTAATTCCGTTAAAGTCGTTGTCGATGCATACGATGGCGATGTTGATTTTTATATTGCTGATTCATCAGATGCCATTATTCAGTCATACTCCCGCGCTTATCCCGGATTACTTAAACCTCTGAATGAAATGCCCACTGAATTACGTAAACACTTGCGCTATCCACGTGACCTTTATTATCTTCAGATGAGAATTTATGCAAGATATCATCAACGGGATCCTGCATTATTCTACGAACAGGCAGAAACCTGGTCACAAGCCAACGTCCGTGGCAAGCCAGTATTGCCTTATTATCAAACCATGGATTTTGGCAACTGTAATAATAAGGAGGAATTTGTCATGATTGACCCGATGACGCCTGTTAACAGGGACAACCTTAGTATGGTAGGTATCGCCGGCATTATGGATGAAACCAAATGCGGACTTGAATACAAACCCGGCATTACCGTTTACAGGTTCGGCAGAAATGTTCAAGTTAATGGACCGGCACAGATAGAAGCGCTGGTTAACCAGGATCCGTTAATTTCCGAGCAATTTACCTTATGGGATCAGGGGGGCTCCCGGATTGAAATGGGACGTATGATTACCCTGCCGATGGGCAATAACATTCTGTATGTACAACCAGTTTATATAGCCTCACTCAAAAACCAAATACCGCAATTAATCAGGGTCATTGTTTCAATTGGTAATGAAGTGGTTATGGATAGAAGCTTATGGTCGGCTTTTAATCGCTTAAAACAAATTTACGCCAAGCGTGCTGCCAACGGCAACGGATCGGAAATGCCTAAAGTCATTATGAATCTAGGGAACAATTAAAGGCCTAATGCAATACACTTTTACCCGGCGGGATATAAACTTACCCGCCGGGGCAACAGGTAAATATCAATTATTTCATCACCTCAAAAAGTCTGTCTTCCAAATCTTTTTTTGCCGGGCTTTCACATAAAGCCGATAAATCCTGAAAGATTTTGAGTTTAACGTAACTCATGTCACTTAAAACTGCTGCATGTCAGGTATCAGTTAATTTAACAAGTCATATAGCGTTTTATGAACATTTCCGTTGTTATCCCTACTTACAATCGCTGTGAATTGTTAAGACGAGCATTATTATCCGTATTTTCTCAAACCTTATTACCGGCTGAAGTAGCAGTTATTGATGACGGCTCAACCGATGGTACAAACACCATGATTCGCAATGAATTTCCAGAGGTAAGCTATTACCGTCAGGAAAATCGCGGTGTCAGTAGCTCGCGAAACCTAGGCATACAACACACAACCGGCGACTGGCTGGCGTTTCTGGACTCCGATGACGAATGGCTACCTGAAAAGCTAACCAGGCAAACAGCCGCTTTAACCGCAAATCCTGAAAGCAAGATTTGTCACACTGAAGAGTTATGGATACGCAACGGCATCCGTGTTAATCCTGCCAAAAAATACGCCAAAAAAGGCGGCTGGATATTTACACAGTGTCTGCTGCACTGTGCGATATCACCGTCTACCCTCATGATACATCGTTCGGTATTTAAAGATATTGGGCTATTTGATACCCGCCTGCCTGTCTGTGAAGACTATGACTTATGGCTTAGAATAAGCGCAAACTACCCGGCTTTATTGATTGAGGAGCCACAAATTAAAAAGTATGGCGGACATGAAGATCAGCTATCGCAAAAGCTCTGGGGCATGGACAGGTTTCGAATTGATGCCCTGCAAAAAATCATAGATACGGGTCAATTATCCATCGAAAACCAGCAGGCGGCAGTCAACATGTTATTAAAAAAAGCAGAAGTTTATCTTAAAGGGGTCACAAAACGCGGAAAAACAGATGAAGCAACTTATTACCAGCAGCTTATTAAGCGTTACTTGCTGATAAAAGGGTAAATTTGTTTGTTCATCGGTATTTTCCGTGTAGCAGGGAAATGGATATTATGAGCGGGATTAGCTTTATAATAAGTATGATAAAGTCGAAGATTAATCAAGTCTCTACCTGGAATAGAGCCTTAATTGGAATTGTTTTATATATAATAAGGCTATAAAATGTTTACTAAGCTACCCTCGAAAATCTTCAAGTTCTTGCTCAAGCCCAGTGTTATTGTATTCATAGTGATTATGTTCATTATGGTCATATTTTTTTCAATTCGTATCTACAATTCTCTAGGTGGGCCACGTCTGGAACTTTGGCATACCTTTGTTCCGCATGAGATGGATGATGAAGCGATTGACGCCACGGACTGGGCGGGTTATCTCGCAGCCGAAAATCAGCTGTTTGATGAGGTCAAGATAAACGTTACACAACAGCTTGAAAGCGCACAGAAAAATCCTCTCAACCGTTACTATGAAGCTAGCTTGATTTATCCGGATCATTTCGAGCATAACTGGAATCATTCCTACATGATGCAGCCTGAGGATAACCCAAAAGGCGCTGTGGTATTGCTGCACGGATTGACGGATACACCTTATAGTCTACGCCATGTTGCCGACCTGTATCGCCAACGCGGTTTTGTCGTCATTGCCATCCGACTGCCTGCACACGGTACGGTGCCCAGCGCATTATCCAAAGTACATTGGCGAGACTGGATGGCGGCAACGCGATTAGCCGTACGGGAAGCCAAACGTCTCACCAGTCCGGAAGCGCCACTGCATCTGGTTGGTTTTTCCAATGGCGGCGCACTGGCGATGAAATACACCCTGGATACGCTTGATGATCCCAATCTGGCAAAACCACAACAGGTGATACTGATTTCACCCATGATCGGTGTAACCCTGTATGCCCGTTTTGCAGGCTTGGCAGGTTTACCGGCAATATTCCCACCGTTTGCCAAGGCTGCCTGGTTGAGCATTACCCCGGAATTTAATCCCTTTAAATATAACTCGTTTCCCGTCAATGGCGCTCGCCAATCTTATCTGTTAACGAGTGTATTACAACAACAGATTTACCAAGATTCACAGGATAAAAAACTGGCTGCACTACCGCCAATACTGACATTTCAGTCGGTGGTGGATTTTACTGTCAGTACGCAGGCGATCATCACGGCGCTTTATAACTTGCTGCCCTCTAACGGTAGTGAATTGGTATTGTTTGATATTAATCGTAACATTAAGATTGAACAGTTATTTAGACCCTCAATAATTTCTACTATTGATCAT
>Ga0302323_100004866_pt1 | contig 10964 bp, 11 predicted proteins | sample Fen_T0_3_FD_201950 | JGI IMG/M metagenome (GOLD analysis project Ga0302323, IMG submission 201950) | Peat permafrost microbial communities from Stordalen Mire near Abisko, Sweden - Fen_T0_3 | ecosystem: Environmental > Terrestrial > Soil > Wetlands > Permafrost | place: Sweden: Abisko... | reverse complement strand
TCTTCAGCTTCTTCTGATAAGTAGCCTTTTTCGACCAGCTCATTCCTGAAATCCACATCTGAAATATCTTTCCTACTGATAAGTGATTGAAGTTGCTCAGTCTCATCCTTATTCAGGATATCTGCATTTCCTGTCAGTAGATTAACAATGAAATGGTTTTCCGAATCTCTGATCTTAGAGAATATATTATACTTTGAATAGTTAATCATAACTAATTTTAAAATTCATTGGAATAATAGAACAGCTCATGATTGAAAATGAATATTCATAAACTGAATATTCATTATATCAATCATGCCGACCTCATCTTAATTAGTCGTGGCAACCCACTATAATTTTTGATGTTTTAGCACAGCACTGTGCAGGCTTTGCACTTACTTTTTCTGTCTTCTTTTTTACCAGACTCTTCATTTTTAGAATAATTACTTGATTAATAATACTGTATTTATTGTTTTTATTATTTTATCCCGCGGTATAATACCCAGGGTTACCTGAGGTTTGCCATTCGCAGGAATATATAATAAGGTTGGTAAATTTGTGATGCCCAGACTCTGGACAAGTTCTTTCTCCTGATCGGTATTTACTCTGTACACTACAAGTTTCCCCTGATACTCTTTTGCAATCCCTTCTACTATAGGAGATAAAGCCCTGCAAGGAGGACACCAATCAGCATAAAAATCAACAACTGCAGGCGTTGTTCCCAGGTATTTCCAGTCTTTATTTTCATCATAATTATAAACAAGCTTTTTGAATTTCTCAGTTGTAAGTTGCTGCACCTCAGTACCGGATATGATTGCACCATTCTTGTTTTCAGATTTTCCTGAATTGCACGAATTGAAAATAATGGAAACTATAATAAATGTAAGATAGAATGCCTTTTTCATTTTTTGAGATTAATAGTGAGACCGTTAAAATTACAATTATGCATTTTTTAGTTCTTACATGTACAGGAACGATCAGCTTTTTCTCCGGCTATGGTCCAGCTTGAAACCAGAACCTTGCCCTTTTCATATGGAGCTGATTCTTCAATTATCCTTATTGAGGAGAATCCTGCTTGCTGAAGTTGCTCAAGATATTCATCCCTGGTAACAGAACCGGCCCAGCATTCAGCAATTGCTTCAGGATCGTTCCTGTACTCGTCAGGAATCTGTTCAAGTGCATAAATATCACTTATCACAAACCTTCCTCCCTTTTTAAGGATCCGGAAAACTTCATTCCACACTGCCTGCTTATCGGAAGCATGATTAATTGTACAATTGGATATTACCAGGTTTGCAATGTTATCATCGAGTCTGATCTTCTCCAGGGGACTGAATCTGAATTCTACATTTTTTACATCAAGTCTGATAGCTGTACTGCTTGCTTTTTGTATCATACCTTCTGATATATCAATACCATATACAAACCCAGTGTTCCCAACTTCTTCTGCAAGTCTAAGGACATCGGTTCCTCTTCCGCTTCCAAGATCGACACATACTTCCCCTGGTTTTGCTTCTGAATAATTTATAGCTCCACCGCATGAAAGGCAGCACGATGATTCGGCAAGTTCACTATAGCGTTTGTTTATCTCTGTATAACTCATTATTAACTCCTGCAATTTGATTTAATATATTATTTATCAGCATCTTGTACATGGACCACTTGTAATCATATAACCCAGAAGGCTACCGAAAAGGATTGAGCTGTAGGAATGACTTGTTATAAAACACGATCCTGTTGAACAACCCACAAAATGGTAATACAGGAATCCTGCTCCGCCTCCTGCAAGTACTCCGAGAAATGGTCTCCAGAAATACCACGATCTCAAAAATTCCTTTAATGTTTTTGGTCTCAACGTGACCTTACAATTGTTTTCCATTTACTCTTTCTTCCTTGTATTGAGAGATAATGGCAGGTAAAGCGGACAAAAGCCAAGAAGGCTTGTCACAACAAATATTGCTGACAATGCCAGAAGTATTATTGCAAGAGTACCTGAAATAACATTTGCAAAATAGAGTATCACGACTACGACTGCAACCAGTATTCTGATCACTTTGTCAACTGTTCCCATGTTTTTTTTCATTTCGTTTTTTCTTGGTTTAAAATTATTACACAAAAATACTATCCAATCTATCATAAACAGAGGAATTAAGAGTGCACTTTGACAAGTAACAGCTTGATTAAGGACAACTTTTTTGTTGATTTAAGTTAACTTTGCATCGTTTAATCAATAGTCAATCCATGAAAACCATTCTTGAAACTGACAGTGATTTTATTTGTGATATCAAGGCACCTTGCTTTCAAATGCTGTCGCCGGAAGAAGCCGAGCTTGTCAGAGCAAGCAAAACTCAAATACTTTTCCGGAAAGATGATAATCTCACCAAACAAGGAGCTTTTGCTTCATATATTCTTTTCATGATTGATGGCTATGCAAAGCAATATCTTGAGGGTGAAGGGATTAAAAACTACAACCTCAGGATAATAAAACCAGGAGAATTTGTCGGACTTTCAACCGTTTTTTCAGAAAACACTTTTAATTATTCTTCTTTGGCATTAACGGATTGTCATGTATTTCTAATTGAAAAGCAGGCTATTTCAAATGTGATCAAACAGAATGGCATGTTCGGATTTAATATTATTAAAAGATATTGTGAACAAAACACAAACCTGATCAATACTGTACGCAATCTTATGTACAAGCAGATGAATGGCAGGATGGCAGACGCATTGATATATATCGACAGCCTGAAAAACGAAAAAGCAGAAATATTTCAACTTCTCTCAAGAAAGGATATTGCCGATTTTGCAGGCATCTCAACTGAAAGTGCAGTTAAACTACTTAAAACATTTGAAAAGGATGGATTGATCAAGCTGAATGAAAAGGATATAGAGATAATTAAATACAATGCCCTGCTGGAAATAAGCCGGAAAGGGTAATTTTTATATTACCAGCAACTTGAATCCAAGAACATTTACCAGTTTCTGTCCTGGACAGAAGACCTGATAAGCTGTTGGCCAGACCCTGGCAAGATACCTGTCCTGGGCTTCACGGAACATTATAATTAATTCATCCATGGCAACCAGGTTGGTCTTATCCTTAAAGTTGTAGCCTAAATCTTTAATAATCTGGGTTATGTCATTGAACTTTCCCAGATTCTGGGTCATACTGTCAAGCTTCTTCTCAAGCTCTTTTATAATGGAAGGGTTTAAGGGTCTGAAAATATAAAGCTGATAAAGAAAATCCTTGGCTTTCTTTCTGAGTTTATGAAGCATTTCAGGCTTCGGATTATTCCTGCAGGAGACATAAATATTCGTAACCGATATATATGTATTCTCAAGTTCCTTTATAAGAAGCTGAGGATCTATCATTTTCATTGTCTGAAATCGGATCCTGTATCCGGTATTATTCAGAAGAGAATTAATTTGTTCCAATATTTCTTTAATTTCTTCTGAAGGTTCCGCAGCAAGTTCAGGTTTTTCCAGAAGTTGTGTAAGCATTTCATTTTCCGGAAGTTTTGAAAATATCTCCGGATACTCCTTTCTGAATGCTTTAAGAATTTTCCTTTTTACTGTAGTCTCCCTCCACGAACTTAATATTCTGCCGACTTCTCTCAGATCGGTTATATCTTTTTCGTAAAAAGGATTGTCAAGCTGGGGAGATGCAAGTCGCATTACCGCTCTCGACTTTTTCATCAATACACGGATATCATGTACTGCTTTCTCATCAGGTACAGCAGATCTTTTCAGTAAAGCCTGAGATTCTCTGATATATCCTGCCATAGCAGGTTTGAGATCCTTCAATTTCACGTAATCCAGTTCCATCTATAATATAGTATGCATGTTAAAGTTACAAAAAAATGAAATCCATTAACCGCAAAGATCGCAAAGGTTTTACGCAAAGATCGCAAAGAACTGAAATATAGTATTTTACCTTTGTGTATTTTGTGCCTGCTTTCTGTTCTTTGTGGTTAAAAGGGGTTTTTGCATCTGCCTTTACAGGGGGAAATATGGGGAGGTGGAATATATTCATACAATTCACAGAAATGCATAGTAAAGACATAGAGAATAATTAATATTTGTAACAGTATATTAACTTAGGTCTACATATAAAGAGTTAAATTTGCTTAAATTAAAATTCAAAAGAATAAAATGGGTAAAATTACAAGAGGCCAGAGGATAGGGATCCTTACTGCCGGAGGTGATTGTCCGGGTATTAATGCCGCTATCCGCGGAGTTGGAAAAACTGCAATAGTCAAATATGGTATGACTCTTGTCGGTATAAGTGATGGATTTACAGGCATGATAAATAAGGAATACAGGGAACTTACAGAAAGTGATCTTTCAGGTATACTCACTGTTGGCGGAACAATACTTGGAACTTCAAGGGAGAAACCTTTTAAAAGCAGCGGAAAAGGAAAGAATGAAATAAGTAAACCTGTACTGATAAAAGAGCATTATGAACAAATGGGACTCGATTGCCTTGTTTGCATTGGTGGAAATGGCACTCTTAAAACTGCTCACCTGCTGTCGCAGGAAGGGCTGAATGTTATAGGCATACCCAAAACAATTGATAATGATGTATGGGGTACGGACCTGACATTCGGTTTCGATTCGGCAGTAAATATAGCAGTTGAAGCAATTGACCGGTTACACTCAACAGCAAATTCTCATAAGAGGATTATGATAATTGAGCTTATGGGACACAATGCTGGCTGGATAGCATTATATTCAGGAATAGCCGGAGGAGGAGATGTGATTCTGATACCGGAAATTCAATATGATGATAAGAAAGTTGCAGAATATCTTCTGCACAGGGTAAGTGAAAATAAACCATACTCAATAGTTGTTGTCGCGGAAGGAATCAGGAATCCAGTCAAGGATAGCTGTTCAGCCGCACAGTCATTAAGTAAAAAAATAAATGAACTTACAGGTCTTGAAACAAGGGAAACCGTTCTTGGCTACATACAGCGCGGTGGTACCCCATCTCCCATGGATCGCGTCCTGGCAACAAGATATGGATCGGCTGCTGCCGATATGATCGCAGAGCGTGACTTTGGGAAGATGGTTGCTCTGAAAAATACTGAAATAGTATCTGTTCCTCTTGCTGAAGTTTCAGGAAAACTAAAGCTTGTTAACCCGAATGATCCCCTGGTAGTCCAGGCTCAGAAGATGGGAACCAGTTTTGGCATTTAATCATTTGAAGACCAAGTATTATTAAAACGATCCCGGGAATGAAAAGATTAATTTTTGTCCGTCATGGAAAGGCAGAAGATGGGTCTTCTGATATATCTGACTTCGAAAGATCTCTGACACTCAAAGGGAAGGTAATCTCCAGGCTCATGGCCCATAAACTTATGGAAAAAGAAAAATCTCCCGGGATAATTATTACAAGCCCGGCATTCAGGGCTCTTGAAACTGCACTGATATTTGCGGACGAGTTTGAGATCAACACAGATGAAGTCATTTTGAACAGCAATATCTATTATAAAATGAGTCTGCAGAATCTCCCGTCTGTACTTTCTTCTGTCACTGAAGATGCTGATCTTGTTACACTTTTTGGACATAACCCTTCATTTACACAGATAGCAAATAGCCTGAGTAAAGAAGGATGCGATTCTATTCCAAAGACGGGGATAATATGTATCTCATTCAATATTATGACATGGTCCGATATAGGTCGGAATAACGGAAAGACAGAGTATTTCCTAATACCCGAAAACGTGTTATGAATAAAAAATTCATTCCAAAGGAAATCAGCTGGTTATCTTTTAATGAACGCGTCCTTCAGGAGGCCGACAACAAAGAAGTGCCGCTTCTGGAAAGGTTTAAGTTTCTTGGTATCTATTCCAACAATCTCGATGAATACTTCAGGGTGAGAGTTGCAACGCTTAAAAGACTGTCGATTTATGGTTCAAGGTCAAAGGAAATACTCGGGTACAATCCAAAAGCTACTCTCAAAACAATTCATGATATTGTACTTGCCCATAATACAAAATTTGAAAAGATATATGCAGGACTTCTTCATGAGCTTGCGAAGCATAATACTCACATCATCAACGAGAAGCAGCTGAACCCGGAGCAGGCTGAATTTGTAAGGAATTATTTTCATAAAGAGGTAAGAACCCGACTTATGCCTTTCCTGATTGAAAAGGAAACCAGTCTGCCGAATCTGACCGACGATGCCATTTATTTTGCAATATACCTGGCAAAAACCGATACTCAGAAAAGGAGATACGCACTTCTGGAGATTCCATCCAATGTGCTTCCAAGATTTATTATTCTTCCTGAAAAAGATGACGCTAAATATATTATTTTCCTCGATGATATTATCCGGTTTGGACTGAAAGAGATTTTCTTCATCTTCGATTATGATGATATTTCTGCCTACACAATTAAACTCACCAAAGATGCTGAGCTTGAGATAGCTGATGACATATCTGAGAGCTATATTGATAAACTCTCTAAAAGCCTTCAGCAGCGAAAACGAGGAACACCAGTCCGATTTATATACGATCGTACAATACCTCCTGATCTTCTGAAAATAATAACCAGAAAACTGAATTTCGGCCCCGATGATGTAACTATTCCCAGCAACAGGTATCATAATTTTAAAGATTTCATGAACTTCCCGAATCCCGGCCGTAAGAAGTTATTTAACGAGCCGCTGGTTCCAATACCTAGTCGCGATATCCAACCCGGAAAGAGTATTTTGTCTGCGATAAAAAAAAGAGACGTTATGCTCTATTTTCCGTATCATCCTTTTGATCATTTTATTGACCTGCTCAGGGAGGCTTCAATCGATCCTTACGTAACATCCATTCAGATTACCCTATACCGCCTTGCAAGGAATTCAAGTGTTATTAATGCCCTTTTAAATGCCGTAAGAAACGGTAAATCAGTGACAACTGTTGTCGAACTTCAGGCCAGGTTCGACGAAGAAGCAAATATTCTCTGGGGTAATAAACTTCGGGAAGAAGGCGTAAAAGTTATTTATGGTGTCCCCGGACTTAAAGTTCATTCAAAGCTCTGTCTCATAACACGTGTAAAAAACGATGTCGCTCAACGGTACGCTGCCGTTGGTACAGGTAATTTCAATGAAGATACTGCTAGAGTATATACCGACCTTCTCCTTTTAACCACAGATAAGAAGATCACAAATGAAGTTTTTAAGGCATTTAATTTCTTCAGTGTCAACTATAAAAAGGATAACTTTTACCACCTGGTACTTTCACCCTTTTTCCTCAGGAATAAGATACTCCTGCTCATAGAAAACGAAATTAAAAATGCAAAGGCAGGTAAAAAAGCATTTATCTACCTTAAACTTAATAACCTTACCGACGGTGAAATTATTGACAGCCTCTACGAAGCCAGCCAGGCAGGTGTTAAAATCCGTCTGATTGTTCGGGGAATGCTTTCACTGATACCCAGGATAAAGAAACTGAGTGAAAAAATAGAAGCTATCGGAATTGTTGACAGATTTCTGGAACACTCGAGATATTTTATTTTCTGCAATGGCGGAAACGACCAGATTTATATTTCTTCAGCTGACCTCATGACCAGGAATCTTGATCACAGGATCGAAGTGACATGCCCCGTCTTTGACAAAAATATTAAATGCGAAATAAGAAAGATATTTGATATCCAATGGGAAGACAACGTAAAGGCAAGAATATTTGATTCCACTCAGTCCAATACATTTGTCAAGCCGGGTAAAAATGAAATTAACCAGTCTCAGATTGAGGTTTATAAATGGCTGAAAAAGAGTAACGAAAAGGCAGGCTAAATCCGGGTGCTGGGTGCTGGGTGCTGGGTCCTGGATCCTGGGTGCTTGGTACTGCATGTGTGCTGGTTGTCAATGACTAGCTAACCAGCAACAAGCAACCAGTACCCAGCAACACTTTAAAGTTTTATCTTTTATCTAAATATACATATGAACTACATGGCCCTTTTTACCGGAACAGTTTTTATTATTCTTTTTTCCTGGTTTTTATCAATAAAATACAAAAGGTACCATGGTATTGCCAGGTTCTTCGCCTTTGAGAGTGTTTACATTCTAGTATTACTAAACATACGGGTTTGGTTTGTAAATCCATTTTCCCTTTTTCAGATAGCTTCCTGGATACTGCTTATACTTTCAATTTATGTAGTTGCTACAGGTTATCTGTTACTTAAAAGGAAAGGGAAACCTGATATCAATTTTGAGAATACCTCAGTACTTGTAAAATCAGGCATTTATGGTTACATACGACATCCTTTGTACCTCTCAATATTCCTTTTAGGTACTGGAATTGTCTTAAAAGATCCTGCTCCTCTTCAATTGCTTCTTGGATTAATAAACCTTATCGCAGTGTATATTACAGCTCGTATTGAAGAAAATGAGATGATCGTTAAATTCGGTGATGATTATCGTCTTTATATGACCGAAACTAAGATGTTTATTCCTTTTATTCTCTGATGTATTGCGGTCCCGCAGTCATGCTTTCTTAACCTTAACCTTAACCTTAACCTTAACCTTAGCCTCAACCTTCATCTTCCGTTGCGCCTTTACGCTTTAATGCCATATTACTTCGAAGAAAGCCAGGTCATGACTTTATCTGAAGTTGGATTTTCCTTTGGATCTAAAACCTGGACCAGTTTCCCGTTTTCATCAATCAGGTATTTCTGGAAATTCCATTTCACTTCTGAATCCATCACCCCGTTCAAATTTTTAGATGTAAGCCACTTGTATATTGGAGCCATATCTGTTCCTTTCACTGAAATCTTTTCCATCAAAGGGAAAGTCACACCATAGTTTTCAGTACAGAATTTTCTTATCTCCACTGCGGTTCCTGGTTCCTGACTTGCGAAGTTATTAGCAGGAAAACCTATGATTACCAGATTATCGTGATACTTAACATACAATGCTTCAAGATCTTTGTACTGTGGTGTATTCCCGCATTTAGAGGCTGTGTTGACAACCATCACTTTTTTCCCTTTTAGCGTACTGAAATCAAAAGTACCTCCCTCAAGGGTTTTAACTTTAAAATCATAAAATCCCGATGTCTGTGCGAAAGATGCTGCAGAAAAAAGCATCAGGAAAAATAATAAGCTCAGTTTGTTCTTTTTCATCATAATATATATTAATTTTTTACTGGAATGATATAGCTCGCATGTTTTTAAACTTTTTACTTATATTATATCAGTAAAACATGTCCGTTTCATATCTATTAATTTACTTTTGCACTCTTAACAATTCCGAGAGAGTTATGTTCAGAAAAACATGGAAACAGATAAAGATTCTTATCATTTTAATCATTATACTGATTTGTCTTCCTCATTCTATTCTACCTCTCCGGACAGATGAATCAGGAAAAGAAGATCTCGAAAACTACAAGAAACTTAATGAAAGTGAACAGAGACTAATCGAATTTAAAGATAATGATGAGGCCCTGAAGCTTAAGATTGACCAGCTTGAAATAATTAATAAGAGCAGGAAGAGAAGCAATGCGCCTCCGGTAAAACTAGATATTCTTGCTTCGAGGGTCGCAAATAAGATGTGCAGAGAATCTGCAGAGAATGAATACCTGGGACATTGGAATATGGCTGGTGAAGAACCATATCTCAGGTATGCATTTGCCGGAGGATATGACCATGTTTCTGAGAACGCTTATGGAGAATGGTCATCAGACAACTATAGTGTGTCATCGCAGGTAATTAGTTCACTGATGAAAAAGGGTCATGAAAAGTTCATGGCTGAAAGGGCACCCGATGACGGACACAAAGTGAATATACTCGACAAATCCCATAATTTTGCAGGAATTGGTTTCTTTCTTTCTGGTAAACAGTTCAGATATTATGAAGAATTTATTGACAGGTATTTTGAATTTGAAAATATACCCGCAGAAATGAAAGTTGGCAATCCCTTCAATATAACTTTAAAAACGAACAGTCAAAGCTTTCTGTATTTTATGATTATCTACAGGGAGAATTGGCCACAGCCTCTTTCCCCTGCACAGATAAGTAAGAAAGGAAGTTATCGCGACTTTACAAATGAAGTTTACAAAGAAATGTCTGCCTGGGATCTTTCACGCTACAGGAATGGGACTCTTTATCAGATTCCACTCAGTTTTTCCATAGAAGGTTTATATTATATTCAGATCTATTCCGATAAAAAAGAGATAACAAAACCGGCGTCTGTCAGCACAAAAGGAAAGACGCCGGAAAGTGGTATTGTAATTAAGGTGACCAGGTAAAAGGCCGGCCTAATTTATTTTACGATCTCATGTGTTGAAGTGATAGTCATGACTACCGGGAAATTCATATTCTGATCGGGTATCTCAATGTTTCCAGTTAGTTTAGAAGTAACCGATTCTTTAACCAGATAACCTTCTTTTACTGCAAAGAGCAGAGTCTGGGTTCCGGTGAACGGTCCGCTTGTTTTAATATTGCCCATACCCTGTGACTGGGTTGACATTTTCCGTGTTCCTGAGAGAGTTGCAGTAATTTTTGCACAGTCAATTCCATCAATATTTTCAATTCCTTCGAATTTAAAATTCGATTGAATTGGCATCCAGAGTGAATTGCTTTGAGTCTTGCTGTCAATGGTATCATTCGTTGCCCAGGTATCGCCTGGATTAACACCAGTTTTAGGCAGAGCAGGAAAATAGGTCAGAAATGTTTGTGATAAATTACTTTCACCGCTTCCTTCCATAGTATAAACAATTTTAGCTGCTTCTGAAAGGTCAACTGGTTTACCGGCCGGAGAGATAACTATATTGAATACTTTTCCTTTAACATCATTAACAGACCCGCCGTTAGTACCCTGGGGTGATTCAACATTCTGAGTCAATGAGTCGATCTTTATCTCAAGCTTAAGATTTTCTGCCACTTTCCCGACAGATTTTACCTCACAGCCCATTGACATTGCAACGTTAACCATCATTGATTGTCCGTTAACATCCATATCCTCAACTATTTTAGTATTTGTAACATACTTGAATGTTTTA
>Ga0302323_100004864_pt1 | contig 10965 bp, 6 predicted proteins | sample Fen_T0_3_FD_201950 | JGI IMG/M metagenome (GOLD analysis project Ga0302323, IMG submission 201950) | Peat permafrost microbial communities from Stordalen Mire near Abisko, Sweden - Fen_T0_3 | ecosystem: Environmental > Terrestrial > Soil > Wetlands > Permafrost | place: Sweden: Abisko... | reverse complement strand
AGTTTTTCTCAGATCACACCCAATCAATTCTGCGGTGACTTCCATCGTGTTGTTTACGCTGGCGAGTTGGCGCTGCGCGATATGGGAGAAGCACGGATCAAGCAGTACAGGGTGCTGATGTCCGCCTTCCCCGCGACCCCCGCCGTGGTGGCCAAGGATAGCGCGGGAAATTTGCTGGACAGTAATCCCGTGAATGTTCCGTTCCAGAATGAATTCAAAAGAGTGTTCTCGATCCTTAAGGAACTTGGTTCAGGCAAGCCCAGCGATCAATTCCGAATCGACTTGAATAAAAAAGAGCTGATCAACTCGACGGCCGGTGCATTGAGCTTCAATTAATCACCCGTTTGGTTCAATAGTCTCAAACCAACATCTCCAACATTGCAGGCCTTGACAGGTGACCGGATACATTCCGGTCACCTGTCAATTCAGGGATAAATACATTCACCAGATTAACGTAATTATTTTTAAAATTTTAATCTTTGTCACGAATATTTCAACCATACACATTAATAAATTCACACCTGCAACAAATACTCTTCGCTGGACGAACCATGTCCTGTCCAGATAGGAGGACGCCATTTAATATTTTCACTGGTTCAATCCAGCAGGTGACGTCTGTTTGTCGTAATTTGTTATATTAAAAATAATCTACTTCAAATATATAATATAAATATCAAAAAAACATCACGATATACCCAGTTTTTTTAAATAAACACATCAATATATCAATGTTTTAACGCTGGCGTCGGCATCCAGACAAATTACAAATATACATCAGCATCTATTTCGTAATGGCAAACAGGTAAACACCTGTTCGGTAATTATTTGTTGAATTTTAAACTTTTAAAAACAATCAACAAAGGATAAAAACCCATGAAACAATTCATGTCGATTGTACTTGGTGCAGCTCTTCTGCTCACTGCCTGCAGTCAGCAGAACCCGGAAGTCCCCGCGAGCGCCCCCACATCCGACCCCGCCACCGCCAGTGCGCCTCAGAGCGCTATGGCGGCGAGCGAGCCAGCCTCCGTTTTATACGCAGATGCGAACTTTCAGGGAAGCAAGCAAGAGTTGAGTGTCGGAACCTACAACACCGGCCAACTCTTCGGCAACGACCAGCTCACGTCCTTGCGTGTGATGCCCGGCTTTCGCGTCACCCTGTGCGCCAACAAAGATTTCGGGGGGGCATCCCGGATCTACACGCAGGACTGCCCGAATGTCGGCAGCGACTTCAATGACAAGACCTCCAGTGTGCGGGTGGAGCGCCTCTCCCCCTTGCCTGGCGCCGAGGTGAACGATGGCGGTCCTGCCGCGGTTCTGTATGGAGATGCAGACCTGCAGGGGGAGAAGCAGGAGTTGACCTTGGGCAGCTATAACACCACCCAGCTATTCGGGAATGACAAGCTCACCTCCCTGAGGGTGCTGCCAGGAGTTCGGGTCACCCTCTACGAACACAAGGATTTTGGCGGTGCCTCCCGGACCTTCACCCAGGACTGTTTGAATGTGGGGAGCGGTTTCAATGACAAGACCTCCAGTGTGCGGGTGGAAGCCGTCTCGCCCCTGGACGGCACCGAGGTGGAGGCGGATCTGACGAAGCCCGCAGATTTATCTTACTTGCTGACCTTGTACGCGCCGCAGATCTGGTTGGCGAAGGCTGAGCCGCACATGCCGTCCTCGGTGGAATGGAACAGCGCCCACGTGGAGCGCTACCTGCCGACGGATGACAACCGCTACATGCTCCGCACGAAGGAGCCCCTGGCCTCGCCATCCACCAAGCTGCCCTATTTCGCCGGGAACCTCGCCTCCGCCAAGGTCTATGCCTTCGCGATTCCCAAGACCTACAACAACCTCGATCTCTGCTATTACACGTTCTACCCGTACAACCTTGGCAAGGATGTGTTGAATACCAATTTCGGCGATCATGTCGGAGACTGGGAACACCTGACCGTGCGCTTGGCCAGTTTCGCCTACCAGGGGCGCACCTATGTGAAACCGACCCTGGTCTACTTTCCGGCCCACAGCTTCGGATCCGGCTACGCCTGGTCGGAGGTTCCTAAGGTTTCAAGCACGCACCCCGAGGGCTATTCGGCCAAAGGCTCCCATGGGATCTGGAAGGATGCGGGAAACCACATCTATCAAAACATTCCGATCCTGGGCGACCTCGTGGATGAATGCTCCGAAGGAACGGTGTGGGAAACCTGGACCGTGCTGGAGAAATACACGTACTCGGCACAGGCTGCCACCGGTACCGCCCTCGAAGGGAATTGGCCGTCATGGCTCAACAAGGACTATAGCTCGCCTGATTCCCAGGCTGTGTATCGCTGGGGCAATCAAAAGCAGGGTCCCGTATTCGGCCAATATCGCCTCGTAGACGGACCTACGGGCCCGCAAGAGAAGACCACGCATGTGGACCTAGAGACCCTGGGTTGAGTGAAAATTCCGAATTGAGCAAAGCTTTGCTTGCCTCAAACAACTGACCACGGAATGGGATGGGATGGGATGGGCGAGATATCGCATGGTCGAAAATGCCGACGATATCTCGCCCACCCGGCCAGGGAGGAATCTCTCAGTCCTTCGCCTTCTTCGAAGGCTTCGATCGGCTCGTGCTGTTGTGGGCGACCGCTTGGCGAATGAGCGCCTTGAAGGCGGACTCGTCTGTGGCTTCTCCTTCGTGGAGGTCGATCGCACGGCGCACGTTTCCGTCGAGGCTCGAGTTGAAGAGACGGGCCGGATCTTCCAGGAACGCGCCCTTGGCGAAGGTCAGCTTGACGACGTGTTTGTAGGATTCACCTGTACAGATAATGCCGTCGTGCGACCAGGTCGGCGTGCCCAGCCACTTCCACTCCTCGACGATTTCCGGGTCCGCCTCCTTGATGAGCTTGCGCATTCTGCCGAGGGTCTCCCCGCGCCAGTCCCCGAGGTCGGCGATTCGTTTCGAAATGAGTTCCGATGCCGACTGGTCCTGCCCCGCGTCCGCTTTGTTCATGGCCTCACCCTCGAAATCCCAAATATATTTCAATCGCTGGATAGGGAAAGGGGTCCGGCGACAGTCTCGGAAGGAAAGACTGCCACCGGAACCTTATCAAGGGGTCATGCCTTCCTCAGGATGTAGAACCCATAGCCGTAACTGTGTCCTGCTCGACGGTAGAGTTCGATCTCAACCTGCAGGGCGGCGATGACTTCCTTCAAGCCTTCATCCCCGCGATGCAACTCGCACTGCCTCGCAATCTGTTCGAAGTAATCCCACCAATCCTGGCTGGGAAGCCGGAAGTGGCTGATCACCTCCAATCCCAATACATGGGCAATTTCAAGATTGGAGACCTCGCTGCCCATGCCCGGGTACCACTGCTGCCAGGCGCGCTGGGCCTCCGGGGGCGGATCATCCTCGAACCACGTGGCATCGGTGATGGCCAGGATCCCACCGGGGCGAACCAGTTCCTTCCAGATGCGCAGGCCTTCGTGCCAGCCGATATGGGCGATGGCGCCTTCGGACCAGAGCAGATCGAGGCTCTTCCGTGGGATGTCGGGGGCGGCCATATCGCCGAGGCATGGCGTGATCAGTGGCAGCAGGCCTTGCGACCTGGCCGCTTCCCATAGGTCATCCAGGGCGGTGCCATCCGCATCCAGGGCTAAAACCTGAACCTGGAGGGATCGCGCCAAAACCAACGCGGAGGCACCTGAACCGCACCCGAGATCCGCAACGGAGGGCCGGGCAGGCAATGGGCATAGGGATAGGGCGCGAAGGGTGGAAGCCTCACTGCCAGGCCCTTTTTGAGACATGCCTTGGAACAGGCGCAGCAGGGGAGCGAAGGCCTCCATGAACGGCATGGAGGCAAAAGGAGGATGTGGATTCATCAGAATCTCCAAAGCAATGCATCAAACGAGGGACACGTGGTCCCGAGGCAAGACAGGCTCTCGTCCGCTTCGCTCACGAAGCGGCCAGTACCGTCTCCCCGTTTGCTGTGTTCTTGGATTGCATCCAGACTCCGGTTCTATGATAGTGCGGTTGGCTTCGTCGGAATGGACAAGGATGCGATTCGCAGGTCTCTTTGCACGCCGCACCGGGCCTTTCACAGGGCACTCCAGCAGTGCACCGCCGCGGCGCCCGCAGCCGGATGCGGGTGCCTTTTCATTTCCTCGGACTTTCTCGGGAGACTGACATGAAGAGGCGCAATTTCTTTCAGGCGGCGGGCGCTACCGCCCTGGCCGCGGGTCTGGGAAGCCGGAGCGGCCAGGCCTTCGTGCCCAGTCACAATTGGGAGAAGCACGATTTCGGTGCGCCCCCACCGGTGCCGGAGCGGCTCTACCAGGGTCCCTTTCCCCAGTACGCCCCGGAGGAGGTGGTGCCCGGCAGCGAGGTGGTGATGACCACCCTGCCCTCCGCGGAACTCGTGTCCAATTTCGGAATGGGCCTCACGGTCTACGTGTCGGGGGACTTCTGGCCGCCGCGGACTCGCGGCGTGCCCGTGGAGAAATACCTCGAGGACCTTATCCGCCTGCCCTTCGCCCAGAAGGTATACATCCGCCTCAACTGGCGGGACATCCAGAAACGCCCCGGACGTTTGGAGTTTCCCGAGGCCTGGAAGACCACCTTCGACTTGGCGCGGCGCTACGGCAAGGGCGTGGGCTTCCGGGTGATGCTGGAGAACCCCGACTACCCGGAACCCGGCTTGCCCGCCTTCCTGGAAAGCAAGATTCCGACCGTCGAGCTCAAGGGCCACTGGGAGCGGGACACCGTCATGCCCCGCATCAAGGCCCTGAACCGCATGCCGCGCTATGACCACCCCGAATACCAGGCTGCCTTCCGGGAGTTGAACGCGCTCCTGGCCCAGGAACTGGATGGTCATCCCCAGGTGGAGTACATGGACACATTCATGTACGGGTTCTGGGGCGAAGGGCACACCTGGCCCTACGAGGGTCATCCCTTCCCGGATAACCAGACCGCCGAGACCACCTGGATGGCCATGTTGGAGACCCAGCTGGCCTGCTGGAGGCGCACGCCGCTGGTGACCAACACCCAGCCCGACTTCAGCCGCGTGGGCAACTCCGAGCTGGTGGACCGCACCATCCGCAGCCACAACTGGCTGCGCACCGACACCATCTTCATCGAGAACGAGCAGATCGAGGCCCTGGCCAATCGTCCCCCCTGGATCGCCGCCATCTGCGAGGCGGGCCTGAGCGGCGACCTGGACGCGCCCGAACCCAGCGGCGCCCCCCCACGCATCGTGAACACCTTCGCCCATGTCCTGGACGCGGGGGCGAACTACTGGTCGCTCTGGAACTTCCACAACATCTCTGCGGAGAATCTGCAGAAAAGCTACGAGCGCCATCGCGCCGCCCTGGACCCCATGGCCCGCCGCCTGGGCTACCGGGTGCGCCCCTCCTGGATCTGGGCCTTCCAGAAGGACGGCCGCCAGGGCCTGGTGTTCGGCCTGGTGAACGACGGCGTGGCCTGCGTTCCCGGAGTCCTGCGCCTATCGGTGTGCGCCGCCGATGGCACCGCCCTGGCCAGCGGCTGCCTGGACCCGGGCTATCCCATGACCCGCGGCGTCCGGCAAGCCTCCCTGCTGCTGCCCAAGGGCAGCGCCTGGGCGGGCCTCACCCTGAAGGGGGAGCTGGTGGTGAAGGGCCAGCGCCATCCCCTGGCCTGGGCCTGCATGGGCACGAACCCAGATGGCTCGCTGACCTTGGCACCGACCCAGGGACTTTGAGTCCGGATCGCCCTGGCATCCGCGGACAGCGCGCGAATATTCGCAATTACAATAAATGAATATTTTGGCTTGGTTGTAATTCATTCGACCGACCCAACGGAATTTAACCATTCAACGGAACCGCGTGCCTCGCATGCACGGGCGTAGCCCATGGACAGGGGCCCGGAGTCGCTCTGGGCTCGAGCTTTGCCCCTGGAAAATCGAGCGATGAAGTTACGCCGATGCAACACGTTTGGCTGCCGGCAAGGGCATCCTGATAGGGACCGCTGCGGTCATTGATCCCCACGAGGAGCGCATGAAATCCCTACCAGAACCGTCCGTCGAACTGGCTGATTCTCCCGAGAATTGGACCGGGCTTCGCGTTGACACCCGCCAGCGCGCGGAGCTCGCCGCAGGGTTCAACCTGGATGAAGGCTGTGGCCCCTTGAACTGCAATACCTGTTTCGGTGATACCTGCCGGCCTCGCCAGGATGCGAGTGAGTTCTTTTCGGAAGTCTTCTAGTTTGCGGATGCCCGCGTTCCGATCTTTCAATTCGAGCTGGCGCACAAAAACATGCCGCTCAGCGTGAACTGAGCGGCATGGCCCGTCACCGGGACGTCTGAAGGTCCCGCGACCTAGTAGTGAAGATTGGGGAAGTCCTTCTTCGCCTGCTGGAACTGCTGTTCCCAGTCGCTGGGCCAGCCGAAGGCGATGCTGGCCTGGTTGCGCAGATCCGCACCCGCCGCGCCGCTCCAGAAGTGCACGAACTCGCCCCAGTTCATGTCGCGGGCGTAGGTCTTGCCGTTCTTGGGGAAGTTCTGGGACATGAGCTGGAAGAAGCGCGAGAGCACCGCGCTGTGGCCGTAGCCATTCCAGATCGGGTAGAACCAGTTCTTGAACCACTGGGTGCCCGCCACGGGGTAGCTGTCCGAGCCGTTGATGACATTGTTGTAGGCTCGCGCGGCATCGTCGGTGCGACCCAGGCCCACATAGACGTCATAGATGTAGATCTCCGCCCACTTGCTGTCATGCCACAGGGCGAAGCAGGGGGAGCCCTGGGCGTTGTTGGTGGCGGATTCCACGATGTGGCTCACCTCGTGGGTGGTGGCGTCCAGGTTCCAACCGCCCATGCTGTCCCAGGGGCCCGCGCCGATATCCAGCACATCGCGGTAGTCGTGGCTGGCGTCGAAGTAGTAGGAGGGATGTCCGCCGCCGTATTGCCCGGTGTGGAAGATGGCATAGAGACGCTGATCATCGCCGCCGCCATCCAGGTCACCATAGACCTTCTTGGTGTAGCGCCAAACGTCGCCGCAGTACTGGTTCATCCAGGTAATATTGCGCGGCGTGGCGCCATCGAAGTAGATGGCCACATCCTGATCCTGGTAGACCAGGGAGAGCAGCTGATTGTGCTCGAACCAGTGCTCCTGCCAGGTGGCGGGCGGCACGGCCACGTTATTGCTCAACACCTTCATGGACGAGACGATGTCGTTGAAGCCCCGGTCCACCAGGCAGCTAGTGTCGGCACCGGTAACCATGCTCGGGCCGCTGAAATTATCATCCCCGTAAAGCACCGCGTGGTAACCGCTGGCGACTTTCAGGGAGGAAATGTCGTCGTTCTTGATGCCCTTGGCCAGCAGGCTGGAGAGGGTGTAGCTGCCCTCCCCCAGGCTGACCGCATTGCCGCTGAAGCTGCAGTCCGAGTACACGGTGGTGGCACCCGCGGCCCCAGCCTTGTAGTAGCCGGCCTTCACGATTCCCGGAATGGGATCGCCGAAGGTGGCATTGTTGAAGGCGATGGTGCCGGTGACCCCGGTCTTGTAGGCGAAGGAGCCATTGGCTCCGTACGCCACGTCGACCGCTTGGCTGAAGGTGTACGAGCCATTCTCAGCGGCGCACCAGGTGTAGCCAGATGGGCCGGCATTGGAAGAGCCATTGGCGACGACGTTGATCCAGTTCAGGTTGAAGCCACCAACCTGGGCGAACACGCCCAGGTTGTAGCTGCCCGCGGGCAGGGTCACGGTCTGGGAAATGGTGGTCCAGTTCTGCCAGCCCCCGGTGTTAGGCACCGCGAGGGTGCCCAGCTGGTTGGCTCCGGCGTTGTAGTCGGCCGAGAGGACCGCGTTCGAATTGGGGGAGGCCACCCGGTACTGGATGTTGTAGCTTCCAGTGGTCGGAACGGTGATGGCATAGGCCATCCAGTCGCCCGTATCGATCCAGCCCACATTCTGCGTGCCCTCCGAGCAGTTCTCCAACTGCACGCCGGCCATGGCAGCGTAAGCTTCCGCTTCGATCTTCCCGGGGATGGTGGTGGCGCCGACGCTGGCAGCGGTTGCGGTAAAAAGTGCACCCGCTATCAATATCCGAAAAAGCTTGGAGCTTGGCATGAATTACTCCTCTTGAATTTGAGGCATTCTGCCCCGGGTGAGGTGGAAAAAAAAGACATGAGATGTAAAAGTAGTTCAATGGGTGGGACGGACAAGGCGATACCTCCTTGCGCATCTCCAGAGGGCTGCCCGCCGGGCAATCAGTGGAAGCGATCCAGGACTGCATCAGCCTGAAGGTGTTGTCGCTGTCAAAAAAAATGAAGCAGGAAAGCTTCGATTTAATTCGGGTACCGGAAATAGCACTAGACAAATCAAAAGGGAATTTACTTGCATTAAGGAAAATTCATTAATCCAAGGCGACTTTGGGCGACTGTTTGGTGATGGATCCTGGATCAGGCCAGGGCGATGAACAGAAAGAACATGAAATCTGATTAATCTTGATAAAATTTAACCGCTTAGAGCCAAAAGGCAACACAAATCAAAAGGATGTATAGACTCGTCGGAACAAACCCATTCTCGACATCTCGATTGATTGCCGCTTTTAAAACAAAACCAGAAATCCACGAACCTTCTTTTGTCCCAAAAAGTGACAATGGAAGGACAATTTTGGGCAAATTAGCGCAGGGTCTTCTGGTTTGTTCCACACAATTCTTACAGTCATCCATTGTCCTAAGCGACCCATGGGCAGCCCGATTCACGCTGAAACACTTTAATTGCCTGGCATCGCTTGCGAACTACTGAAGAAGCCAGCGCTGTTGATCACCACCGTTCCAGCCCCACTGGATGAGCTTGTAGCCGTTCACGGAGGAACTGGAGTTATCCAGCGCGCCACTGGTGGCCTTGTTCCAGATCTTGTAGCTGCCGTCCGCCTGCTGATCCACCCACCACCGCTGGTTGTCGTTGCGGCTGGGAGACCACTGGATCAACTGAGTGCCGTTAGCCGTAGCGCCGCCGGGAACATCCAGTGCCTTCCAGCTGGACAAGCTGATGATGTTCCAGGAAGTGTCCTCGTTCTGGGTAAACAGCCACTTCTGGTTCTGCCCGTAGTTGACGCCCCACTGGATGATGCCCGTTCCATCGGCGCTCAGGCCGCCATTATCGATCGCAACGCCGCTCCGTTTACTGACGATGGTGTGGATTCCCGCGATGCCATTCGGCTTCGAGGTGGGGGTGAACTGCAGCCAGGCCACCGCGCTGGCGAACTTGCTGGTGGCCAGCGTATTGTCGCTGGGGGTCTGCTCGGCCCATCCGTTCCAGGTGATGTTGTAGTCCGTGCGGCGATGGCTCCAGATGGCATCGGCATTCTGCTGCATCCACGTGTAGTAGGTATCCCACTGTCGGTTATCCCGGGCGAAATGTCCCAGACCGCGTGCGAATTCGTCCCCCCATGTATTCAAATAGCCGGCACTATTGCTGATGACGCCATTCTTGGTCATGTTGCTTTTGACATAATCAATGGACCGCTTGGCATCGTTGTAATAACTTACGTTCCCGGTGATCTCGTAGAGCATGTTCGCGAAGTCGACAAACGTTCCCTGGTTGTAGACCGCCGTGCCCGCATTGACCACGTTGTTGCGGTCGATGCCCGTATCTACCTGACCGTTGCTGGCGTTGTAGAGATGGTGCCAGACCCAGTCATAGATCTGTATGGCCCGATCCAAGTACCACTGATCGTGGTTGCTCTGGTAGATCATGCAAGCCACTTTCCCGAGGCTATCGTTGGAGAGGGCTTCCTTGCTGATCGATTCACCGGCGGGTGTCTTCTCAGGCTGTTGTTCCCAGATTCCGCCACCGTTGTAGATCGTATCCCAGCCACGAGCCCAGGCCATATCGAAGCCGTACCGGGCGGCGCTGAGATACTCCGTCTTCCCCGTCATCTGGTAGCCGCGCACAAGGGCCAAAGAAAACCAGCCGATATCGTCGTTCCAGCCATCCCACGTCCAGGGCATGGGCGTGTTCTGCAGCCAAGTGCTGCACAGGTTACCGACCAGGTTCTTGTGCTCAGCGTTTCCGGAGCGCTCGTAGGCGTCCTCCGCCACCAGAATATCCAGGGACGCCACCCAGGTACCATCGGCGGTGCCATCATTGATCGACTTCTTATAGAACGTTTTGCCGCCGGAGTTGACCAGGAAGGCAATGTTGAATCCATCAAAGGCAGCCTGAGCGATAGCGGTGGAGACTTTGTAGTAGCCGGCCTTTGCGACCCCAGAGATGGGATCGCCGAAGCTGGCATTGTCAAAGGTGATGGCGCCCGTGACGCCGGCCTTGTGGACGAAGGCAGCATTGGCCCCGTAGGCCACATCCACCGTTTGGTTGAAGGTGTACGAGCCATTCTCATTGGCGCACCAGGTGTAGCCCGCCGGTGCCGCGCTGACCGCGCCGCCGCAATCGGAGACGTACTGCCAGACACCGGAACCGCCAGCGCCGGGGCTTTCGTTCTGCGTCCACCACTTGGCTGTCCATAGCTGGTTGTGGTAGACCACCTGCTGTCCTCCGGTGTAGACCGCCCCTGATATATAGGCGGCCACGCCGCTGCAGTCATCGGCCACCAGGGGCAGAGCCGCCGATGAGGAGATGAGCAGCACCAGGGACGTCAGACCTGCCGTTCGCCAACGTTTGAATGCCATGAAGACCCCCATGAATATCGAAAGGTGGCACTCCTCGGCTGAACAATGCAGCAGTCGAGATGCAGCACGGGTGAGTGACCCAAGAAGAAAGTGTGTAGGTGGCGATATTCTCGTGCGGAGATTGCGGGACGGCAAGTGAAATGAAAAGCGGCATCTCGTTTCTTCATTGCCTTCAGGGTATGGCCAACAAACCTGGGTTTTAGGCTCAGTTCGGGCCAGCCTCAGGGCCTTGCAAACAATGAAGTTCGGTTATCCGGTGTATTGCATTTCAACGTGGCACCTGCTGGAGTTGTGCCTCACATTCCTTTTTCAAAGGTATGAGAACC
>Ga0302323_100004862_pt1 | contig 10969 bp, 4 predicted proteins | sample Fen_T0_3_FD_201950 | JGI IMG/M metagenome (GOLD analysis project Ga0302323, IMG submission 201950) | Peat permafrost microbial communities from Stordalen Mire near Abisko, Sweden - Fen_T0_3 | ecosystem: Environmental > Terrestrial > Soil > Wetlands > Permafrost | place: Sweden: Abisko... | reverse complement strand
GCCCAGGGGCTGCGACTGGTTCGCGGCCGCGGGTTTGACGACTCCGACCGCGCCGGGAGCCAGCCTGTCATCATTCTCAATGAGGAAGCGGTGAAAAAATTTCTGCCCGGAGGCGATCCCCTCGGCCAACGAGTGATGCTGGGCGCACCGGACAACCTCATCAAGCCCGGCCTGCTGCCCGTCGGGTTCGACAAGTTCCAATGGGCCACCGTCATCGGTGTCGTGAAGAGCGCTCGGCAGTTCGGCCTGCAAAACGATCCACCCCCGGCGACATATATTCCCGTGCGGCAGAGCTGGAATTTCCCCCAGATGCGTCGTTCGATGTTCCTCCTCGTGCGCACCCGCACCGAGGCCGCAGCCCAGGTGCCCACGCTGCGGTCCATGCTGAAAATAATCGATCCCAACCTGCCGGTGGAACGGATCACGACCATGGACGCGCTCATCGGTGACTCCCTCCAATCGACCCGTTTCAACACCCTTCTGCTCGGCCTCTTCGCCGCGACCGCCCTGGCCCTCGCGGCTGTCGGCATCTACGGCGTCGTCACCTGGAATGTCACTCAGCGTACCCGCGAGATCGGAGTGCGCCTGGCCCTCGGGGCGGATCGCGTCGGGGTTCTCCGCCTCGTCGTGGGCCAATCAATGCGGGTGGTCTCGATCGGGCTGGTTCTCGGCGTGCTGGGATCGCTCGCCACGGCTCGCGCCCTGGAAAGCCTGATCTTTGGCATCAATGCCTTCGATCCGCTCACCGTCGCGGCCGTCCTCCTGCTTCTATCCACCTCGGCGTTCGTGGCCTCGCTCCTCCCCGCCCGCCGCGCCACCAAGGTCGACCCGATGGTCGCCCTGCGCTCCGAATAAACCGCCTCCTATTTTCCGTCCACCGTCCAAGTCTTTCCGCCTCCTTCCGCCATGCTCTTCGACTTCAAATTCGCCCTCCGCATGATTGCCGGTCATCGCTGGTTTTCAGCGGTGATCATTCTCACGCTCGCACTGGGTATCGGCATCAACACGACGATCTTCACGCTGGTCAACGCGGTGATGTTCAAACCGGTGCCCGTGCCGCAGGGCGAACGCCTGGTTACCATCTCGAATCATCTCATCAACGATCCCAAACAGTTTTCCGGGGTTTCGTGGCCGGATTACCTGGACTACAAATCCAAGAACAACAGCCTGGAGGGAGTCGAGGCCGCGGCGTTCGGCGAGGAAATCCTCAGCGAATCTACCAACCCGCCCGAGCGCCTCAGCCTGGCCCGCGTGACGCCCGGCCTTTTCCAACTCATCCAAATCCCGCCCGTGCTCGGCCGCGCGTTCTCCGTTGCGGACGGCAAACCCGGCGCCGCCCCGGTGGTTCTTCTCGGACACGACGTCTGGCAGCACCGTTACGCCGGGGCGACGGATGTTATCGGGCGGGCGGTGACCGTCAGCGGCCAGCCCGCCACGATCATTGGCGTCATGCCGGATGATTTCAAATTTCCCAACAACGAGGAATTCTGGATGCCGCTCGTACCGGACGCCGAGCTGGAGAAGCGCAGCAACAAAAACCTCACCCTCTTCGCCATTTTAAAACGCGGCGTCAGCCTCGCCGCGGCCAACGCCGAATTCGCGGTGCTCGGCCACCGGATCGCCCCCGGGCATCCCGAGACCAACCGGGAAGTCGGCACGATCGTCCGCACGTTTCAGGACACCTACAACGGCGATAAAATCAAAATCACCTTTATCACCATGCTCGGCGCGGTGGGATTTGTCCTGCTTATCGCCTGCGCGAATGTCGCCAACATGATGCTCTGCCGCGCCCTCAGCCGCGGGCGAGAAATGGCGGTGCGCGTTTCCCTCGGCGCCACGCGCTGGCAGATCGTCCGGCAACTGTTGGTCGAAAGCGTCGTCCTCAGCGTGGCGGGAGGCGCGCTTGGCCTCTCCTTCTCCGTGTTTGGCGTCGATGCTTTCGATCTGGCCACCCGTGAAATCCACCGGCCGTACTGGATTCAATTTTCGATGGACTGGCGCGCCTTCGCCTACTTCGCCGCCTTATCGGTGCTAAGCGGCATTGTTTTCGGCGTCGTGCCCGCGCTCCGCGCCTCCCGGGTGGATCTTAACACCGCCCTGAAAAACGGCACCGCTGGCGGCGGATCCCACCCCGGCCGCCTGTCCGGCGCCCTCGTCGTTTTCCAATTCGCGCTCACCATGGTGTTGCTGGCCGGCGCGGGCATGATGATCCGCAGTTTCTTCGCGGCCGAGGCCATCAACGATTTTGTCCGGCCGGACAATCTGCTGACCGCGCGCATCCAGCTGCCCGAAGGCAAGGGCGAACGCTACGAGAACCCGGAAACGCGCTATCAATTCTTCGCGCAACTGCTGCCCGAACTGCGCCAGCTGCCCGGTGTCACGGAAGCCTCAGCGGCGAATTATTTCCCCGGTCTCGGTTCGGCGCGGCGGGGCTTCGAACTCGAAACCCGGCCCAATGCCGACCAGAAGCAACCGCCGCAGGTTTCCTTCATTGTGCAAACCCCCGGGTTCCTCCCCTCCAGCCGCGTGCCGCTGCTTGCCGGCCGGGCATTCGAAGAGACCGACGGAGACCCCGGCAAGGAATTCGTCGTCGTCTCCCGGAGCTTCGCGGCGCAATCGTGGCCCGGCCAGCCGGCCGTTGGCCAGCGTCTGCGTCTGGTGGACGCCGGGAAACCGCAGGGCTGGATGACCGTGATCGGCGTAGCGGCTGACCTGGAGCAAAATCCCGCCGACAAATTCGCCCCGCCGCTGATTCATATTCCCTACCGCAACCAATCCTGGGGCTGGATGGGGCTGATGGTCCGGTCCAATACGGACCCGAAACAGCTGGCGGCCCAACTCCGCGCCGTGGTGCAAAAACTCGATCCTGCCCTGCCGGTTTACGAACTCAGCACGTTGAGCGGCGCCATCCACCGTTCCCACTGGTTCCTCAGCGTCTTTGGCACCGTCTTCTCGATTTTCGCCCTGACCGGCCTGTTGATGGCGTCGATGGGAATCTATGCGGTCGTCGCGCAAACCACCGCCCAACGCACCCGGGAAATCGGCATTCGCCTGGCGCTGGGCGCCACCGCCACGAAAATTGCCCGCCTCGTGTTGTCCCGTGGCCTTGCCCAACTCGGGCTCGGTTTGGCGCTCGGACTCGGCGGCGCTTTCGCCGCCACGCGTTTGCTGGATAAAATCGGTTTCCTCCAAGGTATCTCGCCCAACGACCCCATCGTGTTCGGCGGCGTCACGATCCTGCTGCTCTCGCTCGGGTTCCTCGCCTGCTGGCTCCCCGCCCGACGCGCCACCAAAGTCGACCCGATGGTCGCCCTACGCTCCGATTAGGCCGTTCCGTCATCCGTCATCGGCCCTCGGTCTTATGATCTCCCATTTCAAACTCGCCCTCCGCTCGCTCGCCCGCACGCCTGGTTTCACCTTGGTCGCCCTGCTCACCCTCGCCCTCGGCATCGGCATGAACTCGGCCATGTTCTCGATGTTGAACGGCTTTCTTCTCCGGCCGCTTTCGTACCCGCACTCCGAGCAACTCTTCCGCCTTGATCGCGCGAGCCCGCAGGGCCCGTTCGGCGACCACTCCGTCGCGAACATTGCCGATCTTACCCGCGACAGCGCCGGCTTCGCCCAACTCGCCGCCTTCGGCTACTGGGGATTCACCCTGACCGAACCCAACCAGCCGGCCGAGATGCCGTTTTCCCTGCGCGTCAGCGCCAACTATTTCGATGTCCTCGGTCTCAAGCCGGAATTCGGCCGTAATTTTATGCCCGCAGAGGACATCGCCGGGAAAAACAATGCCATTATCATCAGCCACACCTATTGGCAGGGTCGCTTTGGCGGTGCGCCCGACACCCTCGGCCGCACCGTGCGGATCGACGGTAAGCCGGTGGAAATCGTCGGCATCCTCCCGGCCAGCGTTGAGGCGGACGCCGTAAGGCTCACCGGAGTAATCGCCATTTACCGCCCGATGGGATTCTCCGCCGCCGACCTGGCGAACCGCAGCTCCCATGACGTGAGCGTCATCGGCCGCTATCGTGAGGGCGTCACTCCCGCGCAATCCGAGGCCCAATTCGCGGCCCTGGCCGGCCGGCTGGCCGCCGATCATCCCGCCGAGAACGCCAAACTCGACCTGCGGGTCCGCGCGCTTCAGGCCACCACGCTGACCGGCAGCGGCCGGACGATGACGTTCCTGCTCGTCGGCCTCTCGTCTTTCGTGCTGCTCATCGCCTGCGGCAACCTCGCCAATCTGCTCCTCGCCCGGGCGATATCTCGCGCGCGCGAGTTTTCGATCCGTGCGGCCCTCGGGGCCTCCCGGGCGCACTTGATCAAGCCGCTCGCGGCCGAGTGTCTGCTGCTGGCGAGCGGCGGCGGTATCGCCGCCACGCTCGTGTCGGTTTGGACTTCGGCCTGGCTGGCCCAGCGCTTCGGCGGCCCGGGCAATCCGGTGAATTTTTCCACCGATGGGCGCGTTTTGGGTTTCACCCTGGGCCTCTCCCTGCTCACCGCCCTGCTCTTCGGTGTCGCGCCCGCGTGGTGGGCTTCGCGCATCGACGTCATCGACTCGCTCAAGAGCGGCGGACGCGGCGCCACCGGCAACCGCGCGCAAAACCACTACCGTCAGGCGCTGCTAGTCACCCAGTTCGCCCTGGCCCTCATCCTTCTCGCCGGCGCTGGTTTTTTTATCGGGGGAGTGGCGCGGCTGATGCGGGTCGATTCGGGCTGGAAGCCCGACACGCTGATCACGGGTTCCGTCAATTTGGCGTCGGCGAAATACAATTCCGCCGAGCCGATCGTCGCCTTTCACACCGAACTCCGCGAACGGCTGCGTGCCCTGCCGGGCGTGGAGAATGTCGCCGTGAGTTATGAGGAGCCGCTCTTCGACGCTCCCGCCCAGCGCAGCTACCGGGTCGAGGGTCGCGAGGCCCCGGCCCCGGGCCAGGAGGCCGTGGCCTACACCAACGGCGTCTCCGCCAGCTATTTTGACACCGTCGGAACGCGCGTGCTGCGCGGCCGCGGATTCGACGCCACGGACACGATCACCTCGCGCCCGGTCGTAATCATCAACGAAGCCATGGCTCGGGCGCTCTTCCCCGGCGAAGATGCCCTCGGCCAACGCCTGGCGGTCGCCGGCGACAACTCCGGTGCCTGGGCCGAGATTGTCGGCATCGCCGAGGACATCCACGCCCCGCGGGTCCAGCCGTCAACCATCCTGTTCCAAGTCTACAAACCCTTCGCACAGGAGGCCTGGCAATACGTGTCGATTTCGGTGCGCGCGGCCACGCCGGCCATCATCCCCAGTTTGCTCGACCCGATCCGACGCACGGTGGCCGCGCTCGATGCCGACCAGCCGGTGACCAACCTGCTCCCGTCATCTCTGCGCATGGTGAACAACTTCGCGGTCTGGCAGACGATCAAGCAGCTGCTCATCATGTTCGCCGGCCTTGGCCTCCTGCTGGCCGCCCTCGGAATCTATGGTGTGACAGCCCGCCTCGTTGCCCAGCGCACCTCGGAGATCGGGTTGCGCATGGCACTCGGGGCCCAGGTCGGTGATATCATCGGCCTCGTGCTTGGCGGCGGATTGCGCACCACCCTGGTCGGCGCCGGCGTAGGCCTGGCCGGCGCGATGTACCTGTCGCAGTTTCTCGCGCAACAACTCCCCGTGTTTGGTCACAGCGGACCGCTGCCCATCGTCGCGGCCGGCGGCCTGCTCATCCTCACTGCGACGATCGCCTGTTTCCTGCCCGCCCGCCGCGCGACGAAAGTGGATCCCATGATCGCGCTGCGCGCGGAGTAAAACTCCTGATTTTCGATTTTAGATTCCTGATTTCGCGATTTCCCACTTCCTCCGCCATGCTCCTCGACCTCCGCTTTGCCTTCCGCCAGCTCGTGAAGTCGCCCGGCTTCACCTTGATCGCCATCCTCACCCTCGCCCTCGGCATTGGTTTGAACACGTCGATGTTCAGCCTGATGGAACTTCTCATTTTGCGGCCGCTGCCGTTTCCCGAACGCGACCAGCTGGTGCGGATTTATCGCACCACACCGCAATCCCAGAACGCCGAGCACTACTATCCCGACTTCCTCGACCTCGAGCCGGAGGTTTCGCCCGTCGCCGACCTGGCGGCATTTCGCTTCTGGAACTACGCTCTCGCGGTTGAGGGCCGACCGGCGGTCAACCTCAATGGCTTTCGCGTGTCACCCAGGTTCTTTTCCGCCCTCGGGTTGAAACCCACGCTCGGGCGCTTCTTCACCGCGGACGAGGATCGGCCGGGCAACCATGTCATCGTGCTCGGCTACGCCACCTGGCAGTCCCAGTTTGGCGGCGATCCTGCGGTCATCGGCCGGAACGTGACGCTCGACAATGAAGCCAACACGATCATCGGCGTCGCCCCCGCCTCCTTCGCGGCGGACTCCTTCCTCGCCCCCGGCGACGTCTTCCGACCTCTGGCCCTGACCGACGCTGAAAAACGCAATTACGGCAGCAGCGAAATGCGTTTGCTCGCCCGGATGCATCAGGACGTGACGTTCGAACAGTTCAACGCGCGATTGCGTACCGTCGCCGCGCACCTGCGGTCACTGCGGCCGCCGGAACACCGTCAGGACGAACTGCGGGCCATCACCCTGCAATCTTCCGTGCGCAATGCCGCGACCGTCGGCGCCACTACGATGCTACTCGCGCTCGCCGGTTTCGTATTGCTCATCGCCTGCGCGAATCTTGCCAATCTCCAGCTTGCGCGTGCGATTACCCGCTCGCACGAGCATGCGATCCGCGCCGCGCTTGGCGCCGACCGCTCCCATCTGCTACGCCTCCCTTTGGTCGAAAGCATGCTGCTCGCCTTGAGCGGCGGCGCCGTCGGTGTCCTGATTGCCGTGTGGGCCAATGGCTGGCTCTCCAGCCGATTGGCGGCGGGCGGCTTCGGTGGAGTCACGCTGAGCCTCAACTGGCAAGTGCTCGCTTTCGCGCTCGTCCTCTCCCTGCTGACGGGCGTGGTCTTTGGCGTGGCGCCGGCCTGGCTCATTTCGCGCATCCGGGTAATCGAAACACTCAAGATCGGCACCCGCGGCTCAACGGGCGACCGCATGCAACATCGCGTTCGCCACAGCCTGATCGTGCTGCAGTTTGCCAACGCGCTCGTCCTGCTCGCGGGCGCCGGCTTTGTCTTTACCGGCGTCGACAAGCTGCTGTCGATCGACCCCGGCTGGAATCCTCGTGGGCTCGCGGAATGCATCCTGACCCTCCCGCAATCCAAATATGCGACTCCCGAGCAGACCTACTCCTTCTACACGCAACTCGAGGAACGTCTTTCCGCCTTGCCCGGGGCCAATGATGTTACCGTCGCCTGGACTTTGCCGTTTTTTGGTTATCTCGCCAACCGCGCCATCGTCGTCCAGGGCCGGGAGCCGCCGCCGCCGGGGCACGAACCGACCGCGGGCGTCAACGGGGTGGAACCGTCCTATCTCGAAACTTTGGAGGTCAAGCTGGTCGCTGGCCGTAATTTCACCTCCGCCGATCGCTTCACGTCGGCCCCGGTCGCAATCATCAACGCCTCGCTCGCCCGCGCGCTCTTCCCCAACGGCAACGCCCTCGGTCAACATGTCAGCGTGTCCGATCCGAAAAATCCGGTTTGGGCCGAGGTAGTCGGCGTCATGCCCGACTTCAAGATGGCGCTGTCCGGCCTCGTTGGGCCCGTGCCGTTCCAGGTTCTGCGCCCGCTCGCCCAGGAACCGTGGAACTACGTCACCGTGGCCGTCCGGTCAGATCGGCCCGCGCTTCTGGTCGAAGCCATGGGTCGCACCATTGCATCGCTGGATCCCAACCTCGCCGTCCAGCAGCTCGACACCGTTGAACACGCACTCGCTCGCTCCACCGGCAGCTTGAGCATGATCAAGACGGTGCTGATTTGTTTTGCCGGACTCGGGCTGTTTTTGGCCGCACTCGGCCTTTACGGCGTGATCGCCCGCCTGGTGGTGCAGCGCACGCCGGAAATCGGAATCCGGATGGCCCTGGGGGCGGAAGGGCGTGACATTGTGTGGCTGATTCTCAACTCCGGGCTCCGACTAATCACCTATGGTGCCGCCATCGGCATTGTCGTTTCCATTGGTCTCTACTGCATCCTGAGCCGGTGGTCGCAGGCTCCGTCGATCAACGTCCCGGCTGTTTTTGCCGTGATCACAGCGATCCTGGCCGTCGTCGGCCTTGTCGCCTGCTGGCTTCCCGCGCGCCGCGCCACCAAGGTCGACCCGATGGTGGCGCTGCGCGCCGAATGAGGGACAGACCATGCTCGCCGACCTAAAGCTCGCCTTCCGGCTCCTCGGCAAACAGCCGGGCTTCAGCGCGATTGCGGTTCTCACTCTCGCTCTCGCCATCGGCGCCAACACCACGATCTTTTCCGTGGTCAACGGCTTCCTGCTTCGTCCGGTCGTGTCGGAGGAATCCGGCGCTTATGTTGGCGTCCACCTCGCCAGCCGCGATGCCGCCCGCCAGTTTCGACCGTTTTCGCACGCTGAGTTCACTCTCCTGCGCGACGCCCATGAAGCCTTTGCGGATGTGGCGGCGCTGAGTTTCGCGCAGGTCGGCTTGGCCGACCAAACCGGACTCCGTCGCTCCTTCGCCTTCCTGGTGTCGGAAAATTTCTTTTCGCTCGGCGGGGCGGCCCCGGCGGCCGGGAGGTTCTTCGACGCCACCGAGTGTCGGCCGAACTCCGCGCGGCACGTCGTCGTCGCGAGCCACGCGCTATGGCAGCGACAGGGCGGACGGCCGGATTTCGTGGGCCGCACGCTGCGGGTGAACAACCAGCCGTACACCGTGATCGGTGTCGCCCCGGAAGGTTTCAGCGGGGTGACGGCCCTCCTCGCTCCTGAACTATGGCTGCCCCTCGGGGTCTTCGGGGAGATCGTGCCGGCCTTCGGCCCGGAGCGCACCACCAGCGAGCTCGTCCGACCGGACAACTACGCGCTCACTCTTTTCGCCCGCCTGCCGCGCGGACTTAATTCGGCATCCGCCCCGGGATTCCTCGCCCCGCTGGCGGCACGCCTCGATGCCCTCGCGCCAGCGACGGAGCACACCCGCCGCCACGAACTCGTCCTCGCCAAGCCCTTCAGCATTTCCCCTACGCCCAACAGCAGCCGGCCGCTGGCCCTCGTCAGCGGGCTCACCCTGGGCATGTCCACGCTCCTCCTGCTCATCGCGAGCCTGAACCTCGCCAACATGCTGCTCACCCGCGGGTCAGCCCGGGCCACGGAATTCGCGGTGCGCCTGGCCCTCGGTTGCTCGCGCCCCCGCATCGTCCGGCAGCTGCTGGTGGAAGGCTTTATCCTTTCACTGGCCGGCGGTATCTGGGGCACGTTGTTCTCCACGTGGACCATCGCCTTCCTCCAGCGCTTGCTCGAAAGCCGCGTGACCTCCCTGGGTTTCGTGGTCACGGCGCGGATGCAGCCCGACTTGCTCGTCCTTGGCTCGACCCTGCTCGGCTGCATTGCCGCCACGCTCGTCTTCAGCCTCGGGCCCGCGCTCAAGAGTTCGCGCGTCAACTTGGTGCGCGATCTCAAGGCCCTGCCCGGCATGGGCGGAGAGGTCGGGGTATGGGGCCGGCTGTTCACCGGATCCAACCTCCTCGTCACGATCCAGGCCACGCTCTCGCTGGTGCTGCTCTTCTCCGCCGGTTTGTTTTTACGCGCCGCGTTCCAATCGACCGATGCGCCCGTCGGACTCAATGCCCATCCCATGATCGTGGGCGAACTGGATTTCTCCCTGACTCCGGCCCCGCGCGCCGAATCGCTCCGACGCGCCTTGGCGGCAGTCGACCGGCTGCGGTCGGTTCCCGGCGTCCAGGCGGCCGGAATTGCTACCCTGGTTCCGTTCGCCAACCTAAGTGCGGTGGGACGACTCACTCCGGTTTCGGCCCTGGTCGACTCGGCCGCGGGCCAGTCTCCCCGGGGATTTGACGGTGTACTCAGCGCGATAGGTCCGGGCTTTCTCGACAGCCTCGGCGTGCGCCTGCTTCGCGGGCGCGACTTCAGCGAAGGCGAAGTGCGCGGGACCGGTGACACCGCCGTCTGCCTCGTCGATGAACGCATGGCGGAAAAACTTTTCCCGCACGCCGACGCGATCGGCCAGCGGGTGCGGATGACCGAGGCAGCGTTCGGGGGCGAATTCGAGATCGTGGGTGTGGTGGGCCGGCATACGCAGGATGTTCAGGACAACAAGGCGCCTTTCCCTCGGGTCTATGTGCCGCTGTCCACCGGCTACACCCCGACTCTCTTCGTCAACGTGAGCACCACCGACGCATCGCCCGAATCCGCGGCCCGCCTCGTGGGGCCGTTGCGTCGGGAGTTGCACGCCCTTGATGCCGAATTACCTCTGGTCGCGTTGCGCCCTTTTGCCGACCATCTGCTCGATAACATCAATCTCTGGCAAATCCGCCTCGGCGCGTGGATCTTTGGTCTCTTCGGTCTGCTCGCCCTGGCCATGGCCAGCGTCGGCATCTATGGCGTGAAGGCCTACGCCGTTTCGCGTCGCACGCGGGAGATCGGCATCCGCATGGCCCTAGGTGCCAATCGCAGCGAGGTCGTCCACCTGATCATGCGGCAGAGCCTCGCGCAGCTGGGCTTTGCCTGCCTGGCGGGCATTGCACTCTCCCTCCTGACCGGCCGCGTGCTCGCGGCCTACCTCGTGGGAGTTCACCCGGCTGACCCGGCGATACTCGGTCTGGCCATCACCAGCCTTGCCCTCGCGACCCTCTTCGCCTGCTGGGTTCCCACCCGCCGTGCGACCCGCGTCGATCCGATGGTCGCGCTGCGCTCCGCATAAGCCGTCTCTCGATTTCCGTCCTCCGTCCTCGCTCGTCCGCCTCCCCCACCATGCTCCTCGACCTTCGCCTCGCTTTCCGCCAGCTCGTAAAGTCCCCGGGCTTCAGCCTCGTTGCCATCCTCACGCTCGCCCTCGGCATCGGGGCCAACACTGCGATCTTCTCGTTCA
>Ga0302323_100004861_pt1 | contig 10970 bp, 7 predicted proteins | sample Fen_T0_3_FD_201950 | JGI IMG/M metagenome (GOLD analysis project Ga0302323, IMG submission 201950) | Peat permafrost microbial communities from Stordalen Mire near Abisko, Sweden - Fen_T0_3 | ecosystem: Environmental > Terrestrial > Soil > Wetlands > Permafrost | place: Sweden: Abisko... | reverse complement strand
GAGGGCCTCCTCCGCTTGTCGTTTGGCAGCGGGATCGGTGAAGCGATCGGGGTGTCGCTCGCGCGCCATGCGCAGGTAGGCCTCGCGGATAGAGCCAGTCGCAGCGTTGCGCGGCACGCCGAGGATGTCGTAGTGGTTAGGCACGGCTCACTTGTCCTGGCCGCCAGGCCCTTGGCGCACGAAGCGCTGTGCCTGCCGCCGCACAACCTCGGAGACGTTGCGATCCACGGTCAGGGACTTCATGTCGCGCGGGTTCAAACGCGCAACCAGCTGTAGCGAGACGGCCAGGGGCGTACGTGGGTTCTTCACGAGGTTGGAGATGACGCTGTAGCGCTTGGTCCACTCCTTGTGCGTGCCAACGACGCGCAGGATCTCGTCCTGCACGTTGCGCATCGAGGCAATGGCCTCGACCTCGGCGTCGGTGAGGCGCGGGCTGCCGAGCACGGCAGTGGCGACGATGCGGTTCGGGTCGCGGATCAAGACACTGCGTTCCTCGCGCGTGCCCTTGAGCGCCAGGATGACCTTCTGCGCGGTGTTCAGTCGGAACACACGCTGCACGACATTGACCTTAGGTGCCTCGCCCTGCTCTTCCTGTGTGAGATAGCGCTGGAGAGCCTCCGCCTCGGTCGCAGGTGGCGGCTCCTCAATTGTCGGCCCCGGGATCGCAGGTGCGGTGGGCTCAGCCGGCGCGACGACGGCGAGCGGTGGCAGCGCGGCAGCCTCGCCGATGTGGAAGCTCTCGCGCAGCTCTCGCAGGCGACGACGTTGGTCGCTGTTCAGGTGCGGATTGGACTCCAGTCCCTCGAGCAGCGTCGTACGGCGGAGCAGGCGCACCTGGTTGATGACGACGAGCTCGGCCAGCTCCGCTGGCAGAGCCTGGATCTGGGCCTCGATCGCGTCGTCTGCAAGAGACGTGTTCTGTAGCGCCGCCTCGCGCAGCTCCTTCTCGGGGCGGTTGGCTAGCAACCACGCGAGAACGTTTGACGGCGTCTGGCGATCCCGCGCGAGTGGCGAAAGCGCTTCGGCCGGCATGCCCAAGAGCGTCGCGTCCGCTGCCTGGCGTACGTCGTCTTCGGCGTCGCGCGTGAGATGCAGGAGCAAGTCGACCAGGTCCTCTGGCTTGAGCGGCAGCGCGCCCTGCGCGGCCATCAGACGCAGATCGTGCGGCACCCCGCCGCGGCGGAACTGATCGACCAGCGGATTGGGAAGACGCGGCTCAGCCATTGCTAGCCACTCCGGGAAGACGCAACTGCGACGGGCGCTTTGACGAAAGAAGCCAGGTTTTCGCGGGTGATGCGCACGTTGCGGCGCACCTCGCCGTTGCGGCCCAACGGCAGACCGGGCTGGCCGTTAAAAGACACCGAGAGGCCGCCGGCATTGCCCACATCGAGGACGATCTCGCTGGCGGCCGCCACGGTGGCCGTCTCACCCGCGTTCAGGACGCGACTCAAGACGATCTGCCCGTCGGCTTGGGTCTCGACCCAGCAGGCTTGCTCGGCGCGCAACTGAAGCACGAGGCCAGCCGGCTGGATCAGATCGCGCGCGACGACGGAGCTGCCGCGAGCAGCGCCCACAGCCGGCAATCGCGCACCCAGCGACCGCGATCGCGCCGGAGCACGTCCCATCGATAGCAGGCCGACGCCCAGCAGACCTGCCACGGCCAGCAGCGTCGCCACACCCCATCCTCCGCGCGAGCCGCGCTTGGCCGAGGGCTTCACCTCGCTGGCGTGGTCAGCGTGGACGCGCACGAACTCGGCGACGGTGCGCTCCACATCGAGCCCCAGAAAGGCAGCGTACTGGCGCACGAAAGCCCGCTGAAGCATGCCGCCAGGCAAGACGCCGATACGATCCTGCTCGATAGCCTGGAGGAAGCGCATGCCGATCTTCGTGGCTGCGGCAATCTCCTCCAACGCGATGCCACGAAGCTCGCGCTCCCTGCGTAGCGTCTCGCCGAAAGAGACCATAGGGACTACCCGCGCTCGAGGAACGTCCCACGCTAAAAGCATCAAATGTTAGCGAAGGCATCGTGAACCTGTCAAACGCCGTGTGGCCCCGCTATGATTTGCGCGTGCCCCTGATCGCCGATCTACACGTCCACTCGCGTTTCTCGCGGGCGACCAGTCGCGCGCTGGATTTCCTCGCCCTGCATCGCTCCGCCCTCGAAAAGGGGATCGGCCTCGTGGGCACGGGGGACTTCACGCACCCGGGTTGGATGGCCGAGATCGCTGAGCAGCTGCTGCCGGCCGAGCCAGGCCTCTATCGGCTCAGGCCCGACCTGGCGCGCGAGGCGGAGCAGGGTCTGGCGCCGGGCTGCGTCGGATCTGTGCGCTTCGTGCTTCAGGTCGAGATCGCGAACATCTACAAGAAGGGGGGTCGGGTCCGGAAGAACCACAACCTCGTGTTCGTGCCAACGCTTGCGGCCGCGGAGCGCTTCAACGCGCGCCTGGCCGCGATCGGCAACCTGGCTTCTGACGGACGGCCCATCCTCGGACTCGACGCGCGCGACCTGCTCAGCATCGCGCTCGAGGCGGAACCTTCGTCATTCTTGATCCCGGCGCACATCTGGACGCCGTGGTTCTCACTGCTGGGCTCCAAGTCAGGCTTTGACTCGCTCGAAGAGTGCTTCTCGGACTTGGCCGGGGAGGTCTTTGCGGCCGAGACAGGGCTTTCTTCCGACCCGGCCATGAACTGGCGCCTTTCGGCGCTCGATCGGCTGACCTTGGTGTCGAACTCGGACGCGCACTCCCCCGGCAAGCTCGGCCGGGAGGCCAACGTGCTGAACATCGAGCCCAGTTACGATGCGCTACGCGCCGCGCTGCGGACGCGCGCCGGCCTTGTCGAGACCATCGAGTTCTTTCCGGAAGAGGGCAAGTACCACCTGGACGGGCACCGCAAGTGCGAGCTGCGGCTCGAACCCGAGAGGACACGACAGTTGGGCGGGCGCTGTCCCGAATGCGGCGGCCTCATCACGGTGGGCGTCATGAGTCGGGTGCTCGACCTGGCTGATCGTCCCGAGGGCAGTCGACCCGTCGAGGCCGTCCCGTTTCGACGTCTCGTACCGTTGGCCGAGATCCTGAGTGAGGCGCTAGGCGTCGGACCCGACAGCCGCCGTGTGCAGGATGAGCGCACGCGGCTACTGACCGAGTTGGGGCCCGAGCTGGCGATCCTGCGCGAGGCTTCGCTCTCGGACATCGGTCAGGTGGGTGGCGCCTTGCTCGCCGAAGCCGTACGGCGTGTGAGGGCGGGTGAGCTCTCGATCGCTCCGGGATACGACGGCGAATTTGGCACGCTGCACATCTTCGATTCGCAGGAACGCCAGCGACTCTCCGGCCAGTGAGGCCGACCAGGTCGTCGTACGCACCGGTGCGACGCTTCTAGTCGTCAGGCGACTGGCCGGCCGCAGACCTTTCGCCGGCGCGCGCAGCCAGCAGGCCGTAGCCACGCATCTTGCGATAGAGGTTCGAGCGCTCGACTCCCAAGGCCTCGGCGGTGCGGCTCATGTTCCCGCCGCACTCCTTGTACTTGCGCCAGATGTAGCGCTTCTCGAACTCCTCGCGCGCCTCCGCCAGGGACTGGGCGTCGCTCCCGGGCGTTGTCTCGCCCTGTCCCTGCGCCACTTCGCGCGCAGTGGAAGTCAGCAGGGATTCCGGCAAGTGGCGCGACTCGATGCGTTCTCCGGGAACCATGATGACTAGGCGTTCGACGACATTGCGCAGCTCCCGCACGTTCCCTGGCCAAGGCTGCCCTGCCAGCAGGCCCAGCGCCTCCGGGGAGATCTCTTTCGGCCGACGCCCGTATTCGGCGGCGAAATCCGCCAAGAAGTGCCGCACCAGAAGCGGCACGTCCTCGGAACGCTGACGCAGCGCTGGCACGCGGAAGGGGATGACGTCGAGACGGTAGTAGAGATCCTCGCGAAACGTTCCGCGCGCGATCTCCTCGTCGAGCCGCTTGTTCGTGGCAGCGATCACCCGCACGTCGACCGGCACCGAGGCCGTGCCGCCCACAGGCTCTACCTTCTGCTCCTGGAGCACGCGCAGCACCTTGGCCTGCGTCTTGAGCGACATGTCGCCGATCTCGTCCAGGAACAGCGTGCCGCTGTCGGCCAGCTCGAACTTGCCCTTCTTGGAGCCCAGGGCGCCGGTGAACGCTCCGCGCACGTGGCCGAAAAGCTCGCTCTCGATCAGCTCTTCGGGAATGGCAGCGCAATTGACCTCGACGAAGGGGCCCGGCGCACGCAGGCTCTTGAGATGCAGATTGCGCGCCACCAGCTCTTTTCCCGTTCCGTTCTCACCGTAGATCAGCACGCGACCGTTGGAGGGCGCGGCTTGGGCGATCTCCGCGCGCAGGGCGCGAATGACCGGGCTCTCTCCCACGATCTGCCAGCGCTGCTCCACCTGGGCCTTGAGCGCGCGATTCTCCGACTCGAGACGACGCTGGCGCAGCGCATTGCGCACGACCAGCAGCGTCTTGTCGAGCGAGAGCGGCTTCTCGACGAAATCCTGAGCGCCTGAGCGCACGGCCTTGACCGCGGTCTCGATGTTGGCGTGTCCAGAGATGACGATGACCGCCATATCCGGGTCGAGATGCCGCACGCGCGCGAGGGTCTCGAGACCGTCCATGCCCGGCAGCCAGACGTCCAGCAACATGAGATCGAAGCGGCGGGTTTCAAGTGACGACAGACAGGCCTCGCCCGTGCCCACCGTCTCCACGACATAGCCTTCGTCGCCCAGGATGCCGGCCAGCGAGGACCGGACGCCGGTTTCGTCATCGACGACCAGAATCGACTCACGCATGTGGCTTCGCCCCTCCCGTGTGGCCGCAGGGCACGGCATGCCGGCCCCTACAATGGCAACTCCACCACGAAACGCGCGCCTTTCGGTTGATTGGCCTCGACCCGGATCGTGCCCCGATGCTCCTGCACGATGCGGCTGACGACGGCAAGCCCCAGGCCGCTGCCGCGGCGTTTGGTTGAGAAACTCGGGACGAAGAGCCGGGCGCGCGCGTCTGCTGGGATGCCAGGGCCGTCGTCGCCCACGATCAGCCGGACTCGGCCTGCGTCGGCATCGACCTCGGTCACCACCTCGATCGTCCCGTGCTTGGCCAGCGCGTCGACCGCATTGTCGATCAGATTGATGAGCACGCGCTTGATCTGCTGTGGGTCCACGCGCACGCGTGGCAGGTCGGGCGCGTAGCGGCGCTCGAAACGCACGTCGCGGAACAGCCCGTCGTAGAGCATCAGCGTCTGGTCGATCAATTCGGCCAACGCCGTCGGCACAGGCTGCGCCGCCGGCAGGCGCGCGAAGTGCGCGAACTCGTCGACCAGTGTCCTGAGTGCCTCCACCTCGGCAACGATAGCGCGCGTCGACTCAGTGAGCACCTTCTCGAAATCCGGCGCCTGGCGCAAGAAGGCCTTGCGCACGCGCTGAGCCGAGAGCTGGATGGGCGTCAGCGGGTTCTTGATCTCGTGGGCCAGCTTGCGCGCAACCTCGCCCCAGGCAGCCACGCGCTGGACCCGCATCAGTGGCGTCAAGTCCTCGAGAACGACCACCGCGTCCGGCGCCTCGCCGCGCGCCGAGGCCAGGGCCACGACCGTGACCGCCAGGTGCCGCTCGCCGTCATGGGCAGCGAACGCCACTTCGCCCTGCTGGCGCTCGACGCGGCCCGAGAGCAGTCGCTGCACCATCTCGGCGATCGTCTCGCGACCAGCCCCTTCGAGCACCTGCGCCAAGGGTCGGCCGGCCACCTGAGGCTCGATCTCCAGCAGGCGGCAGGCCGCGCTGTTGATGGTCGTGAGCGCGCCGGACTTGTCGACGACCAGCACCCCCGCGCCGATGGTCTCCAACACGGCTTCCATCAGGCCTTGCCGCGTCTCGAGCTCCTGATTCTTGCGCGCCAGTCCTTCGCGGCTGAACTCCAACTCCTCCTCGCTGCGCGCCAGCCGCTCCGACATCTTGTTGAACGAGCCGATCAGCGCGCCGAACTCGTCGCTGCCTGCCGGAAAATCCACGCGCACGCCGCGCTCCCCGGCCGCGATGCGCTCCGCGCCAAGTGCCACCAGGCGCAGCGGCGTCGTGATGCGGCTGGCGACATAGAGCGCCAGCCAACCGCCGCCGAAGAGCACGAGCAGCGCGGGCAGCAGGAAGAGGGCCACGTACAACGCCTTGATGGGCTCCTTCACGCCCCTGGTCTTCTGGAACTTGACGTAGCCGTCCTCGATCTCGCGCCCGCTGCGCGCCACCTCGCCGGGCAGCAGGGTCGAGACGATCACCGCGCTGCGCGACGCGGGCTCGCCGGCCGGCACGGCCACGCGGATCAGCTCGCCCATCGTCAGCGGCACGACGCCGTCGCTCTCCTCGCCGCGCAGGGCGCGGCCGACGAGGGCCTCCTCCGACAGCGGATCGATCGACGCACGAGATAGCCGCGGACTCACGATCGCCACCAGCACGCCGCGCGGGCTGACGACTTCGACAGCGTCGAGCTCCAGCTGGCGCGCGCGCAGCTCGACGAGACGGTGCAGGCGCGACTGCCCTTCGCTCTCCAGCAACCCCCGCGAGGCGATCTCGTGCGCCAGTGTGCGTGCGTGCACCCGCGCCCGCGCGCGCAGCGATTCGCGCAGGGCCGTGCCCAGGACCTGCGAAGAGGAGAGCATGCGCTCGACGTCCACGTTGAACCAGCGGTCGACGGTGTGACGAATCACGTCGCTACCGACGAGCACCACCAGTAGCGCCGGCCCGATAGCCATGACGAGGAAGAGCAGCAGCAGCCGCAGGCGAAAGCGGGCCCCCAAGACCCCGCGCCGCCACTCCATCACGGCGCGCACGACGTTGCGCCCGAGATACAAGAGCAGCACGAAGAAGACCGCCAAGTTCAGGGCCGTGAAACTCGAGAGCAGCACCGAGGTGAGAAAATCCGGCGTGAACGCCCCGCTCGCGCGCAAGACGAGCTGCAGGCCACCGAGCAGCAGCAGCAGGCCGCCCACGGTCGCCAGGATCAGGCGCGCGTTGTTGCGAAATGGCGTTCGCGGTCGCATGGAACTGGCACGTCCGGCGCGGCGAGCGTTGAGAGGTGGTCGCGCGTCTTCGACGCACGCAAGACCGCGCGCTGACCGAGCGCGCTGATTGTAGCCTGGAGTAGGGTGTCCCTCTACGGCGCCCGGCGCCGACGGCGCGGGCACCGACGCGCGCAGGCCGATTAGCTGTCCGTCGAGGTCTCGAGCAGGCCCTTGAGCGTGGCCATGAACTGATCGACGTCCTTGAAGTCGCGGTAGACGGAGGCGAAGCGCACGAAGGCCACCTTGTCGAGCTCCTTCAGGCGCTCCATCAGGTACTCGCCAACGGCGACGCTAGGCACCTCGTGATCTGGGCTGTCGTGGACCATTGATTCCACGCGGTCGACGACGTTCTCCAGCTCTTTGACGGCCACGGGCCGCTTCTCGCAAGCCTTGAGCAGGCCGGCCATGATCTTCTCGCGGTCGAAGCGTTCGCGGCGGCCGTCCTTCTTGATGATCAGGTGCGGGATCTGGTCGATGCGCTCGTACGAAGTGAAACGTTTGGCGCAGCTCAGGCACTCGCGGCGCCGACGGATGACCTCGCCTTCCTTGCTCTCGCGCGAATCGACGACCTTGTCCTCCAGGTGACCGCAGAAGGGGCACTTCACGGTTGGGCCTCCTTTTCTCTCTCTGCCGATTTGGTGGCGGCCTTTTGGGCCGACGTCTCGGTCATCTGCGTCACCGCGCCAAACGTGAGCCCCTCACGGCCGAGGAAGATCAGACCCAGGATGAGCACCGGCAGGTTGGTCAGGGCATGCGCGGCAATGCCGGCAGCGGCTGCGACACTCGGGTTGACGGCAAAGACACTGGTCAAGGCCAGACGATAGAAGGCGTGAAAGCCGCCGACCATGCCCGGTGTCGGGATCGACACACCCACCGTGAGAAAGCCGATGAGGACGAAGCTGGCATGGTAGGGCAAAGCTATACCGAAGGCGCGGTAGCTGCAGTAGAGGCTCAGCGCGATGCCCAGCCAGAGCAGCAGCGACTGCCCGAGAAGGGCCAGCAGATGCCCGGTCGGCGCGTGCAGCACCGCAAGCCCTTGGCTGAAAGAACGCAGCGTCGATCCGATCCAGCCGGAGATGCGCGCCGGCAGCCAACGGAGCAAGCGCTCGACAACGGCCAGGGCCTGCTCTGAGTAGGCATGAAAGACCCACAGCAGAACGAGCAGGGAGGCCGTTGCCAGCGCCATTAGCTTGGCCGCGAGCTTGAGCGCCGTGAGTAGCTCGCCGGTGGTTTGCGTAGCAGGCGCGGGCAGCACAAAGAAGTACACGGCGATCAGCGCCAGAACAGTCGCCAAGTCGAGCAATCTCTCAAGGATGATCGACGCGAACGCGGCCGAGGTCTTCACCCCGTGGCGGCGCCCAACGAGGTAGGGCCTCAGAACCTCGCCGGCCCGGGGTATCAAGAGGCCAGAAGCGAAACCGACCATCGTGATCGAGAAGAGGTCGCGAAGCGGCACGCGAGCCAAAGGAGCGAGCAGGTAGCCCCAGCGCCAGGCGCGGACTAGGTAGACGAGCACCGTGACCAGCGCGACGGCCGCGAGCCAGCCGACGTCCGCGAGCCGAAAGGCATCGGCCAGCTCGCGCCAGTTCAGGCCTCGGAAAAAAAAGAAGAGGAGAACGGCAGCGAGGGCGAAGCCCAGGGCGAGACGGCGACGATGTCCTTTGAGCCCGCTCACGAAGATCCCCGCAACATGCTATAGATCAGAGACTTGTCGGCAAGCTCGGACTCTACTACAGGTGCATGTGCATCGTCAAACGAGGTGTGGTGCCCCGGCCTGTCGGCGATCGCTCGGCAGAGCGGGGAAGGAGTAGACTGTCCGCGACAGTCGCTCACACGGAGGAACCAAATGTCCCGTTACGCCACGCCTCGTCCTCACCATTGCCGACTCCTATCGGGAGCGCTCCTGGCATTTGCGATGACCTCGCCGGCCCTGGCTGAGACCTCATCGCCAACCCGGCCGGCGACCGCGAACACGCCCTATCTCGATCCGAGCCTGCCGATCGAACAGCGCGTCAACGACCTCGTTGGCCGCATGACGATCGAAGAGAAGATCTCGCAGATGGCCGACCATGCGGCAGCCATCCCGCGGCTTGGTGTGCCCAAGTACGACTGGTGGAACGAGAGCCTGCACGGCGTGGCCTTCGGCGGATATGCCACCAACTTCCCGCAGGTGATCGGCATGGCCGCCACCTGGGATACGAGCCTGGTCAATCGGATGGCCCAGACGATCTCGACTGAGGCGCGCGCCAAGTATCACCAGGCCATGCGAGAGGAGCACCACGAGATGTTCTTCGGTCTCACCTTCTGGGCGCCCAACGTCAACATCTTCCGCGACCCGCGCTGGGGACGCGGCCAGGAAACCTACGGCGAGGACCCGTTCCTCACAGGCCGCATGGCGGTCGCTTTTGTCAGCGGCATGCAGGGCAATGACCCCAAGCACCTCAAGGTCGTGTCCACACCCAAACACTTCGCCGTACACAGCGGACCGGAGCTATTGCGCCACACGTTCAGCGCCAACGTCTCTGCGCACGATCTCGAGGACACGTACCTGCCGGCGTTTCGCGCCGCCGTCACCGAGTCGCACGCACAGTCGGTGATGTGCGCCTACAACGCGGTCGACGGCGTGCCGGCCTGCGCTAGCACGACGTTGCTCCAGGACCACCTGCGCGACAGCTGGGGCTTCGACGGCTACGTCGTCTCCGACTGCGGTGCGGTCGCGGACGTCTCAGGCGGTCACAAGTTCGCGCCAGACTACGCCCACGCCTCAGCCGCGGCGATCAAGGCTGGCACGGACCTCGAGTGCCAGTACCGCCAATGGGCGGCTTTCACCGAGCTGCCAAGTGCGGTCAAGCAAGGGCTGGTCACAGAAGCCGACCTCGACCGCGCCGTGAAGCGGCTCTTCAGCGCACGTTTCCGCCTGGGCATGTTCGATCCTCCGGACTCGTACGCCTACGGCCGCATCCCGGTCTCTGAGGTGAACTCGGCCGAGCATCGCCAGCTGGCACTCAAGGCCGCAAACGAGGCGATCGTGCTGCTGAAGAACGAGCGCGGTTTCTTGCCGCTCTCGCCGAGCATTCGCAAGATCGCCGTGATTGGTCCCACCGCCGAGTTGGTGCAGTCGCTCCAGGGCAACTACAACGGCACACCGCCAGACCCGGTCTCCCCCATCGCCGGCATCGAGCACCGCTTCAAGGACGCGAAGGTGCTCTATGCGCAAGGCTCGAGTCTCGCCGAAGGAATCGCAGTGCCGATCGCGCACACAGCCCTGCGCACGGCTGACGGCAAGGAAGGCCTGACCGGCGAGTACTTCGTCACGCCCGATTTCAGCGGCAAACCCGCGGCAGTGCGCGTGGATCGCACCGTGAACTTCAACTGGGACAAGGCCATCCCTGCGACCGGGCTAGAGCGCAACAACTTCTCCGTGCGCTGGACCGGCACGCTCAGGCCGCCGGCGGCCGGTGACTACAAGATCGGGGCGCGCGTCAACGTCTGCTACGCGTGCGAGAGCAACGAGCAATTCCGCGTCTATGTCGACGACCGGCTCGTGGCCACGACTGCCGAAGAGGGAAAGACCGAGGCCCTGCTCCACTTCGACAGCACCAAGCCACACGCCGTTCGCGTCGAGTACCTGCACGGCACGAACGCCGCGGGCATTGACCTGACCTGGCAGGCCCCTGCTGCCGCGCAGCTCAGTGAGGCCGTCACAGCGGCCAAAGAGGCTGAGGTGGTCATAGCGCTCGTCGGTCTTTCGCCGCAGCTCGAGGGTGAGGAGATGATCGGCGTCTCGCTGGAGGGCTTCCACGGGGGTGACCGCACCGACATCCGCCTGCCGAGGGCCCAGCGCGATCTGCTCCAGGCGCTCAAGGCCACAGGTAAGCCGTTGGTCATCGTGCTCACCAGCGGGAGTGCGTTGGCAGTC
>Ga0302323_100004859_pt1 | contig 10972 bp, 10 predicted proteins | sample Fen_T0_3_FD_201950 | JGI IMG/M metagenome (GOLD analysis project Ga0302323, IMG submission 201950) | Peat permafrost microbial communities from Stordalen Mire near Abisko, Sweden - Fen_T0_3 | ecosystem: Environmental > Terrestrial > Soil > Wetlands > Permafrost | place: Sweden: Abisko... | reverse complement strand
TGTTCAGCGGTCTCGCTGACTCAGTGCGCGGGCGCTGCCGTCTATTAGTGATACCTCGTCACGGGCGCGGTTGGTCCATCGGTGAGCTCGATGCAAGCGGAGTTGACCGTCTCCTCACTGAACTTTCGACTCGACTTGCCGCGCGGGGCGTATAGTCGCCTCTCACGACGGGCCACGTTCGTAGATATGTGATATTAATTCAACTGTTTAGGGATGATTCGTTTCTGAACCTCCCGAAGAATTGTGCCAACGATGATGGGTGAAAGATTGGCGTCACCGCCAATCTTCGAGCCTTCACAGGTGAGACGCATGCTCACCATGCCCAGGCTCACTTTGGCCAAGGCTCGTTCCAGGTCAGGCGCGTGGGCGGCGGCGGCCTCGGGAGATTCGTCTTCGAGTTCCAGGCGGATCTGTGCGCCACCGTTCGCTGCACCACTGATGAACACCTGGGCCAAGGATATCGAGCGTGGCACGTCGATGCCTGCCCTTTTGAACGCGCGCACCCGATACGGAGTGCGCAGCAGCAGCTGAAGGATCTCGTCGTCGTTGGACGGAGTCCCGATGGACGGGAGCTTCGAAAGCGCGAGCATCTGCTCGCTAGGCTTGGGCGGAACGATGGCAATGCCGTGGTTAGGGTAGAGCACAATGACCCGATCGCCACCGGCCGCGTGCACGTAGGCAACGGGCTTCTTGTTCTTGGTTTCCCAATGAGCCCCCGCGGTGCGCTGGACCAAGGCGTCGACGGCCTTGCGCATGTCCCGAGTTTCTCCCTTGTATTCGAGAAACACGCCTACCTGGGAGGAGTCGGCGAGCTGCGGCCCCATGATCACGACCTTCGAAAAGTCGCTGAGCGGGTCGATGCCGCTCGGCCCGAGGAATTCTTGCCACTGGGGTTCTAGGGCGAGAAATCTGGCGATAATGGCTCCGGCCGGGTGGCGCTTGAGCGGTTCCGGGAACAGTTGCACGCGCACATTAACGTTTCCCTTTTGAAATTTCCCGAGCTCCCCAGCGATAGCAAATGGGTCAGGTCTGGGCGCTCCGGCGTCCGAGGCGGGTGGTGCCGTTCCCGCATCGCCAAAACCAGAAGGCAGCCCGCCATCGGCTAGGCCGCCGTCAGCGACGACGGCCGCATCGGCAACCGACGCATCCCCGCTGCTGTCCCTCCCAGCGTCCGGAAGCCCGGCGTCAGGAGCCCCAGCATCCTTTGCGTCGGTATGCCTAATTTCGGGCTTGGGCTTTTTGGGCTTGGGCGGCGTGATTGCGACCGCATCACCATCTACGGTAACTGTCGAAGGGTCATCGGCATTGACGGGTCCGGCAAGCAGCTCGACCGGGATCCCCAGTAACTCCTCGGCAGGCTCACCGGGTGGCTCACCGTTCAGACGCAAGAGCAGCGTCAGCAATCCGACAACTGGACCGAGTGGCGTGAATGGCAGGTGCAGAAGGGCAGACAGTACGAGCCAAGGCCACCAACGCCACACCCTCTGACGGGCGGCTTGGAGTCGCGAGAGGCCCTTAGACACGGGGGGACCATAGCCTCGGATAAACCGTTCGGCGACTATTCGATCAACCGAAACACGAAGTACTCGTTGGCCGAGGATTGGCCTATCGGCTCCCCGCGGGCTAGTAAAGGCGCAGCATGCCGCCCTGCTGCGCTACTTTTGATCGCGTCATTCTCGAAGTTCAGGCCCGTTTTCCTCGACGGGCCCTGCGCAAAGTGCCTCGAGGCATGACGCGACGATGTTCATGGTGCATGGCTGCCTTGTTCGTCTTGTCGGGTTGCCAGCGGAGTGATCCACCCGGAGCCACGAGCGTCGGAAGGGTGACGGCCGCTTCCGCCGTCGATCCAATGTCCGAGGTGTCCAAACCGACAGCTGTGAACGTTCAAGCGCCGCAACCTGCAACGAGCAACTCGGCCCAAACCGCATCATCCAACACTGCCGAGGGTAACCAGCCACCTGCTGCCCACCCGGGACCGTTCCTCTTTGTGCTGCAGCCGTCAGTGGCCATCTACTCAGAACCCAGTGCCGAACGCGCCACCAAGCTGGGCTATGCACAGAGCGGTGCAAAGGTCGCAGTGCTGGGCAAACCCAAACCCGCAGACAAGTGCAGTTCAGGTTGGATGCAGGTCGTTCCGATGGGTTACGTCTGCACCAATGCCGGTACGCTCGACGAGAATGATTCTCGAACTAAGTTTGCGCTAAAATCGCCGGCCATCGATAGTGTCCTACCGTACACTTACGCCCGCAACGCCAAAAATGGGACACCGCTCTATCGTTCGATCCCGACGCGCGCGCAGATGTTGCAGTACGAGCCGTACTTGAAGAAAGAGCCCCACTCGGAGAATCTGGGAGTTGCTGGTGCAAGTTCAGTAGTGTCTGTGGCCACAGCGCCATCAGCGGTCGCAAGCGCCGCCGCAAGCGTTGCCGCGCCGGCTCAGTCGTCTCAGCCCAACGCCGATCCGAGCGTCAAGGCGGCTCCAGCCGACGAGGACCGCCCTTGGTGGCAACAAGACGGAATTGAGGATCGGCTGCATGAGATCCGACTGAGTGACTTGCAGAAGGATTCCGACGATGTGTTGGCTCTCAGAATGGTCAAGGGATTCTACATCGCCGTCGATCGCACGTTTCAATGGAATGGACGCACCTGGTACAAGTCCACTAAGCGACTGGTCGCACCGGCGGACAGAATGGGCCAGGCTTCCCCGTCAGACTTCAAGGGCGTCGAGTTGGGTAACGATTGGCACCTCCCCATGGGTTGGGTTTACGGTGGTCGCGATAAGTCGATTACCTACGAGATCGACCTCGAGAAGAACCGGGTGAAAGTCGCGGGCAGCGTCGCTAAATTCGTTCCGCTTCAGCTCACGGAGCGCAGCGTCGACATTAGCGGCACAGTATATCGGGAACTTGGCGATGGCAAATGGGTGAGAAAGGATCACCTGCGGATCCCGGAGCCGGGCGAGCCACCGAAAGACCTCGTAGAGAACGAACGTTGGCTCGACGTCGACCTATCGAGTCAGACCCTCGTGCTGTTCGAGGGAACGAAACCCGTCTACACAACGCTCGTTTCCACGGGAAAGAACTCGAAAATCAAAGAGAAGGATCACGCTACACCCACAGGACAGTGGCGTATTCGCGAAAAGCATGTGACAACGACGATGGACGGCGACGGCTCGGCAGCGGGTGACCTACCCTACAGCATCGAAGATGTGCCGTACGTCATGTACTTCAACAAGTCATACGCGGTACACGGCGCGTTTTGGCATCGCAACTATGGTGTCCAGATGAGCCACGGTTGCGTGAACTTGGCCCCGCTCGATGCCAAAGCGGTCTTCTTCCGAACCGAACCTGGCATGCCCGATGGATGGCATGGCGCTTGGTCGAGCCAGAGCAAGCCAGGCAGTTGGGTTGTCATCCACGATTGATTCTCCCGCGTCCACCCGGGACGTGCACGAATCGAGCACGTGTCAAGGACAATCGTTGCGGGCAAACAAGGTCGGCGGGGAAACGTCCAATCGTGCCATTGCACTTTTGGAGGCGAGATTTTCGGGGTTGCTGATATGTTCGAGGTTGCCCCTTGACTGGGCGTGCGACTGGGCACAGAACGGACCGAAGCTATGGACCAGTTTTCGGCTCACCTTGATAGAGGCTGGGATCTCGTTCAGCGTGGCGATCCACAAGGCGCTGAACAATCGGCTCGCCGCGCTCTAGAAATCGACAATCAATCTCCCGAGGCATTCAATCTGCTTGGGTACGTTGCCGCGCTTCAGGGTGACTTTGAGGATGCTGTCGAACACTATCGCCAGGCGATTGCGCTCGATGACACCTATCTGGAAGCCATGCTCAATGCAGCTGAGGTCTGCATCCATCCCATGGGCGAATTCGATGACGCCCTCGCACTCTGCGAGCAGGCTCTCGATCTCGCTGAGAATGACGATGAGACAGTTGATGCGTTATTGCTGTGTTTCGACGCCCACCTCGGTCGGGGTGATCTCGAGTTGGCTAAAGACGTGTGTCGGCGATTCCCGAAGGGCCCATTCGAAAACCCATCGCACACGTTCCTTGTCGGTCGTGCGCTTTTCGAGATAGGCGAGATGCAGCGAGCTGCGGAGCTCATCGAGGCGTCGATCCAGTCAAACTCTGCGAATCCAGACGCTCAGTACTACCTCGGCCTAATTCGCGACGAGCGCGGCGACACAGCTGGCGCTACCGAGGCGTTTCTCAAAGCGCGCGATCTCGATTTGGAATTCCCGTCTGCCCCCTGGAGTCTTTCGCGAGCAACCTTTCGCGTGACCGTCGATCGGGCGATCCAGACGCTGGCACCTGAGCATCTTGCGTATTTGCGTCCAGGAGAGGTGTACTTGGCCGACGTGCCGGGGGTAGAAGCCGTCGTCGATGGCGTCGATCCGAGGACCGCGGTGTTACTGGACGCCTTGCAACCAGAAGCTGGTGCGAATGCATCGGCTCGGCTCTTCATCTACCAAAACAATGTCGAGCGGTTAGCCGGTGGCATTACGGGCGTCGAGCGTGAAATAGCCGCCGCCATTGAACGCGAGATCGTTGCGTTGTTCATTGAGCGCATGCCTTCTCAGCCACCTGGCTCGGCGGCACGCCATTCTAGACCACCCGCTGCACACTAGAATTTTTCGAGCATACTTCCGGTGTCACGATAGCGGCGAGACGGTGTTTTTCGCGCGCTCAGCCGATGCGAGCCGAAAGCTCCAGTGCGACGTTTGTCAGGAGGTCTTTTGCCGGCGACGGTCGAATTGGCCGCAAAGACTCGAGCGCTCGCTCCGTCACAGCCAGCGCGCGCTTACGAACGATGCTGCAGGCACCGGATGCGACCACTTTGCGTCCCAACATTTCGACAGGTTCGAGATCTCCGGCGTGGATGCGCTTCACGGTGTGGAGCAGCTCGGGCTGGGATGACACCGCAAGGACCAGCGGCAAGGTCAATTTGCCTTCACGTAAATCGGTCAGACTCGTTTTCCCCGATGCGACACCGTCGTAGTCGAGCACGTCATCGACTAGCTGAAACGCCACCCCCAATTGTTCGCCGAATTCTCCGAGGCGACAAACATCCTCCGAAGAGGCGTGGGCGACACGGGCACCCGCACGGGCGGCCCAAGCGAACAGTGATGCAGTCTTGCCGCGGAGCACGCGATCGTAGGTCGTCTCCCGGACGTCCAATTCTGCTCGTCCTCGCAACTGGACGATTTCGCCATCAACCAGCGACCGTAGCGTTGTTAGTAGTTCGGGCAAAGCATCAGGTGCCTCGGCTGCGGTACGTTGTAGTGCGTGAACCAACAGCATATCGCCAGCCAACACGCTGACCGCATTGCCGTATTGTATTCGGGCCGCTCGTACACCGCGCCGCTCGGTCCCTTCATCGGCAACGTCGTCGTGCAAGAGTGTTGCAGAGTGGACCAATTCCGAAACCAAAGCGAGGGTACGCGCTGCAGGTGGAATTGGGCCGAAGCAGCCTGCCGCCAACAAGGTCGTCAGTGGTCGGACGCGCTTGCCACCACGAGCGACCAGGTGTCTGGCGGCATTTGAGGCAGGCTCCACGCCTTGGTCACAAATTGCCAAAATGGCAGTTTCCACCCACTCGAGGTCATCGCCGACCAGTTGTTGAACCTCGGCTAGCCGAGCCAAGATGCGTGGATCAGTTGGGATGACCCTGCCGGCCGCCTCAAACACGTCAAGCGAATCAGCAACAGTGAACACGTCGGGTAGGCATGCAAGCGAGCTTTGGGTCGGCACCGGATTGTGCCAATAGCTAGCACTCGCCGAGCGGGTACTGGCCAGGGATTTGCGCTGCGAACGACGGAAAACAGTCATGTCGCCTGCTGGCTCGACACCTCACCTGGCGGATTTCTGCCACAATGAGCGCAGCCGGGCGTTCGGTTTACTCGTCCGTTGCAGCGACGTTGACGTACCCCCGGATCGGGGAGTACTCGATGACCAGAATGTCTGATTCGGCAATGGAAAGTGCTCAGCGTCGCGGACGGCGCTGGGGCATCGTCGTCGCAACTGCGATCATGACGACCTTCATTGGCGTGTGCGGCACCCAGGTTATGGTTCAAGGTTTTGCTCCGGCGTCTACGGAATCGCCAAGCGACTGTAATACCGGAATTATTAACCCAATATCGGCGCTCCGGCGAGCTCGCGCAGCCGCCGCGGCAGAGCCACTCGGCGAACGGGCGGGCCTCGTTCGATTTCGCCAGGCATTGCAGCCAGAGTGGGATTGCCGCGGGAAGCTCGTCGAAACCTGTGCTTCAGAGACTTGGGCGCACGATGCCATTGCTGCCATCGATCGTCTCCGTTACGCCGAAGAGCACGCGGTCAGATACGAGTCGGTGGATCTTGCTCCGAGCCGCCGCCGGGTCCTGGCAATTGAACAATCTCTCACCAACCATCGCAGCGGACCATAACGTTGCGGGCGAGTCGCACTACCCCCAACCCGCTTCGATACTACGCCCCAACGGCGGGGGCGACCTAAGCTACGCCGAACCTTCGATGACCTCAGAAAACGCGGATCCTACACCCTCCCCGCCCACCTTCGACATCCTGCCTCTCTCGCGAGAGCTTCGGCAAGCCATCGACGAATTGGGTTACACGCACCCAACCCCCGTACAACGTGAGGTGTTTGAGCCTGCGTCGCGCGGCCGTGACTTGGTCGTTCAGGCGCGAACCGGGACTGGCAAGACGGCGGCATTCGGGATGCCCGTGATTGACTCCCTAATTCAGCGGAGTCTGGCTGCGGTTCAGGCCGTTATCCTATGTCCGACGCGCGAACTTGCTCTGCAAGTGCATCGAGAAATAGACACGTTGGGTCGCCACCGGGGCGTGAAATCTGTTGCGGTCTATGGTGGAGCACCGATGGCGCGTCAGGTCGAGGAGCTCGGCGCCGGTGCCCAAGTTCTAGTGGGAACACCCGGGCGGGTTCTCGACCACCTGCGCCGTGGCTCGCTTAACCCAAGGGATGTTCGTACATTCATCCTGGACGAGAGTGATGAAATGTTGAGTATGGGTTTTTTGCCCCAAATCAACGAAATTCACGGATATTTGCCGCCGAATCATCAAGCGTTGCTCTTCAGTGCCACGCTGCCGCCGGATATCCAGCGTCATGCGGAGACGCGCCTCAAGGATCCGCTCTTTCTGACCTTAAGCGGCGATCAAATTGGCGCCCTAGATATCCAGCACTTCGTCTACATGACTTGTGGCGACAAGCTGAAGGATTTCATCCAAGTTCTGGAGGTCGAGAATCCGGAAAGCGCGATCGTTTTCTGCAATACTCGCGACGAAACGAAGAGGGTTGCTGCCGCCCTCGATCGGCTCGGTTTCGCTGCCGATTGGCTGAATGCCGATCTTGCTCAGAACGAGCGCGAAAAGGTCATGGCTGCGACCCGCGGTGGCCAACTTCGATTTCTCGTGTGCACTGACGTTGCCGCACGCGGAATCGACATTTCCCATCTCACCCACGTCATTAACTTCGATCTGCCCGAATCAGCCGAATCATACGTGCATCGAACCGGGCGCACTGGCCGCGCCGGACGCACTGGTACCGCAATTTCACTGATAGAGCCCACCGACATCGGCAACTTGTACATGTTGCGGCTCACGTATAAGATTTTTCCGATTGAGCGGCAGTTGCCCACGGCCGGCGAACGCCGGACACGCCAGGAACTTGACGTGGTAGAATTGTTCGAGCAGGCGTTTTCCGGGCGCCGCGTCCATGCTGACGACTTATCGCTGGCGCGACGGCTCATGACTCACGGAGCTGGCGAACAGATTGTGGCTTGTCTCCTGCGGGATCACCTCGGGGCTCGACCCGAAGCTGCTCGTGAAGGGGCGGAAGCACGTCGCGCCAAGACGTCTATCGTTCAAGGCCCGAGCACGAGCTCGACGAAAGCTCCGACTGTCGGGCGAAAGGATCGGACCGAGGAGACTTCCAGCGGTAGCCCTCCAAATTCGAACAAGTCGCCAGTCGCGGTTGTCTCCGGCCGGGCGTGTCAGGAACCCCGGAAGGAGGTGACTCCACCCAGCGTGCCTGGACGTTCTTCGAATTCGAGAGGCGATAACACTCGACCAGTGCGGGCTTTGGAATCGGAACTGCCCAAGCGACGAGCTATCCGCGAGCTGCGTGAGCAAACAGTCGTCCCTGAACAGGTCTTTCGCGATGACGACTTTGAGTTTGGTTATACCGTCAGCGAGGTTTCGCCGTCAGTTACCATTTCGAAACGTGACGCGGCCGCAGCGGGATCCGCAGAACGCAGCTCAACGTCCGCAGAACGCAGCTCAACGTCCGCAGAACGCAGCTCAACGTCCGCAGAACGCAACTCAACGTCCGCAGAACGCAACTCAACGTCCGCAGAACGCAACTCAACGTCCGCAGAACGCAACTCAACGTCCGCAGAACGCAACTCAACGTCCGCAGAACGCAACTCAACGTCCCCAGGTACGGTGGAAATATTCGTTAGTGTAGGTCGGATTGATGGAGCCAAGTTTGAGGACTTCCGCCTGCTGCTTGAACAAGCCGGCATTGCCGTTGTTGACCCCTCACTGATAAACCTGCGACGCAACCACTGCTTCGTGCAAGTTCCCGCCGCAGACTTCCGGGCCGCTGAAGCGGCCCTCAACGGCGCCACAATAGCTGGCAAGGTCGCGTTTGCCGAGCGATCTAGAGCCAGGAGGGCGTGACATTTTGAGCAAATCTGCCATGGTAGGATCATGTTTATCGCGTTCTGGAGCAGTTGCTGAAGCATGGCGCAACGCACCGTCGAGCAGCTGTTGGCTGACGTGCGGTTCGCTCTAGACCGTGGACTTGGAGCTCGCGATTTAGTTCCGATGCTAAGTCACCTTGTGACTTGTGCGCCCCAGGGGTCAGATACTAGTCGGTTCGCGCGCCTTGAACTCGGTCGTCAGCTGTTGAGCACCAATCCGTTTCGAACCGCTACTCTCGCTCGATCAGTGGTAAACGAACGGGAAGACGATCAGGCCTGGGGTTTGCTTGGGCTGGCGCTCACATTGCTTGGCCACTATCGTTCAGCCGTTGCCGCACAGCGCCACGCTTGCCAGCTCGACCCAGCTCACCCGGGCCACGCCCACAATCTAGGACACCTGCTTGATGTAGCGTTGGGGTGTCCAAAACAGGCACTCCCGTGGCTTGAAAGGGCGTTCCTTGGGGCGTCTGACGTTCCTGGGATTGCATCCTCCTACGCCCATGTGCTTGTCGGTCTAGGTCGGCTCGACGACGCCAGAAGGATGCTGGTCAATCACGCCTTGTTGGACGCCGCTTCGGCGGAAGACATCCTGAATCGGTGGTTGGCCCCCCCCAACCTGGCACGTGAAGTCGGCTAGCTATCGTTCGGTGCCGCAATACCTCACGATTGTACAGGTCACTTGTCGATTGTGGCCGAGCGAGATACGGTTCCGCAGTCATGAGCAGCTCACGCTTCGCCTTTCTTGGCCTCTGTGTGGCAACGGCACTCTCGCTCGGGGCCCTGCTATTTGCGACGTTCTTTCATGCGCCGATGGCTCAGATCGCGGCGGGCGGGTTCGCACAAAAGATCTTCTACTTTCACGTGCCAGCGGCCTATGCGATGTACCTATCTGGGGTCGTCAGTATGGTGGCGAGCGCGACCTACTTGTTTCGCGCCACGCCAACTCGCGATGCGTGGGCAAAGGCCGGGGCTGAATGCGCTGTGCTCTTTGGTGCGATCGTGCTGACGAGTGGTCCGCTCTGGGCGAAGAAGGCGTGGGGTGTTTACTGGACCTGGGATCCACGGCTGACGACACTACTTCTCAGCGTACTCATCTACACAAGCATCGTACTACTGCGAGAGTTTGTGGGCGAGGGCGATGCTGAGCGGCGGTTCTTGGCTGCCATGGGCGTGCTCGGAACGGTAAATTTGCCGATTATCCACCTGAGCGTGCGCAAATGGGGCGGCAATCATCCCACGGTGATCACTCGCGGGGGCGGAGGTATTGCCCCGGAAATGCGGACTGCCCTCTTGATCGGTTTTGTTGCGATGACACTGCTTGCAGCCTTGCTCCTGTGGCTGCGCGTTCGAAAAGCCATGCTTGAGCACGCCGTTGACGTTCTTGAACACCGAATCAGCGATTTTAGCGAGGAATAGACGCGGATGCCTAATTCACTTTGGTCAGTTCTAGCCACCCCGACAGCCACGGAAGTAAAAGCGGGTGACGGCGCCGCATCCGATCGCACCGATCAATTCGTGGCCGTCACTGGGGCCGAGTCCGAGCAGGTAAGCGCTTCGGCTATGGTGCTTGGGGCATACGGGCTATTTTGGTTGATTGTGTTCGCAATGGTCGCCATGACCTACCGAAGTCAGGCAAAGCTTCTCGTTCGTATCGCCGATCTAGAGAAACGGCTGCCAAGGGATGGCGTACCGTCATGACGATCGGTCATTTGTTGTACCTGCCCGTTGTATTGCTCATCGGTTTGGCTTTCGGCTACGTGCTTGGTGCCAAGGCGGTGCGTCGTGAATTAGATGACGCGAGGAAGCGCGCCCGTCAGTAGCGTGTCCGGCCTAGGGGGCACCAATGTGGATCCCGCGACCGTTGGCTCGGGCAATTCGCGTGCGAAGTACGCGCTCCTTGCGGTCCAAGACTGCATCTTGTTCGCCCAGAGTCTGGCGCTGCTTGATGAATGCGAGTTCGATGAGGTCTAGCTGCTTTTGTCGCGCTGACCTTCGCCCACCACCGCTGCGATCGAGCGAAAACCAATTGTAGAATGGCAGCAGCATCCACCTAGACGTTGTGCGCGCGAATTCCTTGGGTTGAATGAGGCGACCCACCTCGTTCGCTAGTTGGAGGACGACCGTGGTTCGGTCACGCAAAGATAGCAATATGACGAGTACAAAATAGAGAATATCGAAGCCCCAGAACAAGAGGTATTTGACGACAATCCCGGTGCCACCGGCGACCAGAAACGTGCAGAGCAGGTT
>Ga0302323_100004857_pt1 | contig 10972 bp, 6 predicted proteins | sample Fen_T0_3_FD_201950 | JGI IMG/M metagenome (GOLD analysis project Ga0302323, IMG submission 201950) | Peat permafrost microbial communities from Stordalen Mire near Abisko, Sweden - Fen_T0_3 | ecosystem: Environmental > Terrestrial > Soil > Wetlands > Permafrost | place: Sweden: Abisko... | reverse complement strand
CGGGAACTCAGGCGAGTCATTCACGAAATCAAGGTCGGGAAAAGCGGCTATGCATTCGTCATAGACTCGTTGGGAAACGCCATCGTTCACCCCACGCAAGAGGGGCGGAACATCCTGGGGCTTAGGGACAGCGATGGCTTCGAGCTAATCAAGACACTGGTGGATTTGAAGGAGGGTGTGATCAGGTACTCCTGGACGAACCGGGAACTGGGAGAAACCCGTTCCCGCCAAAAGCTCGCGACACTGAGCTACTACAAGCCCTGGGACTGGATCATCGCAACCACCAGCAACACCGACGAACTCTATGGCGAGCTGCGCGCCATGCGAAATGTGCTACTGCTTCTTGGTGTCCTATCCGCGGCGGTCGTCAGTCTGATCGCCTACGTCTCGATGCGCCGGGCCCTCGCACCGGTGGGGGACATTGGCGAGGTGATGCATAGGATCGGGCAGGGGGACGCTACGTGTGACGTCGACCTTCAGCTGTGCGCCAGGCCGGACGAAATTGGGACTTTGGGCCAAGCAACCCAAGCCATGGCAAGCAGTCTGCGCGGACTTCTGCGTGAGATCGGCGAAGGAGTGCAGATGCTGTCTGGCGCATCCTCCAATCTCAACAGCGTGTCGGGTCAGACTACCGATGGGGTCAACAAGGTCTCCGACCGGGCCACCTCGGTAGCGGCCGCGGCGGAAGAGGCCAGCTCCAATACCGCCGGCGTGGCCGCCAGCATGAGCGAGGCTTCGACCAATCTGGTCGCGGTCACTGACGCCACGGCCCAGATGAGCTCGACGGTTGGGGAGATCGCTGCGAACTCGGAGAAGGCTCGCTCGATCAGCAGTCAGGCTACCTCGCAGGCGCAATCGGCGTCTTTGCTGATGCGGCAGCTGGGGCGGGCGGCGCAAGAGATCGGCAAGGTGACTGAAAGCATCAGTGGCATCTCCGCCCAGACCAATCTGCTGGCGCTGAACGCGACCATCGAGGCTGCGCGCGCCGGAAGCGCAGGGAAGGGCTTTGCCGTGGTGGCCAACGAGATCAAGGAATTGGCTCAGCAGACGGCATCGGCCACCGAAGATATCAAGGCCAAGATCGGTGACGTGCAGGGCTCCGTGGGCCGCGCCGTCTCGGACATCGAGGGCGTCTCGAACATCATCGCCGAGCTGGGAGAAATCGTCGCCAGCATTGCGGCGGCCATCGAGCAGCAAGCTGCGGTGACAAAGGACGTCGCAAGCAACATTGCTCGCGTCTCGGATGGCGTGAGGATGGCCGGCGACCAAGTAAGGCAGACCGCCACGGTCTCAGGATCGATCGCCCAGGAGATCGCCGCCATCAGCCAGGCGGTCACCGAGATTCGCGAGGGCGGTGCTCAGGTCGAGACCCGTGCCACGGAACTGCACGGGCTGGCTGCCCAGCTGGGCACGACGGTGGCAAGGTTCAAGACCTAGCAGGATAATCCGCCATGGTAGGCTCACCCACTGACCATGGGTGATCCCTCGCAAAGTGACCTTGAACATCGGGCGGTGGCATTCTTTCGCGACCTGCAAGACCGCATCGTCGGACAACTGCAGGCGGCCGACGGCCAGGCGTTTCGCGAGGATCTTTGGGAGCGGCCCGGTGGGGGGGGAGGGCGGTCGTGCGTGTTGTCGGATGGTGGGCTGTTCGAGAAAGCGGGCGTGAACTACTCGGACGTGTCGGGCGAAATGCGGGCGGACTTCGCCAGCGGCTTGCCGGGCGACGGGACGACGTTTCGTGCCGCGGGGATCTCGCTGGTGCTGCATCCACGCAGCCCGCGCGTGCCCACGGTGCATGCCAACCTGCGCTTCATCCGTCGGGGTCGGGCGGCGTGGTTCGGTGGCGGTACGGATCTGACCCCGTACTATGTGGTGGCAGACGACGCCCGACTGTTTCATCGGACGTTGAAAGAGATCTGCGGGCGGCATGAACCCTCGCTGTACCCGCGCTTCAAGCGCTGGTGCGACCGCTACTTCTTCCTTCCTCACCGCAACGAACCGCGTGGGGTTGGCGGAGTCTTCTTCGACTACCTGGGCGCGGGCGCCGAGCGATCCGCGGGCGAGCCCGAGCCGCCGACCGCTAGCACGTGGGAGGGCGACGGAGATCGCGTGTTCGACTTCGTTGGCGATCTCGGAGCGCACCTCATGGACTCCTATCTCGCCATTGTTTCCCGTCGGCGCGACGAGCCCTGGGGCGAGCCCGAACGCGAGTGGCAACTCTTGCGCCGGGGACGCTATGTGGAATTCAATCTGGTCTACGATCGCGGCACCTTGTTCGGGCTGCGCACGGACGGTAGGACCGAATCGATCCTCATGTCGTTGCCACCCGAGGTGAAATGGCGCTACGGCGCCGCGCCCGATGCAGGCTCTGCCGAGGCGCGATCCCTGGCCGACATCTGCGCCAGACGCGACTGGGCAGAAGAAGCCTGAAGAAAGCCGAACCGCCGTGCTTGACGGCGACGAATCCGCAGAGCATCTTAAGAACAGTCATGCGATCGAACGCTCTGCTTCTTCTCTCCGTGCTGCTCCTTAGCAGCGCGAGAGAGGTCTGAGCGCAGCAATCGCCAACCAAACCCTCTCTCGCGGAAGCTGGAGAGGGTTTTGGTTTATCTGGGCCAGGGCCGTCTCCGATACCGCAAAAAACAAAGGAGACGACGATGTTCGACGCCCGTAAGTACAAGCCCCTGCCAAACCCGGAATTCAGCACGCGCCAGTGGCCCGCCCGCGTCCTCGGCCACTCGCCCATCTGGTGCAGTGTCGATTTGCGCGACGGTAATCAGGCGTTGGCAGAGCCCATGGGCCACGAGCGCAAGCTGCGCTTGTTCGAGAAGTTGGTGGCGGTCGGGTTCAAGGAGATCGAGGTCGGCTTTCCCGCGGCGTCGCAGACCGACTTCGATTTCGTGCGCTTCTTGATTGAAGAGCAGCGCATCCCTGACGACGTCACCATTCAGGTGCTGACCCAGGCGCGCGAGTCACTGATCAAGCGAACCGTGGAGTCACTGCGTGACGCTCGTCGCGCCATTGTTCACCTGTACAACTCGACCAACCCAGTTCAGCGGCGCGTGGTGTTCCGCATGGGGCGCCCCGAGGTGCGTGACCTGGCTGTGCATGGCACCCGATACCTGCGCGAGTGCTTGTCGGGATTGACCGGAACCGACGTGGTCCTGGAATACTCACCCGAGAGCTTCAGTGCCACCGAGACAGATTTTGCCGTCGAGGTCGTCGACGCGGTGGTGGACGCGTGGGACCCGAGCCGTCTGCACAAGATGATTGTCAACCTGCCGGCGACCGTCGAATCGTCCACGCCGAACGTGTACGCGGATCAGATCGAATGGATGGACACGCACATCGGGCGACGCAGTGACATCATTCTCAGCGTTCACACCCACAACGATCGGGGCTGTGCCGTCGCTGCGGCTGAGCTGGCCATGCTGGCCGGTGCAGAACGGGTTGAGGGCACGTTGTTCGGCAACGGCGAGCGCACGGGCAACGCTGACCTGGTGACGTTGGCCATGAACCTCTATTCGCAGGGCATCGCGCCGGAACTGGACTTTTCGGACCTGCCCAGCCTGGTCGAGACCTACGAGGCCTGCAATCAGATGCCGGTGCCGGCCCGACAGCCCTACGCTGGCGAGCTGGTGTTCACCGCCTTCTCGGGCTCGCATCAGGACGCTATTTCGAAGGGATTGGCCGCACGCACCCGTGAGGGGGCGCCGGTCTGGGAGGTTCCGTATCTGCCCATCGATCCCGCCGACGTGGGGCGAGCCTACGAGCCGCTGATCCGCATCAACAGTCAGTCGGGCAAGGGTGGGGTGGCGTTCGTGCTGGAACAGATGTTCGGCTATCGGGTGCCCAAGGAAATGTCGGCCGAGCTGAGTCAGCGTGTGCAGGCGGCAACGGACGCGACGGGCAAGGAACTGTCACCCCAAGAAGTGTTGGAGATCTTCCAGCGCGCCTACTTCTCGGCGTCAGGCCGCTTCACCCTGGTGGACTACCAGGTCGAGCACGTGGATAAGAGTCTGTGTTATGTGAAAGCCCGGCTGACCGAAGGCAGCAACGGGATCGCCATTGCCGGGCAGGGAACCGGGGCCATCGACGCCTTTGTGGCAGGAATTGCGTTCCACTTGCGACAGCCCCTGCGGGTTGCGGACTATAGTGAGCACGCGATGGGTGGGGGCGCCGACGCGGAGGCTGCCGCCTACGTAAGGCTGCAGCTGGACGGCCACGGCCGGGCATTCGGTGCGGGCCGTGACTGCGACATTGTCAGGGCGTCCTTCGCGGCAGTGCTGCGCGCACTGGATGTCTTGACGTAGAGGCCGAAGTCGGGAATCGCGCTCCGGTGCTATTCATCGGGGCGCGCGCCAAGGGTAGCAACGGGAGCGACGTGTCGCACAGGACAACCTGTCGCCAATTCGGCTATCATGCGCACCGCCGATGGTTCGTCGAATCACTTCGCTCCTCAGCATCGTCGCCGTTCTGGTGGTTCTGGGCCTTTACGCACGGCACACCTTCCGAAGGTTTGCGACCTTCACCATCGATGACGCCGCCATTTCGTACGCCTACGCCAACAACGTGGCTACGGGACGTGGATTTCGCCTGACCCCAAACACCAACCCCGTGGAAGGCTTTTCGAACCCACTCGAAGTATTGCTGCTGGTTCCGTGTCGCTGGCTTGGGGGAGACCTGGACACGGCTGCAAAGGTGATAAACGTCGGCAGCGTTCTTCTTGGCGTTCTCCTGGCGGCCTTGCTGCTCTGGCGAAGTCTCCGCGGGCTCAATCGACTTTGGATTGTGGTTCCGTGCGCGTTCGGCTTTCTTTGGCCGACGTTCAATCATTGGATTGCGGCAGGGCTGGAGGGAGGACTTCTGTGTGGCCTGCAAATGGTCTCGGTCACTCTGTTGGCTGTATCCTTCGAACGCCGCTGGCGGGACTACGCGCTGGCTGGCGTCGCCACGTTGTTGGTCCTGGTCCGGCCCGAGGGAATCGTCTACGGCGTTCTGGTGGTGCTGGGGCGAATGCTCTTACCGGGGCGTCGCTGGCGATCCGCCAGCCTGTTCCTTTTGGGTTGCGTCGCGATCTTCACGATTCGCTTCGCCCTGTTCAGGCAATGGCTGCCCAACACTTACTACGCCAAGCTGCACACCCAGGCCACCTGGCAAGCGGGATTGGACTATGTGTCGAGCTTCTTCTATGCCTACGGCGCCGGGTACTTCCTGTGCGGCTTGCCGTTGTTCGCGCTGCTGACCTCTCGCACGCGCATTCCCGGCCTGGTTGCCTTGGCACAGTTGGCTTTCGCCGTGGTGTTCGCGGTGGTCACGGGCGGCGACTGGATGCGGCACTTCCGCTTCATGCAAGCGATGCAAGGGCCGTACTGGGTGCTCTGCCTGATTGGGCTCTTGGCACTGCTTTCGTTGCGCCCGAAGCGAGCGGCATGGCTCGCGGAGAGTCGCGCCACCTTGATTGTATTGTCACTGGTCCCGATGGCCTTCTTCGGTCTACACGGCCTGCCGCAACGGATCCATTGGGCGACGGTCGATCGCGACGTGGGGATGCTGAAGATTGCGAAGGTCGGCGCTCTTTACCGCGGTCTCGGGGATCGCTTGGATCTGGGCCGGCCGCTGCTGATCGCGGACGTGGACGCCGGTGGCATGTCGTACCCACCGGGAATCGACGTTCTCGACATGGGCGGGCTGGGCGACCGGACCTTCGGCTATTCGTGGACCCGACGCCCGAGCGACATTGTCGACTACTTCTTCGACTACCGACGGCCCCATACCATGCACACGCATGGCGGCTGGGTGGATGGTCGACCGATCCACATTCTGTCGCCATTCGAGCGCGAGTATCGAGTCATGGGACAGAAGATGCTCGATCAGCTCGCGGTGTCCTGGCTGACAGCGATTCGTGCCGACCTGGTCGATCCGCCCATGGCGCCGGTTTCCACGATGCCAAGCCAGCTGGGCAGCGTTCGCATTCAGGGGTTTTCGTCCTTGCCTACCGTGGACGGCGGACAGGCGCTCTTCCTGCATGCGGTGCAGGTCGCGAACGCGGAGCCTCCGCGTCTGTCGGTGCGGACCGCCGACCAGCAGGCTTTGCAGCTCGGTTGGCATGGACAGCACGATGTCGCAAGGGGCCCGTCGGGAAGCGCCTTGCTGGGGATGGTGCGAGTGCCCGCGAGCGCGTTGCCCATCACCATCGAGCCGATCGCTGCGACTCTTACGGCCTGGCCAAGCGTCGACAGCAAGGTAAAGACCCTGGAGGCGCTCTCTCGCCTGCCTCTGTATCGGATGGTCGGCTTGCCGTCGCAGCCCTGCAACGCCGACGACTTCTTGGCCGTGTATGCGAATGCCGGCGCGCGGGCGCGCGGAGCGAGGCTGCTCGGCGATCTGTGCGGCGGGGGGCTGTCGCGCCTGGCTCGCAGCAGGCTGGCCGAGGAGATTTCCAGGCCTCCGTCAGCGCTGCCGCCAGGGGAAGACCGTTACGACGCCCTTCGGGTGTTCGAGTCGCTGGGATTGCCGACCTCGACCTTCCAGTTGGGGAAGATCGACCGGGCTGGCAAGGAGCACGCGCCCTACGACGAGGTGTCGGCCGCCTGGGCGCAGCGGCTGTTGCGGGTTGCTCTTCCCACGCCAGAGCAGATTCGTTCGGGCCTTGGTGCGCTGGTGCTGGCCGGTCAGTACGACAAGGCAATCCTGACGGCGCTGTCTCGTGGATTCACGTCGGTGCCCGAGGCGCGAGAACCGCTTTGCCGTGCCATGAGCAAGTTGGCCTTGCTGCCGTACCTCTTGGCACAACTGCGGTGTACCGATGCAGCGATGGGGCGGCTGCGGGTGTTTCGACAAGGGTTCGAGATTCCCGCCGACCCGAACCTGCGGGTCGCCGCATCCACGCGCGTCTGGTACTTGTCTGCGCCGCCCACCCCACGACTCGGTGGCCAGGGAAAAGCGGTCCTGTACCTTCCGCCATGCCTGCGCGTGCGCTGCCCGGAGGTGACTTGGGGACCGTTGCCATGGTCGGGACGCCACTTCGGCGCACTCGTGGCAGGCGGGAAAAGCGGCTCCTCGATTGTGGTCGAGGCTCTGCAGGGCTCGCGGTGGATCGAGATCGGGCACACCGAAGCCCCTGCGAACGAGACAGTCTTGACGCCCGTGACTGCCGAACTGCAAACGGTCTTCCCCACTCGGGTGCGGGTCCGCGTGTCCAACCGGTCGCGCAGTCGCGCGATGACCGTGGACGCGCTGACGTTTCTCGATCTCGATTAGGTCTTCTGCCCCGTTGCCCGACGGTGCAGGGCCATGTGGCCGCGCTGGATGCCTTCGCCGGCCAGGGCTTTGAGCGCGGCGAGGTTCTGCGCCAATCCGACGCTGCCGATGATCTCGGCCAACTCGCGCGCCGACGATGTCCCAAGGATGCGCAGGGCGAGTTGGGCGCCCGGGTGAACCTGCAAGGTCCCGCCCACGGTGCCAAGGGCCATCGGCATCTTGAGCCGGCCAACCAGCCCGTCATCCTCGGCACGCCAGGTGGCGAGCGGCTTGTATCGGCCGTCGCGGGCGGCGAAGGCGTGGGCGCCGGCCTCTATGCCGCGCCAGTCGTTGCCGGTGGCGATGACGACGGGGTCGACGCCATTCATGATGCCCTTGTTGTGGGTGGCCGCACGGTAGCTGTCGTCTTCGGCGAAGCGCGAAGCCGCTTCGATGTCGCGGGCCAGGGCTGCACCGGCCTCGGCCGAGCTGTCGGCCGCGAGCGCCCTGTAGGGAACGCGGCCATCGACGTGCACCACGCGCCTATCGCAGAGGTTTGTCAGGATGCGCAGCCCGACCTTGGCCTCTGCAATCTCGGCAAGACGGTCGGCTACCGCCTCGGCGACCGTGTTCACCATGTTGGCACCCATCGCGTCGAGGCAGTCGATGTGCAGGTGCACCACCAGACGGTGGTCGGGCAAGGAGCGAACGTCGAGGTCGCGGCATCCGCCACCGCGCTCGCGCAAGCGGGGCAAGGTGGCGTCAGCCAGGGCGATAATTTCGGCGCGCGCCGACTCGATGGCGGCTGTCGACCTTGTGGTATCCACCACCTCACGCAACTCCACCTGCGCGGTCATCACGGACTCGTCGGCGCGGGCGGTGAAGCCTCCGCCTTCGCGCACCAGGCGTGCAGCGTTCGATGCGGCTGCGATGACCGACGGCTCTTCGACTGCCATGGGGATCAAGCGATCAACGCCGTTGATCAGGAAATTCAGGCCCAGGCCGAGCGGCAGAGCGTAGATGCCGACCACGTTCTCGACGATCTTGTCGGCCCCGCTTGCATCCACGCCGCCCATGTCCAGCAGGAGCAAATCCTCTGCGGAGAGACCGGCCTGCGAAAGCAGCTCGTTCCGGCGTTGGTCGAGAGGCAATTTGTAGAAACCAGGGATTCGGGAGTTCGGTCGAGATTCAGGCATGAAACAATCCGACACGCTCGGGGAGGTTTTCGCCGGGAAGCCGGCGACGCACCCCGAACGGATCGAGGTCGAGGTCGATGGCGACCAGAGGTTTGGGCAGCGCACGCGCGAACAGCCGGGCGGCTTCGGGTGTGGCGAACATGGCGATTCCAATGTCGCCGCCGCCTGCGCCGGATGGCTTGGCGATGCCGCCCAGCTCTTTGGCAAGGTCCGAGGCTCGATTGAAGGCATCCGTGAAGATGGGCACCGAAGCGGCAGAGCCAAGAACTGCAAGCCGCCGCCCATAGCGCCCAGCTGCTGCGACTGCGGCCGTGGCGTTGCCGGCGCGGATCTCGTCGACGAAGCGGTCGGCAATCTCCTGCAAGCTTCCGATCAGCTGCCGATAGGCGGCGGACTCCTTGCGCGCGAACTTCGTCATGGCGTCAATCATGTTCATCGTCGACACGGCTTGCCCGGTCCAGAAGACGACAAGCTGCAGTCCAGCCGGGACGGTGAGTGGCTCGACGACGGGGAGCCCTGCGCCCACCTTCTTCTGCACCTTGAGCAGTCCACCGTAGGTCGCCACGGCAACGTCGGCACCCGAGCCGGCCCCGTCCTGTGCCGCCCGGTGCGCAGCGTAGGCGGTGGCGAATATTTGATCGCGGTTGCTGGCCACCGCGATACCGGCAGATTCGAAGACCGCCCCGACGCTGGCGACTGCCGTGGAAGCGCTGGACCCGAGGCCGATTTTCTGATCGTCGTGGCGGAAGTCGTCCGTGTTCACCAAGGCCGAGCCGGCGGGCAATGCGGACGCTGCCTCTCCGATTTCTGCGGTGGCGCGGTTGACCGCTTCGGCAACCACGCGGCTTGCCGCGTCCATGCCGGGAACAAACTGAGCGACGGCGAGGCGGTCCACCGCTGCCAGGACCGCGGCGCCACCTTCGAGGACAGAATATTCGCCGACCAAGAAGACTTTTCCCGGCGCCACGACCACGGGCGTTCCGACCAATGTGCTTCGTTCACCACTCATGCTTGATCTCAGGACGTTTCTTCATTGATGACGTGCGCGCCTGGACCAGGCGCAAGCAGCAAGACTCGCATGACTGCGGGTGTGGCCGCCAGTGCGGCCTGGACTTTTGGCGCGTCGGGCGCTGCGCAGAGCACCTTGACGTGCGGGCCTGCGTCGATGGTGAAGTAAGCCGGGACGCCGTCGCAACGAAGCCTCTCCACGGTTGCGATGGCGGCCAAGGTCCCCGGATTCCAGTAGATGATGTGTGGCTCGGACGCCATGGCACAGGCATGCATGCGAAGCGCGCTACGCTCGGCGATTCCGCCGAGGCTTGGAAGATCGCGGGCGAAGAGCGCTGCGCGGGCGGCATCGACGTCGATGGGCACCGACGACAACCAAGCGGTGTAGTAGGGTGAGGTTCGTGCCGTGAGATCCATGGCCGTCGTCGAGCCGATGGCCTTTTCGCCCGCGGTCGTGATCGCCACGCACAGTCGGACGTCCCATGCTTCGTGGTCGAGCAGCGGGTGGGCGACGGCGTCGCTGCCATCCGGACGACTACCCGCGGCCATTTCGCAGAAGCCGCCAAAGATTGAACGTGCCGCCGAGCCCGAGCCGCGTCGGGCCAGCTCGGAGAGCTCGGTTGGGCAGAGCTGCAGTCCTGCCGCGCGCGAGGCTGCCAGGGCGAGGGCGGCGAAACCGGCGGCGGAGGACGCCAGCCCGGCGGCGGTGGGCACCGTGTTCGAGGTTGCGACCTCGGCCGGAAGCGCCATGCCTGCGCGCGTGCGCACGAGATCCACGAACTTTCGCACCCGCCCCGCGAACTTCTCGTCGGCGGGCTTGCCCGAGAGAAGGACCCGGTCACGCCCGTCGGGCAGGGCAGCGTCCTTGGCGAACCGAACTGTGGTTTCGCTGCCGAGATCCGCCAGGGTCAGGGACAAGCTGCCCGCCGCGGGCAAATTCAAGGTGGCGTCGCGCTTTCCCCAGTATTTGACCAGGGCAATGTTGGTCCCGGCGCGGGCGGTCACCGATTTCGGAAGTCGAGGTTCAGTCATGGCCGATGGTCGTAAGCAATCGTTAGGAACAGGTCGTCAGGAACCCGTAGTAGCCTTTTCCACGCCAGGCACGCAACACCTCGTCGCCGTGCTCACCCGCAATCGCAATCACCGCGCCCCCCCCACCGGCACCGGTGAGCTTGGCGCCCTCGGCCCCGGCGGCGCGGGCGGTGTACACCAGATCGTCGAGCTCGGGGCTGGAGACGCCGAGGCCGCCCAGGAGACCGTGCGCCAGATTGAAGATGCGCGCCAGGGTTGAAAGCTCGCTTGCCATCAACGCCTCGGTGCCCGCCCGGGCCAAATCACCCAAGGTTTCCACCAGCCGTCGCGCCACGGGGGTGGATTCGCACAGCTGTCCGACCCCAGCGACCAGCGCGCCTGTGTCGTGGGATTTTCCCGAAAGACCGATGCACAGACCCAGTCGAGCATTGCATTCGAGCCGGTGCCAACCGTTCTGTTTGTCGTAGGTGCCGATGCCCCCTCGGCTGGCG
>Ga0302323_100004855_pt1 | contig 10973 bp, 7 predicted proteins | sample Fen_T0_3_FD_201950 | JGI IMG/M metagenome (GOLD analysis project Ga0302323, IMG submission 201950) | Peat permafrost microbial communities from Stordalen Mire near Abisko, Sweden - Fen_T0_3 | ecosystem: Environmental > Terrestrial > Soil > Wetlands > Permafrost | place: Sweden: Abisko... | reverse complement strand
GGTATTTAGCACCGCCATTGCCGACCTTGCGAAAGCCGCTCACCTCCACCACTCCGGTGCGGTAAAGATCTATCAATGTCCCATGTCTCCTGTGCTTGGTTCTGGCCGCTGGCTCCAGCGCAGCGAACCTTTGCGCAATCCCTTCTTCGGATCCGCGATGCCAGATTGCGGCGAGGAGATTAAATGAATAACAAATCAAAGGTAGGGACAATGCTCCGCATTGTCCTCGGCGCTTGCTCCGCACGCGCCCTATCCACGAGCAGCCTCTCCTCATATCCATCCACAAATTCTGCCGAAGGATCATGATCAACCGAATCATCACTTGGTCGTTGCACAACCGATTCCTCGTGCTAAGCGCCTTTATCGGGCTGTGCGCCTGGGGTGTATTTGCTTTGCGCACGGTCCCTATCGACGCAATTCCCGATCTGTCGGAAAACCAAGTCATCGTCTACGCCGACTGGACCGGGCGTTCTCCACAAGAAGTCGAGGACCAGATTACCTATCCGCTATCTGTTTCTTTGCAGGGCCTCGCCGGCGTCAAAACCGTGCGCGCCACGTCGATGTTCGGCTTTTCGTTTCTCACGGTTATCTTCGACGATAAAATTGAAACCTACTTCGCCCGCACTCGTGTACTCGAACGGCTCAACTCACTAGGGAACCTTTTGCCAGAGGGAGTAGTAGCCCGCCTCGGGCCCGACGCCACTGGCCTCGGGTGGGTTTATCAATACTATTTAAAAGACGAATCCGGACAGCAGGACCTTGGCTCATTGCGCACGTTACAGGATACCTTTGTGCGCTACCAACTTGCCGCTGTACCCGGCGTCGCCGAAGTCGGAAGTATCGGCGGCTTCGTACGCCAGTATCAGGTCGAGGTTTCGTCGCTAAAGTTAAAACAATTCGGCGTGTCTCTCGGCGAAGTGATGGATGCACTCGCGGCCAGCAATGTGAATGTCGGAGGCAAGACGATCGAAGAAAATGGCGCTGAGTACATCGTCCGTGGCGTCGGTCTCGTCAAAAGTCCGGCTGACCTCGAAACCGTGCCGCTCATGCCACGCAACGGCACGCCCCTTTACCTCCGCGATATTGCCCGTGTTCAAATCGGCGGCGATTTCCGCCGTGGTGCACTCGACGTCAATGGCCGCGAGGTCGTTGGCGGCATCGTCGTGATGCGGTATGGAGAAAACGCATACAAAGTCATCAACGACGTCAAAGCCAAGCTCGCCGCCATCGCGTCCGGCCTACCCAAAGGCGTGAGCATCGCGTCTTTCTACGATCGGAGCGATCTGATCGAGCGCGCAATCGACACACTCAAGCACGCGCTTACCGAGGAAATCCTCCTCGTGACGCTCGCGCACATACTTTTCCTTTTCCACTTCCGCAGTATTCTAATCGTCACGCTGCCGCTGCCCGCCTCGATCTTGATCTCTTTTATCCTTATGAAAGAGTTCGGCATTCCGTCACACATCATGTCGCTGACGGGTATCGCGATCTCAATCGGCGTGTTGGTCGACGCTGGTATTGTGATGACGGAAAACGTCATCCGACATTGCGAGATCGCCGAGGAACACTTGAAGCGGCGCTTAACCGCGGCGGAGACGTTCAAGGAAACATTAGATGCCGCGACACAAGTCGGGCGACCGATGTTTTTTTCGATGGCGATCATCATCCTCGCCTTCGTGCCAGTTTTTTTACTCAGCGGACAAGAAGGAAAGTTATTCCATCCACTCGCCTACACTAAGTCGTTCGCGCTCCTCGGCGCGACTCTGCTGGCAATCACGGCCGTGCCGGTTTTCTGCACGCTGCTCGTACGCGGTCCGTTCAAGCCGGAGCATGAGAATTGGTTAATGAAATTTCTCCTGAAGGCCTACAATCCCGCGCTCGATTGGGCGCTCACGCATCGCAAGACCGTGCTCACTCTCGCGTTCACGTTGCTCAGCACATGTCTTGTGATCGCGTTTGGATTGCCACGCACAATCGTCGCGAAACTCGAATCATGGCACATGGACCGCACGGCGCGAATTACGCGCGGCTTTGGCAGCGAGTTCATGCCCACGCTCGAGGAAGGCAGCCTGCTCTTCATGCCGGTCCTTTTGCCCGCCACGTCCTTAACCGAAGTAAAGCGCATCATGGCGTGGCAGGACAAAGTCATCAGCCAGCATCCCGAGGTTGTTTCCGTCGGCGGCAAACTCGGTCGCTCCGAAACCGCCACTGATCCTGCGCCAATCGAAATGATCGAGACTACAATCATGTTGAAGCCGCAAAAAGAATGGCGGCCCGGCGTGACCAAGCAGCAGATCGTCAGCGAACTGATCGAACGCCTCACCAACGTGCCCGGTTACGTGCCTGGTTTTCTCCAGCCGATTGAAAACCGCATCCTAATGACCAGTACAGGCATTCGCGCACAAGTCGGCGTAAAGATTTTGGGCGACAACCTCGACGCACTGCAAAAAAAGGCGTTCGAGTTGGAACGCATTATCACTCGCATTTCGGGTGCCACCGGCGTCGCCCCCTCGCGCGTGCAAGGAAAGCCATACCTTGAAATAGAGGCAAAACGCAACGAGATGGCCCGCTATGGCCTGCGCATCGCCGACCTCTTCCGCTACGTCGAGACTGGTCTTGGCGGCACCACAGTCACCACCACGATCAAAGGCCGCGAGCGCTGGCCAATCCAAGTGCGCCTCGGTCGCGAAGATCGCGACGATATCGAAAAACTTGGTGATCTCTTAATTCCAACACCGTCGGGACCCTACGTGCCGCTCCGCCAGCTCGCTGAAGTTAAACGCGTGATCGGGCCCAACGAAATCGCCAGCGAAAACGGACGCTTGCGCGTCTTCGTGCAAGCCAACGTGCAGGAGCGCGACCTCGGCGGCTTTGTCGACGAGATTAAAGAACGCGTTGCGAAGGAGCTAAAACTCGATCCAGGCATGACCATTGAATACAGCGGCCAATACGAAAATCAGATCCGCGCCCGCGAAACACTGAAGATTGTTTTCCCGATCGTGCTCCTGATCATTTTCGGGCTACTCGTCATCACCTTTCATTCCATCGCAGAAGCTGCGCACGTCATCCTCGCTGTACCTTTCGCGCTTACCGGTGGCGTGCTGTTACAGTACCTCATGGGCTTCAATTTCAGCGTAGCCGTGTGGGTGGGCTACATCGCACTTTTCGGCACCGCAATCCAGACCGGCGTGGTGATGGTCGTGTACCTCGAAGAAGCCGTTGCCAAAAAACGCGCCGAGGTGGGACGCGAACTCACACACGCGGAGCTCATCAACGCGATTAAAACCGGTGCACGCCTCCGACTTCGGCCCAAAGTCATGACCGTCGCGACCACGGTCGCCTCACTGCTACCCATTTTTTGGAGCCAGCGCACAGGAATCGAAGTCATGCAACCCCTCGCGGCACCTGTCGTCGGCGGCATGCTTTCCAGCCTTGTGCATATATTAATTGTTACGCCTGTGATCTTCGCCTGGCTGCGTGAACGCAAGTTGTCGGCATAAGGAAGACAAACCTCCCGCTTCTGCTCAGAGCGAATTTAGGCTCAAGAACCCCAAAGCGGAGCCGATTTCTAGCGATAAAGATGACGGTTTGACACCGACTGCGATGTAAAGAATGGCCATTAGCACACCTGCTTTATAGCACCTATTATTCCCCTGCATGACCTGTTTAGGCTGAGCTACCCTCTGTTTTTCGTAAAGAATGCCCATTATGGTTATTAATTGCCCATTTTTGCACAAGAAATGAGGAGTCAACTTCTAAGCGGTTGGGCATAATCACCGCTAACTTAAACCATAAGCAGTACTCAGCACTGTCGAATTTACCCCAAAGACGAACCTCCAATGATCTCTAAACTGCGTAGTTGGCCTAAGAATACATTTATTTTCGGAGGGGTCGCCCTTTGGGCCGTGCTCTTGATCTCCTGCACCATGGTAGATCGGGCCGTCGTGGCACCTCCTCATATTGCAGGCGCGACATTCGTTGGCTCAAAAGAGTGCGCGCAATGCCATGAAGAAACAGTCAAGGGTTTCGACCACGCCACTCACGCCAAGTTGATGGTGCAGGGTGAGTCATCCAAAGGCCTCGGCTGCGAAAGTTGTCACGGTCCTGGTAGCAAACACGTGCAAGCCGGTGGAGGCAAAGGCTCGATCGTAAACCCAGGCAAATCGCCTGAGGCCTGTTTCCAATGCCATCTCGACAAACGCGGTGAGTTCAGCCTCCCGCATAGCCATCCCGTGATGGCCGGCAAAATGAGTTGCACCGAATGCCACGACCCGCACAAGGGCAACGCCGTCAAGGGCCGCGGAGCCAGTATAGAGAACGAGACCGAAACCTGCACCAAGTGCCATACCGCCCAGAAGGGCCCATTCGTTTTCGAACATAACGCCATGCGCGAAGGCTGCACCGTCTGCCATAATCCCCATGGTTCCGTTAACCAAAAGATGCTAGTCCAGCGCGACGCCAATCTTTGCCTCAAATGCCATCTCGAGCACCCGATCGCTGCTGGCGATGGCAGTATCTTCGCAGGCGAAAACCACGCCAGTTTCACGGCCGGCACGGTCAATACGTCACGTCTTAACCGCGGTACATGTTGGAGCTCAGGCTGCCATGAAGGCGTCCACGGATCCAACATCAACTGGCACATTCGCCCCTAACCCCTCGCCTAACGAACGCCATGCAAGTCCAACGCTATTCCCTCCTCCGGACCGCCGGTCTGCTCGTCAGCGCAACGGTCAGCTTTTCCTCTCTCTGTGCCGCGCCAACCCAACCTTCTGCGGATAAAGACGCACTGCCGAACTTTGAGAACTCTCTCACAATCGGCGGCCAAGGCAATTGGGCCAAAGGCGACAAAGCTGCATTCCAAGCCGAAAGCGCAACCGCGAAAAACGGTTTTGCTGGCATCGAAGATTTTCAATTCTCAAAAGATTTGAAGAACGACTTCGCTTTGAAAAGCGATGGCCACGCGTTCGTCGGCAATAACGATTACCTGGCTCACCTGAATCTCTCGAAAAACGAACTGGGCTCAATCGATGCAGGGTTTAAACGCTTCCGTACCTACTACGACAACACCGGCGGCTTCTTCCTTCCGACCGACAATTCCTGGCTGCCGGTTTTCCCGAGGGATCTTCACGTCGATCGCAGTAAGTTCTGGTTAGAAGCCAATATTAACGTACCGAACGCTCCGGTCGTCACTCTTCGATACACGAACGAATTGCGAAACGGACGAAAAGATACGACTGTCTGGGGAGCGTCTGATTTCACCGGGATGTCGGTTCCTTCGAACGGCAACGCCAATCAGGTCTCACGCTATATCGCACCAGGCTACTTGGAGCTAGGCGAACGTCATCAAACGCTCGAAGGATTAGCGAAACATACGATCGGGAAAACCACGATCGAACTCAGCGTCACCGGTGACCGTGTTAACAATCTGGATACACGTGTCGGCAATCGCTACCCGGGCCAGGTGAAATATCCCGCCATTCTTGCTACGCCCGTTACCGTTATTGATCCTTCGATTATCTGGCGCTTCAATAATCAAGCAGTCGCCTACGATACCTTGAACAACAAGGCCAATACCATCGCCAGCACCGCCAAGATCGAAACAGCTCTCAGCGAAAACGCAAAAATCCACGCTGCGGTCAGCTATTCACTGCTGAACAGTGATTTCACGGAAGAGCGCCCCATCATTACCCAGACGCCTTACGGCACTCCCGCAGTCGGAGTAGTTCCGGTAGCGACCGCCCAAGTACAGGGTCTAATCGGCGGCGCTAGAATAAAAACCTATACAGCAACCCTAGGCGCTGATTTTAAGGTCGGCCACGATCTCACGATTGAAACCGGGCTCAAGGGCGAAGACCGCTACTGCAAGGCTGCGGAGACGGCCAATGCCATTACTGCCACGGCACCTACAGCAACCGGCACCTATACTCAAACAGTGACCCCGAACAGCGCCGATTCACGCACAAAGGAAAGCGGACTCACCCCTGAGCTCAGCCTAAGGTACACCGGCATCAAGGACATTTCTTTGTATGGAACTGCTGAATACCGCTACGTCTCGGGTGACGAACGCGTCACTAATTTGCATGCCAATACAGCCACGATAACTTCTTCCAACTCGGCCTTTAATGATGTGCATGAAAATCACGGCGGCTATACCGTCGGGGCTAATTGGGTTCCCTGCAATTTCTTCACCCTCCGCGGTGAAACCTTCTACAAAGACCACCAAAACAATTTCCAGGGCTATTACTGGGCTCCATCGAGCCAGTTTGTCCTCGGCTATCAACTAAGAGGCGCACGTATCACCGCCAGCGTCAAACCCACGCCAACTCTCGCCTTCACCACTCGCTACATTTACCAAACCGGAAAGATGCAGACCGCAACCGAGGCGCTCGCGGAATATCAGTCGATGGACGCCAAGAGTCACAACATCGGCGAGACGATCGATTGGACGCCAGTCAAGCAGTTCTACATGCAGGCCAATCTCAACCTCGTCTACGACGTCACCAGCACCTCTTACCCGCGTGCGGGCGTTACTGCCACGTCGGGCGGTGACGACGCTGTACACAACGCGAACAACAACTACTGGAATGGCAGCGTTCTCGCCGGCTTCGTGGTCGATAAAGTCACCAACGCCGAACTTCAGTACACCTACTATAAAGCCGCCAATTACGAAGCCGCCCTCATTACGTCGGGATTGCCCTACGGCGCTGGTCAAACCGACTACACCGTCACCGTGGGCTTGAAACGCAAACTCACTGATAAGCTCCTCGCCGTAGCCAAAGTCGGTTACCTCAGCAGCGAGTCCGTCACCACCGGCGGTCGCGCCAACTACACCGCACGTATCGCGTACGTTTCCCTCCAGCAGGCCTTCTAAAGCATTGTATTAATTTCGCCCAAAAACACCCTCCTAGTCATGAAAAAAATCCTCGTGATCGCTTTCGCGGGAACCGCCCTGCTGGCTGCTTCCTCTACCTTTGCAGCCGAAGCCAAGGAAAATTGGGATCAGCATTGCGCGAAATGCCACGGCGTTGATGGCGCCGGCAAAACCAAGATGGGCCAGAAACTGAAGGTAAAAGACTATACCGACGCCAAGGTACAAGCCGAGTTCACGGACGAGCAGCTCGTCAAGGTTACGCTCGAAGGTTCTACGAAAGACGGTAAGGAGCTCATGCGGGGATTCAGAGAGGATCTCGCGCCCGCCGATGCAACCGCCCTCGCAGCGTATATCCGCCAAATGAAAAAATAACCGCGTCGCGGCTGTACATAACACTCCATCCAGATCATCTTCTCTGTTGTCGCCCCGCGGTTGTTCCATGAATGCCGCGGGGTTTTGCAGCCCTAAAACCGCACATCTAATACGCTCGATAATCAGCTCTGTTGCCCATGAAAAAAACATCGCTCGCCCTCGCCGCCCTTATCGTGTCTCTCGGTACCGCAGCCAGCTTTGCCGCACCGGCCTCTGAAATCTGGACCAATCAATGTGCCAAGTGCCACGGCGCCGATGGCGCCGGCAAAACCAATATCGGGAAAAAACTAAAGCTAAAGGATTACTCCGATGCTAAAGTACAAGCCGAACTCAAAGACGAAGACATAGCCAAGGCCATCAAGTCCGGCATAAAAGACGAAGCTGGCAAAGACCGAATGAAAGCTTTCAGCGACATTCCAGATGAGGATGTCACAGCGCTCGTCGCTTACATCCGCACATTTAAGAAGTAACGCCGTTACCTGCCGATCTAACCGACATCGTCATGACCGAAACCCCAGCTCCGGTCCCGCTCAAACGCTCCATTTGGCGCAACTGGATCAGTCTGTCGGGGGCGATCATCGCGATTGGCAGTTTTTTTGCCTTCCTACTGCTGTTCGCCTTCGACCTCTTCGCGGGCGAACATAGCAATCCTTACGTCGGCATTCTATCTTATGTCGTAGCACCGGGCTTTCTGATACTCGGACTGTTTCTGCTATTTCTCGGTGCCGGGCTAAGTCGCCGGCAGCAAAAGCGCGATCCGGAAGCGCCGCCGCCACAGCTCTCCATCGATTTGGAAAATCCGCGCGACCGCAAGCGCCTGCTTTGGTTCGCCTTCGCCGCGATGACGTTTCTGCTCTTCACCGCGCTCGGCAGTTTCCAAACGTACCACGTCACCGAGACCGTCGAATTTTGCGGCAAAGTTTGCCACGAGGTGATGAAGCCTGAATTCACCGCCTACCAAAACGGTATTCATGCCCGCGTTGCCTGTGTCGAGTGCCACGTTGGCAGTGGCGCCGGTTATTACCTCCAGTCAAAGGTTAATGGCGCCCACCAACTCTGGGGCGTGATCAGCGGCAATTACAAGCATCCTATACCGACGCCCGTAACTAATCTCCGTCCCGCTCAAGACACCTGCGAAAAATGTCATTGGCCGCAACGCTTTTCCGGCAATCTTGAGCGTACTTATAATCACTACCTCGCGGGCGAAGAAGGTAAGACTTTCACGGTGCGTCTGCTTCTCCACGTCGGTGGCGGCGATTCGCAGCACGGGCTCGTTGGCGGTATTCATTGGCATACCAGCAAAGAACACCGGGTCGAATATTATGCCGAAGACGAACAGCGCCTAAAACTCCCGTGGGTTCGCGTCAGCGATCCTGATGGGACCTCCACTGTTTATCGCACCCCAGACTACAAAGGTGAGCCCGATCCAGCGAAAATCCGCACGATGGATTGCCTGGACTGTCATAATCGGCCAGCCCATCGGTATAAGTCACCCAACGAAGCCGTCGATCGCGCGCTGTATCTCGGCAAAATCGATCCGAAACTGCCGGCCGCGAAACGAACTATCGTTGATCTCCTCACTAAAGCCTACGCCACAGAAGCCGAAGCTACCGCCTCGATCGACTCCGGATTGCGCAAACAATACGGCAACTTGCCAGCAGCCACGCAGGCCATCGCTACTGTAACGGATATCTACAAGGAAAATTTCTTCCCTTACATGAAGGCTGACTGGAGCAAGTACCCCGAGCACATTGGCCACAAAGATTGGCCCGGATGCTTCCGTTGCCACGACAATCAGCACGAAGCAGTTGGCAAACCCACAAAAAAAATCTCTGCCAGCGACTGCAACACTTGCCACTCGATTCTTGCGCAAGGCAGCGGCGCCGAACTCACGAAGCTCGCTCCCGAAGGCCAGGAATTCAAACATCCTGACGCATTGCCTGAGGGGCTGACTTGCAGCGATTGCCACAACGGCAAAAATCAAAGCCCGTAAGCCTAACACCCTGAGTTCGCGCAATCGTGTTGGTTGCAACATAGAGTAGAGCTCAGCATGCTGCGAAATTGATTATGCAGCCTTCTGCTACCGAACCCGTCTACATGGGCCTGCCACACGAACGTGTGCTCCGACCACGCTTCTGGGTCGCGCTCGTTCTCAGCCTACCGGTATTGGTTCTATCGATGGGTGAAATGATTCCCGGAGTCCGTGACTTACTGCCGTCCGCCCGCATTTCCGGCTGGTTTCAGTTCGCGCTAACGACGCCTGTGTTCTTCTGGTGCGGTTGGTTTTTCATCCGGCGCTGGTGGAAATCCATCCGCGAGCGAGACACCAACATGTTCACGCTCACCGTTACGGGCACCGGCGCGGCCTATTTTTTCAGTACGGTCGCACTCATCTTCCCGCAATTACTCGCCACCTCCACAAGCCACGGAGCCCACGCACTCCCGCTCTACTTCGAAGCCGCAGCCGTCATTACCACCATCGTCCTGCTCGGCCAAATTCTCGAGCAACGCGCCCATGCCCGCACTGATGCGGCCATTCGCGCACTCATGGAACTCGCGCCGACCATCGCTCATCGCCTAATCGATGGCCGCGAAGAGGACGTGCCTCTTGAACAAGTCCACGTCGCAGACCTGCTCCGCGTCCGCCCAGGCGAACGCATCCCAGTTGATGGTCGCGTGATTGACGGCGCCAGCGCCGTTGACGAATCAATGCTCACCGGCGAACCCATGCCAATCGCTAAGTCCAATGGCGATGCCGTGAGCGGCGGCACTCTCAACGCCAACGGCACCTTTCTCATGCGCGCTGAACGCGTGGGTCGCGACACCCTCCTCGCCCAGATCATACGTCTCGTCGAGGAAGCACAGGAAAGCGAAGCCCCAATTCAGCGATTGGCCGACCGTGTATCCAACTGGTTTATACCAGCCGTTGCGTCCATCTCAGTCCTCACTTTCGTGCTCTGGTTTTGGCTCGGGCCCGTACCCGCTCTCATCCATGCGCTCATCAATGCCGTTGCCGTGCTAATCATCGCGTGTCCTTGCGCGCTCGGTCTCGCCACGCCGGTTTCGCTCGTCACCGCAATCGGCCGCGGCGCCCAAGCCGGCGTCCTTGTGCGCAACGCCGAAGCGCTCGAGAAGTTAGCCTACGCAGATACACTTCTAATCGACAAAACGGGCACACTCACGGAAGGGAAACCCAGCGTCACCGCCGTCACTCCTCACGACGGACTAACACCCGACGAATTACTGACCCTCACTGCCTCCGCCGAAAGTGCGAGTGAACATCCGCTTGCTCGTGCCATCGTAGCCGAGGCGCTCGCTCGCCAGCTCACGCTTTTACCGGCCACTGATTTTATTGCTGAGCCGGGTTTTGGTATTCGCGCCCGGGTTGACGGGAAGCAGATTGAGGTTGGGCGAGCACCCAACACCAACGTTCCTTTCGAAAGTACCACGCTCGTGGGCGTGCAGATTGACGGTCGTTATGCAGGCACCCTTTCTCTTTCCGATTCACTCAAAACCACCACAGCCGAGGCCATCGTTGAACTCCACCATCTCGGCTTCAAGGTCATCATGGTCACCGGTGATCGCCAGGCCATTGCCGCACAAATCGCCGCCGAGCTCCGACTCGACGGCTACCACGCAAACGTCACGCCCGCGCTAAAACAAGAGCTCGTGAAAAAACTTCGTGCTGCTGGCAAACGCGTCGTTTTCGCCGGTGATGGTATTAACGACG
>Ga0302323_100004853_pt1 | contig 10973 bp, 3 predicted proteins | sample Fen_T0_3_FD_201950 | JGI IMG/M metagenome (GOLD analysis project Ga0302323, IMG submission 201950) | Peat permafrost microbial communities from Stordalen Mire near Abisko, Sweden - Fen_T0_3 | ecosystem: Environmental > Terrestrial > Soil > Wetlands > Permafrost | place: Sweden: Abisko... | reverse complement strand
GCCCGCCATCCTGGTGGCCGATTCGCTGCTGCCCTCGCGCTTCCTGGCCCTGGACCGCCAATTCCTGAAGGGCCTGGTGCTCACCGAAGGCGGCGGCACTTCGCACACCGCCATCCTCGCCCGCTCCTTCGGCATTCCCTGCGTCGCCGGCCTGCCAGGTCTGAGGCTTGCCCTGAAAAACGGACAACCGGCCATCGTGGATGGCCGAAGGGGGCTCGTGATCCTGGAGCCGACCCAGACGATCCGTTCCTACTACGATCTGGAGACCCGGGGCCGCGAGCAGCGGATCGAGAACCTCTCCAGCATCGCCCACGCCCCCGCCTTCACCCGGGATGGCCTGCAGATCACTGTTCGCGCGAATATCTCCACCGCCGAGGAAGCAGCCTGCGCCCTCGCCGAGGGTGCCGATGGCATCGGCCTGCTGCGCACCGAGATGCTGTTTCTGCAAAGACCGGAGCCCCCATCGGAGGAAGAACAGCTCGCGGCCTACACCCAGATCCTTCGCGCCGCAGCCGGCAAACCGGTGGTGCTTAGGCTCCTGGACGCGGGGGGCGACAAGCCCATGCCGTTCCTGTCCCTGCCCGCCGAGGTCAATCCCTTCCTGGGACTGCGGGCGGTACGCTGGTACCCCCAGCATTTGAATCTTATCCGGACCCAGCTGCGGGCGGCCCTGCGTGCCTCGATCCACGGCGATCTGCGGGTGATGGTGCCGATGGTGGCCGAGCTGGAGGAATTCCGCTGGGTGCGCTCGCTGATCCACAAGCTGATCGCCGAACTCAGCGCGGATGGCATCGCCTTCAAGACCGACGTGCCCCTCGGCATCATGGTCGAAGTGCCCTCGGCCGCCCTCAACCTGGAGGCCCTGGCCAAGGAAGTGGACTTCTTCTGCGTCGGCACCAACGATCTGGTGCAGTATCTGTTCGCCGCCGACCGCGGGGATCCCCGCGTCGCCAGAGAATCCCACAGCTGGCATCCGGCTACCCTGCGCACTCTGATGCGCATTGTGCAGGACGCCAAGGCCGCGGGCAGGCCCGTGAGCTTGTGCGGCGAGATGGCCGGCAACCAGCGCCTGCTCGCGCTGCTGATCGGACTGGGATTCCAGGAGCTGAGCGTCGTGCCCTCCGCCGTGGGCGAGGTCAAGGCGACCCTGGCCAACCTCGATAGCGTGAAGTGCCATGCCTTGGCGGAAGAGGCCCTGCGCGTGGCCACGTCACCCGAGGTGGAACACCTGATGGATGTGGTCAACCGGCAGCATCCTTCCTACCCCATCATCCAGACTAATCTCGTGGTGCTGGACGCCGAATGCGCCAGCAAGGAAGAGGCCATCAAGCGCCTGGTGGAGCAGCTCTACGTGGCGGGTCGCAGCACGGATCCCCTGCGGCTGGAAGAGGCAGTCTGGGCCCGAGAGCAGATGTACGCCACCTCCGTGGGCTATGGCTTCGCCGTGCCGCACTGCAAGAGCCCCGCGGCCACGATCAGTTCCATGGCCATCCTGCGCCTGCGCCAGGCGGTGGACTGGAACCCCGCCGAGGGCGTCCCGGTTCATTTCGTGGTGCTCCTGGCCATGGAGGGCGGCGATGGCGGCGACGAGCACCTGCGCGTGTTCGCCCGGCTCGCCCGGCGCCTCATGGATCCCGCCTTCCGGGAGCGCCTGTTATCGGCCGAGAACGCCCCAGCCCTGGTCTCGGCCCTCCAGGCCGAAGTGTTCGCCTAGCGATCTTCCCTTCCCATCTTCTCCGGAGCCCCCATGCGTCCCCTCTTTCGCGCCCTTGCTCTGACCAGTCTCACCACCTGCCTCGTGGCTGGTCCCCTGGATCCGCCCAAGCCCGATCTCAGCAAGGATCCGACCCTCTACGTGCTGAACTATTCCCACCTGGATACCCAGTGGCGCTGGGACTATCCCTGGACCATCCGGGAGGATCTGCGCGCCACGCTCTACGACAACTTCGCGATCATGGCCCAGCATCCCGACTACGTCTTCAACTGGACCGGGGCGAGCCGTTACCAGATGTTCCAGGAATACTACCCGGAGGAGTACAAGACCCTGAAGGCCTATGTAGGCAAGGGCCAGTGGTTCCCCTCGGGCTCGGCCTGGGAGGAATCGGATGTCAACGTGCCCTCCTCGGAATCCTTGATGCGTCAGCTGCTCCTGGGCCATCACTTCTTCAAGCGGGAATTCGGCACCGAGAGCGCCGAGTACATGCTGCCCGATTGCTTTGGCTTCCCGGCCAGCCTGCCCTCGATCCTGGCCCACTGCGGCCTCAAGGGCTTCTCCACGCAAAAGCTCACCTGGGGCTCGGCGGTGGGCATTCCCTTCAACATCGGCCGCTGGGAGGGCCCCGATGGCCGCTCGGTGATCGCCGCCCTGAATCCCGGCGGTTACGCCGAGCACCTCAAGGGCCCCCTCAACGGCGAGGCCTGGGCCCAGCGCCTGGAGGAGAACGGCCGCAAGGGCGGGCTGAAGGTGGATCTGCTCTACAACGGCACCGGCGACGAGGGCGGCGCGCCCTTCCCCGATTCCCTGAAGACCGTCTGGGAGGCGGTGGCCGCTAAGGGCCCGGTGACCGTGATCAACGGTCGCGCGGACCTGCTGTTCCGGGCCATCAGCGACGAGCAGAAGGCCAAGCTGCCCGGCTACACGGGTGACCTGGAGCTGACCCAGCACAGTGCCGGTTCCCTCACCTCCGCGGCCTTCATGAAGCGGCTCAACCGCGGCAACGAACTGCTCGCGGACGCGGCCGAGAAGGCCTCGGTGGCCGCCGAGCTGCTGGGGGCCAATGCCTATCCCACCGAGACCCTGAACAAGGCCTGGGGACTCACCCTGCGCAGCCAATTCCACGACACCCTGCCCGGCACCTGCATCCCCAAGGCCTACGAATACGCCTGGAACGACGAGATCCTGGCCGCCAAGGCCTTCGACGGCGCCCTCACGGACGCGGTGGGCGCCGTGGCCAGGGGCCTGGATACTCGGGTGGACGGCACCGCCCTGGTGGTCTACAACGCCTTGGGCATCGCCCGGGAGGATGTGGTCGAGGCCCTGGTGCCGGCCGAACTCGCCGGCAGCGCCGAGTTGACCGCCGTGGACGGATCAGGCAAGGCCCTTCCCACCCAGCTGGTCACCGGGGCCGATGGCGCGCGCCGGGTGCTGTTCCCCGCCAAGGTGCCGGCGCTGGGCTTCGCCGTTTTCGGATTGAAGGCCGGCAAATCGCCCCAGAACACCGACGTGAAGGTGCAGGGCCGGGTGCTGGAGAACGGCCACTACCGCGTCACCCTGAGCGAAGCCGGGGAGCCGGAGAGCATCTTCGACAAACTCAACTCGCGCGAGCTGCTCTCCGGTCCGTCGCGCCTGGCCCTGCTGCACGAGAAGCCGAAGTCCTGGCCGGCCTGGAACATGGACTGGGCCGATCGCAACAACCCGCCGCGGGCCTATGTGGGCGGCGCGGCGCAGATCCGCGTGGTGGAGAGCGGTCCCGTGCGGGTCGCCCTGGAAATCGAGCGCGAGGCCGAAGGCAGCCGCTTCATCCAGACCCTGCGCCTGTCCGCGGGCGCGAGCGGCGACCGGGTGGAGATCGCCGAGGTCATCGACTGGAAGACTTCGGAGTCCAGCCTGAAGGCCACCTTCCCGCTCACCGTGGCCAACGCCAAGGCCACCTACAACTGGGATCTGGGCACCATCCAGCGCGGCAACAACGAACCCAAGAAATACGAAGTGGCCAGCCACGGCTGGATCGATCTCACCAGCGCCAAGGGCGACTATGGCGTGACCCTGCTCACCGGGGCCAAGTACGGCAGCGATAAGCCCGACGATCAGACCCTGCGCCTGACCCTGCTGTACACCCCCGGCGTGCGCAACGCGTACCGCGAGCAGCGCTTCCAGGACTGGGGCCGGCATACCATCAGCTACGGCATCGCCGGTCACGCCGGCGACTGGCGCAAGGCCGGCGCCCCCTGGCTGGCCCAGCGCCAGGATCAGCGCCTGGTGGCCTTCACCACCGCCAAGCATGAGGGCGCCCTGGGCAAGTCGTTCAGCCTGTTCCACAGCAGCTCCAGCCAGGTGGCCATCCAGTCCCTGAAGCGCGCGGAGGACGGCCAGGGCTATGTGATCCGCCTGCAGGAACTGCACGGCGCGCCCGCCTCGCATTTGCGCCTGCAGGGGGCCGGAGCCATCACCGCGGCCCAGGAACTGGACGGCGTGGAGCGCCCTCTGGGCCAGCTCAAACCCGAGCAGGGCGGCCTGAACCTGGAGTTCACGCCCTACCAGGTGCGCACCCTCGGCCTCAGCCTGACGCTCCCCGGTTCGCTCAAGGCGACCCCCGCCCAGCCCCTGGCCCTGCCCTACAACCTGGACGCCTTCAGCGGCCACAGCAATCTCCGGGACGGCCTCATGGACGGCACCTACGCCAGCTACCCCGCCGAGATGATGGGCGATACCGTGGCGGCCGGCGGCGTCACCTTCCAGATGGGCTCGCGCAAGGACGGCGAGAACAATGCCGTGGCCTGCGAGGGCCAGAGCCTGCCACTGCCCGAGGGCAGTGCCCGGGTCCACCTGCTGATGGCGGCCACCGACGGGGATGTCAACGCTGCATTCAAGGTGGGTGATAGCTCCACCACCTTGCTGGTGCCTGACTGGACCGGCTACCTGGGTTCCTGGGATAACCGCGTGTTCAAGGACTACGTGGGCGAGGGCTCGGACGCCATCAACAGCGATCTGGAGACCATCCAGCCGGCCTTCCTCAAAGAGGCGCGGCCCGCGTGGTGGGCCTCCCACCGCCACCTGCGCGGCCGGGACGAGATCTATTCCTACGGCTATCTGTTCAGCTTCACGCTGAGCGTGCCCGCTGGGGCCCGCACCCTGACCCTGCCCGTGAACTCGAGGGTCAAGGTCTTCGCCATCACCGCCGCCCAGCAGGGCGACACGGCGACCTCGCTGCGGCCCCTGTTCCCCGACCTGGCGCGCGACGCCGCGTTCAAGGCTCGCTTCGAAAAGCCCTGATTCAAGTCGAAACGAGCGCAGATCAAAAAACCTCCTGGAACTTCAGGAGGTTTTTTCTTGCTGCAGGATCGTAACGATATTGTGTTTATTTGGGAAATTTTCTACTCGTTGAACACCTGTTCATTTTCTGTTCCCATGAATGATAAAGGCCGTGCACCATGGACACGGTTGTAAATAATGGGTGGTTTTATGGCATTCAGACTATCCGCGCACCAGGTTAAAGTGACTTGCCTTCCGTTGCTCCCGATCGCCCGGATCCTGGTGCTGATGCTGCTGTTCCTGGCACCCGCGGCGGCCGCGAGCTGGGCCGAGGCCTGGACCCTGGACGCAGAGGACAGCATCAACGCCGAAGGCGTCACCGAGGTGGTCCCGCTCGCGGATGGCAGGGTCCTGTATCTATTGAATGCCCAAGTGGTCACCGCGATGCATGTCACCAGTAATTGGTGGTGGCCCACCCTGGCCGACCTGGCGACGGGCACCACCGAATCGCTCTTTGGCAATCCATACGTCGGAAATGGCGCGGCCGTCATGGCGACGGGGGACGGCAAGCTCCTGCTGGCCGGAGGCTATTCCAGGGAGATCGGAGATTTCGGAATTCACCGGGTCGAGCTCGCCCAGGCCTACGAATACGACCCAGCCAGCAACACTTCGAGGCGTTTGGGCGATATGCAAACGCCCGGCGTGCACGCCTCGGTCCCGCTGGCGGATGGCCGGCTCCTGTTCCTGGGCGGCGGCGTCGCCGAGTTCTACAAGCCGTAGTAGGTTGCCTTTCCCCAATCACCCTTCCGCCAGGTCGAGGCCTGAGGGAAGGGTGAATCGATGCCGAGCTTGCTCGAAACCGGAATGACCATCCATGATTTCACCGAGCAAATCAGGATTCGACCCGGGCGCTGAAGCGTCTTCGACTTTATAATTCGAATCGCCGTTGATCAAACCAGCCAATTGCTCACTTTTCAACAAAGTGGAGACATCATGGCACAGGGTTTTAGGCTGAGTCGTGCCTGCATTTCGCCGCGCAATCCTTGGTGGGTTGCAGGGTCCCTTGGGCTATTGCTGCTGCTCCTTGCCACTACGTGCGGAGGCGGCACCTCCTTCAGCGCAAGCCTGAGTCTCAACGCGGGCGCCAGTTACAGCAACGCCATCCCGGCCCAGGCCGGCATGACCGTCACCAGCAGCGCCAGCGCGGTGATCCAACGGCAGTTCAGCTGGGACGGCAGGCACTTCACGGCCTGGGAGCCTTACAGCTCGACGCGCACCGTGTCCCTCCCTGCCGGGGATGGCCTGAAGACCCTCACCGCCCGCTTCAAGGACGCGGACGGGAACCTCTCACCCTTCTACGCGGCCCACATCACGCTGGACACCAGCGCGCCCACGGGGAGCCTGGGGATTGATGGCGGCGCGGCCGCCACCACCGATCCGGAGGTGATCCTCACCCTCCAGGCCAGCGATCTGCTTAGCGGCGTGACGCAGATGCAGTTCAGCTGCGATAGCCAGACCTGGGAGCCCTGGGAACCCTTTTCCAGTCAAAAGGCCCGGACCCTGCAGGCGGGACCGTGCACGGTCTACGCGCGCTTCCAGGATGGCGCCGGGAATATCTCCGGTGTGCTGAGCGCCCATATCGCCGTCGTCGCCTGGACCGGCGCCGTGAGTCTCGATGGCGGTGCGAGCTACTGCAATAATCCCAGCCTCGAAGCCACGACGGCGACCCTGACTGCCTCCACCGGGGGTGGCACAACCGTGAGCCAGATGCAGCTCAGCTGGGACGGCGCGACGTTCACGGCCTGGGAGGCCTTTGCCGCGACGCGAAACCTCGCGATCCCTGCGGGGGATGGCGCCAAGACGCTCTCGGTCCGCTTCCAAGACTCGCTAGGGAATAGCTCGCCGGTTTTCACGGGCGGCATCATCCTGGACACCGCGGCGCCCACGGGGAGCGTCGTGATCAATGGCGGGGCAGCCGCCACGAGAGATCCTCGGGTGACCCTCGGCCTGCAGGCCAGCGATTCGCTCAGTGGCGTGGCCCAGATGCAGTTCAGCAGCGATGGCCAGACCTGGACCTCCTGGCAAGCCTACGGCAGCGCCGCAAACCTGACCCTGCAGCCCCTCGCCGGCCGCCGGAGCGTCTTCGCGCACTTCAAGGACAGGGCGGGCAACATTGGTTCGGCCAGCAGCGCCATCACCCTGGAGGCGCCGCCACCCAGCGCCAACCTCTTCGCCCAGGAACGGGTCTTCCACGATGCCACCGGCCTTCGCGCCTCGGTGCCGGCCCAGGTGGGCATGGCCTACCAGTGGACCCTCACCAACGGCACCGCCAGCGGCCAGATCACCAGCGGCGCCGACGGCAACGTACTGACCTACAGTAGCGGAGCAGCCTCGGGAAGCTACACCTTGACAGTGAGTGTCCAGAACATGGCCGGCGAGACTGCCACGGCCTCGCGCACCCTGCAGGTGGTCGACCATGCATTCTTGAAAGATGTGCTGGCCCCCGACGCGCACTCGATGGATTTCCTCATATCACTCCAAGACGGCCGCTTCCTGCTGGGGAGCTACCCCAGGCCGGAGTGCTACGATCCCTTCTCGGACACCTGGGCGGAAACGGGGCCCATGACACAGCCCAGGACGTACTCCCTCAGCGCTCCGCTCGCGGATGGCTCCGTCCTATCCTGCGCGGGCTGGACGAGAGAAGGCAGCACTCCGCCCTTTTTCGGACTGGGCTACTTCTCGAAGGCTGAGCGTTTCAATCCCCTCACCAATACCTGGAGTAGCGCAGGAGACATGGGTGATCCCCGTGCGTTCGGCAGCGCAACCCTGCTTCTCAACGGCAAGGTTCTAGTTGCTGGAGGCATGACTCAGGATCTGGTGTATGGCGGTCCCCCAACCGCCTACAACAGGGCCGATCTGTATGACCCTTCCAGCAACACCTGGAGCCGTACCAGTGATATGAACCTGGCTCGTTTTGGGCACTCGGCGACCCTGCTCCCCGATGGCCGAGTGCTCGTGGCGGGCGGGTTGGACGGCGCAATTAATACGCTTGCTGAGGCAGAAATCTTTGATGCTGCCAGCAATTCCTGGAGCAACGTGGCGAGCATGGCGCACCCCAGATCGGGCGCGGCTGCTTTACTGCCCAATGGCAAAGTGGTGGTCCTGGGAGGATCATCGCCCTATGACCCCGCAAGCGCGGAACAATTTGACCCTGCCACGGGGCTCTGGCAGGCGATCAGCAGCATGACGGTAGCCCGATCCAGCGCCTCTTGCACGCTGCTCCAGGATGGACAGCTCCTGGTGCTGGGCGGAGGCAGCGCTGAGCGGTATGACTCCGCAACGGATAGCTGGAGCAGCGCCGGCAGCCTCCGGTCCAGCAGCGGCCACCTTGCGGGTCTGCTCCCCGATGGCCGAGTCCTGGCGATTAGCGCAGAAGGGCAGGAGTTCTATAGTCCAGTCACCAACAGCTGGTCCAACGACGGGAGCCTCGCAGGTGCCACCCGGGCCGTGCGAATCTCGAAAGATGAGGTACTCGCGGTGCGTGGTGCCCAGGCGGCGCGCTTCAAACCCTCTGCCGGGACCTGGTCCGCCGCGGGTACCCCGCTCATGGAAGCCAAGGACGCCTATGTGACCCTCCAGGATGGCAGCGTCCTATTCCTGGGACCCACCGCCCAGCGCTATGATCCAGTTGCCAATGCCTGGAGTCTGGCGGGAACTCCGGCGACGGGCAGCCAAGCACACGGTGCGGTGACCCTGAGCAGTGGCAAGGTGCTGGCACTGGCGGCAAATGGTCAGACCGAACTCTACGATCCTGCCACGAACGCCTGGACAGCCTCGGTGGCCATGCCCACGGCCGCGTGCGCAGCCGTGATCCTCCTTCAGGATGGCAGCGTCTTGGCCGCTGGATCCTCGGCCGGGGGGGTCATCCAGGGCTACCGCTATGATCCCGTCGCCGCTGCCTGGTCCAAGGCCTGGGAGCTGAATGGATACTACCTATGGGTGGGCAAGGACATCACGAATATGCAGCTGCTGGGGACCGGGCGGGTTCTGATCATTTTGAAGAATTACGACTTCGTCGCCATGCATGAATTTCACTACTTTTCAGTACCCATCCTGGCCGATCTCGGTACCGGCTCCACCACTGCGCTGGAGGGCAATCCCCCGCTCGGGAATTCCCCCTCCATGTCCCTCATGGAGGATGGCGAGCTTCTGATGGCTGGCGGGTACTCCCAGGAAGAGGGTAGTTATTGGAACCGCATCATCAACCTGATCCAAGCTTACGTGTATGATCCGGTCACCAACACCTCGATCCAAGTGGGCGATATGCACACACCCGGCGTGCACGCCTCGGTCCCGCTGGCGGATGGCCGCGTCCTGTTCCTGGGCGGCGGCGTCGTCGAGTTCTACAAGCCGTAGGGTCTGTTCGTGATCTGCCTTTTCCGTGTGCTCCGTGCTGTTTTTTAAACCACGGAGCACACAGACAAAAGCGTTCCTTTCCGAGGCTAGCACAAATGCTGGGGCCTAGTTGTTTGCATTGTCGCTTTCAATCCTTTGAGGAGAAGGCCAGTCTCCAACGCTCCAACTCCCGACGATCTTTGTACCCTTTCAAGCGCTGCCCAATTTCAAAAACGATCGAGCTATTCCTTTTCCAGTATTCCGACTGATCGCCCTTCCAGAGGTTCAAGTCCTGCGCTAAAGCCGTGACCGAAGGCCTGAGCGGGTGCCGGCGGCTCCATTCCAGCCAGGCCACCCAATAGCCAATGTTGTTGGGCCAGCTTCGGATCAGGTTTTCCAGCTCGGGCAGGATCTGTTCAGCATGGCGCTGCCAGACCCTCGGATCCGGCTGCCACTCCCCTCCGGCCCCGCAGATTGACCATTTAGTATGCCGAAATGGCTCGGTTGGTTTGCAAACCAGTCGTGCATCCTCCGCCAAATACCGTTCCAGCCTCAAGTCCGGCAGGTGCCGCCGGATCCAAGAAAATCGGGCTCTGCGCGCGCCCAGGTGCCCAGGGTATTTCTGGATCCACCGATTCAGTTGCTGCAATCGAGACGGGTTTTCTCGCTGCAGCATGGAGGCCAATTCGTTGGGACTGGGACAATGCTCGCCACTGGCCAGAACCTTGTCGCCTTGCATGATCACCCAGCGAGCTTCCACCCCCCAGCCCATACGCGCCCTCAATCGTTCAGCGCTGTCGACGGGCATCTGAACCCAGGAGAGCTCCTCGGGCCCCCAAGCGACCAGCGCATCCGATTTCGGAAGCGTCATCCATGGCCCGATCCAATCCGGTTTACCCAGCAGGAGGATTTGTACGGGAACAGGTTGGGCGGGTTCGGGAGGCAGCGGGGGTGCCGCTTGATCCAGGGCTTGTTTAACAAAGCCTTCCGAAAGGACTCCGTTCCCGACATCTTGCGGGGACAGAGAAATCCCATTCCGGCCTGCACCCCATGCCCGGTACTCTGCCAACGCCTGCCGGGCTGCTTCCATGCGCCCCTGCCCCCAGAGGGCGCGCATCCGAAATCCTGCGATATCAGAACGGTACCAGCACCAGTCCTTCCATCTCAATTCCGAACGCCACGAAGGAAGATCAGTTGGCAAGGCGTCCAGGAAGGCAAGAGCTCCTTCCGGGGCTTGGTGATCCAGGAAGGCTTCGATGACCGCCCGCAATCGCCACTGAATGTCGCGGATATCATCCGGGAAGATGACCATCCTGGACATGTCCTTAAACGATTGCCCGGACAGAATCCGGTACAGGATCCAGTTCTCGAGCAGCCCCTGTTCAGGCCCCCATTCCACCAATTGGGCTTCCAGGTTTTCCGCCAGATGCCCGAGTTCGGCGCGCATCCTCGGCGATTCCGTGACGCCCAGATGGGAGAAATCGGTTCGATAATTTAATGGGAATTTCCACCACTCCTCGACGCCGCCAAGCCCCCTCAACGCCTCCGCAAGGTCGCTAAAAACGTCATCCGCCAGCCGTTCCCGAAGCTCCACTCGGACTTCTGT
>Ga0302323_100004852_pt1 | contig 10975 bp, 10 predicted proteins | sample Fen_T0_3_FD_201950 | JGI IMG/M metagenome (GOLD analysis project Ga0302323, IMG submission 201950) | Peat permafrost microbial communities from Stordalen Mire near Abisko, Sweden - Fen_T0_3 | ecosystem: Environmental > Terrestrial > Soil > Wetlands > Permafrost | place: Sweden: Abisko... | reverse complement strand
TCATAGGTCTCCCGCAGGATCTCGGCACCCTTGTGGGCCATCACCACCAGGCGGTCACTGCGCCGCACCAGTTCCTCCATCACCTTCCGCTGGGCGGGGTTTGGTTCCCGCAATACGGTATGGAGTGTGGTCACCACGGGCATGCGGACTTCCTTGAGCAGGGCCAGCAGGTGGCTCCCGGCCGAGCCACCGTAGATGCCGAACTCGTGCTGGACGCAGAGCACATCCGCATTGTCGAAATTCAGGAAATCCGCTGCGCGGCGGTAGGAATCCAGGTCCTTCTCGTCCAGTTCGAAGCGCACCCGGGGCGGGTAATGGTAGGCGTCCAGCCGGTCATTCACCGCGCCTGTGTAGCAGGTGGCTTCAGGCGCGGCGGTGGCCACGGCCTCGCAGAGATCATGGGTGAAGGTGGCGATGCCGCAGAGCCGAGGCAGGTACCCGCCCAGGAACGCGATGCGATCCGGCAGTGTGGAAGTCATGGGGCCATCCCTCGCATTCCCCGCAACACGCCGCAGCGCGCCCAGTTGTATAGAATCGATATTAGCACCTCGTGCCAGGGTTCTTGCGATGATGGAGACCCATCTCGAGGTCTTCATGTCGCGCGCGCAACTCAAGGACCAGGTCTTCATGAACATGGCGCTGGAATTGAGCCGGCTTGGCACCTGCTGCCGCCTGAAGGTCGGCGCGGTGCTGCTGCGGGCGGATGGCGGCGTGGCGGCGGCAGGCTTCAACGGGGCGCTGCCGGGCATGGCCCACTGCACGCCAGATACCTGCAAGCCGGGGCAGCGCTGCCTGCATACCAGTCACGCAGAGGAGAATGCCCTCGGGTTTTGCGATGGCGCCGTGGCCACCGCCTATGTGACCCACGAACCCTGCCTCATCTGCTGCCGGGCCCTGGTGCGCCGCGGGGTGCGGCGGGTGGTGTTCCACCATCCCTACACCAGCATCGCGGACCAGGAACGCGCCGAGCGCCAGGGCATCCTCGATCACTTTAGTGTGCAGTGGGAGCAGCTGGACGCCCCGTAGATCCAGATCAGATCCCGCCGTGCTCCCAGGAGGGCACTGGATCCGGATCGATGGCCACCTCGGTGCCATCGTCCAGGATGAGCATGGGGCGATCGCCGGGGCGCACATCGACGATGGTGCGGCCCCTCAACCGCTCTCGGCGGCCGTGGTGCCAGGAGATGCCCACCGGGTAGGTGCGGCGGTAGGCGTCCAGGGGCTCTTCCATCCAGTGACAGAGCCGCTCCAGCGCCGCCTGGAGCGCGGCATCGAAGCCCTTCGGTGGTTCAGGACCCAGGCCTGCCGCGGCGAGGAAGGCCTCAGCGGCGGGATGCTCCCCGAGGTCCTCGGCCACCCAGCGGTGGGGGGCGGAGGAAGGGGACTGTCCACCGATGACGACGGGCCGGTCATGGTGGATGCCGAGCCAGAGCGACACTCGGCCGCAGGGACCGGTGCCTTCGAAATCCAAGGGCAGCTGGGCATCGTCGTGGAAGACCACGGCCCTCAGGGGGAGCCACTCGAAGGTTTCGGCCACCTTCGCCCCCACGGGGCCCGGGTGCTCCCGGCGCAGCCCGGCCACGGCCTCTGCAAAGGTCTGGCGCAGCCCTGCCAGACTGAGCACACCATCCGGCAGACCCAAGGCGTTCTGCACCAAGGGTGGCTCGTGCCAATCCGCCGCCAAGGCCGGCAGCACCTGCTGGAACAGGATGAGAGCTGGGTCCCAGTCCCAGTGCCGGGCGGGTTCGTAGCCAAGTTCCCTGCACAGTTCAAACCAGGCTCGGTCCGGCGCGGCCCAGCCGGGCAGGAATATGGAGCGGCCATCCAAGAAGAGCTCGCAGCCCGGACCAGCCTCCGTCTTCCGGCGGCACAGGCCCAGTTCATGTCGGCCCAGGGTGGCCAAGGTGGTCTCACGGTACGGATGATCCTCCTGCCGCAGCACTTTCAGCGGCGCGCCGAGAATCCACGCATCCATGGCCATGCCCAGCCCCCCATGTTCAAAGCCAACCTGGGTCCCTTGGGAGGCGGCGTCAATCCCTGATTGGGAAATTGCTGCGACTATTTATTCGACCCGTTGAAGGTTCATGCCTGGGTAATAGTGCTGAAGAATCTGCTGGAAGGTGGCACCCTCCAGCGCCATGCCGTAAGCGCCGGTCTGGCACATGCCCAGGCCATGGCCCCAGCCCCGGCCGTAGAAGATCCAGCGGCGGCTGGCCCCCTGGCCCACGGTGAGCCAGCGAAAGACATTGTCCTTGAGGCCCAGCAGGCCCCGGATGTGCATGCCCCGCACCCGGTGCGGCGCCCCGCGGGAATCGACCAGGTTGAGGTCGAGCACGCGACCTTGATCGTCGTACTCAGCCTTCAGCTCCCGGATGCCAGGCACCTTGATGCGCTTGGCTACGGTCGCCAGGAGATCCGCTTCGGTGTATTCCACCCGCCAGTGGGCCATGGGGTTGTACCGGTCCCAGGCCGCGCCATCGGGATCGAGGCGCCGGACCAGCACCTGGGCTGGGCCTTCCTCCCCGGGAATCCACTTCAGCCGGTCACCCACCTGGATGTCCGCCTTGGGCAGCAGTTTCAGGCTGCCATCCGGGGCCTCCTCCACCAGCAGCAACGTGGGTGCCAGTGACAGCGGCTCGGGTCCGCCCCGCTTTCGGCGCACCTGCCGATCCAGCAGCAGTGTGCCTTCTCCCGGCGTGAAGGGTTCCAACTCCTGCCATAGGCGCCCCAGAGTCTGGAGGGCCTGGCGGAGGCTGGGGGGTTCACTGGCGGTCCAGACAGAGGCGGGGACCACGCCGCGCCGAGTGAGGAAGGCGGCCAGGAGCCGATCCTCGGGCAGCGAATCGGGCAGGAAATAGGCCGCGTCCTGGGGCCGTTCCTGGCCCTCCACGACTTTGTGGAAGCCGAAGGCCCGGGCCAGGGCGAGCAGCAGGTGGCCCTCCCGCGGCAGGGGCCCGACCTCCATGGCCAGGCGTTTCTGGAGGATCTTCACGGGCTGGTTCAGGTCTGCCAGAGTCGCGGGTTTCGCCAGGCGCTCCCCGGAGAGCCACTCCACGGGAAGGGCGAGGGAGGCCAACCGCAGGAGCTCCCAGCTGAGCCAGGGCTGCTGTGGCTCGGCGGTCACGTTCACGCCTGACGCATAAGGCAGCGTCATGGGTTTCGCGGGGTAGCAGGTCACAGCGCGGAGGTAGGGCGCATCACCGCCGAACACATTGGCCACGTCCGTGGTGTGGCCGCCGCAGTTGGCCATGAACAGGGCCTGGATGGGTTTGCCACCGTAGGTTGCGAACAACCCCTCGGTCTCCAGGATAGCCCGGTCGGTGAGGGACTGCTCGCCGTCGCGGCCGCCATAGACCTGGTCGGCCACCGTATCGCCCATGTCGAAGCCATCCGCCGCGCGCTTGCCCCGGTTGGCCACTGCGTAGGTGCGGGCTGCCACGGCCTGGGCCTTGAGGGCTTCAAGACTGGGGAACTCCCAGGCGCCCATCTCCTTCGGCACCACGCCGCGCAGGTAGGTCTCCAGATCCAGCGTGTTCACGATGGTCAGGCGGCCCTGCGCGTTGGGGAAGATCTCGACCTTGCCCCGGTAGCGGCCCTTGCCCTGCAGGGTGGTCAGCTCACCGGCGGGTTTCAGCCACACGCCATTGGGAGGCAGGGCCCGCCGCTCGTAGCGGTCCGTGATGGCGTACAGCGCACGGCCCTTCCGGGGCCTGCTGGGGCGAGCCTCCGAGGCCACCCACAGCTCGTCGAAGCCCAGGTCCTGGAGCTTCTGGAGCACGGGCTCGGCCTCGCCGGCCTCGCCGAAGTGGCCCGTCAGCACCCGCCAGGTGTCCGCATCCGGGACCTTCACCCGGTCGGGAGCCTCGCCCAGTTCCTTCAGCCGTTTCATCAGCGTGGCCGCTTCGCTGGCGGAATGGGGGCGGCCCACCTGGATGCGGTATTCGGTGGTGGGGTCAGACACGCCTCGGCTGTCCCACCAGAGGCGGAGCTTCTCCTCCGGGGCCAGCTTGAAGATGGGCTTCCCGGACCGGTCACAGACCTGTCCGCCGCCTTCCAGAGCGATGATCCATTCCATGGCCTGAGTATCGAGGCCAATCTTCAGCGGAGGCTGGGCGGCGCTGGCGGAAACGATCGACAGGACCAGGGCAGGGACCAGGAAGGGCTTCATCCGCTGGATTGTCCCACGAATCGCGCAAGGGCATTCCAACGCCGGGCCCGCAGGGCCTCGGCGTTCATCAGGCTGCCACCCGGGCCCCGGCGGTGCAGCAGCAGGCCGATGCAGGTCCGATCCGAAGGCCGGTAGAACAGGGCGGGGCCGGTATAGCCCAAATGGAACCACCAGCCCGAGGCAGGCCCCGGTTCGGCCTTGAGGATGGGAGCTGGGGCTGGCGGCGCCTCGCTGGCATCCTCGATGACCTGCAGGCCTACGCCGGGTGGAACTTTGGACAGCAGCTGTCCAAAACGCCCCCCTCCAGAGAAGGCCACCTGCAATCCCAGGCCCCAGCGGGTGTCGTTCTCGCCCTCGGCGGCATCCACGGCCATGCGCTCCGCCCAACCGGCGGCGATCCAGCGGGCCAGCGCTTCGCGGAGCTGGGGCGCCGCGGTGCCAAAGCCGGCGTGGCCCTGCATGCCAGCGCGGGCATTGGCATCCTGGGGCAGGTGGGGGTTGCGGGGCGGCAGAGGGGCTTCGGTGGCCAGGGCCCAGGCTGCCGCATCGGGGCCGTCCGGAACCTCGGTGGGAGCGACCAGCCACGGCGCGGGGCTGAGGCCCAGGGCCTGCCCCAGGTGCGAAAATGGGGTGCCGGTTTCCGTCGCCAGCAGCTCGGCCAGCAGCCGATAGTTCAGGTCCGAGTAGGTGGCGAGACCGGGCGTGGCGGGGCGGAGCAGGGGGTGGCCCCGAACCTCTCGCCGCAGCGTGGCTGCCACGGATTCGCCGGTGAAGGGCCGCCAGGGCGGCAGACCCGAGCTGTGGGAGAGCAGCTGGCGCACCGTGAGGGGGGTTTCGCGATCATGAAAGCCGAGGACCCAGCGGCGGTCTGTGTCGAGGTCCAGGAAGGCCAGCGCCAGTGGTGCTGTCACCAGGGGCTTGGTGAGGGAGGCGAGGTCGTAGAAGCGGTTCACGTCCTGCTCATCTCCGCCAGGCTCTTGGCGACGGCCTTCTGCACCTGATCCGCCACACCCATGGCCTCCTGCCCCTCAGCCCAGGTGACGCCTTCGGCGCTACGACCCAGGCAGGCGGCATGGAAAGCTTCGATCTCCAGACGCAGGGGCTCACCTTCCTCGATGTCGGCAGACTCCGGGTGCACTTCAGGGCCATCGGGGCCCATGACGAGGCGCAGCAGTTCCAGCTTCTGGGCCGCGAAATCCAGGCTGGCGTATTCCTTGTCGCCGAAGGCCCGCAGGGTCCGTTCCTTCTTGCGGGCCACGCGGCTGGCGGTGACCGTGGCGAAGGCGCCGCCCTCGAACTTCAGCCGTGCGTTCACCAGATCGGCATAGGGTGTCAGCACCGGCACGCCCACGGCCTCCACGTCGATCACAGGCCGACCCACGAGGGCGCGGAGCAGGTCGAGGTCGTGGATCATCACGTCCATCACGACATCGACTTCCAGGCTGCGGGCTGGGAAGGGCGAGACCCGCACGGCTTCGAGGAAGCGGGGCTTGAAGCCGCGCTCGCGCAGGGCGGTCACGGCCGGATTGAAGCGCTCCAGATGACCCACCTGGGCCACGATTCCGGGCTTCGAAGAGCGGGCCTCGGCGAGGGCCTTCAGAAGGGCCACGCCCTCATCGAGGGTCGCGGCGAGGGGCTTCTCCATCAGCACATGCTTCCCGGCCTTCAGGGCCTGGAGGCCCAGGGCGTGGTGGAAGCCCGTGGGCGCGGCGATCTGCACGGCATCTACTTCGGCCAGCACCTGATCCAGAGAGGCGGACCAGGGGGCGCCGAACTTGGCGGCGATTTCGGGGCCTCGAATGGGATCGGGATCCACCACGGCCGCCAGGATGGCGTCCGGCGCCGAGGCGGCGATACGGGCGTGATGCTGCCCAAGGTGTCCTACCCCGACAACGGCGACTCTCAACTTGGTCATGATTTCTCTCCCGGATATTCCAGCTTCCTTGGGCAGGTCACGCCGTCTGGCAGCCCGCGATCAGGCGCCCCATTCAGGGGCGCCTTCCCACTCCCCGCTATGCGGGATCGTGGAGCGGGGCCCCCGATGCTGCCCAAGGTGTCCTACCCCAACGACAGCAACGCGAAGCTTGGACATGACTTCCTCCTGACCAATCGAGCCTAGCAGGGCTGTTAACCTGAATCCCTTCTCACGAGGCGACCATGAATCTGAAACTTGAATCGGTGAACATTCTCAGGTGGATTCATTTCCTGGCGATGTCCTTCGGCAGTGGGGCAGCGGTGGTGGCCCTCCTCCTCTCCGGGTTTGAAGAGGGCCGGGAGGACCTCCAGGGCCTCGCTGCGACCGTCTGGGCCAAGGTAGTGGCCTGGTCCTTCCGCTTGGCCCTGGTCATCGGCATCATCCTGCTGGTGGTGCTCATGCAGAACGGCCAGAACCCCTTCAAGGCCGGCTTCTACCTGCACATCAAGCTGACCTTGGTCTTCATCCTCATCGGGCTGTCCGAGATGACGCCCAAGGCCCTGGCCGCGGGCAAGCGTGGCTCCGCCCTGCTGGTGGTGGTGCTCTTCATGGCCGTGTCCTTCACTGTGTTCAACAAGGGCCTGTTCCGCAAGGAAGCACCCAAGGTTGGACCCGAGATTCCGGTGACCGCGGTGGTTGCTTCCCCGGCCCATTAATTGATCCTGACCCTGCGCCAAAGGTGCAGACACAACTTGGGGCGCCGAAAGGCGCCCCAAGTCTGGAGTTTGAAGCCCGGAGTCTAGTCCTCCGGTTCCTCGTAGTCAGCGTTGTGCCACACATTCTGCACATCGTCATTGTCCTCGAGCAGGTCAACTAGCTTGAGGAAGCTGGTGAGCTTGTTGCCTTCGAGCGTGGTGCTGGTGCTGGGGTCCATGATGAGTTTGGCTTCAAGGACCGGTAGCTTGGCGGCATCGACGGCATCCTTCACGGCCTGGTAGGACTCGGGGCTGGTCTTGATGACCCAGGCTTCGCCTTCGTTGATCACGTCATCGGCACCGGCCTCCAGGGCCACCTCCATGATCTGATCCTCGGAGACTTCGGGCTCCACCACGATCTGTCCCTGCTTGCTGAACAAGTAGGCCACCGAACCCATGGCGCCCAGTTCCCCACCGAACTTGGTGAAGTAGCTGCGAACCTCAGGGGTGGTGCGGTTCTTGTTGTCGGTCATGGCCTCGACCAAGATGGCCACGCCGCCGGGGCCGTAAGCCTCGTAGATGACTTCCTCATAGGTCACGCCTTCGAGCTCGCCGGTGCCTTTCTTGATGGCGCGCTCCCAGTTGTCCTTGGGCATGTTGCTGCCCTTGGCCTGGTCCACGGCGAGGCGCAGGCGCGGATTGGCGTTGACATCGCCACCGCCGAGCCGCGCCGCCACGGTGATCTCCTTAAGGATCTTCGTGAAGACCTTGCCCCGCTTGGCGTCAGCGGCGCCCTTCTTGTGCTTGATGGTGGACCATTTGCTGTGGCCGGACATGGTGTCTCCAAGAATGTACAGGATGGAACGGAACAGACGTGGGGTTCGGGCTTTGCTCGAGCACCGCGTGGGGGGTTCCGGGGGGACATCGCGAGCGAAGCGAGCAGGCGGTCCCCCCGGAGGGTATTATCCGCGCAGGGCCCGGCGGGAGACGCGGGCGAAGGAGGGAGCCTCCTGGCGGATCATGGGCCGTTCGAGGAGGAACTGGTACCACTGCTCGCCATAGACCTTCATTTTGAGAGCCTTGCCGTTCTGCAGCAGGTTGCGGTTAGTGATCAGGCGCTCGTCGCCTTTGCAGATCTCCAGCCCCACGTTGAGAATTTCGATGGCTCTGTTGCGTTCGCCCATCTCCAGCAGCACGTAAGCGTAAACCGCATAGAGCAGACTTTCCTTCTTGCCTGACTTAAGGGCCAGATCGAAGGTCTCCCTGGCTTTCTTCTTCTCGCCCCTTTTCCACTGGAGAATACCCAGCATGGCCTTGGCGATGTAGTGCTGCATGGAAGCCGACGCGAGCAGGGGTTCGGCTTCATCGTTCTTCTTGCGCAGGTACTGCACCACACCGATCTGGCCATCGATGCTGCCCTTCACCAGGAACTGCCGAGAGGAAAACTGGTAGCCCTCCTTCATGGTCTCGATGGCCTTCTCCCACTGCTGCTTCTTCAGGTGGTCGCCGGCACGGGCGAAGATCTTCTCGAGCTCCTGCTGGACCTTGCGGCCCTGCCAGATGAAAAGGGCCGCCCCGGCCAGGATGCCAATGGGTAGGCTGATCCAGAGCTTGATGCTCAGGAGGCTGGAGAGCAGGATCACGGCAAGGGCGGCGCCCAGGCCGAGCAGGAGGTTGATCACGGAGACTCCGGGTGGCACGGCCCGAAGCCGGACCAAAGGGCCATTTTATCGGCCTTTGGCCCTATTTGCCATGCCAAGAGCCTTGGCTCAGTATTCCTCGGCTCTGCAGCCTACCCGATGACGCCGCTACGGGAAGGGGCCGGCCGGCGACGGCGGATGATTCGCTTGGCTGGCGTTGAAGCAGCAGCTTCCTTCCTGGGACGGCCCGGGCCGCGCTTGAGGGTGGGCTCCTTCGGCTTCAGGACCTTCTTGACCTTGACCCTCTTGTCTTTCTTCACCCGTTCGCGACGGACCAGGGCGGCCGCGGCCCGACCGGTCACCACCACCCGGGACCCGTCCTTCAGCTTCTTGACCTTGCTGCCCGGCTTCCGACCGCGCTTGAGGCTCATGGCCAGAGGCTCCACATCGAGGAGTTCACGCTCTAACTGGGCTTGGAGGGTCATCATCTCGCCACGGTCCACCTCGTGGTCATGACCGCAGAGGTGCAGAAAGGCGTGGATGACCAGAGTCTCCACCTCACGTCTGCGGCTCACGCCGAATTTTTTGGCCATTTTATCGGCAGTGGGAAGGCTGATGACGATATCCCCCAGGTGAGGGAAGGCTCCCTTCTCCACACTGGAGGGGAAGCTCAGCACATCAGTCGTCATGTTTTTTCCACGATGCTCGCGGTTGAGTTTTCTCATGCCACGATCATCGACATAGGTCAACGACATGCCTTGCGCCTCTGGCGCGAGACGATCGCGAAGGCTTTGAAGCAATTTGCCAAGAGACTGCTCGCCTGGCCCACGCATTTTGCTTCGACTGGACCAGTCAATCATGAAAGGGAGGCGGGTCTGTGTCATGGCCGTTTCCTTTGGCAGCATCAAACAAAGGGGACTCATCATGCTTTATTTTGAGGCATTCGTCAATGTCACATTTCTAGCTGCAGTATTTGCATCGATGTTACTGTCCTGCATTCTAGATCGACTCCGATAAAATAATGAATCGAATATTCATCAAAATGTTGAATACAAAAGACAAGCGCTGGCAATAGATGAAATTCAATTTTACCAGGGCATCCCCTGGCATGCTTGAGCGATGGAGCCACGTCTTCCTTCCGAACTCTCCGCGCCCTTGGGCCGGTTTCTGGTCCTCCTGGACCGGTGGAACCGAACCCATGCCCTGACCGCCCTGCCTCCCGGAGTCCGCCGGGAGGAGCTTCTGCTGGATGCATCGGCCCTGCTCCCCTTCCTGGCCCAGCTTCCCCCGGGCGCGAGGGTGGTGGATCTGGGCACGGGCATGGGGTCCCCAGCGGTGGTTCTGGCCCTGGCCAGACCGGATCTGGAAGTCCTTGGTGTGGATGCCTCGGTCAAGAAGCTGGCCTTCCTGAGGCAGGTGGCCATGGAACTGCCCGTTCCCAACCTGAAGACGGTGCATGGCCGGTTGGAGGATCTTGCGCCGCTGGAGGCGGAGTGGGGAACGGCCAAGGCCCTGGGGCCCATCGGATCCCTCGTGGGTTGGTGGGCCAGGCATGGGCGTCCTGGCTGCCCCTTCTACGCCCTGAAGGGGCCGGATTGGGTAGAGGAGCCTGTGCCTGGTGGCTGGAACGCGACACCGCATCCTTACTCGTTACCGACCCGCGGACAGCGGGTGGTCGTGGAGCTTCTTCAGGACCACCGGAATGCCCCCACGTAAAAAAGCCCCCTGGAACGGGGGCTTTTCCATGCCTGGTCTTCATCAGGGTGTGATCGTATCCCCGCCCTTGAGCTCTTCGATGGAACGCAGGACCCGGCACGTGGACGTTTGAGCGTCCGTCCGGACCACGAGCACCTGCCCGAGGTAGTAAGTGGTGGTTTCGGTGGGGGGATGCTTCTCCCCGCCAGGACCGACAGGATAGATCTTCACCCGGGTGGCGAGCAGCACATCACCCACCTTGTAGCCGTCATTGGCGCCCTTGTCGATGATGATCATGTCCCCGCCTGAGGAGTACAGCTTGCCACCCCTGGAATACACCACCAGGCTGGCGTTGGCGGCAACCTTGATCGGCTCTGTCGTATCGGTCCGCAGCTTCAGGGGGATGTTGGTGGGCTCATCGAATTTCACGAGATGATCCCCCGCCTCGACGGTATCAAGGCTGCGCTCGATGACGGCCACGGACCCCTTCGCCTGGGCAGTCGTGACCCGAATGACACCAATTTGCTGGATCACATCCCCCAGCTTCTTCTTGGCGATGGCGGGATGCATCAGCTGCCTGGACACGGTCTTGAGGATCAGGAACCGATCCCCGGCCTTCAGTCCCTGCTCGGTGCCACCGTTCAGATAGACCGTCTCTCCTTCGCCCAAATACTTGCGGTCCTCGCGTTTATTCGAGGTGATGGTGAAGGCCCCCAGCCCTTTGTAGTAGGCCTCGGCCCCCTCGGGAGCAAGGAAGGGGAGCTGGATGAAATCCTGGAAAGAGAAACCAAGTTCGGGGCGACGCACTGCCCCTGGGTCGGCGCGCCGCTGGTCGGGTTGTAGGGTGGCCACGTCTTCCGGC
>Ga0302323_100004851_pt1 | contig 10977 bp, 9 predicted proteins | sample Fen_T0_3_FD_201950 | JGI IMG/M metagenome (GOLD analysis project Ga0302323, IMG submission 201950) | Peat permafrost microbial communities from Stordalen Mire near Abisko, Sweden - Fen_T0_3 | ecosystem: Environmental > Terrestrial > Soil > Wetlands > Permafrost | place: Sweden: Abisko... | reverse complement strand
GCTGCTATCTGCGGTTCTGACCTCTGTACTCGCCGGTAAACTCGACCCATCTCTAGTCTTCGACGTGACGGACGACCTCGACGGCGTGCCCGCAGGCTATGCGGCCATGGACAGCCGCGAAGCCCTTAAGGTCCTCGTCAAGCTCTGAAACAATCCACTCATCCACAACGAAAGGCAGCGGGCAATGCAGAAGCGAACCCTAGGAAAGCAAGGACTCGAAGTCTCGGCACTCGGCTACGGATGCATGGGACTGAACTTCGCGTACGGCGAGCTACTCGACGAAGCAGCCGCTGTGGCCATGCTACGCGCGGCGCATGAACGGGGCGTTACCTTCTTCGACACGGCAGAAATCTATGGTCCCTTCACCAACGAACAGCTCGTCGGCAAGGCACTCAGCCAAGTGCGGGACGAGATCGTCATTGCGACGAAGTTCGGCTTCCGCTTCGAAAACGGCAAATCGGTCGGGCTCGACAGCAGACCCGCGTCGATCCGCAAGGCCGTCGAGGGTTCGCTCCAGCGGCTGGGGACAGACCACATCGATCTCCTGTACCAGCACAGAGTAGATCCCAATGTGCCCATCGAAGACGTCGCAGGCACGGTGAAGGAGCTCATAGCCGAAGGGAAGGTGAAATACTTCGGCCTTTCCGAGGCGGGCGTTCGCACCATCCGGCGGGCGCACACCGTTCTGCCCGTGAGCGCTCTGCAGAGCGAGTACTCGCTATTCTGGCGGGAGCCCGAGGAAGCAATCATTCCAGCCCTCGCAGAGCTCGGAATTGGCCTTGTCGCCTTCAGTCCACTCGGCAAGGGCTTTCTCACGGGCGCCATCGACGCGAACACAAAATTCGCCGCGAGTGACTTTCGCAATACGGTGCCGCGTCTTGCATCCGACACGAGGGAGACCAACATGCGGTTGGTAGAAGTCGTTGGCCGTCTCGCTGACGCGAAGGGGGTGACCATGGCCCAGATCGCGCTCGGATGGCTCCTCGCGTGCGAGCCATGGATCGTCCCCATTCCAGGCACGACCAAGTTGCATCGGCTGGAAGAGAACCTCGACGCGGCGAGCGTGACACTGACTCCGATCGAGATGGAAGGACTGCGCGAAGCTGTTGAATCCGTCGTGATCGAGGGCCACCGCTACTCGCCGGCGGCGCAAAAAATGATCGACCGCTAAGCCCCTCGGCGACAGGTCCCAGGGCGAAAAAGCAGAAGCAATGACGAACATCCTCATCCTCGGCGCGAACGGGCAGCTCGCGCGCAACACCACCCGTGTCCTACTTCGGGACACGAGCGCCAGGCTCACACTCTACTTGCGACGGGCGCACCGTATCGCGAACACCGATCCAGGTCGCGTCACCATCGTCGAAGGCGACGTGCTCGACCCCAAACGTTTGTGCGCCGCGATGACCAACCAAGATGTCGTGTACGCGAATCTGACCGGCGCTATGAAGCAACAGGCTGAGCACATTGTTGTCGCAATGAAGGCTACCGGTCTAACCCGCCTCATCTTCATCAGCTCGATGGGGATCTACGGTGAGGTCCCCGGGGAAGAGTACGCTTCAGTTCTCACTCCCTATCGAGATTCGGCGGCAGTCATCGAGGCGTCCGAGCTCGACTACACGATCCTGCGTCCCGGTTGGTTTACCCACGAACCCGAGGTGCGCTACGAGCTCACGCACCGAGGCGAACCCTTCGTCGGGCACGACGTCTCGTTGAACAGCATCTCAGAGCTCATCGTGAAAGTTGCGACAACGCCAGGGCTTCATGTCCGCCAGAGCCTCGGCGTCGCCCATCGGTGACCAGAAGCCTACGTCGGCCAATGCCCGCGCCGCCTACCGCAGTCCGTGCGAATTGTGCACACGCCCCTAGTAGTGTAGAAACTCTTCACGATGGCCTTTACCCCGCTCAACTCTCTGAACGCTTTTATTGCCGTCGCACGGCGCCTCAGTTACGCGGGCGCCGCCAAGGATCTGGGCGTTTCTCCGTCGGCACTGAGCCAGTCTGTCCGACAGCTCGAGGAGCGACTGGAGGTCACGCTCCTCACCCGTACGTCGCGCAGCGTGGCCTTGACCGACGCAGGGCGGCGCCTCCTTGAGCACGCGGGGCCAGCAGTCGATCAGGCGCTCGAGTCCTTGCGAACGGTAACCGCCAAGCCAGGCGAGATCACAGGAAGGGTTCGCTTGACAGTTCCGTCTTCTGCCGTAGCCCTCGTTCTAGCCCGCGTTGTTCCGGCGTTCGTCCAACAGCACCCCAAGGTAGAGCTAGACCTCAGCGTCAATGATAGTTTCGTGAACGCGGTGGCAGAGGGTTTCGACGGCGGCATTCGCCTCATCGAGGCCATTGACCGCGACATGATTCATGTGCGTCTCACCGGTCCGGCACGCATCGTCGTAGTGGGTTCCCCTGCCTATCTAAAGGTGCGCGGCGTCCCGCAGAAGCCGGCGGACTTGCTGCACCACGACTGCATCGGGATGCACTTGACTGCAAGCGGTGAACCGTGGGCGTGGGAGCTCGAACGGGGGAAGAAGACCTATCGGGTGCCAGTGCGCGGGCCCGTCGTGACCAACGATTTTCCGCTCATGCGCACCCTGGCCGTTGCCGGTGTTGGCCTGCACTACGCGCTCGAACCCGGGGTGGCGGCTGAACTCGCATCCGGCAAGCTTCGAGTCGTGCTCGAATCCTATGCGCCCGAAGTGCCTGGCCTCTTTCTCTACTACCCCAGTCGAGCGCAGATCTCACCCGCGCTGCAAGCGTTCGTGCAGATAGCTCGAAGCGTGATGACGCCAGAGCGGCGTCGGCGTAAACCTGCACCGTCCGCGTGAAGATTTTCTAGCAACAACATGAGGAGAGTCCACATGAAGAACGTCATCGTGCTCATCGGTGCGGGACAAATTGGTCAGGCCATTGCTCGACGGGTGAGCGTTGGCAAGCTTGTCTTGCTTGCAGACAACCGGCAGGAAAACCTCGATTCAGCAGCAAAGACTCTGCGCGACGCCGGATACGACGTGAGCACTACCGTCTTGGACGTTTCGTCCCACGACGCCGTAACGTCCCTGGCCGAGCGCGCGTCTGGGTTAGGCGAGGTAACCGGGCTCATTCACGCCGCTGGGGTGTCGCCCTCACAAGCTCCAATTGACACCATTCTCAAGGTGGACCTTTATGGCACCGCAGTCGTGCTTGAGGAGTTTGGCAACGTCATCGCGGCTGGTGGTTCCGGTGTCGTTGTCGCATCCCAGTCCGGGCACCGCCTACCCGCACTGTCAGCAGAGGTGAACCAGCTTCTGGCGACAACTCCCGTGGAAGAATTGCTTGCCTTGCCAATGCTGCAGTCGGCACAGATCAAGGACACGCTGCACGCCTACCAACTCTCCAAGCGCGGGAATGTCCTGCGTGTGATGGCAGAGGCGGTCCGCTGGGGAAAACGTGGGGCGCGAATCAATGCGATCAGTCCCGGCATCGTGATCACGCCTCTGGCCAATGACGAACTGAACGGGCCGCGAGGCGCCGGCTACCGCAACATGCTCGAGAAGTCTCCTGTTGGTCGAGCTGGAACCCCTGACGAAGTGGCCTCGGTTGCGGCGCTGCTCATGGGACCCGACGGTGGCTTCATCACCGGCAGCGATTTCTTGATGGATGGTGGCGTCACTGCCTCGTATTGGTTCGGCGAGCTGGCGCCGGCCCGCGAAGTCTGACTTGCACGAACATGCCAAAGTACCCGGCACCACACCTTCGTCTCACGTCCGCCCTCAAGGCGATCGACAAGAGCGAAGATACCAACGACGTTCACGCCAACAGCCTTGGGCGATTCGACTTCGCGTGAGCTTGAAACCACCGGTGGCGCCCAAGACATCCGAAGTCGGATCGACACGTCGAACCGCCACGGGGTGACCTAACGTCCCATCCACGATCTACACTACGTAAGTCAGCGTAAAACTTACGGATCTCGTGAGCGCGCCCGGGAGGGTTTTCTTGCACACGAACTTCGTCAAATCATCGCGAACGCCCGATGCGATCTGGTCACCCGCATCGGCACCGGTGGACGCGGATGATGCGTCCGAACTCTTGCAGCCGGTAGCAAGGGCGACCGTTGCGGACAGCAACGCTTGCAATCGAAATGACGCATTCAGTTCTGTCGTCGCTGACTCCATCAGGGGACCAAGAAAGCTAGAACGCCAGACGCAATGATAGGCTCGGGCTTACCGTTAACTGTACGCCAAAGGACCGGCTCACACCATCGAGCGAGTACGTGTCATTGGGCTCGAGCGTCGTAGTGGTTTGCGACCAACTTGCGGTTAACATTGAGACAGCGACGCGGACCCAAAGTTGCGGCAAAAGCATCCGTTCTGCCACCAATGACGTATCAACACCAACAGACTTCGACTTTGACTTTGCCCAAACGTTCGACGCATATTCGTACGTGTCATCACGCAAACTGGCGTAAAGTACGTGTGAGAGACCCACTTCAACGGGTGCGTTTGGATTTATTACCCAACGCACGCCGCCCTTGATATTCAAGAAACCAGAGTGACCGGTGCGTTCGGCTTGCGCACGCTTGGATTGAACGTACGCAAACTCGGGCTGAACGATGGCAAACACGCCACGCGTCAGCCGACGTTCGAAAAATGTGATAGCCGTGGAAATCACCACCATCGTTCCCATCGGCGTTGAGGCACCTATCGCTGGCACGGGCAGTGTTACCACGACGGGCAAAACAACCACTGCTCAGCTCGAACAAGGTGGCGCAATGAGCACCACCGCCGGGCGCCTAAGAATTCCAAAGTCGCGTCAATGGGTTGAAGCTCGCCGGAGTGACATAACGTCCCATCCACGGTCTACACTTCTTCAGTCAGAGTAGACTTTTCGGATCTCGTGCTCATTCGCCAACTCTCGCTTGCGCAGCGTCGGGCTTTCAACCACGATGGTCAGGTTCACCTCAGCTGCACCCCCCCCTCTCCTCAAGCTCTCTTCAAGGCCTTACCCACCTGCTCGTATCGCCTACGCGCAGGAGTTGCGGCGGCTGTAAAAGCGTAAGCGAGGAATTTTGCATTGAGTGCTCGTGTTGTACAAACCTCAATGCGGATTTTAAGCACGGAAAGTTTAGTGATGAAAAACATCAAAAAGTTTCTGACAACGGTCACTATCCTTCCGCTGATACTGACCTCCGCCTTAATCCCAAGCACGGCAGGAGCTTATGGCCCATCCGTCATGTACACACCGCCGGCAGGGGCACCGGCGCCGGGCGCCTTGTATGCAAGAGCCATGCAGGCAAGCAACGGCAAGATGTATGCAACCTTTGAACAGTACACAACGGGAGTATCGGTATTCCCTATCTACGAAAGCACCAATAACGGCCAAACCTGGACTAAAGTTGGTGACGTAAAAGACACCCATAAGGGAGTCGGAATGAGGTGGGAACCTCACCTCTACGAACTGCCCCAGGCTATAGGCAGTATGCCTGCAGGTACGCTCCTTTGCGCCGGTCTTGTTCTTCCCTATGACAAATCCTTCTGTGAAATCGATTTGTATATGAGCACCGATTCGGGAAGGAGCTGGACGTATGTGAGCACTGTTGCAGAAGGTAAAGTTGCAACTCCTGGCAACGACCCGGTATGGGAGCCGTTCTTACTTGTCGCAAATAACAAGCTTATTTGCTATTATTCGGATGAACGCGATTCCGCCTACAGCCAGAAATTGGTGCACCAGACAACTTCGGACGGTGTGAACTGGAGCAGTGTAGTCAATGACGTTGCGATTAGCGGAGGCCAAAGGCCCGGCATGGCCGTGGTAGCCCCAATGTCGAACGGAAGCTACATCATGACCTATGAAATAATAGGAACTCCCAGTGGTGCCTACTACAAAATTTCCTCAAATCCTGAAAGCTGGAATGCATCAAACTCGGGAACCGTTTTTGACGCCAAGGGTAGCAATCCGTATTGCGTCAATATGAACGGAACAGTGATTTTAAGCAGTGGAGGCAACAATAGCCTCTATACCAACACCAATAATGGGACTGGCGCTTGGTCACAGATAAGCTCTCCGATTGGAGCCTGCTATTCGCGAGACATTGTGCCGCTTAGCAACGGACGTTTGTTTGTGATAGGAGCGGGATGGAATGGTAGTGGCTTAAATAATGTTACATACGCTGATATGGCCGGCTTCGGGAGTGCCACCGGTGGCACTCCCGGTAGCGGTGGCGCAAAGAACACGGGCGGGGCTTCGGCAAGTGGAGGAGGCTCGAGTACGGGCGGGCGTTCCGCGACTTCTTCTGGTCTTGGCGGCACGCTGAACACGGGCGGCGTCGCAACCACGCTCGCATCGAGTGGCGGCAGCCTGTCTGCGGGTGGCGCATCGCGCGGCAGCGGCGGCGCTACGACAGGCTCGACAATGAAGAGCACGGGCGGCAGCCAGAATACGGGTGGCATGCCGAACACGGCAGGGACGACTAACGATGCAACGGGTGGACTGTTTGCGTCCGGTGGTGTTCAGACAACAGGCAAGAACAGTGTCGGTGGTTCACCCAGTAACGGCGGCACTCGTGCAGCAACACCAAGCGGGCAAGCAGGCGCATCGCCGGCAACCGGTGGTGCGGGGCAGGACCCAAGCAAGACCAGCTCCGGCGCTGCCGCTGTGTCACAAGCCACGAACCCCGACGGTTGTGGATGTCGTGTCCACGGGCGAGACTCGAACGGTTTCGCGGCATGGTCGCTCGCGTTTTTCACGCTGTCTGTGCTCCGGCGCAGGCGCGCGCCCTGGGCGTTCGGGCCTCGGCCGAGAAATGCCAACAACTGAGCACACAATGTGCCGGCACCGCGTGTGCCTGCCTCAACGTGCACTACACACGGATGACTCTGAAATACGATCGCCGAAAACACGGCCAGTTCCGGCTTGACGAGACGCAAACGCTACCGGGTATTGACCTAACCCAGATGGGTTGGCAAATTTATCCAGAAGGGCTCTATCGCACTATCCGCCAAGTGTGGGAACGATTCAAGAAGCCGATTCTAATTACCGAAAACGGTATCGCTGACGATACGGATACACAACGACCGAGCTAAATTGTCGAGCATATCGCGCAAGTACACCGTGCCATTCAGGAGGGCATTCCGAGCCTCGGTTACTACCATTGGTCATTCATCGACAATTTCGAGTGGCGCGAAGGATTTGCGAAGCGGTTCGGCCTGGTTGCCGTCCGGCACGACGACCCGGACCTCGTGCACGCGCCTCGCCCGAGCGCGTACCTCTACTTTCAATCCGTCGGCCGCGCGAGATCTACCGCGTGCCCGGCTACGGCACGATGCGTGCGTGCGCCCCAACCGTGCGTTCGAAAAGGATGGGTCCAAGCCAGGTGCTGTTCGTCGCGATGCTGCTCATTGCGACACGCGGCCGTGTTGCGCTTGGCCAAACCAACAACTCGAACCCGGCCGCACCGTTAGTCCCCAGGGCACCAGCGTCCGTGTCATTCGCGCCTTTGGCAACCAACGCCGTCCCTTCCGAAAGCTCGTCCCTTTGGCGCAATCAATGGCCAACCTTCAGGATGACGGAGCTGATTGCGACGATCGCTGCAGGCGCCGTCACCGGAGCTATCGTCTTGTACGGGCCGATTGAACACCCACGTTGGAAGGGCGGCATTCTGTTCGACGATACTCTGCGCGAGCAGTTTCGAGCAAGGGATCCAGCAACCCACAAAACCTTTCGAGCGCTCGGGGACTACACTTATCGCCTTTCACCTGTACTCCCACTGGCGGATGCTCTCATTGTCGCCACGTTGGCCCACGCGGACTCGAAGCTTGCCGCCAACCTTACGCTTATCACCCTTGAAGCCTACAGCTACTCAGGGGCAGCTTCCTTCATCTCAACCGAGCTTACGGCCCGGCAGCGTCCGGATGGAAGCGATACACAATCATTTTTCAGTGGGCACACCGCCATTGCGGCGACCGGAGCCGGCCTCACTTGCGCAAATCACTCGCGCATTGCCCTCTGGGGCAATGCGTTCGCTGACGCTGCCGCATGTATTTTCGCCTCGGCCAACGCCTTGACCACGGCTGCAACGCGCATTGTCGCCGACTATCACTACACGACTGATGCAATTGCCGGCTTACTGGTGGGTTTTGGGTTCGGCTATGCGGTGCCTGTATTACTCCACTATTCCTACGCAGGAGAGGAGCGCTCCATCGCCCTCGGTCCTGGACCGACTCGTGGGGGCAGCGGTATCACCGTGCGTGGAACCTTTTGAGGTCGCTTGCGCTAGACTTCACTCAAGTGAAAAGAGCACGACTCGCCGAATGCTCTCATCCAAACCACGCATTGATAGGAAACTTGCGAAGAACTATTTGCAAAATGCCATTGGCCACCAGGGTTGCGCAATGGCTCACCTTGACCCTTGTGGGCTGCGTCCGGCTAAGGCAAGAACATCTTCAGGACAAGCGGGAATGAGCGAACAACTGCCCAGCCTGACCAGCATCAACCCGCGCCATATGTGGGGCTGGCTGTTGTAATCATTTATCGGGGCAATCGTCCGCCGGCACGGTATTCTTCGATGCGCGCCCACAACGTACACTTGATACGACAACATCTTCAAGTGGGCACGGTTGTTGCTCACCAGCCACCCGTACCATGCCCCATCCCTACCTCACTCTCGTCGTCCTCAGTTCTTTGCTCGCAAGCGCCTGCCACAACACAGGACAGGGCATCAAGGACGATACCGAGAACGCCGTCCATGCTACGGGTCACGGACTCAAACGGACGGGTGAGAAGATGGAAGGCGCCGGCAAGAAGTGATAGCAGCGTCGCCCTTGTGTGCCCTAAGCAACCTCTAAGACAGCTACCGCAACGCACCACAGGGTAGTTGCCAAGTATTTCAAGAAGTCCATTTGCAAAGACTGGCTCCATGCCAGCCTTTGCGTCTAGCGGCTCGTGGAAGATTGAATGTGCATCTATAACTCATCGAAGCGACGGTTCTCTCAGCTGAACGTGTGCGGCGTTTTAGCACTCGCGCTCGTCGCAGACGTGGTGGTCAGTTCCACGAACGCTTGGGGGCAAGCATTGCCGCCAACGCAAGGGATGTCGGCCGATGGCGCCGCAAGGACAACAAGTGGCCCGTCAAACACGCGAACGGAAAGTAGTAACGCGCCTCCGACCGCAGATCCCGTCAATACGACCACCGACGTGGGCCGTGCGGATTCGACCGAACCGCTGATCGCGGAGCCGTCGGCAACGGCTTCACGGGTCAACGTTCAAAAGGCGGAACAAATGGCCCAAGCCGCCGCGCTGACTCCAATCCGTCCGAGCCCCTTGAACCCTTTGCAACCAGCATTTCAACTCTACGCTGAAGTGGATCTACCCGTTCTTGGCTTGGGTCTCGTTCTCGGTACCGCTCGCCTATTTCGTTCGCAAAAAGCCTACTGCGCGCCCCAATGCGATCCGAAAGAACTCAACGCTTTCGACCGCTCCACGGCTGGGTTCTGGAGCCCCTCGTGGAGCCTGGCCTCTGACCTCGGAATGTACGGCTTGGCAGCGGCTTCAGCGGCATTGCTGATTGCAGACGAGGGAGCGCTCGATGCTCTGAACGATTCCGTGGTGATCGCGGAATCGGCCCTTACTGCCACAGCGCTTTCCTCTGTACTGACCCTCGCCGCAGGGCGACCGCGCCCGTTTATGTACGGTGAGAAGGCACCTTTGAGCGCTCGCGAAAGTGCCGACGCGGGCCTCTCTTTTGTCAGTAGTCATGCGTCCGTCAGCTTTGCTATCGCGACATCAACCTTTATCGCCAGCCGAAGACTTCACCCTACCTCCCGGGTGCCCATTTTGATTGTCGGCACCGGTGCTGCGGTCGCAACATTTGTCGCATCGGCAAGAGTGATGGCAGGGAAACATTTCATCACTGACTCGATTGGAGGTTCAATCGTTGGAACCGCAGTCGGGGTTCTGGTCCCTTCGCTCCACGGTTCGCCGGTCAAAGTCATACCTGTGGTCAGTACTAGTCAGCCAGGGATTTCTATCGCTGGCATGTTTTGAGGCTGACAACTCTCGTCTTCGAAGCGCACCTACCTCTCAAGGCCAACAAGACGATAACCAAGCTTTGGGCCCAGGTTGTACAAGTAGATCTGAAGCTTTTTTTCAGCGCTAGCATTGAACAAGTCGACACGTAGGTAGTTCCCGGTATTGTCCTCGCGCGCTTGTCCGTCTGCGACAATGCTTGGCAGGACCACACAGATGCGCCCAGCCCTTCCCGGCAACGCGACAGCGACGTCGGTTGTCTGCAGATCGGGCCCCGAGTGCAACGTTGCCGAGTAGTGAAACTGCTGAGCCGGAAAGGTCTCCGTCCTTCGCGCGAGATCCACCCCGCAGAGTAGGGACCCCGTAACTACTAAGTCAGCAATCGGCGAGAGCCTCGAAAAGTAGCGCTGTAGAATCAAACGCTGACGAATGAGTAGTTGCTCAAGCAAATAGGCCGTGTGACGCGATAGCGTGAAGTCTCCCTTGCGCACCGTAGCTTCAATCATGTCAGGCGTGAAGCGGGCAATGATACGCGCGGCCCAGGCGGCGTCGCGTTCCGTCATGCGGTTGAAGGCGGGGTTTGGATATCCACCGCGCCACGCTTCCGGAACGAAATCCACCGAACTAAAGAACCCAAAGATATCCCCCTGCTTAGACCGCGCGGCGCGGTCCCACGGTCGCGTTTGCACGCCGAGCGTAACAAAGTCCTCTGCCGCATAGCCGAAGTCAAAGTAGTACGCGTGGTTGAGTCGTTTTGAAATCCCAAGCCAATCCCACTCACTGCCAAACGCATCGCCAATATCGATAATCCAGTGGCGAACTGTTCCGGGCGAGGAATCGGGATCTGCCCCCTCGGGGACCATCCAAGTGCTCATCGTATTCTGCTCACGGGAGTCAAAGTGACCGAGCCAGGCTGCCATTAGCCGAGCTCCGCGCAAGTCCCTCCGGTCTTCATGATTGATGACGTCCGCCGGATCGCCCTCG
>Ga0302323_100004850_pt1 | contig 10977 bp, 8 predicted proteins | sample Fen_T0_3_FD_201950 | JGI IMG/M metagenome (GOLD analysis project Ga0302323, IMG submission 201950) | Peat permafrost microbial communities from Stordalen Mire near Abisko, Sweden - Fen_T0_3 | ecosystem: Environmental > Terrestrial > Soil > Wetlands > Permafrost | place: Sweden: Abisko... | reverse complement strand
AGGCCGAGATGCGGGTGCGCAAGACGCCCACCGGCATCGCCTTCGAAAAGGTCGGCCAGCGCGGAGTCAATTTCGACTGGGTGGAACTGGGCGACACCGGCGGCATGTGGCTGCGCCTGGCGATCCCTTATCAGAAGAAATACGGCCCGGGCGGCAATTTCGGCATCGTCGGCTTTGCCACGCCGGTGGACGAGCACAACTGCCAGGTCTACTTCTGGCGCAACCGCAAGGTCCAGGGCTGGCAGCGCAACGTCTGGCGGTTCCTGTACCGGAACCGCCTCGAAGGCCTGCACTGGGACGTGCTGGAGCAGGACCGGTGGGTGCTCGAGAGCATGCCGGAAGACGCGCGCGAGCACGAGTTCCTGTACGAGCATGACGTGGGCCTGGTACGGGTGCGGCGCATCATGGAAAAGCGCGCCGCCGAACAGGCCAAGGTACGGGCTGCCTTGCAGGCAGCCCGGGCAAGCGCCTGATCGCAGCGTACGCTTCATCGCCGGACGGCAGGCCAGCAGCTTCTTCGTAAGGTGGATATATGCAATTGATTCCGTCGGCTGGCCTGGTGCCCACATCGGCACGCAGCCTGCCCAGGTTCAAGCTTTATGAGCCGCGCAGCATCGCGCAGGCGCTGGACGCGCTCGCCGCCGCGGCAAACCCCGTGGTGCTGGCCGGCGGGACCGACCTGGTTGCGCGATTCAACGAGGGACTAAGTCCGGGCGAGATGGTGAGCCTGGCACACGTGGCGGAGCTGCGCTCGATTGCCGCGGATGGAGTCACCCTGCGGATCGGGGCCTGCGTATCGCATGACGCCGGCTGCACCAATGCAATCGTGAGAGAGCAGATACCCGGTTTCTCCCGCGCCTGGGCGCGGATCGCCAACCCGCGCATCCGCTTCAACGCGACCCTGGGTGGCAATCTGATGGCACTGCGGCCGCGCTACGAGTGCTCTCTCCTGCTGACAGCCGCCAGGGCGCGCCTGGAGTTCACCACCAGCGCCGGCACGATCACGCTGACACCCCAGGACCTGTGGGCGGGCCATGCCCCGGCCAGGTCACTGCTGACCACCATCACGCTGGATACCGCCGATCTGCTCTGGTATGCCTATGAACGCTCCATGCGGCCGCTGATCACACTGGCCACCGGCTTGCGGCGCCGCCCCGATGGCCTGCTCCTGAGTTGCGCCGTCGCGACGGAGTACCTCCGGCCCGTCTTGCTGGAACTTGAGATGGACACCACCGATCTACCATCGATAGCACGCAATTCACGCGAGATCGCCAAGAACGTTTTCGCGCAGTTGCCGGGCACTTTCTCCGACCCCGTCGCCACGCGCGCCTATTGCCTCGCCGCCGGGACCACCCTGCTGGCCCGCCAACTTGCCGGAGTCGCCCATGCCTGAAACCATGACCGCGGTGAGCGAGTACCCGCTCGAGTTCCGCCTCAACAACCAGCCGGTCCGTTGCCGGGTGCCGGTCGAGCGCACCCTGGCGGACTTCCTGCACGATGACCTGGGGCTGACCGGCACCAAATTGGGCTGCTCGCGTGGCGTGTGCGGCGCCTGCGTCACCCTGGTCGACGGCAAACCGGTGGCGAGCTGCTCGACCTTCGCCTTCCAGGTGAACGGCCGCGAGGTGCTGAGCATCGAGGGTCTGGAGACCGACGGGGTCTTGCACACCATACAGCAGGCATTTGTCGCTCGCAGTGCCTTCCAGTGCGGCTATTGCACTGCCGGAATGGTGCTGCTCACCAAGTCCCTGCTCGATCATCACCCTGAGCCGAGCCGCGAACTGATCGTCGAATGGATCAGTTCCAACGTCTGCCGCTGCACCGGCTACGCGCTGATCATCGAGGCGGTGGAAGAGGCGGCGCGCAAGCTGCGTGCGGAGCGCCAGCCATGAGTGCAGTGCAGCCCACGCTCAAGCAGGTCGGCGTCTCGGCGCCGCGCAGCGATGCCCACGCCAAGGTCAGCGGCCGGGCGATCTATGGCCCCGACATCACGCTCCCGGGCATGCTGCACGCCAAGCTGCTGCGCAGTCCGCGGGCCCATGCGCGGGTGGTCTCCATCGACGCCACCGCCGCCCGGGCCATGCCCGGGGTGCGCGCGGTGCTGACGCGCGACGAGATCCCGAAAAACATCGTGCCGTTCTATGGCTACTTCATCAAGGACCAGCCCATGGTCGCTCTTGATACGGTGCGCTATATCGGCGACATCGTCTGCGCCGTCGCCGCCGACACCGAGGCGGCCGCCGTGCAGGCCCTGCAGGCGATCAAGGTGGTCTATGAGGATCTGCCGGTGGCAAGCGGAATCGAAGCCGCGCTGCAACCGGAGATGCCCGCGCTGTTCGAACAGGCGCCGATGGGCATCGTCCCGCCCTACGGCCAGGGCGCCAGCGCGGTCTTGCGGCCGCGCAAGAACGTCTGCTACGAATTCGCCTACAGCACCGGCAGCGCGGACGCATTCGCGGGCTGCGATCACGTGTTCGAAGACGAGTTCCGCTTCTCGCGCATGACCCATTACCACCTGGAGCCATTTGTCAGCGTGGCCGATGCGCGCGCCGGGCAGATCCAGGTCTGGGCGAGTTGCCAGAACCCCTTCCCCTTGCGCAAGGAAATCGCGCGCATGTTCAAGCGCCCGGAAAATCAGATCACTGTGCATGTGCCCTACGTAGGCGGCGGGTTCGGCTCCAAGAACAACGTCAAGACCGAGGCGGTGTCGGTGATGCTCTCCCTGATGAGCGGCAGGCCGGTGCGCCTGTGTCTGACCATGGAGGAGAGCTTTCTCACCAATACCCAGCACGCCGCGATCCTGCGCCTGAAGACCGGGGTAATGAACGACGGCACCCTGATCGCGCGTGAGAGCGAGATCCTGCTGGACGCAGGCGCCTATTCCGACGCCAGCCCCCTGGTGGCGGAAAAGGCCGGGTATCGGGTGCCCGGCCCCTACCGCTGGAAGCACATCAACACCACCTGCGCCTGCGTGATGACCAACACGGCGCCCGCCGGCCCCTTCCGTGGTTTCGGCGGCACCCAGGCGAGCTGGGCCTCGGAATCCCAGGTCGACATGATCGCGCGCCGCCTGGGCATCGACCCCTACGAGATGCGCATGCGCAATCTGCTGGCGCTGCACGAGCCCTTCATGCCCGGCGAGAGCGGGGTCGACAGCGACATGAGGGAGGGTCTGGACCTGGTGTGCGAGGCAATCGGCTACCACGGGCGCAAACACGACAACAGCGGCCCCGTGAAGCGCGGGATGGGCATCGCGATCGGCTTCAAGGACGGCGGCGGCGTCAACAAACCGGCCCAGGCGCGAGTCAAGATGAGCACCAACGGCGACGTGTTCCTGCAGTGCGGCACCGTGGAAATCGGCCAGGGCGCCCACACCACCCTGGCGCAGGTGGTGGCCGAAGTGCTGGGCACCCGCGTGGAGCGAATCTCCTACGCCAGGATCAATACCGACTTCACTCCTTTTGATCAGGGCACCAACGCCAGCTCGGGCGTCGCAGTGATGGGCCGCGCGGTGATGCGCGCCGCCGAAGCGCTCAGGTGCCAGATACTCGAGTTTGCCGCCCGGGAAATGAAAGTGCCGGTCGCGGAACTCGCCCTGGAAGATGCGACCATCGTGTACGGCGACAAGCGCCAGCCGTTGGCTCCCCTGGTCATGCGCCACTTCGGCGGCACCGGTTACGAGTTCTCCGCGGACGGTTACTACAAACCCGAACTCGATCACCACGCTCCCCTGGAAGCGCAGTGCGTGTTCTGGGAAATCGGCTGGGGCGCGGTCGAAGTCGAAGTCGATACCGAAACCGGCCAGATCAAGGTCCTCAAGCTGGTCGCCAGCGGCGATACCGGCCGCTCCCTCAATCCCCTGGTGTGCAGGGGACAGGAGGACGGCGCCGCCCTCATGGGCCTGGCGCAAACCCTGTTCGAGCGCATGGTCTACGACGGTTCGGGACGGCTCCTGAACGGCGACCCGCTGACCTACCGGGTGCCTCTCGCGGAAGACCTGCCGCGGGAGTTCAGCACCATCACCCAGGAGCAGGGCCACGGCCCCGGCCCCTACGGCTCGAAAGGCGCCGGCGAGGCCACCATCCTGCCGATCGCCAGCGCGGTGGCCAACGCGGTGCACGACGCGATCGGGGTGCGGATCACCGAACTGCCGATCACCCCGGTCAAAATACTCGAAGCATTGGGGCGGGCATAGGCGTCATACGGCCAAGGCGTCGGCGACAGGCGCTTGAAGCGCGGGTGCGAGCAAGTAGCGCCAGATTGACCAGGAGCGTGCCGCGCAGGCTCCCTGCCACCCGGGCCGGTTGATCGACGCGGAGTCCCGCATGGCACTCCGCTGAATTGCCACATCGATGATGATCAGGCTGCACTGCACACGGCACACCAGCCGCGCGATGCGCCGCAATCAAATCGGCGCCAAGGCTCAGACCAGGGGATCGGCCTTGCTCGCGCCGCCATACGCGGGCTTGTCGGCGCCGCGCGTATCGCGCGCGGACCTGCGCCGCGAGCGGCGCCAGTTGTTCTTGTTGCTCAGCATCCGGTAGACCAGCACATAGGCCACCGCGAAAGCCAAGGTACTCAGGGTCAGATTGAAGGTGTCGTCCCAGAACAGCACGCCGAGCACCGCCGTGGCGGCGGGGAAGATCCAGCAAAGCATGGAACTGATGGCATTGCGCCGCCAGGCACTGACGGCCGCGACCCGGTTGACCAGGCTCAGCCGCGTCACCCACCGGTACACCAGGGAATGCAGGTGCAGGGCATCCGGCTGGGTCGCCGCCTTGCCGGTCACCAGCCTGCGACGGTAGATCGAGAACATGGTCTCCCAGATCGGATAAGCGGCAGCGACCAGCGGAAACCAGGCCGACACCTCGGCATGCCGGTGCACCAGAAGCACCGAGACCTCGGCAATCACAAAGCCGATGAAGTACGCGCCCCCGTCGCCGCAGAATATCCTGCCGCGCGGGAAGTTCCAGGCGAAGAACCCCAGCATGCCGCCCACGCTGGCCGTACAGATGCTCACGATCAGCGGGTCGCCCACCTTCCAGGCCACCACGCCGATGGCCGACAGGATCGCCATGCCGATGAAGGCCGCCAGGCCATTGAGCCCGTCGATGATGTTCATCGACTGCGATACCCCGCCGGCCGCGAACATCGTGAACAGCAAGGAAAGCGGCAGGAACTGCAGCCACGCGTCAGCGAGCGGAAAGTCGAGCCGGTCCAGGCGCGCCCCGAGCAGCCAGAACGCCAGCCCGGCCGAGAGGAAGGTCAGCGACAGGCGCAGCAGCACGCTGCCCTTCTTGGTCACGTCTTCATAGAAGCCGCCCAGGAAGGCCGGCAAGGCGCACAGCACGATGATCCCGCACTGGCCCCAGCTGACCTGTCCGCGCCAGGAGGAAAATCCGACCCCCACCATGAAGCCGATGAATATCATCAGGCCGCCTATCCTGGGAACGGGCACCGAATGGATCTTCTGCGGGCTGCCGTCTATGGTGTCGCCAGTCAGGCTTTCATGCAGGCTGCCGAAATGCAGGATCAGCCAGCCCAGGGCAAGCGAAGGAAGAAATGCGGTCAGGGCCTGGTACATGTCGCTTGGTTTCTTGTTTTGTTCCTGGCCGGCGGATTACGCCGGCTCAGCCTTGCAAGGCCATCCCCTCGCGCGAGCGGGCGACGGCCCATCCGCGCCATCAGGGCAGGGTCGCACTGACGGCGGACGCATCCGCCGCGGGCCGGGCAGTGCCCCAGACCAGCTTTGCCGGGTTGGCCCTGGTCAGCAGGTCGGCCTCGCCCGCGTCCAGCAAGCTGGCCACCGCCTCGTGCGCCTCGGCCAGCTCGGGCGGCCGGTGCTCCAGGTTGTGCGCATCCGTGGCCACCGCGAACACCCAGTCCTGCTTGAGCATTTCACGCGCGCGCAACTGGGCCTGCGGCCCGAAGCGCCCGGTGATGGAACCGGCGGTCACCTGCAGCAGGCAACCCGCCTCGATGAACGGCCGGATCTTCTCCAGGCTGCGCATCACGTCCTTGTTGCGCTCCGGGTGCGCGATCAGCGGCCGGATTCCCCGCGCCCGCAACCACGCGACCAGGCGATCGGCGCCCACCGGCACATTGCCGTGCGGCAACTCCAGCAGCATGACCCGGTCGCTGCCCAATTGCCCCAGGAAGGGAATCTCGTCCTGCTCCATCAACTCGATCAACTCGTGGCCGATGCGCACCTCGCCGCCCAGGCTGATGGACAAGGGAATCCGGGCCACCTTGAGCGCCTTGCGAAACAGTTCGACGTGACGCTCGATCTCGCTTTTGCGGTTCTCGAACACGCCGGCGTGGATATGCGGCGTCATCACCGCATGCACGATGCCGTTGGCCACCGACGCACGCGCCAAACCGAGCGCCTCTTCAAGGGTGGCCGCGCCGTCATCGATACCCGGCAGGTAGTGGCAGTGCAAATCAATCATTCGGGGGTACGCATTGCAAATTTTCGCCTAAAGAATCCTGCCCAACCAAATCTTATGCTGCCCGGGCGATTCCGCAGGAGGAACAAATTCCGGTTTTCACCAATACTATCGACACTAAGTGACCAAATCGTTAGCCCAATTTTACGGCATACATCTTCATCGGTAAGTAGGCCAAATGGGGGATTAGCGACATTTCGCAAACCAGTCGCCGCAATGTCTAAGTCAATGTCATAAATAAGCCGGTGATTCGACTATTCCGATAATCATCAAGACGCAAACTCCATGCCGCGCCCGACAACATGGCCCGCCCAATCCGGCTGCGGTCTATCGCTACCGCCTCCCGACAACCTGGGCTACGCCCAGCGGAGACCGGTTCCGCACTGCAGACTTACAGACAACAAATCGCAACCATCGCAACCAGCCAGTGATACCTGAGCAGACACTGTTCGCGCCGTATAGGTTCCTGCCCGCCGCACTGGCCTGATGGCAATCGGATTCTTTTTGCTCAAAGCCCTAAAGAGACCGGTATTCCCGCCGTTAACTGGCCCATAGCGAGTTTTCCGCTCGCCTTAGGATCAAGCAATCACTACTGCCGGGGCCAAAAACATGATCATTCTTGTCATCGCTGGAATTGTTGTCACCGCGGACGTGGTGTATCGCGCCTGGCGCGAAAAGGCCAAGACCAAGACCAGCCCGGTTCGCACTGCCTCCGGGCAAGGCTGGCGGCCCTTGGGCGAGCCGACCCGCTACTAAGCGGCGGGCAGACGCTCGCGCTGACCCGGCTTCCGCGCCGTCTGCAGGCCCACGCCGCACCCGGCCGGGGCCTTCGCCGGTCCCGTTGGGTACAGCGGGCTAGCCATGCGTTCGTCATCATTATGGGGTGTTGCAATCGAGCAACAATATGGCGTCGTATCCCGCCCCAACTCGTGGTCCAGCTGTCGCATTTCCGCAACGCCGGACTATCGGCTGCCCCACCTTATAAAACCACTTACTTTTCTTGCGGAAAATGTCCGTCCAGGCTGGCCCTGGGCGCAAAAAGACTGGCCTGACCCAAGCAAGAACCTCCCGTTGTGGCAATCCAGTTCGTGGCCTTGATCCAAGGCCCCCGGTCTGCGCCACTGACCTACGCCATGGAGCCGCGCCATGGCACTGGTACCGCAAGCCGGAGGGCCTGCACGCGCCCGTTCCGGACGCCGCCAGTGTGCTGCCGCAGGAAACCGGCCGCATGCAGGGCTGCTGATGAGATCAAAATAAGACTCAGGATCAGCCAGGGAAGACGACAAGAGCTTACGCGATCAGGGCACCCAAGTGTGGGTGCTTTGGCGCCGGCCATTGTCATCTCGTCGGGCACGAAAAGTAGGCCAAGGAACTCCGCAATGGACCCGCCCTGCCCTGCCGCATGGCAGCGCGGCCCGCCGCACAAGGTTCAGGCGGCTTGGTCGGGTGGCGGCGCGGCGGCGCGCGCGAATGCGCCCGCATCGGCCTGGCGATCGAGGGACCAGACCAGTTCAATGAACCTGCGCGTATCGCACCCCGGCCAGCCCCACTGCGCGAGCGCACAGAATTTTTTTTCCAGGGCGGCATCGCTGAGCGGCTTTTCAAGACTCCCGGTCGCCTGCGCGATGCGCCTCTCCAGCACCACGCCGCCGGCCAGGCGCAGCGTGATGCCGGCCGATTCCTTGGGCATGGCGGCATCCTCAACCAAGGTCACGCGCGCGCGCAGCGCCAGCACCGCGGGATCGCTTACGCAAACATCCGTGAATTCACGCACCCCGACCTGGCCGTGGATGAACGCCGCCGCCGCGCAGTGCTGCACCGACAGCTTGGCTTGCAGGCCGGTGCGCGGCGTCGGATTGCCCATCAGCATGCGCACCAGCGGATGCACATGCAGTTCGATGCGCTCGATCGAGTCCGGCCTCACTCCCGGCTCATCGCGCAGCGCCAGGCAGCCGTCGATCACCGGGTGGGCGACGATGCCGCAGGGGTAAGGCTTGTAGGTGTTCTGCGAAAGCTCCCAGGTGTCGCCCAGGCCGCGCACCAGTTCATCCAGGTCGCGGCGCTGCGCCAGCACGCGCGTGAAACCGCGCTCGCCTTCCAGCCCGTGCTCGGTGCTGGTGTAGCCTTTTTGGGCCATCAGGGCGGCGAGCAGGCCGTTGCGCGCCGCGTTCGCCATGTTCCACGATTTGGTCATGCTGCCATGCGCGCCGGTCAGGCCGGAGGCAACGTTGGCCGCGATACCCAGTGCCCAGGCCATTTGCCGCGCATCCAGACCGAGCAGCTTGCCGCAAGCGGCGGCCGCGCCGAACACGCCGCAGGTCGAGGTGACGTGCCAGCCGGCGTTGTAATGCTCCGGCGACACGGCATTGCCGACCCGGCACTCGACCTCGACGCCCAGGATAAAGGCGTGCAGGAACTGCGCACCGGTCGCCCGCGAGCGCTCGGCCAGCGCCAGCAGCGCGGCGGCCACCGGCACGGTGGGATGGATCACGGTGCGCAAATGGGTATCGTCAAAATCGAGTATGTTGGAACTGAGCGCATTGATCGCCGCTACGCTCAGGATGTCCATGCGCTCACCGCGGCCCAGCAGGGTGGCCTGCGCTGGCCCGGAGAACTCCGCCAGCGCCGCCAGCGCGGTGTCCACAGTTTCGTCCCGGCAGCCGCCCAGCGCGCAGCCCGCCCAGTTGAGCAAGGCGCGCTTGGCCTCATGGATCACCGGCGCGGGTATCGCCTCCCGGCGCGATTCGACGACAAAGCGCGCGAGCGCCAGGGTGACACCTGTTTGCGGCGTATTGCTCATTGTTCGGAACGTATCCCTTTGTCCTTGATGATCTTGCCCCAGCGCGCGATGTCTTCCCTGAAGAACCGGCCGAATTCCTCCGGCGAGCTCCCCACCGGCTCGGCACCCAGGGTTTCCAGCCTTTGCCTGGTCTCCGGGGTGCGCAGCACCTTGGCCACTTCGCTGTTCAACCTGGCAATGACCGCCGGCGGGGTGCCCCTGGGCACGAACAGGCCGTTCCATCCGATCACCTCGTAGCCCGGCACACCCGCCTCGGCCATGGTCGGCAGATCCGGCGCGAGTTGGGAACGCCTGGCGCTGGTGATGGCCAGCGCGCGCAGCTTGCCGCTGCGGACAAAGGGCATGGTGCCCGGCATGTTCTCGATCATGAAGGACAACTGGCCGCCCACCAGGTCGCTGAGCGCCGGTGCGCCCCCCTTGTAGGGTACGTGGGTGGCATTGAGCCCGGACAGCGACTTGAACAGCTCTACGCTCAGATGCGGGGTGCTGCCGACCCCGCCGGACCCGTAGTTGAGCTGGCCGGGATGCGCCTTCGAATAGGCGATCAGTTCCTTGACCGAGTTTGCGGGTAGCGACGGGTGGACCACCAGCAGCAGCGGCGCCGAATTGACCATGGTCACCGGTACAAAATCCTTCAACGCATCAAATGGCAGATTCGGGTAGAGAAAGGACCCGACCACCAGCGACACATTGGTCATCAGCAGGGTGTAGCCGTCCGGCGCTGCTTTGGCCGCGAACTCGGTCCCCGGTATGCCGCCGGCGCCGGCACGATTGTCTATCAACACCGGCTGGCCGACGCTGGCGCCCAGTTGCTGGCCGACCAGGCGTGCCATGATGTCGACCACCCCGGCTCCCGCGGAGAACGGCACGACGATGTGGATAGGTCGCGCGGGATAGTCCTGGCAGTGCGCCTGCCCGGCAAGAAGTGTCACGAGCGTGGCCAGGACGATGCCGGCGAGTCTGCTGCGGAGAGGCTGTTTTTGCACGATGGGGCTTTTCAGGAAGCAGGAGAGGGAAGAAGCAGGCAGCCCACACCTATTCCCAATTGCAACAACCATACCATCAAGCCGGCGCGCGGCGCAGGGCAGACGGAGCAACAACGGGTCTGGGTTCGCGTTTGTTAAACTCGAACTCCTTGCACGACCACCAAACATTGACACGATGTCGACCAGGCTTGCATTGCGCGCTGGTCGCGCACGACCCGGGGCCGTCCATTGCGTGCCTCCCCATGTATTCGCCAGGCAGGATTGAACCGTTCATGTTGAATCTTCAACACCGGTCGAACGCAGTGCTTGCACCAACCATCAAGGGCAATCGTCCATGAAACTCGCGTTGCTCTCCGATCTGCATGCCAACCTGCCGGCCTTCGAAGCCTGCCTGGCCCACGCCCGTGCCCAGGGCGCAGCGCGCTTCGCCATCCTCGGCGACCTGGTGGGCTATGGCCCGCATCCCACCGAAGTGGTCGAGATGTGCCGCGAGCTGGCCTACGATGGAGCAGTGGTCTTGCGCGGCAACCACGACGTGATGGAGGTCAACCCCGTGCTCACCGGCTCCTCGTGGGGCGACATGACCTCGGCCTGGACCCACAAGCAGCTCGACGACGCTCAGCGCGACTGGCTGGCCCAGCTGCCGCTCACCGCGCGGGAAGGCAGCGTGTTCCTGGTGCACGCCACCGCCGACGCGCCCGAGCGCTGGTACTACGCGACCGATGAACTGTCGGCATCGCGCAGC
>Ga0302323_100004848_pt1 | contig 10978 bp, 10 predicted proteins | sample Fen_T0_3_FD_201950 | JGI IMG/M metagenome (GOLD analysis project Ga0302323, IMG submission 201950) | Peat permafrost microbial communities from Stordalen Mire near Abisko, Sweden - Fen_T0_3 | ecosystem: Environmental > Terrestrial > Soil > Wetlands > Permafrost | place: Sweden: Abisko... | reverse complement strand
CGCAGCCGACGTGTGGCGGTCCTCGCTCAACAGGAGGCACGCGGCCTGGGTGATGCCTGGATCGGTGACGAGCATCTCTTCTGGGCCCTGGCCGCGAACAGCGAGTCAGAGGCGTCACAGGCATTCAACGCGGCAGGCCCGACGCCCGCACAGATCCATGACGCGCTGGCCTCGGGACACCTCTCCAACGATGAGCCAGCATCACGGAACCTCCCGCTCAATGCCGCAGCGAAACGTGCGCTGGAGCGAGCGCGTCACGAGGCATTCGGCGAGCCAGGGGGCGTGGTCACCACGGCGCACATCCTGGAAGCGACCCTGGCCACGCCGAGCACCCGCCTCGCCGAGACGCTGATCCACCTATCGGTCAATCGCTCCACGCTCATCGCCGAGGCACGACGCGCTCATCGCGCCGAAACGGAATCCTCATCGCCCCTTTGACCGAGACAGAGGGCCCAGCCCACAACCATGAAACCGGGCCGGGCAACACCGCTGGCTGCCCCCGAACGCCGGGAAGGTGCGCCACGCCCGGTACCTGGCGGGGCTCTGGGCGACGCCCAGGAGCGCGATGTCAGAGGGTGCGATGCGGTGGAGTGTCGGGGCAATCTCGACTTGGCGATGGCTGAGGGCTCAGGCGTGGCATGCGTCAGCCATCATCGACGCATGCCGGTTGTCGACCTTTGGTTGATGATCGGGCGATCCAAGGGGGACTGCGTCACGTGACACTCGAACCGCTCTGCCGTTCGGCGAGTGCGGTCAGCATGGCCGCTACCCGATCGGGGTCGGAGAGGAACGGGGAGTGGTCGAGTGGCCAGCGCTCGACCTGTTCGCACCGGCGGGCCAGCAGCGTCTGGAGCTCGGGGTGCACGGTCTGGTCGTCCTCGCATACCACGTAGGTGGACGGTTGGGTCCGCCACGCGGCGACCGCCGGCGACTGGGTGAGGTTCACCATCGGCTGGGCGCCGATCCGGTCGAGCGCCCACTCGGTGGATGTCGGGTCGCAGTCGTTGTACAGGCATTCGGCGGCGCCCTCACGGGTGAGGGTGCAGGTGCCGTCGTCGGCGAGAACGATGACGTCGCCGAGGTCCGGCCTGCCGGCATGGGAGATCGCCGCCGCCTCGGGATCATCGTGGAGCGCGGCGGCGCACGACTCGTGCTCGTCGATGCAGAACGCCGCGAGGTAGACGAGTCGCGCCACCGCCGGATGGGTGCCGGCCTCGGTCACGACCGCGCCGCCGTAGGAGTGCCCGACGAGCACGACCTCACCGTCGATCGTTTCGAGCGCCGATCGCACGGAGTTGGCATCGCCATGCAGGTCCTGGAACGGCCCGGGGTCGGAGCCGTGCCCGGGAAGGTCTAGGGCAACGACGTCGTAGCCGCGGTGGCGCAGTACCGCGGCGACGGGATCCCAGCACCAGGCGCCGTGCCACGCACCGTGAACCAGCACGATCGTTGCGCTCATGCTGCTGTTCTAGCTGTATTGACCACGGACGTTGTTGACGGGTGTCCGTGATGGAGTGAGCCCCCTGGGCGAGTGTGGAGCTGTCTAGGTCCCACGCTCGAACCCAGGAGGCTCGTTGTGCACGGTAACGCTCGGCTCACGCCGGTTGGTCGGCTCACGATGGTGATGCGGATCGAATCGGGTCGTCCGGTCGCGCATGTGGCTGCGGAGATGGGGATCTCTCGTCCGACCGCGTACGAGTGGTGGCGGCGGTGGCAAGACGATGGTGTCGAGGGGCTCGTTGACCGGTCGAGTCGGCCTCGGTCGTGCCCGCATCAGACGCCGCCCGAGCTCGAGGCGGCGATCAGGGAGCTGCGCACCACGCTGAAGCAGGGCCCCGCCCGCATCGGGGGCCAGTTGGGTGTGCCCGCATCGACGGTGCACCGGGTGCTGGTGCGGCTGGGCCTGAACCGCCTGGCGTGGCTGGACCGGCCAACCGGTCGGGTGATCCGCCGGATCCATACCGATCATCCCGGTGAGCTCGTGCACGTCGACGTGAAGAAGCTCGGTCGGATCCCCGACGGGGGCGGCTGGCGAGTTCTGGGACGCAGCACCGCCACACGCTCGGGGAGAGCCAAGCGCGCGGTCAGCGGGCTCGGCACCCGACACACGCCGAACCGGTCAGGTGGGAGAGGGCTCCTCGGAGGGTGCGGCGCCTCCGGCCTCGGCAGCGCGGATCTGCACGAACGCCAGCCGGATCTGGGCCAGCGCGTCGCGCAGGGTGGTGCCGTCGGGGCCGAGCCGGTCGGAGACGGCCTCGACCAGGGCGCCGTAGGCGTCGATGGCGACCTGGGCCTCGTCGAAGTCGGGTGGCTGGGCACCGAGGTGGATGGCTGCCAGCTCGTAGAGGCCCATGGCGTGGTTGGCCACGACCACGGCGGCGGGCACCGACTGCAGCTGCTCGCGGACCGCGGCCATCTCGGCCGCGATGGCCTCGGCGCGGGCCCGGTCCTCGGGCTCGAGGTCGTCGTCGTCGAAGGCGTCGGGCTGGTGGGTGGGGTCGGCGGGGGAGGGGGCGGTGTCGCGCCGCACCGGCCGTTCGCCGTCGGGGGTCCAGAGGCTCATCGTCGACTCTTGGTTGTGGGCGGGGAGGTCATGGCTGGTACCCTACGCACCCGACAACCCATGGAAAGCGGGGCCCTGCCCCCACCCGTCCACCTCGCCGGTTCACGCCGGTCGGGCGTGCGCCGGGTCGATGCACCGAAAGCGCCCTTCGGGGTGCTCCGCGGACGTCGGCTTTCCGGCGTCCGCGTCGTCATCTCGACGGCCGGGCGATTGACCAGCCCCCGTTTCGAGGAGAACCGCATCGATGAGGAGTGACCGGCCATAGCTGCGCCGCCCAACACCAACGAGCCTCGTATCAACGACCGCATCCGGGCCCGAGAGGTCCGGTTGGTCGGGTCCGACGGCGAACAGATCGGCATCAAGCCGCTGCCCGAGGCCCTGGCCATCGCCAGGTCCCTCGATCTCGACTTGGTCGAGGTGGCCGACAAGGCCAACCCACCGGTCTGTCGCATCATGGACTACGGCAAGTTCAAGTACGAGACCGCGCAGAAGGCCAAGGAATCGCGGCGCAAGAGCACGAACGTGTCCGTCAAGGAGATGAAGTACCGCCCGAAGATCGGCGGGGGAGACTTCGAGACCAAGACCCGCAAGGTCGAGAAGTTCCTCGACGAGGGTCACAAGGTCAAGGTCACGATCATGTTCCGTGGCCGCGAGGTGGCCCACCCCGAGCTCGGCAAGAAGATCCTGGACCACGTCGCCGAGACCGTCGCCCACTTGGCACGCGTCGAGGCCTACCCCCGGCTCGACGGCCGCAACATGGTCATGGTGCTCGGTCCCGACAAGAAGGCCCAGGCGGCCCACGCCGCAGCACTGAAGCGTGAAGCCGAGGAGCAGGGCGAGCTCGTGACCGACACCGACGAGCCCACCACCGCGATCGCCGGCGAGGAGCCGAGCACCAACGGCGCCGCACCGGCCGCACCCCTCGACGACACCGAGACCGAGGCCGACACCGCCGCCGACCTCCCCACCGAGACCGACGCCGCCGAGGCCGACACCCCCGTCAGCCCCGAACCGGCCACCGACGAGCCGGCCACCGCCTCCTCCGACCTCCCCACCGCCTGACCCCGAGCGACCCTCGCTCAGCAGCCCGACGACCGGGCCTCGCACCACCCGCCCGGGCAGTTCGCCGGGGCCCCACGCAAGGAAGCCACATGCCAAAGATGAAGACCCACCGGGGCGCCGCCAAGCGCTTCAAGGTCACCGGAAGCGGGAAGATCATGCGCCGCAAGGCGTACCGCGCCCACATCCTCGAGAAGAAGTCGTCGGTCCGCACCCGGCGCCTCGCGGGCGAAGCCGAAGTCACCGGCGGCGACCGCGACCGGATGAAGAAGCTGCTCGGCCTCTAGGCCCCCCGCAGCCCCACCGACCACCTCTCCTCCGACCGAAAGGACCTTCGATGGCAAGGGTCAAGCGCGCCGTCCACTCCAAGAAGCACCGCCGGGCAACCCTCGAGCGGGCCAAGGGCTACTACGGCAACAAGAGCCGCTCCTACCGCGCCGCCAACGAGCAGGTCGCGCACTCCCTGCAGTACGCCTTCCGCGACCGGCGGGCCCGCAAGGGTGACTTCCGCAAGCTCTGGATCCAGCGGATCAACGCGGCCTGCCGCCTCAACGGCATCAGCTACAGCAAGTTCATCAACGGCCTGCACCTGGCCGGCGTCGAGGTCGACCGCAAGATCCTCGCCGACCTGGCCGTCGCCGAGCCCGAGGCGTTCGCGGCGCTCGTGAAGACGGCGTCCGAGGCACTCCCGCAGGCCTCCTGATCCCCGACGTCACCCTGCGCCCCCTCTCGGCCCGCAACCACCGTGTCGCCCGCCTCGCCCGTCTGGCGGGGCAGCGCTCGGCGCGGCTCGACGAGGGGGCGTTCGTCGTCGAGGGCCCCACGTTGCTCGCCGAGGCCCTCGCCGCGGGAGCCGCGGTGACCGACGTGTTCGTCGCCGACCGCGTCGCCACCGAGGTCGACATCGACGAGCTGCTGCAGCGCGCCCTGGCCACGGGCGCCTCGCTGTACGAGATCGACGAGTCGACGCTGCGGCGCTCGGCCGACACGGTGAGCCCCCAGGGCGTCATGTCGGTGGTCGAGCGTCGCCCCGCCGCGCCGTCGGTGCTGGCCACCACCGACCTGGTGCTGGTGCTGGTCGAGGTCACCGACCCCGGCAACGCCGGCACCCTGGTGCGCGCCGCCGAGGCGGCCGGGGCGGGCGCCGTCGTGGCCACCGCGGGCACCACCGACCTGTTCGGCCCGAAGACGGTGCGGGCCTCGGCCGGCGCGGTCTTCCACGTGCCGCTGGTGGTCGGCGACGACGCGGCCGACGTGCTCGACGCGCTCGCCGCCACCGGTCATCGGCGGGTGGCCACGCGCGTCGAGGGTGGCGTGCCCTACGACTCCGTGGCGCTCGACCAGCCGGTCGCGCTCATCGTCGGCAACGAGGCCCACGGGCTCCCCGTCGAGCTGGCCGGCCACGTCGACGACTGGGTCACCATCCCCATGGCCGGCCGGAGCGAGTCGCTCAACGTCGCCATGGCAGGGTCGGTGCTGTGCTTCGAGGCGCTGCGCCAGCGGCGTGCCGCCGAGCCTGGCGGCGCGAATCGATTGGACCCGGGCCGGGGTCGGGCGGAAGGCTCGTCGCCACCATGATCGACGAGATCGACCGCATCGCCGCCGACGCCACCACCCGGGCCGCGGCGGCCGCCACGCTCGACGACTGGCGCGCCCTCGACGTCGAGCTCAACGGCAAGAAGTCGGCCCTCGGCGGGTTCAAGCGGCGCCTCGGCGAGCTCGACCCCGACGAGCGCCGCAGCGTGGGGGCCGCCCTCAACCGCGCCCAGGAGCAGGTCCGGGCCGCGCTCGCCGCCCGCCGTGCCGAGCTCGACGCCGCGGCGCGCCACGCCCAGCTGGCCGCCGAGCGGCTCGACCTCACCGAGCTGCGCCCGCCGCACCAGGCCGGCCACCTCCACCTCGTCACCCAGACCATGGAGCGCCTCGAGGACGTCTTCGTCGGCATGGGGTTCACCGTCGCCGAGGGGCCCGAGGTCGAGGACGACTGGCACAACTTCACCGCGCTCAACCTCCCCGCGCACCACCCCGCGCGCGACATGCAGGACACCTTCTTCGTGGAGCTCGGCGAGCTCGGCGACGTGGTGATGCGCACCCACACCTCGCCCGTCCAGATCCGGGTGATGGAGACCGAGCCGCCCCCCATCTACTCCGTCATGCCCGGCCGGGTGTACCGGCAGGAGACGGCCGACGCCACGCACCTGGCGGTCTTCCACCAGATCGAGGGGCTCGTCGTCGACCGCGGCATCACCTTCGCCCACCTGGCCGGCACCATCGACACCTTCACCAAGGCCTACTTCGGGGAGGGCTTCTCGTCGCGCCTGCGCCCGTCGTACTTCCCGTTCACCGAGCCGTCGGCGGAGTTCGACATCCAGCGCCCCGACGGGTCGTGGCTCGAGCTCGGCGGCTGCGGCATGGTGAACCCCAACGTGCTCCGCAACTGCGGCCTCGACCCCGAGGAGTGGTCGGGCTTCGCGTTCGGGTTCGGTCTCGACCGGCTGGCCGGGATGCGGCACGGGGTGCCCGACCTGCGCGAGATCATGAGCGTCGACATCCGCTTCCTGGCCCAGTTCTGAGGGAGGTCGCACCCGCATGAAGGTCCTCCTTTCCTGGCTGCGCGAGTTCGCGCCGTTCGACGGCGACCCCGAGCACCTCGGCGAGCTGCTGAGCGACCTCGGCCTCGCCGTCGAGGAGATGCAGACGGTGGGCGAGGGTCTCGACGGCGTCGTCGTGGCCCGCATCCTCGACATCCGCGCCATCGACGGCGCCGACAAGATCCGCCTGGTCGACGTCGACCCCGGCGACGGTGAGGCGCGCCAGATCGTGTGCGGCGCCGCCAACATCGCCGTGGGCGACACCGTCCCGCTGGCGACCATCGGAGCGGTCCTCCCCGGCGGCTTCGAGATCGCGCGCCGCAAGATGCGCGGCCAGGAGTCCGACGGCATGCTCTGCTCCGCCCGCGAGCTCGGCTTCGGCGCCGACCACGCCGGCATCCTCCAGCTCGACGGCGCGCTCCAGCCCGGCACGCCGCTCCGCGAGGCCCTGGGCATCGAGCCCGACGTGCTCTACGACCTCGAGGTGAACCCCAACCGGCCCGACGCCATGTCGGTGGCCGGTGTGGCCCGCGACCTCGCGGCCCGCCTGGGCCTGCCCTTCACCCTGCCCAGCCCCCAGGTCACCCGCACCGGCGAGCCCGCCGACACCGTGGCCACCATCGAGCTGGTCGACCCCGACCTGTGCGGCCGCTTCCAGGCCCGCGTCCTGCGCAACGTCACGGTGGGGCAGTCGCCGCAGTGGCTCGCCAACCGGCTCACGCAGCTCGGCATGCGACCCATCAACGCGCTCGTCGACATCTCCAACTACGTCATGCTCGAGCTGGGGCAGCCCAACCACCCCTACGACCTGGCGCTGGTGCCGGGAGGCGGGTTCCGGGTGCGTCGCGGCCGCGACGGCGAGGCGCTCACCACTCTCGACGACGTCGAGCGCCGGGTCTCGGTCGACGACCTCCTCATCTGCGGGGCCGACGACACGCCCATCGGCATCGCAGGCGTGATGGGTGGCGCCTCGTGCGAGATCTCCGCGTCCACCACCGACGTGCTGCTGGAGATGGCCTGGTTCCGCCCCATGGCCATCAGCCGCACGTCGCGCCGCCTCGGTCTCCGCACCGAGGCCTCGGCCCGCTTCGACAAGGGGTGCGACCCCGAGGTCATCGACCTGGCGGCCGACCGGTTCTGCCAGCTCGCCGCGGAGATCTGCGGTGCCACCACCGCACCCGGCGCGGTCGACGTGCGCGGCGAGCTGCCCGACCGGTCACCCGTGCGGGTGCGCACCGCGCGCGTCAACGCCATCCTCGGCACCGACCTCGACGCCCCCACCATCGCCGGCCACCTCGAGTCGATCGGCTTCGCCACCACGCCCGTCGGCGCCGACCACGACGTGGTGGTGCCGTCGTGGCGCTACGACTCCTCGGCCGAGATCGACGTGATCGAGGAGGTGGCGCGGCTGCACGGCTACTCCCGCATCGCCCCCGAGCCCCTGCCGTCGTCGCGCACCGGACGCCTCACCGAGCGGCAGCTCGAGCGCCGGGCGCTGCGGGGGGCCATGGTCGGCATGGGTCTGGCCGAGGCCATGCCCCTGCCCTTCCTCGCGCCCGGCGAGCTCACCCGCTGCGGGTTGCCCGACGTGGGCATCTCCCTCGCCAACCCGCTGGTCGCCGACGAGTCCGTGCTGCGCACCTCGTTGCTCCCGGGGTTGGTGCAGGCCGTGGCCCACAACGCCACCCGTCGCCAGCTCGGTGTCGGCCTCTTCGAGATCGGCCACGTCTTCCGCCCCCCGCCGGCGGACCAGCTCCTGCCCGACGAGCGCGAGTGCCTCGCCGCCATCCGCGCCGGCCTCGACGCCGCGGGCGCCGTGGCCGCCTGGCAGGTGGTGGCCGACACCCTGGCCGTCGCCGACGCGACGGTGGTCAACGCCGAGGTCCCCGGGCTGCACCCCACCCGCTCGGGCCACGTCGTGGTGGCGGGCGAGGTCGTGGGCGAGCTGGGCGAGATCGACCCCGAGGTGCTCGCCCGCCACGACATCGGCGAGCGCGTGGCCTGGCTGCAGGTCGACCTCACCCGGCTGCTGGCCCTGCCGCACGGTGATCGTCCCTACCGCCTGGTGAGCCGCTTCCCGTCGTCCGACATCGACCTGGCCTTCGACGTGGCCGACCCGGTGCCCGTCACCGCGGTCGAGACCACCGTGCGCGCCGCCGCCGCCGAGCTGCTCGACTCGCTCCAGCTGTTCGACGTGTTCCGCGGCGCGCCGGTGGGCGAGGGACGCCGCAGCCTGGCGTTCTCCCTCCGGCTCCAGGCCCCCGACCGCACCCTCACCGACGACGAGGTGCAGGGCGTGCGCCAGGCCGTCATCGCCGCGGTCGAGCAGGCCCACGACGCCAAGCTCCGCTGACCCGTCCACTTCGTGTCCCTCTGTGGTCGCTGGGCGACCACTCACGGACACGCAATGGGCGATCTCAGGCCAGGAAGTCGATCAGCAGCGCGTTGACCCGGTCGGGATCCTCGAGCTGCATCCAGTGGCCGAGGCCCTCGACGCGCTCGTAGCGCCACGGGCCGTCGACGTACTTCCCGCTGCCGGTCATCTGCGCCTCGGTGAGCGCGAAGTCGCCGCTGCTCCACACGCCCATCGTGGGGCACTGGATGTGCGGCAGCTCGAGCGGCGGCGCGATCAGCGTCTCGGGGGCGATGTTGGCCCGGTAGTAGTTGAGGCCCGGCGTGAGCGAGCCGTTGCGCACCAGGTCGTCGATGACGGCCTGGCCGTCGGGGTGGTTGCCCCAGGCCCGGAAGTTCGCCCAGTCGTCGTTCGAGAGCCACTGCTCGGCGATGTCGGTGAACTGGAACAGGAGCATGTACCAGGACTTCTCCCGCTGGGGGAGGCCGGCATCGGTGAACGCCATGGGGTTGCCCACGGAGAGCGCGACCAGCCGCTCGACCCGCTCGGGTGCGAAGGACGCGGTGGCCCAGGCGAGCGCGGCACCCCAGTCGTGCCCGACCACCGCGGCCCGCTCGACCCCGACCGCGTCGAGCACGCCCAGCACGTCGCCGGCCAGGAACAGCAGGTTGTACTGCTCCACCTCGTCGGGCTTGTCGGACTCGCCGTACCCGCGCAGGTCGGGCACGATCACCTGGTGCCCTGCGGCGACGAGCGCCGGCACCTGGTTGTGCCACATCCGACCGGAGTCGGGGAAGCCGTGCAGCAGCACCACCGGCGCACCTTCTCCGGTCACCTCGTAGTGGATGCCGACTCCGTTCACGTCCGCGCGCATGGGTTCTCCTGGTTCGGGTGGTGGGGCAGGGGCGGTCAGGCGTCGAGCAGCGCGAGCAGCTCGGCGCGGCTGGGCCCGGGGATGGGGTCGTCGCGCCAGCCGCTGCCGACCTCGCGGATGCGGGCGACGATCGCCGGGTCGGCCAGCTCCTGGTCGGGCGCGGAGAGCAGCGCCATGAACCGCATGCCCACCCGCATCAGGTCGGGGTCGCGGGGGATGCTGTAGAGCATCGCCATGGTGAGCTCGTAGCTGTCGTCGGTCGGCGCCTCGGTGCCCGCGATGGCTGCCTGCACCTCGGCCATCCGCTGGCGGTCCATGTCGACCGTCGCCCGGTACCAGGGCTCCACCGTCGCGAGCGTGGCCGCGTGGAACGCCTTCGCCAGGCCTGCCGGGTCGTCGATCGTCGAGGAGCGCAGGGTGTCGCGCAGCGCCAGGCCGTGCATCAGGCCGATGGACGCACCCCGGCCAACCGACGGGTTGGTGCACGCCCAGGCGTCACCGACGAGCAGCAGCCCGGTGGCCACCGGCTCGTCGCCGACCATGAGGCTGCGGTGCCGGTCCTCGATCTTCGAGAGCGAGACGATGTGGTCCTCGATCGACTCGCCGTCGAGCCAGTGGGCGACCATCGGGTAGCTCGCGAACACGCGGTTCCAGGTGTCGAGGTCGCGGATCGACCGCAGCGGGGCGTCGTTGCCCGCGGTGACCAGCGCGACGCACCAGGTGCCGTTGTCGGCCGGGAGCGTCAGCGTCGAGACCGACTCGTAGTGCTGCAGCGGTGAACCGAAGGCCGGCGGTGTCGAGCCGTCGGCGGAGCGGAGGTGGCGGCCGTAGTAGGCGAACCCGAGGTCATCGACCTCGTCGTCGGGGGCCGCCGCGCCGATGGCCTCGAGCCAGCTGAGGCACGGGGACCTCCGGCCGGACACGTCGATGACGAGGTCCGCGGGCAGCTCGGTGCCGTCCTCGGTGCGCACGCCGGTGACGTGGGGGACCCCGCCGGGACCTGGTTCGGCAAGGAGGCCCGCCACGGCCACGCCGCGGCGCACGTCGAGGCCCGCCGCCAGGACCGCGTTGGCCACCGCGGCCTCGACCACGGGCCGGCGGCCGGTGAGGGCCACGAGGTCGTCGTCGCCCGCGCGCTTCCCGCCGGTCATCTCGTCGGGGATGGACTCGACCATGTGCAGCGGCAGGGCCCCGGCGTCCCGCATGGCCTGCGACACGTCGGGTAGGTGCTCGTCGAGGTCCTGGCGGAACTTCGGCTGGAAGTAGTGGGGGAGTCGGAACTGGTTGATGCCGCGGCGCTCCCAGTCGGCCCACGCATCGCGGGGGTCGGTCGGGGGTGGCGCCGGGTCGCGCTCGAGCACGGTGACCTCGTGGCCGTCACGTTGCAGCAGCAGTCCGGTGCACATCCCGACCAGCCCGCCGCCGACGATCACCACTCGCGCCATCGTGCGCTCCTCTCGCCTGCCCGACACCGCGGGCACCCGGCGCGGAGCGTAGTCAGCGCGACGCTCGGGAGCGCCGGTGAGCCGGGTTGTGCA
>Ga0302323_100004847_pt1 | contig 10978 bp, 9 predicted proteins | sample Fen_T0_3_FD_201950 | JGI IMG/M metagenome (GOLD analysis project Ga0302323, IMG submission 201950) | Peat permafrost microbial communities from Stordalen Mire near Abisko, Sweden - Fen_T0_3 | ecosystem: Environmental > Terrestrial > Soil > Wetlands > Permafrost | place: Sweden: Abisko... | reverse complement strand
AGACTGCCGACGCGGTAGATGTCGTCTCTGGCTTCAACTATCTCGACGAGGGCGAGTACAACCCCTACACCGGAGTGCCTCGCAAGGACTGGGGCGGCGATCGCAAGTTCCTGGGGCTGAAGCCTGCAGACCAGAGCCTGATTCAAGCCGTGGCAGCCGTGAACCCCAGGACAGTGGTCGTCCTGGTCGGCGGCGCCGCGATCACGGTCGAGGAGTGGCAGGAGAAGGTGGGCGCGATCCTGATGGCCTTCTACCCAGGCGAGCAGGGCGGAGAGGCGCTGGCGCGCGTGCTCCTGGGCGACGTGAACCCGAGCGGAAAGCTGCCCTTCACTGTGCCCAAGGATGACTCGCAGCTGCCTGGCTTTGACGACCGGTCGCCGGCCGTGACCTACGGCTACTACCACGGCTACACGTTGGTCGAGAAGCAGGGCTGGGTGCCGCGCTATCCCTTTGGCCATGGTCTGAGCTACACGGCCTACACCTACGCGAACCTGTCGCTGAACGCAAAGACGATGAAGGCCGATGGTGCGGTCAGGGTGTCGGTCGATGTGACCAACGTCGGCTCGCGGCCCGGCGAGGAGATCCTCCAACTCTACGCGGGCTTTGCGGCTTCCAAGCTGGATCGCCCGGTCAAGCTCCTGCGGGGCTTTGACAAGGTCGCACTCGCGCCCGGAGAGACAAAGCGGCTGTCGTTCACACTCAGGGCCAAGGACCTTGCGTACTACGATTCCCACCAGCAGGCGTGGCTCGTCGAGCGCATGCCGTACGGGGTGTACGTGGGGTCGTCGTCGCGGCCAGCCGATCTGCTCGAGGCCGACGTCGCGGTCGTGGACTGAACGCGGTGCGTGAGACTGGAGGGAAGCCATGGTGCAGCTTCGTGCAGTGGACCGGCGCACATTCCTTGGGCAGGCGACAGCGCTGAGCGCCGCTCTCGCGCTCGGTCGCGACGCAAAGGCGGGCAGCGAGATCGATCTGGAGGAGGCCACCCTCGCCGACCTCCAACAGAAGCTCGCTTCGGGCGCTCTGACGGCTCGCGCCCTGACCGAGGCCTGCCTGGCGCGGATCGACGCCCTCGACCGGCGCGGCCCGGAGCTCCGGAGCGTGATCGAGGTGAACCCAGAGGCGCTCGCGCTCGCCGAGGCACTCGACGCGGAACGACGCGTGCGTGGCGCGCGCGGGCCGTTGCATGGCATCCCGATCCTTCTCAAGGACAACATCGACACGGCCGATCGGATGACGACGACAGCCGGCTCGCTGGCCTTGGCTGGCTCGACACCGCTGCGCGACGCCTTTGTCGCGGAGCGGCTGCGTGCCGCAGGTGCCATTCTCTTGGGCAAGGCCAATCTCAGCGAGTGGGCGAACTTCCGCTCCACGCATGCGTCATCGGGCTGGAGCGCGCGTGGTGGCCAGTGCCGGAATCCGTACGCGCTCGACCGGAATCCCTGCGGCTCGTCATCCGGATCAGCGGTGGCCGTGGCGGCAAGCCTCTGTCTGCTGGCCGTCGGCACAGAGACCGACGGGTCGATCGTCTGCCCGTCTTCGACCAACGGCATCGTTGGCATCAAGCCCACGCTTGGTCTCGTCAGTCGCGCCGGCATCGTACCGATTGCCCATAGCCAGGACACGGCCGGGCCGATGGCCCGCAGCGTACGCGACGCCGCGGTCCTGCTGGCAGCGCTCGCTGGCCCTGATCCGCGCGACCCGGCCTCGGTCGACGCCGGCCGTCATGCCCTGGCGGACTACACACGCCTGCTCGACCCTGAGGGGCTGCGTGGGGCGCGACTGGGGGTCTGGCGCGCGAGCGCGGAGGTCGACCCTCGCGTCAAACGCCTCTTCGAAGAGGCGCTGGCTGAGATCAAGCGCCGCGGCGCAGTACTCGTCGATCCCGTGGCATCCAAAGCGCTCCAACGCATCGATGAGGCGGAGCTCGAGGTGCTGCTCTTCGAGTTCAAGACCGACGTCGAGGCGTATCTGCGTTCGCTCGGTCCGAGTGCGACCGTCCGAAGTCTCGCGGACCTTATCGCTTTCAACGAGGCACACCGTGACCAGGAAATGCCGTGGTTTGGCCAGGAGCTCTTTGAGCGGGCGCAGGCCAAGGGCCCCTTGACCTCGCCCGTCTATCGCAAGGCGCTCGCGACCTGCCGCCGACTCGCGCGCCGCGACGGCCTTGATGCACTGCTTGCCCAGCATCACCTCGATGCTGTCGTGGCGCCGACTGGCGGGCCTGCCTGGCTCACGGATCCGGTCAGCGGTGACCACGACACAGGGATCAGCTTCTCGACACCTGCTGCGGTGGCGGGCTATCCACACGTCACGGTGCCCATGGGCCTCGTCTGCGGCTTGCCGGTCGGTCTCTCGTTCGTTGGCCCGGCTTGGAGCGAACCGCTGCTTCTGCGTCTCGCATACGCCTTTGAGCAGGCGACGCGCGCGCGACGGGCGCCACGGTACCGCCCGACCGTCGAGCTTTCGGCGAACGCCCCGGCCTGACCTGCGTCCGTCGAGACCGGACGGCGCTCGCCCGACACACGATCGGCGGCTCGCGGCGCTGCGCGCCGTCTATTTGTAGGTGTACAGCTTCACGCGCTGGATCCCGAAGCTGCCCGGCCCGATGCGCACGTGGCGGCCCTGATGCGTTTGGTCGCCGCTCAGCCAGCGGAGGTGAGTCCACTTGTTGTCCACGAATCGGCCCTCTTCGACGCTGAGGAGGCCAGCCTGGAGCGGTCCGCCTGCGCGCGCCTGGAAGGTCGCTGTGATGCCAGTGCCGGCAAGGATGAGCTCGTCGGCCGCAAGCTGGATCACGAGTCCGCCCGAAGGTTGCGCGGGGCCACCGGCTGCGCTCGCAGCCCCGGGCGCAGCCAGTCCTTCGGCAACCGCAGGCGGCGTCGGCCGCTCGAACGACACGAGAGCCACGTAATCGCCCAGCACGACCCTCTGGGGCTCGCGCTGTTCAGCGCCTTCTGGCAGCAGGCCGACCATCGTGCCCGAGCCTTGATGTTCCACGATGAGCGGCGTCAGCTGCGCCACCAAGTCGAAGGTGTCGCCAATCGCCCGCGAAGTAGGTTCGCCGACTGCCTCGATTCCGAACGGGCTAAAGCCCATGGCGTTGAGGCTGGCAAATGCGAAGAGACCGTTGACCGACGCCTCTGGAGCTGGCAGGGCCTCCGGTACGAACAGTGCGTTGCCACCGCGCGCGTAGCGCCGAGCCCACTCTGAGAAGTTCCGGAAATAGATGTCTGGCGCCAGGAAGTCGATCGCCGGGGCACCGGCGCGCCAGACGTCGAACAAATGAGGCAGCGGGCCAGCACTGGGATACTGCCCGGGCTGGTGGCCCGGCCGGATGAGCGCCGCATTGACGAACATGGGCAAGCCGTACTCCGCCTTTCCTCGCGAGGCCACCTGTTGCACATAGCGGGCGAAATGCCAGGCCATGAAGACCTCCTCGCTGCCCGCATCCGTGCCGAAGACCTCGCTCCAGGTGCCCGCACGCTTTCCACCTGCGCCCAGCCACAACGCCCGAAGGTCCGGTGCGAGCGCGTCCGTGTTCTTTGTCAGGTAGGCCAGGAGCTCCGCAGGCACGGCCGCTGCGAACTGCCCATCCGCTTCAGGGCTATGGTCGCGCGCATCCGGAATCATGCCGATCTCGTTCTCGACCTGCACCATAAGCACGGTGTGGCGTGCGCTATCGGTCTCGCGCAGATGCCGCATCAGCGCGCTGAAGGCCCTTGTGTCAGCGTCGAGGTTGGCCGTGTGAAACGGCGAGAGCATCTCCAAGGCCAGGCCAGTCGCAGCGTGGCTTCGTGGAAAGCGCACTGGGTCGCTCTTGATCCAAGCTGGCACGTAGCAGGACCTGGCGTTCTTCCAGGAGCCGAACCACAGCAAGACAAGGCGCATGTTGTGCTCGCGCGCGTCGGCAAGAAGCGCGTCGACCGCTGCGAAAGTGAACCTGTCTGGTTCGGGCTCGATGAGGTCCCAATAGATCGGGACGAGCAGGGTGTTGAGGTGCAGCGCTTCGAGCTTGGGCCAATACTGCCGCAGGAACGCCGGCTCGCCTGTCGAGTTGCCAAGCTCGCCGGCACGCATCAAGAAAGGCTTGCCGTCGACGATCAGCTGAGTCGCGGTGCCCTGGCGCCGCAGGTGTGGAAGGACGTCCGCATCGGCCGCGTGCGTCCTGTCCGCAAGGCCACAACTGACGAACAGGCCAATACTCAGCGTGGAGATCAGGCTCGTCTTCATAGTGCGCTGAGTATATTTCGGGAAAGGGACGCAGCGCGAGGTCGGTCACATCCAAGGCTAGCAGTGACTCCGTACGGGAAGTATGCAAGCCAGACGCACGCCTCCTGAAGAGAACCTCCCTCTGCTCGTCTTCAAGCCGTTCGTCTGGCGCAACGCGCCAGGCTCCAAAGGACCGCCCAGCGCCCCAGCGGCCGCTGGGCCTCCTCTTCCGCCCTGGCTACAGGACATCAAGAGGGTGATGTCCCAGCCGGGGGACAGGGTCTTCTTGGATACCCTAATCGCGCGCGGCGTGACGGTCACTGCCTACGATCGCATCTATTTTGAGGATCCCTACTACGACGGGACAAAGTGGACGACCCGCCACTTTGAGGCTGGCGGCACCACGAGCGGGACCAGCGTCAACATGATTCGTAGCAGCAATGCAGCGGAGAACGCGGCGACCATCTATCATGAAGGGGTCCATACGGGTCAGCCCTCCAGCATGCCGTGGAGGGACAAAGAATACGACGCGTACATCAAGGAGGATGCCTGGAGAATCGCGCACAGCCTTCCGCCTCACGATCCCAGCTTCCGCACGACGGACGCGGCTGGCAAGGTCGTGACTGACCCGGCTGGCGTGCGCGCGATGGTTGACCGAGAATACCCGGGCGTCACGGCGGTGTCGGCAGGCGGTCATGTTGAGCAAATCACCGGAAGGACGCCGTCCGGGGATACAGTCGTCACGCGCAGCGACGGCTCGACGTACACAAGGCCACCCAGGGCCGGGGACTCGTTCTCGGGCAACGAGATCACCGAGCCGGCCGGCGGGATCCCGGTCGATCTGTCCAAGCTCAGATGAGTCGGCATGCGACAGTCGCGCGATGGTGCCTTTTGGCAGCGGGCCTGTTGTTTCAGGTTGGAGTCCTGGCCTGTCACGGGACGGCGATTCAGCCACCGGACAGGAGGGCGGCGTCGGATGACGAGCAAAGCAGGAGCACGAGGATGAGCGCTGACAGCAGCAAGATCGAAAGCCTGGACCGTACGGCCCTGCGCGTGGGCGACGCCGAGGTGTCCGTCACATTGGAAGATGCAAAGGCCATCCAAGCGGCCCTGCTGGCGTACCTGAAGCAGTCTGACTACGAAGACCGGGATGGCCTCATCGGCTGGACCCAAGGTCAGGCTTGGATCGACGCAGAGGGAAAGGTTCGGATTGGTCCGTGGCTGCTCGGCTCAGACGGTCAGGGCCTCTTCGTCAGGTACCGTGAGCCTGCCGGACAACACATGGCCAGAGCGCACAGGGCGTCCCTGATCAAGAAGGACGGAACTTGGGCAGTCACTGGGCTGATGGCAGAGCACATCAGCGCTCGTCGCTGATTCGGCCAGACCCTGCTCGGCTTGGTCGACGAGATGGGGGTGGGACCACTAGTCCCCGTCGCTTAGCACCCAGAGATGGAGTGCGCGCGGTCCGTGAACTCCGAGCGTGACCGTCAGCTCGATGTCGGCAGTGCGACTTGGACCGCTGATCAAGATGAGATACGGATGGGCCTTGGCCTCGCTGAAGACCTGATGGAGATCTGCGCGAAACGCGGAACGCGAGACGATCGCGAGGTGGACCCGCGGGAGCAGCGAAACGGCGCGCGGCCGCTCAGGGGAAGAGAGCAGGCCGAGCGTACCAGTCTCGGGCAGCGCGAAGTCGGCCTCGGTGACACCCAGATCGCACTGCGCGAGCGCATGCTTGTCGGCGTCGGGCGCGACGATCTCCACACCGCACGCGCGTAGCCGACCCTCGACGTCAAGGCGGCGCAGCGTCGGCGAGCTCCACAGCGTCGCGCGTCGCACGGTCTCCTGCTCGATCAGGTTGCGCAGAGACGCCTCGATCTCGTCCGGCCCCACGCGCTTCGCGACGCCTGCCAGCGCGTTCACCTCGCTCAGGAGCTGATCGACCTCTGCCTCCGGATCGGCCGCCTGGCGCGGCGGCAGGATCTCCGGTCGCGGGTCCACCGGCGTGCCAGCTTGGCGGCCGAGGGCGGCGCGCACGCTGTCGATCACGGCTCGGCCCGCGGTGCTCATGGCGTCGTCGGTCCCTTCGTGTGACTGGCCCACCAGGAACGGAAGCCGGCCTTGAAGGCGGGCATCGGCCGCACGCGCGTCCAGCGGTTGAGCGGCGCAGGCAGCCAGCGAATCCAGCCGTTGCGAGCGAGGGGCGCTTCGAGAACCGGCATCACGCGTGCGCCCAGGCGGTAGAGCCAAGCCGTTGCCAAGGACCAGCGCGCGAGCCTCGCAGCCACTCGGGTGGTCCAGGGCGCGCTCGGCGGTGCGACGCGATCACCTTGGGCCACTCGGCGCCGGAGGTGCAAGAGGATCTTCGTGATCGGTATCTTCACTGGGCAGACGTCGACGCACGCCCCGCACAGGGTCGACGCGTATGGCAACTCGCGGCCGGCGCGCGTGCCGAGCATCTGCGGTGCGAAGATGGCGCCGATCGGTCCTGAGATGAACCAGCCGTACGCGAAGCCGCCCACGTTCTTGTAGACCGGGCAGACATTGAGACAGCAACCGCACCGGATGCACTTGAGCGTCTCGCGCGCCACTTCGTCGGCCAGGATGCGGCTCCGGCCGTTGTCGAGGAGTACGAGGTGCAGCTCCTTCGGTCCGCCCTCGCCGTGGCTGCGCCGCGGCCCGGTGATGAACGACGTGTATGTCGAGAGCTTCTGGCCTGTGGCCGACCGCGCCAACAGCTTCAGCAAGACCGTCAGGCTCTCCCAATCCGGCACGACCTTGTCGATGCCGACGACGGCCACGTGCACGTCCGGCACGGTCGTACACATGCGGCCATTGCCCTCGTTCGTGACGAGTACAAGCGTACCCGTCTCAGCCACAAGGAAGTTCGCTCCGGACACGCCCATCTCGGCAGCCAGGAAGCGCTCGCGCAGCGCCGTGCGCGCGACGGCGGTGAGCGCGACAGGATCGGCTGGCGCGTCTAGTCCGAGCTTCTCGCGGAAGAGCTGCGCGATCTCTTCCTTCTTGAGGTGCACCGCTGGAACGATGATGTGCGATGGCCCGGTGCCTGCAAGCTGGATGATGTACTCACCGAGGTCGGTCTCGAACGGCTGAATGCCGGCCTCCTCGAGGGCGTGGTTTAGGCCGATTTCTTCGGTCGCCATCGACTTGGCCTTGACCACCGTGCGGGCGTGCGAGCTGCGCGCAATGCCGAGCACGTGCGCGCGGGCCTCGACCGCATCGCGTGCCCAGTAGACCCGGCCGCCTGCGGCGGTGACCTGCTGTTCGAGACGCTCGAGGTACACGTCGAGATGTGTGAGTGTGTGGAGTCGCAGGTCCGATGCGGCCTGGCGCAGCGCCTCCCAGTTCTCCATCTCGGCTACGCGGGCGGCGCGGGTGTCGAGAAAGCGGCCGGTGGCCTGCTGCACAGCAGCCGGGATCGTCGTTGGCACGTGGCGCGAGTACGCGGCGAAGTCTATGTACTCAGGCGGTGCGTCGCTCACCGCGCGTCCCCCTGGCTTGCCAGGACCTCGATGAGGTGCATGGCGCGCACGTCGGAGCCGGCCTGGCGCAGCCCGCCAGCGATGTTCATCAGGCAACCGGAGTCGCACGCCACCACCGCAGCAGCGCCGGTGCCGATCACGTTTCGCACCTTGGCCTGCATCATGGCCCGGCTGACCTCGGGATAGACCACGCTGAACACGCCGCCGAAGCCGCAGCAGGTGTCTTCCTCAGGCAGCGGCACGAGCTCGATGTCCTTCACGTCCGCGAGCAACTGCTTGGCTTCAGTCACCAGCCCGAGCCCGCGCAGATAGTGGCAGGACGCGTGGTAGGCGACCTTGTGCGGGAAGCGTGCGCCGACGTCTGTGATACCGAGCTGGCGCACGAGGTACTCGCTGAGCTCGAACGTCCGGGCGGCCACGCCGCGGGCCTGCTCGTGCTCAGGCGTACCCGGCGGGAACAGCTCCAGGAAGTGGTGCCGCACCATGTCGACGCACGAGCCTGAGGGCGAGACGATGGCCGCGTCGCTAGAGCCGAACGCCCTGAGGAATCCACGCGCCACGGCGCGGGCCTGGTCCTGGAAGCCACTGTTGTGGAGCGGCTGTCCGCAACAGGTTTGGCCTCTGGGGAACTCGACGCTCAAGCCAAGGCGCTCGAGGATCGCCACCATCTTCTGGAGCACGTCGGGATAGAACTGCTCTCCGAGGCAGGTGACGAAGAGCTGGAGTCGGCGCTGCAAGATCCCTCGCTCGGGCTAGACGAACTCCCTGAACAGCTCCTTGCGGGGCGCGGCGATCACGCCGTGAGCCACCAGTATGCCCTCCTCACCGGCAATCGCGGCGCCGGCGGCGACCGCTGCTTCGACGCTGCCCACGTCGCCTGTGAGGAGTACGAAGCCCTTGCCACCGATGGCCATCGCCAGGTGCACGCGGAGCAGCGTCACGTCAGCGGACTTGGCAGCCGCGTCAGCGACTTCGATGATACTGGATGCGGAGAAGGTCTCGATCACACCCAAGGCGCGCGCGCCCTCTGGAGAGAGGTCGACAGCCATGGACATGGCAGGGAAGACGGAAGGATGGACGTGCGCGATCACGCGGCGCTCGATGAGCGCGCCTTCGGCCACGGCCGCGCCTGCCTCGACCGCTGCCTCCACGGAGGCGACGTCGCCGCCGATCGCCACGAGGAACTTGCCCGAGCAGATCGTGCGCGCCAGGAGCAGGTCGACCGGCGCTGTCTTGAGCATGGCATCCTCGGCCAGAAAACCGAGCGCGATGCTCGAGAGCTCCACAAGTCCGATGGAGTTCAGCTCAGCCATGGCTCATGCCCTCCTCTGTGAGTTGGTGGATTCGATGACGATGGAGTCACCGACGCTGGCCACGACTCCGGCGATGCTGGCGTGTATCACTGCGCCGAGCGCATCCTGGGCGGGCCGCGCGACCACGTCGCCGACGTGCACACGCTCACCGGGTCGCACCGCCGGCTGCGCCGGCGCGCCCGCGTGTTGTTTGAGCGGCAGGGTCACTTTGGCGGGTGAAAGCGGCACAGCGGTCAAAGGCCCCACGTTGTGGAAGCCAGTCAGGCCGAGCTTGGCCATCAGGCGGCGCGTCGGGACGCGACGTTGGTCAGCGAGCGGGTGCGGCTTGACGTCTTCGGGACGGCCCTTGAAGAAGAGCTGCTTCTCTCTCGCGACCGGCTTCCCAGCCACACAGACGTCCTTGGGATCGAGGTCCTCGGGGCAGGCCATCATCGTGCAGAGGTTGCACTCGCAGCAGTAGAGCGTGCCTGCGATCATCGCATCCTTCACACCTGTAAAGCCGAGGGCCTGCATGGCGCGGTGCGGCTCGATCGGGTGGCCAAGCAGGTAGCGCGGACACATCTCCGTGCAGAAGCGGCACTGGTCGCAGGCCGACTTGCCGATGCGCTCGACCTCTCGCCATGTCTGAGTGTGCCGGCGGATGAGGGGGTGCGTCGACGGGAGCACAACCAGACCGCCGGTGGTCTTGGTCACCGGCTCGTCGAGTCCGGCTGCTGTGCGCGCCATCATCACTCCGCCGACTAGTACTCTGAAGTCAGGCACGCTGGCGCCGCCGGCCGCGGCGATGACCTCGCCGAGAGCGATCCCGACAGGCACACAGACTGTCATTGGCGCGCGCACAGCTCCTGCCACCGTGAGGTATTTCTCCGTGACCGGCCGGTCCAGACCGATGTTGACCAGCGTCTCCACGTTCGCGACCGCGGCCCCGACGTCGCGCGGGAGCCCGCCGGGCGGGATGACCCGGCCCGTCACGTCGTGCACGAGGATGAACTCGTCGCCCGCCGGGTAGGTGTCCGAGAGCGCGCGCAGCCGCACGCCCGACGGGAGCTGCGGCTCCAACTCGACCATGACGTCTTGATATTTGTTCTTGATACCGATGACGCCCTCGTGCGCGCCGACCAGATCCATCGCTGTCTTGAGGCCCCGCAGCAGGGGCTCTGCTTGGTGCTTGAGCAGCTCCTTGTCCTTGTGCAGCAGCGGCTCGCACTCAGCCCCATTGACGATGATTAGGTCCACCTGCGTGCGCAGTTTGGTCGCCGTTGGGAAGCCTGCGCCGCCCGCGCCCACGACGCCATGCTCCTCGATGCGCGCGAGTGCGCTCATCCCACGCCTCCCCTCTACCGGCGCTCATACTACCGGGTTCGGCTGCCATCCAGACCCCCATTGCCATAATGGAAGATTCTGATTGACTCTGGAAGGAAAGTGTATAGACTCTTCCATAAGGATGCAACCCTGATCTCATGAAGGTCCTGGTCGCCAACATCGGAAGCACGTCCTTCAAGTACCGGCTCCTCGACACGGAGGCCGGCTCCGCATTGGCCCAGGGCCGGGTCGAGCGCATCGGCCAGGCCGGAGGCGAGTGCCCTACGTACGAGCGCGCGATCGAGCGCTGTCTGGATGAGATCGTCGGGGCCGGGCGGCCGCTCGCCACACTCGCTGATCTTGACGCGGTGGGCTTCAAGGCGGTCCACGCCGGCCCGCTAGGCGGTGCGCGCCGTGTGGACGATGTGGTCCTCAGCGCCATGGAGGAGTTCTCCTTTTTCGCACCTGCCCACAATCCGCCGTATGTCGCGGCCATGCGGGCCTTTCAGAAGACCGCGCCGCGCCTGCCGCTGGTGGCCTTGTTTGAGACGGCGTTCTTTGACCAGCTCGACGACGCGACCACGACCTACGCCGTGCCGCTTGCCTGGCGCGAAGAACACGGCGTGCGGCGCTACGGTTTCCACGGTG
>Ga0302323_100004842_pt1 | contig 10983 bp, 11 predicted proteins | sample Fen_T0_3_FD_201950 | JGI IMG/M metagenome (GOLD analysis project Ga0302323, IMG submission 201950) | Peat permafrost microbial communities from Stordalen Mire near Abisko, Sweden - Fen_T0_3 | ecosystem: Environmental > Terrestrial > Soil > Wetlands > Permafrost | place: Sweden: Abisko... | reverse complement strand
GAGCCTCGAAACGCCGGCCGACCTGACCGAGCAGATCTACGAGGCCGCGGTCACCCTGCTGCGGCGCGAGATGCACGGGCAGAAGATCCGCCTGGTCGGGGTGACCGCCTCGAACTTCCGGAACCGCGAGCAGCTCTCGATGTTCGACGTGGCCGAGGACCCCAAGCGGCATGCCGCGGCCGAGGCGCTCGACAAGATCCGCTCGAAGTACGGCAGCCGGGCCGTGACCCGCGCGAGGCTCGTGAGGGCGCACATTCCGGAGCCGTTCGAGCGCGATCCCATGAAGGCCGTGCACGTCGAGGACCACGATCCGGATGCGTCGCGCAGCTCCGACGATCGTGACATCGAACCTGTCACAGACCTCGACGAGGATCCGTATACCGACGCTTGACATCGAACGCATGTTCGGTCTAGTGTGTCGGCACATACGAACATCCGTTCGCATCCGGACGTGCCCCCGGGTGACGACGACCCCGCCGAAGGTCTAAGGAGACATCAAGATGGCGATGGTTCGCGTCGCACCGGTTCACGTCCAGGTGCGCACCAACCGGTTCAACGGCCTCCCCCGGGAGATCACCTGGGGCGAGGACCGCATCCGCGTCACCCGCCTCGTCGCCATGCGCGATGAGCGCAGCGCCTACCCGGCCATCACCGGGCCGCGCACGGTGTACGAGGTGGACACCCCCACGCTCCGGCTCGCGCTGACGTTCGCGCACCGCTCGCGCCGCTGGACCATCGACGCGCTGGACGGGCTCGACCGGGCCGCCTGACGCGGCCGCCTCGCCGGACGCTACCGGGCCGCGCACCACACGCAGGGGCCGGGACTCCTCCCCGCGCCCCCTCAGCCGACTGCGGGGCGGGCGCCAGCGCGCTCGCCCCGCGGGCCATTCGTCGGACCCGTGGTCGCGACCGCCCAGTCCGCTTCGCGGCCGAATGGCCCACTCGGACGCATTGCGCCGCTCCCTACAATCGCCACGTGAGTACGAACGAGCGTTTCCGCGACCAGACGGTCGACCAGTTCATCTCCCTCCTCGCCTCGGGCGAGCCCACCCCGGGCGGCGGCTCGGCGGCAGCGATCGCGGGGAGCCTCGGCGGGGCGCTCGTGGCGATGGTCGCCACGCTGTCCGAGGGCCGACCCAAGTACGCCGAGCACGACGCACTCCTGGGGGAGGCGAAGGCGGCCGGGCAGGAGCTCGCGAACCGGCTGCTCGACCTCGCCGACGAGGACGCCAACGCGTTCGCCGGCTTCGGCACGGCCATGAAGATGCCGCGCGACACCGACGAGGAGAAGGCCGAACGCACCAAGGCGCTGCAGGCCGCGGCACTGGCCGCCACGGAGGCGCCCTTCAGGACCGTCCAGGCGTGTCTCGAGGTGGCCGCCATGGCCGAGGCGATGGCCGGTCGCAGCAACAAGAACGCCTCGTCGGACCTCGAGGTGGCCGGGCTCATGTCCGTCGCCGCTGCCCGCTCCGCCGCGGCGAATGTGTTCGTCAACCTGCCCGCCATGGGCGACGAGGCGCTGGCGCGCGACCTGCTGGCCCGCACCGAGGCCATCGTGAACGACGTCGAGCGCCTCTCGTCGCGGACCCGCGAGGTCGTGAGGAGTGGCGAGGCGCGTCCCCCGCTGAGCGGCGGCGCCGCCTGAATCTGCGCCCGGCGCGGCGAGTTCGCCGGGCAGCCCAACTCGGAGACCCGCGATGACCGCTCCGCCGGTCGACCCCAGCACCGTGGTCCGCCCCAACCCGGACGGCTTCGACGCGCTGCTGCCCGCGCAGATGGCCGTGCGCGGCGTGGAGATCGGCCTCAAGAAGTCCGCGACCGGCACGGAGGCGACGTTCGTCCTCGCGGTCCTCGCCGGTGCGTTCATCGCGCTCGGCGCAGCCTTCGCCACCACGGTTGGTGCGGGCGCGTTGACCGTGGTCGGCGCGGACGGTCAGCTCGCGACCATCACCATGCCGTTCGGCCTCAACCGACTGCTCGTGGGGATCGCCTTCTCGCTCGGCCTGATCCTCGTGGTCGTCGGCGGGGCGGAGCTCTTCACCGGCAACATCCTGATCGTCATGGCCTGGGCGAGCCGCCGTGTGTCCACGGCCCGGCTCCTGCGCAACTGGACGATCGTCTACGCGGGCAACCTCGTCGGGGCGCTCGGCACCACAGCCCTCGTCGTGCTCGGCGGGTGGTATCGCATCGGCAACGGCAGCGTCGGCGCGGCTGCGCTCACCACCGCCTCGTCAAAGGTGGCCCACACGCCGCTCGAGGCGTTCTTCCTCGGGATCCTGTGCAACATCCTGGTCTGCCTCGCCGTGTGGCTGACCTACTCGGCGCGCTCGACCACCGACCGGATCCTCGCGATCGTCCCGCCGGTCGCCGCGTTCGTGGCCATGGGCTTCGAGCACTCGATCGCGAACCTCTTCTTCATCCCGGTCGCGATCGCCATCAAGGCCGTCGCGCCGCCCGAGTTCTGGTCGGCCGCGCACCTTGACCCCAACGCGTTCGCCTCGGTGGACCTGGCAGGGCTCGTGGCCAACCAGGTGCCCGTGCTGCTGGGCAACGTGGTGGGCGGGGCGGTGTTCGTGGCCGCTGTGTACTGGCTGGTGTTCCTGCGCGGCAACCCCGACGCGTCGAAGCAGGCCCACTAGCGAACCTCGATCACCGATGCGAGGTACGCGGACCCGGTTTCCCCGCCGACGAGGTACGCCGTGTCGCCGACGACGGCAACCCCGGCGTCCGCGAGCCCCGACGGTAGCCGACCGACGACCGTCGCCCGCCGTGTTGCCGGGTCGAACGCGAGGATGGCGGTGGTCGGCCTGCCCGACCGCATGCCGCCGGCAATGAGAACGCGCCCCCTCAGCACGAACGCCGAGGCCTCGGACAGCGCCCGCGGCAGGTGGCCGACCACGCGGACCGCGCCCGTGGCGAGGTCGATCCGCTGGATCGCGTCCGTGTCGCCCGCCGACGTGGCCCCGCCGAAGACGTAGACGGCACCGCCGACCGCGGCGACGGCCCCGTACCGGACGGGGATGGCCAGACGCCCGAGCCGCGTGAAGTGGACGCCGTCCCGCGTCGTGAGGATCGCTCCGTCCGGCACGCCGCCGCGGCCGCCGCCCACCACGAGCACCCGCCCCGCGGCCGCCACCGCCGCGCCATCCGCCCGGGCGGCCGGGAGTGCACCGATCACTGCCGATGTTGGGCCCGCCCCGCTCGCGGACACCAGCTGGACCGCGGTCGCCGCGACGACCTTGCCGCCGCCGATGACGAGCAGCCCCGCGCCGATCCGGGCCCCCGCAGCGTCGTGCACCGCGCTGGCCAGGTGCCCGACCGCGGCGACCGTCCCCGCTGCCGGGTCGAGGCGCAGGATGACGCCGGTCGTGCCGCCCTTGGTGAGGCCGCCGATCACCAGCACCGACCGGCCGTCGGCCGCCACGACCGAGCGGCTCAGCGGTGTCGGCAGCGCGACCCGCAGGAGTGTCGCCGTGACGTGGCTGGCCAGCGGCGTCGCTGTGCCGCCAGCCGGGCTCGCGCTCGGGGCCGCGGACGCCGTCAGGGCTGTGGACGCACGAGGCGTCGCCGCGCTGGTAGGCGCGTTGCTCGGAGCGGCGAGACCGGTGCTCGGGGCGGGCGATGGCGTCGTGCCCCCGCACGCGGCGACGAGCAGCGCCGCGACGACGCAGGCCCCGGCGGACGCGCGCCAGCCGGCGCCGCGACCGTCAGAAGACGGCATTCGCGGGGATCGGCTGGTGCCCGTCCGGGTCCGAGAGGTATCCGGGGGCCGTCCCGGCCACATCGGTGTGGCCGTACTGCCAGACGATCCGACCGGTGTGCGGGTCGAGCACGATGATCCGGTCCCGAGCGTCGTCGTTGATCACGACGTCGCCGTTGGGGAGCGGCGTCCCGAGGCTGGGGTGGTCCATCCGCGATCGGCCGGACGTCGGGCCCCACCGCCAGAGCAGCTTCCCGTGCTGGCTCATCGCCACCACCGAGCCCGGGTTGCTGTAGTCCACGACGATCACCTCGCCATGGGGCCCGATCTGCGCGTCCGACGGGTACGCCACCGGAACGTGGATGTCGAACAAGACGCGCCCGGTCGGGGAGAGGCGCACCACGCGCGAGCCGCGGATCTCGGTGATGAGCAGGCCGCCGTCGGGCAGCGGGGTGTCGCCATTGGGCTGGCCGTACGTGTGCGGCGCGCGGTCCGCGCAGATGCCCGTGACGCCGAGCGTCCGCACGATGCGCTTGTCGGGCGCGATCTGGAGCACTCGGCAGTTGACGATGTCGGCGACCACGATGTCGCCGTTCGCGAGCGGGTACGCATCATCGGGGTTGTGCAGGTACCCGTCGCCCGCGCCCGGCACGCCGAAGTGGCCGTACTGCCAGACGACCTTGCGGGTCTTGATGTCGATCCGGTAGATCACCTGGTGGTATTCGTCGTTCGCCACGACCGTCTTGCCGTCCGGGGCGACGAATGCGTCGTCGGCGGCGAACGGGACGTTGCCGGGCAGGCTGCCCTTGACCGGGAACTTCCAGAAGACGCGACCCGCGTTGTTCACCGCGAGGATCCGACCGTTGCCGCGGTCCGCGATGAGCAGGCCGTTGGGGAATGGCCCGGCGGGTCTGCCGGGGACCACCGCCGAGGGAGACGGCGAGATGGGAGGTGACGAGGGCGAGCTGGTGGCGCCGGTCGTGGTCGCCCTCGCTCCTCCCGATGCGTCTCCGCCCGGAGCGCGGCTTGTGCTCGAGGCGTCCGCCGCTGCGGCAGGACCGGCGGAGGTCTTGCCCGAGAGGAGCAGCGTCCCCGCGGTGCCGAGCACGGCGGCGGCGACAAGGAGGGGGATGAGCCATGGTCCAGCGCGGCGTCGTGGCTTGCGGATCTGGCGCGCGTGACGGCGCGGGGCGCTTGGGGTCATATGCGGGGACGCTAGCAGCGCGCGCAGGTGCGCCCGCGCTTCATTGAGAAACGTTTACCGGGACACCACCGACTCACAGAAACCCGGCTGAGGCCCCAAAAGGCGGACGGTCAGCCGAGGCCGAACTTGCCATGCGTGGCGAGGACGAACCCCGCGACGACGATGGCCGCCACGAGCACGCCGAGGAGGCCGACGGCCCACATGGTCCAGTCGATGGGGCCGAGCGTGTCGGCCGCGTGGCCGTGGTCGTCATGGCCGTGGCCGGCGTCGTGCGCGGCGCCCTGGACGGTGGCGGCGCCGTGGGCGCCGTGATCGGTGTCGCTCATTGCTGGTGTCGTGGTACCTCCGGGGCCCATTCTTGCATCCCCGCGCGCCCTATTCTTCGTCTCGATGCTGACGCTCGTCCTCACCCGCCACGGCCTGACCGACCGCTCGCGCCCGGAGCAGCACCTCGGCCAGAAGATCGACATCTCCATCAACGACGCCGGACGCCGCCAGGCCGACGCGCTGCGCCGTCGCCTCGCGACCGTCAAGTTCGACCGCGTTCTCACGAGCCCGCAGTTCCGCGCCCGCGAGACGGCTGAGATCGTGGCAGGGCGGGGAGCCCAGATCGAGGCCGACCCGCGCCTCAAGGAGATGGACTACGGCGCCTGGGAAGGGCGCACGTACGCCCAGATCGACGAGCACGACCGGGCGTTCCGCGGTGAGTGGCTCGCGCACCCCGACACGCTCGCCTGCCCGGGCGGGGAGTCGGGCGACGACGTCTCGGTCCGCGTGACGTCGTTCCTCTCGGAGCTGCTCGACGAGCACCGCAGCTGGGTGGCCCGCACGTCGTTCCGCGCCGCCACGGCGACCGGGGGCCGGGCCGCGCCCCTGAACGACCACCGCGTCCTCGCAGTCGCGCACGGGACGTTCAACCGCATCTTCCTGTGCGTGGCGCTCGACACGGACATCCGCCGCTTCCGCCAGCGGTACATCCAGAGCCAGTGCAACCTCACGGTGCTCGCGTGGGCCGACGACGCGGGGCCGCGCCAGGGCACGCTGCTGGTGTCCAACGACACGTCGCACCTGCACGGGGCCAACGACCTGCCCTGGGGCTAGAGCGAGGCGACCCCGCGGGCTCAGGAGAGCCAGGTCACCTGCTGATCGGCTGGGACGGCGCGGTCCATGGCGAATGCGGCCTGCGCGCCATCCTTCCACTCGACCGGGTCCACGTTCAGCCGGAAGCCGTCCTCCCCGATGAGGACGCGCCGCTCGTTGAACCGGACCATGCCCGCGAGGCCCGCGTACCGGACCGTGATGCACTGGCCCTCGGGCATCATCAGCGAGACGCCGGCATCGCCCACGATCAGGCTGGGCGTCCCCTTGGTCCACGGGTACTTCTTCCTGACACTGTCGAAGGTGCGCCCGCCGACGCTGCCGGCCGACCAGACCGGGTAGGCCTGCCACGGCGGGCCGAGGCGCGGCGTGTTCCGGCTGAAGCCAGCCGCGTTGTCGCGGAACCAGGTCGCCGTCGCCTGGACCTCATTTGGCCGCAGCGCCGCTGCCTCGGCCTGGAGCTCCTCGGGCGTCATGTACGTGCTGCCGAACAGCTCGCACTCGGCCGCATAGTTCAGCTGCCCGAGCGGCCACATCGGGTCGGCGTGCGCGCGCTGCATGCCGTCGAGCTCGTCCGCGAGCTCCTCGGCGGTCGGCCCCTCGCTCGCCAGACGCTCCACCACCCCGACGAGCTCGGCCCCGGCCTGCGCGGCGTCCTCGTCGCGGCTGGACGCGATCACCATGACGAGCGCGTCGTCGCGGTTGAGCTTGAGGTAGACGGTGCTGACGTCGTACGAGATGCCGAGATCACGGCGGAGGCGATGCTCCGCACGGTCGCGCAGGATGTGCGCCATGGCCACGGCGGCGGCGGACCGGGGCATGGCCGCGCCGACCATGGCGCCGGGCATCTGCGTCGGGCCCCAGGACGGCAGCGGCAGGGGCGAGATGTCCTGGTGCTGGATGACCGGCTGCCGCTCTCCGGCGGGGAGCGTGAGCCGCATGCCCGCCGGCGGCTCGTGGCTCATCCAGCCGATCGCGTTGCCCGCGGTGAACCAGTGGGCGCTCCAGGCACGGAGGTCCGCGGGTCCTGCCACGTGGAGCGCGTGCTCGTTGAGCGCCGACCGGCCGAGGTTCGCCGCGCCGTAGCGCAGATTGATGAACTCGCGGATGGGATTCGGGCCGCGACCGTCGTCCTCGACCCGCAGGACGCGGGCCTCCCGGGTTAGGCGCTCCGCATCGATGTCCCCGAGGGCGCCCGCAATGTCGCCCATGAACGAGGCGTTCTCGTCCGGGCGCCCCACGCTCACGAACTCGGTGACCACGTGGTCGACCGACCCGTTGACCGGGAACTTGCGCTCACCGATGCGGTGGAAGGCGAGGTGCTCGAGCAGGTGCGTGATGCCGGTGACGCGGAACGGCTCGTCGGAGCGGCCGACCCGAAACCGCAGGTTCGCCATCTGTCGCGGTCCGTCCGCCATCCAGAAGAACGGCACGCCGTCGATCTCGGTGCGCTCGATGGCCGGTGCCACGCCCTCCTCCTATCACTTGCGCTCAGCGCGCCGCGGCGCCGTCCTTCTTGGGCCAGCCCGGGCGGCCGAGCCGCATCCAGAGCAGCAGGGCGAAGCCGGCGACGACGGCGACCGCGATCAGCAGGTCGAACGGCTGGAGCGCCTTGCGGATGTCCACCCAGTGGGCTCCGAGCTGCGTGCCCGCGAAGACCAGGGCGATCGACCAGGGCACGGCGCCCGCCGTCGAGTAGAGGATGAACTTGCCCAGCGGCATCCGGGTCACACCGGCCGGGAACGAGATGAACGTGCGCACGATCGGCAGCAGCCGCCCGAAGAACACGGTCGCGGCGCCATGGTCGGTGAAGAACCGGTCGGCGATCTCGATCTCGTGCTGGCGGATGAGCAGGTACTTGCCGTAGCGCTCGAGGAAGGGACGGCCGCCGTACGCGCCGATGGCGTAGGCGATCAGCGAGCCCACGGTGTTCCCGATCGTCGCCACGATGACCACGATCCAGAAGCCCCACGGCGCGTTCGTCAGCGGCTCGATCTTCGTGGGGTCCGAGACCATGAAGCCCGCGAACGGCAGGATCAGCTCAGACGGGAGCGGGATCATCGCGGATTCGATCGCCATCGCGATCATGACGCCCAGGTACCCGACGGCCCCGTACAGGCTGGTCAGGAACGGCAGGGCGATCTGGTCGATGAAGGCGAGCACGGTCGGCGGAGCTCCATGTGGGGATCGCCGGCGTGCGACCTTCCGGCACGGACGGGAGAATAGCGGACTATTGGCTCTCGCTCAGGGCCGCACGCCTCGGGTGGCTGCCGAGAAGGCCAACGACGCAGTCGGCGTGCACCGCACGAGGCTCGTGCGATAGTCATCCCTGTGGACATGATGAGGCTCGCCTCGCCGGTCGTGCGGCTGCGGGCGGAGTCCCTCGGCGATGTCGGTCGCCGCTGGCTCGAGGAGCTTCCGGACACCGTCGCCAAGCTCGAGGCGCGCTGGCGCGTCAGCTTGGACCGGTCCCTATCGGGCGGCACCGCAGCGTTCGTCGGGTCCGGGCGGACGATGGACGGCGTGCCAGTCGTGCTCAAGATCGGCGTTCCCGACCCCGCCATCCGGACTGAGATTGGCACGCTCGACCGCGCCAAGGGACGTGGCTACGTTCGGCTCCTGGCCCACGATGAGTCGCGGGGCGCGATGCTGCTCGAGGCGCTGGGCCAGTCGCTGAGCAACAGCGGCCTCTCGCCCGAGCAACAGCTCGGGATCCTCAGCGCACTCGCCTCGACAGCCTGGACCGTGGCGCGCCCCGAGGCCGGGCCCGCGGCGATGCCCATCAACAAGGCAGCCGAGCTCCGGGACCTGGTGGACCGGCTGTGGCGGGATCTTGACCCCGTGTGCCCCGCAAGCGTGCGCGACGAGGCCCTCGCGTGTGCCGACCGCCGCGCCGCGGCATTCGATCCCGCCGAATGCGTCGTGGTGCATGGCGACGCCGCCGCTGCCAACGCTCTCCGCGTCCTCGCGCCCAGAGAAGGCGGGGAGACAGGCTTCGTCTTCGTCGATCCGGACGGGTTCGTCGGGGAGTCCGCCTATGACCTTGGCGTTGCCCTTCGGGACTGGTGCACGGAGCTGAGTGCAGCGGAGGATCCGCGGGCGCTCATCGCGAGCTTCGCCGAGTTGCTGTCGGCGCCGAGCGGCGTCTCGGCTCAAACGATCCTGGACTGGGCCTACCTGGAACGGGTCTCCACCGGCCTCTTTTGCCTCAGCATGGGAGCGCGCGACCTCGGCGAGCCCTTTCTCACGACGGCCCGGGCTCTGCTGTGAGCTGCCGTTAAGGGCTTGGGGCTGGACCACGCATGGGGCTGCCGGGGCAGCGGGGGACACAGCAGCGGTCTATCCTCGGCAGGGTGAGCGATCCCCACTTCATCCCGACCCACGCCACCGACCGACCTCGCGACCTCGTCATCCTGACCGGCGCCGACCTGACGGTGGCCGATGTGGAGGCCGTGGCGCGCCACGGGGCCAGCGTCGCTCTCGACGTGCACGCCCGCGAGCGCATGGCCGAGGCGCGCGCCGTGATCGCCTCGCTCGTCGCCCGCGGCGAGGTGGTGTACGGAGTGACGACCGGTTTCGGGGACCTCGCCACCACATTCATCCCGCCCGGCGACACCGCTCGCCTCCAGGAGAACCTCATCGCCTCGCACGCCGCGGGCGTCGGGCGCCCATTCCCGCGCGAGGTCGTCCGGGCAATGCTCCTGCTCCGGGCGAACACCCTCGCGCTCGGGCACTCCGGGGCGCGGCCCGAGGTGGTCGACCGGCTGCTGCAGTTCCTCGAGCTCGGGATCCACCCGATGGTTCCGGAGCAGGGGAGCGTCGGCGCCTCCGGCGACCTCGCGCCGCTGGCGCACCTCGCCCTGCCGATCGTCGGGCGCGGCGAGGTGGAGCTCAACGGGCAGGTGCTGCCCGCGCTCGTGGCGCTCCGCGAAGCGGGCCTCGAGCCCATGGAGCTGGCGCCGAAGGAGGGGCTGGCGCTGCTGAACGGGACCCAGCTGATGAGCGCGCTGGGCGCGCTGCTGCTGGCCGACGCCGACCGCCTGACCCGAACGGCCTCGGTCGCCGCCGCCATGACGCTCGAGGCCATGCTGGGCACCGAGGTCGCGTTCGCCGCGCCGTACCAGCTCGCGCGGCCGCACCCGGGCCAGATCGCCGTCGCGTCGGAGGTGCGGCACCTGCTCCGCGGCTCGGGCTTCCAGACGGCGCACCACGGCTCAGCGCACAAGGTGCAGGACCCGTACTCGCTGCGCTGCGTGCCCCAGGTGCACGGCGCAGTGCGCGACGCGCTCGACCACCTCCGTCGCGTGCTCGACATCGAGCTCAACTCCGCGACCGACAACCCGCTCGTGTTCCCGGCCGGCGGCGACGTCCCGACCGACGCGCTCGCGACCGGCGGCGGCCTCGTCATCAGCGGCGGCAACTTCCACGGCGAGCCGATCGCGCTTGCGCTCGACTTCGCGAAGCTCGCGCTGTCCGAGCTCGGCGCCATCTCCGAGCGGCGGACCGCGCTCATGCTCGACCCGCGGCTCAACGGCGGGCTGCCGGCGTTCCTCACGCCTGACCCGGGCCGGAACAGCGGGCTGATGATCGTCCAGTACACCGCCGCCGCCCTCGCGTCCGAGAACAAGGTCCTCGCCCACCCGTCGTCGGCCGACTCGATCCCCACGTCCGCCAATCAGGAGGACCACGTGTCGATGGGCGCCACGGCCGCGCGGCACGCCCGGACCGTGCTGGGCCACGTGGAGCAGATCCTCGCGATCGAGGTGCTGGCGGCGGCCCAGGCGCTCGAGCTCCGGCGGGTCGCGATGGGCGCCGACGCGCCGATGCCCGGCGAGGGCGTCGCCGATGCGCTCGTGATCGTGCGTCGGTCGATCCCGCCGCTCACCGTGGACCGCGAGCCCGGCCCGGACATGGCCGCAGCGCTCCGGATCGTCCACGGCGGAGAGCTGGCCGGACTCGCGGGCTAGGTCGCGCCTCCCGG
>Ga0302323_100004841_pt1 | contig 10984 bp, 8 predicted proteins | sample Fen_T0_3_FD_201950 | JGI IMG/M metagenome (GOLD analysis project Ga0302323, IMG submission 201950) | Peat permafrost microbial communities from Stordalen Mire near Abisko, Sweden - Fen_T0_3 | ecosystem: Environmental > Terrestrial > Soil > Wetlands > Permafrost | place: Sweden: Abisko... | reverse complement strand
GCGCCGGGCGGCCAAGCCGGTCATCGTGGCCACCCAGGTGCTCGACTCGATGATGCTGCTGCCGCGGCCCACCCGGGCCGAGGCGTCCGACTGCGCCAACGCCGTCCTCGACGGCGCGGACGCGATCATGCTGTCCGGCGAGACGAGCGTGGGCAAGTACCCGCTCGAGTCCGTCCGGACCATGGCGAAGATCATCGAGACGACGGAGACCCAGGCCCTGGACAAGATCCAGCCCCTGGGCACCCGGCCCTCCACCAAGGGCGGCGCGGTGACCTACGCCGCGGCGACGGTGGGCGAGCTGCTCGACGTCATGTACCTGGTGGCGTTCACCCAGAGCGGCGACTCCGCCCGCCGGATGTCCCGGCTCCGCAGCCGGATCCCGCTGGTCGCCTTCACGCCCGAGGGCAGCGTGCGGTCGCAGCTCGCGCTGTCGTGGGGCGTGGAGACCTTCCTCACCGAGCCGGTCAGCACCACCGACGACATGGTGGCGCAGGTGGAGGAGCAGCTCCTCGCGTCGGGCCGCTGCCGCCCCGGCGACCGGGTCGTCATCGTGGCAGGCTCGCCCCCCGGGGTCCCCGGATCGCTCAACACGATGCGCATCCACACCCTGCCGGACGCCCCGGTCTGATCCGGCACGCAGCACGACCCGGGGGTCCGTCCGACGGGCCCCCGTTCGTCGTCCCGGGCCGGTTCGGGTAGTTCGGGCAGGTCGGGTGGTTCTGGCCCGTCGCGCGGGTGGCCCGGCTCAGTCGTCGTCGCCGGACACGGACGTGCCGGTCGCGAGCACGCCGTAGCGGCCCGCCAGTGCGGCGCCGGTGAGCCGCCCGCCGGCCGTCGGGTCGCTGGGGTGGGTGGCCCCGAACCGCGGTGTCGCGAAGGCCGTGACGACGCGCACGACGAGGTCGTGCATCGCGCGGCGGGTGGCCGGGGGCGCCGGCAGCAGGTAGCAGGTGTTGCGGGCCAGACAGCCGGTGTCGATCGAGGCCGTGTCCAGGACGGCAGCTCCCGAGGGGGCCGTGTAGTACGTGGCGGCGGCGTCCACCCAGCCCTTGCCACGGCGCGTGGTGCCCTGGGCGATCACCTGCACCCCCGGCGGGCTCGAGGGCGTCACGGCGTCGATCTCGCCCGAGGCCGCGGCGGGCAGGGACACCCCGGCCGCCAGCCCGGTCCAGGCCGGCGGGTCCAGGGGGAGCAGCGGGCTCACCACGCCCAGGCCGCGGTACTGCGCCCCGATGAGCAGCGCCTCCGGACGGCGCAGCGGCGCGTCGCGCCAGCGGACGGTCGCGTCCTGCGGGGCGGTGCTCCGGGCCGGGTCCTCGGCGAGCACCCGGTGCAGGCGGACCTGCTGCGGCGTGCCCCGGCCGTCCCGGACGAGCAGCACGTGCCAGTAGACCTGGTTGGCGCCGAGGAAGGCCAGGTTGGTGCCCGCGTTGCGGGCCCCCTCGAGCGCGTCGTAGAGGCGCGTGGTGACGTACTCGGCGTGCGAGCCGACGATGACCTCCGCGCGTCCGGCCAGCAGGCTCGGAGCGGCGTCGACGTCGACGTCGGTGAGGTAGTCGACGTCCACACCGGCGGCCTCGAGGGTCTCGACCAGGGGCGCGGTGTAGTCCGCCACCTGGCGCTGCCCGGCGTCGACGAGCGGCCGCCCCAGGGCCACGACCCGGGCCCGCCGGTGGACCGCGGTCGAGGCGGGCCCGCTCGTGGCGCGGTAGAGACTGGCACCCCCGAACGGGTTGTACGCGGCCCAGGTGAGGGTGGGTACCAGGTAGACGGCGGGGGAGCGGGACGCCGGGTCGGTCGCCCCCCGGACCACGAACGGGAACCACCCGGTGGCCGGCCCGGCCACGCCCCGAACCTCGACCAGGTACAGGCCTGGCAGCCAGCCGGCGGTCACCGCGAGCCGGGTCGTGGGACGCCAGCCGGGGCCCCCGGCAGTCGCCGCCGGACCGACGGCGCCGCCCTGACGGGACGCCGCGAACGGTGGGGAGGTCCAGGCGACGCGCCCGCCCGCACCCGCGTAGAACCCGACCCGCCAGGCCCGCAGCACGTACTGGCCGGGCGGGGCGCTGACCGCGACGTCGACGGTGTCCCCGCACCGGGCGGACGTCGCCAGCGGCACGGCCTGGACGGCGCCTCCCGGGAAGCCCGCTCCGTGCACCGGCAGCGGCGTCCCCGGACGCCGGTTCTCGGCGGCCAGCCAGCCGGGCGCCGTGGCGGCGGTGCAGGCGTCCGAGCCCGGCTCGCCGGGCAGGTCGGCGGGAAGGGTACGGGCGTCGCTCGCCGCGAGCGCCTCGGACGCCGCGCCCACCGCCGGTCCCGTTCCCGTTCCGGCCCCGAGCGGCGTCCCGGGGTCGTCACCGGTCGCCGCGGACGACGGGTCGCCGTCCGGGCCGGACCGTGCGGTGGATGCCGCGTCGGCCGAACGGGGGAGCCGGGACGGTGCCGACGACCCGGTCATCCCGGTGACGACGAGGAACGCAGCCAGCGTCAACCCGAACACTCTGCGTGACCAAGCCACACCGTGACCGGTGCCGGAACTGCTGGGCATTCGCCCCCCTGTGCCGGGTGCGGGACTCGAACCCGCACGCCTTTCGGCGGCGCATTTTGAGTGCGCTGTGTCTGCCGATTCCACCAACCCGGCGCTGGGAACGACTGTAGCCGGTGATCAGCTCACCGCGCCGGGTCGCCCGCCGCGCCGCTCGTCGCATCCGTCCCGCGTGGTCCCCAGGTGATCGCCGCCAGTCTGGCACGACGCGCCAACGGGTGGGTTCGACCCCCGGTGGAGCACGGGCCTGCAGGAGTCACTACTCTTGCCCCGTGACCGAACGGGATTCCGCGAGCGCCCCCACCCGCCGGGTCGTCGTCGCCGAGGACGAGGCCCTCATCCGCCTCGACATCGTGGAGATGCTGCGCGATGCCGGCTTCGACGTCGTCGGCGAGGCCGGGGACGGCGAGGAGGCCGTGCGCCTGGCGGAGGAACACCGCCCCGACCTGGTGGTGATGGACATCAAGATGCCCGTCCTCGACGGCATCTCCGCCGCCGAGCGGATCGCCGGCGCACGGATCGCGCCGGTCGTCCTGCTGACGGCCTTCTCCCAGCGCGAGCTGGTCGAGCGGGCCCGGGACGCGGGCGCGATGGCCTACGTCGTCAAGCCGTTCTCCGCCGCGGACCTGCTGCCCGCGCTGGAGATCGCACTGAGCCGGCACGCCGAGATCTCCGCCCTCGAGGCCGAGGTCGCAGACCTGGCCGACCGCTTCGAGACGCGCAAGCAGGTCGACCGTGCCAAGGGGCTGCTCCAGACCAAGTTCAAGATGACCGAGCCCGAGGCCTTCCGCTGGATCCAGAAGACCTCCATGGACAAGCGGCTGACCATGCGCGAGGTCGCCGCGGCGATCATCGCGTCGGCGTCCGAGACCCCGTCCGCGGCCAAGCCCGCCACCTGACGTACCGATCCGCCGGCCGGGGGCCCGCCCCGGCACCGCCCGCCCCGATCATGAAAGGCCACGCTCCGATCACGGAGCGTGGCCTTTCTCGCATCCGGCCGCCGATGATCCACCGTGACACGGGCGTGTTTCGAGGCGGAAACGCGCTGGTGATGTGTACGCCATCTTGCATGCGACGCTGTGTGCGGAGCGGATCTCGCGTATCCGAATCGTTGCCTGACCAGAGCCTTCAGCCCACCGAGATTGATCCTTCACCGGCTGTGCCGGTGGTAACTTCGCGTCCGATCGGTGCCGGGCCAGCAAGGGTCCAGGCGCAACCTAGAACTGGGAAGAGGTAGACATGGCGAAGCCGATTCGGGTCGTGGCACTCGTCGCCGTGGCGACTTTGGGCCTGGCCGCGTGCGGCTCGAGCTCCTCCGGGGCCAAGGGCTCCGGCGGTGGTTCCGGTGGTGGCAAGACCGTCATCATCTCCACCGACCTGCCGCTGCAGGGGCCGTCCAAGGACGCCTCCGAGTCGACGAACCAGGCGATCGAGCTCTACCTGGCGTCGATCGGCAACAAGGCCGGCGACTACACGATCAAGCTGCAGAAGTACGACGACTCCACCGCTGCCGCGGCCAAGTGGGACAGCGGCCAGTGCGCGACCAACGCGACCGCACACGTCAAGAACAAGGACGAGGTCGCGGTCATGGGGACGTTCAACTCCGGCTGCGCCAAGATCGAGGTCCCGATCCTGAACCAGGACCCGAGCGGGCCGATGCTCATGGTGTCGCACGCCAACACCAACCCGGGTCTGACCAAGACCTGGGACGCGGGCGAGCCCGACAAGTACTACCCGAAGGCCACCCGCAACTACGCCCGCGTCGTCACCACCGATGACGTCCAGGGCATCGCGGTGGGCACCTTCGCCTCCAAGGACCTGGCCATCAAGAAGATGTACATCCTCAACGACAACGAGACCTACGGCCAGGGTGTGGCCAAGTCCGTCGCGTCGGAGGCCGCCAAGAACGGCATCACGGTGATCGCCAACGAGGCGTGGGACGCCAAGGCGACCAACTACACCGCCCTGTTCCAGAAGATCAAGTCGGCCGGCGCGGACGCCGTCTACCTGGCGGGCGTCTTCGACAACAACGGTGGCCAGCTCGTCAAGGACAAGGTCGCCGTCCTCGGTGACAACGCCACGGTCAAGCTGCTCGGCCCCGACGGCTTCACCGGGTACCCGGACACGCTGAACAAGATGCCCGAGGCGCAGGGTATGTACCTGACGTTCCCGGGCCTGTCGACCGACCAGCTGAAGACCGCCGGCGGGGCCGGCGCCAAGCTGCTCACCGACTACAAGGCCAAGTACAGCAAGGACCCGGCCTCCAGCTACGCGCTCTACGGCGTGGCCGCCGTCCAGGTGATCATCGAGGCGATCAAGAAGTCCGACGGCACCCGCAAGGGCGTCACCAACGCGATCTTCTCCGGCGACGGGATCACCATTCCCGCCGACCAGTCGGTCTTCGGCAAGGAGACCAAGATCGACCCCAAGACCGGCGACGTCAACGTCAAGGACATCACCGTGGAGCTCATCAAGGGCAACGCGGAGACGTTCCTCAAGGCCGTCGCGGTCTGATGACCCACGCGTGACCATGTCTCGAGCGGGGGGCCCAGCGCCCCCCGCTCGCGACATGTCGCACCGCGCAACCGTGCACCGGGCCAACGGTCCGGTGCTGACACGTCCTGGTACGACCGCGTCGGGGGAGGCACGGGTCCACGGCGGGTCGGAAGTCTTCCTCCGGAGGGTGTGCCTGTGAGTCAGACAGCTGTGGAAGGCGTGGGGTCACGATCGTTCCGGGCCCTGCGCGACAACGTCGAACGTGGCATGGGTCTGCTCCTGGTCGGCGGTGCGGTCCTCTATCTGGTGATCCAGGCGATCCGGATCCCGGGTCGGTTCTTCGACGCGTTCGTGGACGGCGTCAACAAGGGCTCGCTCTACGCCCTCATCGCCCTCGGGTACACCATGGTCTACGGCATCATCGAGCTGATCAACTTCAGCCACGGTGACCTCTTCATGCTGTCCAGCGTGCTGGCGGCGTTCCTGGCGATCACCACGTTCGGCGCGACGACGGGCACGTTCCTCGCCGTCCTCGGGCTGATCGGCACGCTCCTCATCGTGATGGTGGCGGCCGCCGGGCTCAACGTGGCAGCCGAGCGGCTCGCCTACCGCCGGCTGCGACGGGCGCCCAAGCTGGCGCCGTTGATCACCGCGGTCGGTCTCAGCTTCGTCTACCAGTGGGGCGGCCTGCGCTCCAACGGCTCCGGGCAGAAGGTCTGGAGCAGCATCTTCGGCGACGCCGGCTTCGTCGTCGGCGGCGTCAAGATCGAGTGGAAGACCATCACCGTCATCGCGGTGACGATCCCGCTCCTCCTGCTGATGATGTGGGTCGTCCAGCGCACCCGGCAGGGCAAGGCGATGCGGGCGACCGCGCAGGACCAGGACGCCGCCCGGCTGATGGGTATCGACGTCGACCGCACCATCGCGTTCACCTTCGGCATGGGCGGTGCCCTCGCGGGCGCGGCCGGCCTGCTGTGGGTGGAGTCCATCGGCAACACCCGCTGGGACGCCGGCTTCCGGCTGGGCCTCTACGCCTTCACCGCGGCCGTGCTGGGCGGGATCGGCCGGCTGGACGGCGCGGTGCTCGGCGGGTTCCTCATCGGCATCGTGTCCAGCGTCAACGACAGCGGTGTGCTGCCCTTCGGCCAGAAGTGGTCGCAGACCGTCGTCTTCACCATCCTGATCCTTCTGATGGTCTTCAAGCCCGAGGGCATCCTGGGCAAGCCGACGACGGAAAAGGTGTAGCGACATGGCATCGGCTTCCTCCTCCGCCCCCGCACGGCGCGGGAACCCGCTCGCGGGCAAGGGCTGGCCCGTCGGCTTCACGGTGGCCGCCATCGTGGTCTTCATCCTCTTCCAGTGGGTGCTGCCCAACATGTCGGGCCCGCTGCCCGACTTCTTCGACCGCTGGCTGCCGCTCAGCGTGGTCAACCAGTGCATCATCTGGGCGATCATGGCGATCGGCCTGAACATCGTCGTCGGCTACGCGGGCCTGCTCGACCTGGGGTACGTGGCCTTCTGGGCCATCGGCGGGTACACCGCCGGCTGGTTCATGTCGGGCTTCTTCACCCAGGTGTCGGTCAACGTCTTCGGCCACGCCGCCGCCGGCCAGCCGGCCGGGTTCCACATCAACTTCTGGCTCGTGCTGGTGATCGCGGCGGCGCACTGCGCCCTGTGGGGCGTGCTGATCGGCGCCCCGACGCTGCGGCTCAAGAGCGACTACCTGGCGCTGGTGACGCTGGGGTTCGGCGAGATCATCCCGGAGATCTTCAAGAACGGTGACGACCTCGACTTCCCCTGGGCCCACCACTTCAACCTGTCGAACGGGACGCGTGGCATCACCCCGGTCGACGCGATCCCGACCGGTCCCTTCCAGTACCTCTCGTCGGACAGCCTGCCCATCCCGGCGGAACTGGGTCCCTTCGACGAGACCATCAAGTTCGTCGTCTACTCGCTCATCGTGGCCTTCGTGATCTTCGTGTCGCTGCGGATCCGGGAGGGGCGGCTGGGCCGGGCCTGGCTGGCCATCCGGGAGGACGAGCTGGCGGCGAGCATGATGGGCGTCCCGCTGATGCGCACCAAGCTCGCGGCCTACGCCGTGGGTGCGGCCATCGGCGGTCTGGGCGGGGTCTGCTACACCACCGCCGTGGGCGGGGTCGCGGCGGAGGACTTCGCCTTCTCGTCGTCCATCATCCTGCTGGCCATGGTCGTCCTCGGAGGCATGGGCAACGTCTGGGGCGTGCTGGTGGGCGCGCTCGTGCTGCAGTGGATCAACGGGAACGGGCTCAAGGAGATCGGTAACACGATCACCAGTGTCACCGGGCACGACATCAACTTCCCGTCGTACAACTTCCTGGTGTTCGGCGCCATCCTCATCCTGATGATGCTTTTCCGCCGGGAAGGGCTGCTGCCCGAGTCGCGCACGCGGCAGGTCCTGCAGGAGCCCGAGCGAGGGCAGCTGGAGTCCGTCGGCGCCGACCTGGAGGGGGAGCGGGTATGACCGTCACGACCGAGCAGCAGCCGCTGAGCCTGGCGGCGTCGGCCATCACGATCAAGTTCGGCGGGCTGACGGCCGTCGGGGACGTCTCGTTCACCATCCCCGAGCGGGGGATCGTGAGCCTCATCGGACCGAACGGCGCGGGGAAGACGACGTTCTTCAACGTCCTCACCGGGCTGTATCGGCCGACCAGCGGGCGCGTGCTGCTGGGGACGCGCGACGTCACCGGCATGTCGGTGCACAAGATCGCTTCGTTGGGCCTGGCCCGGACGTTCCAGAACATCCGCCTGTTCAACCTCATGACGGCGGAGGAGAACGTCCTCGTCGCCATGCACTCCCACATGAAGTCGGGGATCTTCCGGACGGTCCTGCGCACCCCGGGGCAGCGCCGCGAGGAGCGCGAGGGCCGCGAGTTCGCCCGTGAGCTGCTCGACTTCGTCGGCATCGGGAAGACGGCGGACGAGTACGCCCGCAACCTGTCCTACGGCGACCAGCGCCGGCTCGAGGTCGCCCGCGCGCTGGCGCTGAAGCCGAAGGTCCTGCTCCTCGACGAGCCGACGGCGGGCATGAACCCGCTGGAGTCGGCGCGCTTCGTCGACTTCGTCCACCGCGTCCGGGACGAGAAGGGGCTGTCGATCCTGCTCATCGAGCACGACATGAGCGTGGTCATGCGGGTCAGCGAGCGGGTCACCGTGCTCGACCGCGGCGAGAAGATCGCCGAGGGGCTCCCCGACGACATCAAGGCGAACGAGCGGGTCGTCGAGGCGTACCTCGGCAAGACCGGCACCACCGGGTACGGGGAGGACGCATGACCGCGCCGACGACCGGGCCGGCGGCGCCCGCGCGCCGGGCCGGGACGGAGATCCTCGCCGTCCGCGACCTGCACGTGTACTACGGCAACATCGCGGCGGTGAAGGGCCTGGACCTGCTGGTGAACCAGGGTGAGATCGTCACCCTGATCGGCTCGAACGGGGCCGGCAAGTCCACCACCCTGCGGACGGTCTCCGGGCTGTTGCGCCCCCGTACCGGGGACGTGCTGTTCCAGGGCTCGTCGATCGTCTCGATGCCGGGGCACAAGATCGTCGGTGCCGGGATCTGCCACTCGCCCGAGGGCCGGCGGATCTTTCCCCGGATGACCGTGCTGGAGAACCTGGAGCTCGGGGCGTTCCTGCGCACCGAGCGGGGGGCCATCGAGCAGGATCTGGAGCGGGTGCTCGAGCTGTTCCCGCGGCTCAAGGAGCGGATCAGCCAGAAGGCCGGGACGATGTCCGGCGGTGAGCAGCAGATGCTCGCCGTCGGCCGGGCGCTGATGGGTGAGCCCAAGCTCCTCCTGCTGGACGAGCCGTCGATGGGTCTGGCGCCCGTCCTGGTCGACCTGATCTTCGACACGATCCAGACCATCCGGGACCAGGGCACCACGGTCCTGCTGGTCGAGCAGAACGCCCTCGCCGCCCTGCGCGTGGCCGACTACGCGTACGTGCTCGAGTCGGGCTCGCTCAAGCTGGAGGGGCCGGCGCGCGAGCTGGCCAAGGACGAAGAGGTCGTCCGGGCCTACCTCGGCGGCTGACGCCCTCGAGCACCCAGCAGCCCTCGAGCACCGAGCAGCGGCACCGAGCAGCAGGGGCCGAACCATCGTCCCGATCGTCCACCGGTCGGGGAGGACGGTTCGGCCCCCTGCTGCGGTGCCCGGCTGTCCTTTTCCATGAAGTCGCTCGGCGTGTCTGGCCGCGCACGCCGCGCAGTTGCACGGTCATCTGCACGGGAAGCTGCAACCCCCTTCCAGGCCCTGGTCCCACGTCGTACGCTCGCAGATGCCGACCGGGGGAGGGCCCTTCAGCCGTGGTCCACGCCGCGATCGTTCCAGGAGGCTCGGGTGACACGTCCACCGGTCGAAGCGCGCCGGGCCGCGTCGGACGACCTCGACGACCTGGTCCTGCTGTGGTCCCAGGCCCGTGAGGAGCTGGGCCGCGGCACCCGGCTCACCTCGCTGATCCCGCTCGACCAGGTCCGGGCCCGGCTCATGGAGACCCTGGCCGGCGGGGACCTCGTCCTGGTCGTCGGCCGGTACGAGGGGGCGGCGGCGGGCTACGCCATCCTGCGACTGGCTCCGGGCCTGCTGGTCGACGGCGACACCCTGCACGTGGAGCACCTCTTCGTGCTGCCCTCGCTGCGCCGTCGCGGGGTGGCGCGCGCGATGCTGCTCGTCGCGACGTCGATCGCCGAGCGCAGCGGCGTGGAGCAGATCATGGCCGGCGCGCCGCCGGCGGCCAAGGAGTCCCACCGGTTCCTCGCCCGGCTCGGGTTCTCGCCGCTCATGGTGCGCCGGGTCGCCGGCACGTCGGCGCTGCGCCGGCGCCTGGCGGGCGAGGGCCAGCGTCGCGGCCTGGACGACCTGCTGTCCCGGCGCCGATCGCTGCGGGCCCGCTCGCTGCGCGCCGGCTGGGGCGCCGGCCGGACCCCTGAGCCCGACGCAGACGACGACGACGTCCCGGTCGCTCCGGCCGACACCGCCGGCGATCCCGGGGTCGAGGCGACCGACGAGGTCGGCGGAAGCGCTCCGCCGTCCGACGCGGTCCGGGAGCCGGCCGACCTGCCGGCACGCGCGGTGGTGGTGGTGAGCGTCGCGGAGGAGCCCGTGCAGCACCTCGACCTGGACCACCTGTCCGAGAGCGCCTGCCCGACGGCGGCTGCCACGGCGGTGACCGCTCCGGCGGTGACGTCGACGGCGGCTGCCACGGCGGCGCGCACCGGGCGGCGCAGCTCCGCCGCACGCCCGGGCGGCGACGGGGCCTGACTGTCGGTGCGGGCGCATAGGCTTGCTCGGTGACTCCGCCGCCTGCCGCCTCGACGTCCTCCGGTCCCGCCGTCGCGCCACGCCTGCTCCTGATCGACGGGCACTCGCTGGCCTACCGGGCCTTCTTCGCCCTCCCCGTCGAGAACTTCTCCACCCGGACGGGCCAGGTGACCAACGCGGTCTACGGCTTCACCTCGATGCTGATCAACGTGCTGCGCGACGAGGCGCCCGATGCGGTGGCCGTCGCGTTCGACGTCTCGCGCCAGACCTTCCGCAGCGAGGCCTTCGCCGAGTACAAGGCGAACCGCAGTGCCTCGCCGCAGGAGTTCTCCGGCCAGGTGGCGCTCATCAAGGAGGTGCTGGAGGCGCTGCGCATCGAGGTCGTCGAGCGGCCGGGGTACGAGGCGGACGACGTCATCGCCACCCTCACCCGGCAGGGCCGCGCCGCCGGCTACGACGTCCTGGTGAGCAGCGGCGACCGGGACTCGATCCAGCTGGTGGACGACCACGTCACGATCCTGTACCCGCTGCGCGGGGTGTCCGAGCTGATCCGGCTCACCCCCGACGTCGTGCTGGAACGGTACGGCGTGTCCCCGGAGCGCTACAGCGACCTGGCGGCCCTGGTCGGCGAGAGCAGCGACAACCTGCCCGG
>Ga0302323_100004840_pt1 | contig 10984 bp, 6 predicted proteins | sample Fen_T0_3_FD_201950 | JGI IMG/M metagenome (GOLD analysis project Ga0302323, IMG submission 201950) | Peat permafrost microbial communities from Stordalen Mire near Abisko, Sweden - Fen_T0_3 | ecosystem: Environmental > Terrestrial > Soil > Wetlands > Permafrost | place: Sweden: Abisko... | reverse complement strand
GCAATCCTGGGCTGTCCCTCTGATCTCGTTGTTCATCCTGGCCGTAATGGCGGTGAACTTGCGCGGCCTCCGAGAGAGCGGCACGCTCTTCGCCAGCCCCACCTACATCTTCATCGGCGTCATGCTGTTGCTGATCACGCTGGGCGTTGCTCGCTCGCTGATGGGCAATCTTCCCCAGGTTACCGGCGTCGCGCCGGCGACCGGCATCCCGACCGAGGGGCTCGGCCTGTTCCTTCTCGCCCGCGCCTTCGCCGACGGCTGCTCGGCGATGACCGGCACCGAGGCCGTTGCGAACGGCGTGCCCGCTTTCAAGCCGGTCGAGTGGAAGAACGCCCGGCAGACGATGCTCACCGTGGCCATCCTGCTCACGATCATGTACCTGGGCACGAGCTACCTGGCGGTCCACGTCGGCGCCATCCCGACCGGCGACAGAGGCAACGGCGAAACCGTGCTCTCGCAGATCGGCCGAACAGTCTTCGGCGGCCCGACTCTGCCGTACTACATCCTCCAGTTCTTCACTATGGCGATCCTGGTCCTGGCCGCCCAGACAAGCTTCGCCGACTTCCCGCGGCTGTCATCGATCCTGGCTCGCGACGGCTTCTTTCCGCGCCAGTTCGCGCTGCGCGGCGAGCGACTCGCGTTCAACTCCGGGATCGTGGCCCTGGGCGTCGTCTCGATCGCCCTGGCGGCTGCGTTCAACGGTTCTACGGATGCCTTGATCGGCCTGTATGCGATCGGGGTCTTCACGTCGTTCACCCTGTCGCAGGCGGGGATGGTGCGCCACTGGTTCCTCGAGCAAGGGGAGGGCTGGCGGCGGAGCGCCCTCGTCAACGGGTTCGGCGCGGTAGTCACCGCGATCGTCGCGCTTATCATCGCCGTCTCCAAGTTCACTCAGGGCGCCTGGATCATCCTCATCGTCGTCCCGATCCTGGTCCTCCTGATGCTCTTCATCAAACGGGAGTACGCCCTGGAAGGGGTGGGCCTCGACGTCTCGCCGGACCTGGTTTTCGGGCCCCCGCATCGCCGCCAGAGAGTGGTCGTGGCGGCCCAGGCCATGAGCCGGGCCGTGGTCCAGGCCGTCAAGGTCGGTGAGACGATGGGCGAGGAGGTCCAGCTCGTCCACGTAACCCTCGACCCGATCGAAGGCGAGCATTTCCGCGAGCGAGTCGAGCGCCAGCTGCCGGGTGTTCGCGTGGTGCTGGTGGAGTCGCCGTATCGCGCGCTCGTCCGGCCGTTCGTGCGCTACCTGGAGGTTTCGCAGGCCGAAGACCCGCATCGACTGACGATCGTGCTGCTGCCCGAGCACCTGCCGCGCCACTGGTGGGATCGGCTTCTCTACAACCAGAACGTGCACCGCATCCGGGCCGCCCTCGTCGGTCGCAAGGACTTCGTCGTGCTCGACACGCCGTACCGTCGGGGCGCGTAGCCGAAAGCCGAAGGCGCGAGCCCGTGCGGCGCCGTATTGGGCACCGCCCGTCCGCTCAGGCCTCGATCATGCTCCCAGGCGTCGCGACCTCGATGGCGCCCCGGTAAACCTCGCCCGCCCTCTCGATTGCCTCGTCAGGCGAGAGACCCGGGCCCAAATGGGTGAGAACGAGTCGCGTCACGCCCGCGTGCTCGGCCGTCAGGCCCGCATCCTCGGGCGAGAGGTGGACCGACGGGATCTCGATCAGGTCCGTCCCGACTTCGGCCACCAGGACTTTCGCGCCCTTGGCGAGAGTGACCAGGTTGTCGCACGGACCGGTGTCGCCGCTATAGGCCAGGCGGTGGTCACCGAGCCGGGCGGCCAGCCCGAAAGCGGGCACGCCGTGCTCTACCGAGCGGGCCTGGATGCGCAGGTCGCCGATCTCGGCGATGCCGCGGTCCTTGAGCTCGACGACCTGGAAGACGCTGCTCATGTGGTGATCGACGGCGCTTCTGACGAAGTCCTCGACGCGCTTGGCCCAGCCGGCCGGGGCCAGGACCGGGATCTTGCGCATCGGCTTCTCCGCATACGCGAAGGCGTAGTAGAGGAGAGGCATGTCGGCGAAGTGGTCGGCGTGCAAGTGGCTGATCCAGACCGCGTGCAGATCCGACAGGTCCATCAGCTGCTGAAGCGGACCCAGCGTTCCGCCGCCGATGTCGACCAGGACGTTTGCTCCGCCGCCCTGCAGAAGGTAGCCCGAACAGGGCTCGTCGGCCTTTGGATATGGGGCGCTGCCCAAGGTCGTCCATCGGATAGGGCCTTCGGTCTTCTTACCCCTGCCCGCCACGCATCTCTCCCTCCCCGAATGCCGTCAATTGGTGAGTTACACGGATCGTAGTGCCCGCGGCGGCTCTCCGCTAGGTCCGCTCCTCACTTGAGACCCCGGCCCGGAACGCGGAGTCGCAACGGCGCTCGCATCGATCTCACCGGCGGCACCGCTACCGACGCCGAGGTCGCCACCCGAACGGCGGGTCCCGGCATAGTAAATTCGTGGGATCGCCAGCTATTCGCTGTTGCTGCTACTATTCGTGTGTGAACGAAGTATCTTCCAGATCCAAAGACGTCGAGACGCTCGTGGAGTCGCTGAGTGCGCTCGCGGACCGCGGCGGCCAAGACGTGCCCGACTGGGTGGCGCAGGACCTGACGTTCGGGCAGATGCGGATTCTCTTCCTGCTCAGCAAGCACGGGCCGTCGCCGATCAGCCGCGTCGCGGAGTGGTTGGGCGTCGGCCTCTCCTCTGCAAGCGGCGTTGTCGACCGTGTCGAGCGGCACGGGCTCGTAACCCGCAGTCACCGCCGGGACGATCGCCGCGTGGTCGAGTGCGACCTCACCGACACGGGCCGCCGGCTGATCGAGGACATCGGCGGCATGCGCCGCGAGATGCTCAACGAAATCGTCGGAGTCCTTTCCGACGAGGAGCTTGCCGACTTCGCCAGGCTCACCCAGACGATCATCGAACGATTGAAAACACGCATCCGGTGAACGCAATTGCCTCCGGCCGAGTCCATCTTGAGGACTGACCCCGCAATCCCACAGTCGCCGCCAGACCGCCCGAACCGAGGAGTGCCCAAGTGATCCGTTTGACACAGTTCGCCGTCGCCAAGCGCAGCGTGACCGTTCTGATCACGCTGGGCCTGCTGCTCGGCGGCATCTTCTCCTGGTCCCAGCTGAACCAGGAGCTGCTGCCGGACATCCAGTTCCCGTACATCGTCGTCATCACGCCGATGCCGGGGGCGAGTGCCCAGGACGTGTCGACGCAGGTCACGCAACCGATCGAGCGGTCGATCGGGAGCGTGCCGCGGTTGAACCATCTCGATTCGAGCTCGGTGAACAGCCTCTCGATCGTCGTGGCGTCGTTCTCGTTCGGGACCGACGTGAAGGAGACGAAGGCGGCGATCGACGCCAACGTCAAGGCGCTCGGCCTTGCCGTCACTGCCGACGTCGAATCGTTCGACATCAACGCCCTGCCGCCGCTGACCGTGGCGATCCGGGCGACCGGCAGCACGACCGCGGCTCAGCTGAACACGGTCGCCTCAACCACCATCGTGCCCGCGCTCGAGGGCATCGACGGCGTCAGCAAGGTCGACCTCAGCGGCGCCAGCCTGGATCGCCTGGTGGTCAGTCTCGACCCGGCCAAGCTGGCCGCGAACAACGTCTCGATAAGCCAGATCCAGGGCATGATGGCGGCCAACAACCTAATCCTGCCGGCCGGGTCTCTCCCGACCACGACCGCGTCCGGAACGATCACGATCCCGGTCTCGGCCCAGCATCAGCTCCTGCTCAAGACCAAGGACGACATTCTCGCCCTGGCCGTGGGGGTCAAGCCGCCGGTCGCCGGCTCCGGCGCCACCGCGCCCACCCTGATCACCATGGGCGATCTGGGCTCCGTAGCCGTGGTTCCGGTCTACGCCAGTGGCTACGCCGAACTCAACGCCGATCCGCGCAACCAGGCCGCCGGATCGTCGCTGATCCTCAACGTGTCCAAGACCTCCGACGCCAACACGGTCAACGTGGTGGAGGCCGTCAAGGCCAAGCTGGACCAGCTGAAGGCCCAGGGCGGCGGCACTTTCGAGATCGTGACGGTCCAGGACTACTCGACTTTCATCATCGAATCACGCGATAGCCTGGTCCGCGAAGGCGGCCTCGGGGCGCTTTTCGCCATCATCACGATCTTCGTGTTCCTGCTCAGCCTGCGCTCGACCCTGGTCGCCGCGGTCAGCATCCCGGTCTCGATCATGACGGCCCTGGTTCTCATGCTGGTGGCTGGGGTCACGATCAACATCATGACGTTGGGCGGATTGGCGATAGCCGTCGGCCGGGTCGTGGACGACGCCATCGTCGTCCTCGAGAACATCTACCGTCACCGCGGCCGCGGCGATCCGATGCGCGAGGCGGTCATCTCCGGCACGCGCGAGGTGGCCAGCGCCATCACCAGCTCCACGCTCACTACCGTGGCGGTATTCCTGCCGCTCGGGTTCGTCGGCGGCATCGTCAGCCAGTTCTTCCTGCCCTTCGCGCTGACGGTGACGTTCGCCCTGCTGGCGTCCTTACTGTGCGCGCTGACCGTCGTTCCGGTCATGGCCTCGCTCTTCATCGACCGCATCAAGCTGGATCCCGACGAAGGAGTCCAGCACCATGAAACCATCGTGCAGCGGATCTACACGCCGCTGCTCCGGGCGGCGCTTCACAACCGGCGCAGCCGCTGGGGCGTGATCGGCATCGCGATGGCGCTCGTCTTCGGCGCCATGCTGCTCGTCCCTCACATCCCCACTCAGTTCCTCAACGCCGGCTCGCAGAAGTACCTCCAGATCACCGTCGCACCGCCCTCCGGCACGCCATCGTCGACGGTCCTCAAGGCCGCCCAGGCGGTCGAGGTAAAGCTCCGCACGTACCCCGAAATCAACCTGATCGAGACGACCGTGCCCGGTGACGCGGACACCGGCCTCTCGACGCTGTCCGCCGCCTTTACCGGCGGCTCGTCCAACAGCGCCACCGTCGTCGTTCGGCTCGACAACAGCGTCGATCTCGACGCCGAGCAGAAGAAGCTGAGCGATGACCTGGGCGCGCTCCAGGCCGACAAATGGGTGATCCAGGTCGCCCAGCAGGGCTCATTCGGTGGCGGCAGCAGCGGCATCAGCGTTGTGGTCAGCGGGGCCGACCCGACCCAGGTCCAGAGCGCCACGACGACGCTCATCGCCGCGCTCAAGAACAAGACCGATTTCCCGGACCTGATCAACGTCAAGAGCGACCTGGCCACGGTGACACCCGAGTTCCAGATCGACGTCGATCCGGGCAAGGCCATCCTGGACGGCACGACGACGGTCGGGGTCCAGGGTGAAATTCACAACGCCCTGGTCGGCACCAAGGCCGGGACGGTCGAACTGGCCGGAGTGCCGGCCGACGTTTACCTCCGGCTCGACACCAAGCTCGACTCCCTCCAGGCGTTGCAGCGGATGCCGGTGGGCGTGGGAAAGATGACGCTCGGTTCGATAGCCACGGTCTCGCAGCAGGACACCCAGGCCCGCATCAGCCGCGTCGACCAGTCGCCGGCCTCCACGATCAGTGCCGACACGACCAGCAAGGACACGGGCGGCATCTCGCTGCTGATCCAGAAGGCGATCGACAAGCTCCAGGCCGACGGCAAGCTCGGCGGAGTCACCGTCACTCTGTCAGGCGTGACCGAGCAGATGAACAGCGCCTTCAGCGGCCTGTTCGTCTCGATGGCGGTCGCGGTCCTGCTCGTCTACATCGTCATGGTGTTGGTCTTCAACTCGCTCATCGACCCGCTGGTCATCATGTTCAGCCTGCCGCTGGCCACGATCGGCGCCTTCCCGGCGCTCTTCATCACACAACGTGCCATCGGCATCAGCGCCCTGATCGGCTTCCTGATGCTGATCGGCATCGTCGTCACCAACGCCATCGTTCTGCTGGATCTCGTGGAGCAACACCGGCGCCGCGGGATGCCGATGTACGAAGCCCTGATGCAGGGCGGGCGGACGCGAGTCCGGCCCATCCTGATGACCGCGATCGCGACTATCCTGGCCCTGATGCCGCTCGCACTGGGGCTGTCCGAGGGTGAGATCATCGCCTCCGAACTGGCCACGGTCGTGATCGGCGGGCTGTTCACCTCGACGTTCCTGACTCTGATCGTCGTCCCGGTCGTGTACTCGCTCGTTGATGACGCGAAGGTCGGTTCGCGACGCCGGCTCGGGCTGGCCGAGGAGCATGCCGAGGCGGAGCAAGTCCAGGCGTAGGGTCGTGACAAAGGAGCTCCGATAGAACTCGGGCCCAAACCGCAGATCCCCGCAACCGAATACCCGGAGCGCTGGCTCCGGGTCCAGGGCCTTATGGCCGCCGCGGAGCTCGACTTCCTGGTGGCCTACGCCGACGACCGCGCCTCGTTCGGGCCGGCCCATGCCCGCTGGCTGGCCGATTTCCCCGTCCACTTCGAACCCGCCTGCATCCTCATCCCTCGGGAAGGGGAACCGGTCATGCTGGTCGGGCCCGAGAGCGACCAGTACGCGCTGGTGGCCGGTCGCATCGCCGACGTGCGAATCCTGCGCGAGCTGACTCACCCCGACGAGGACTACCCCTACGCGCGGATCCAGAGCCTCGCCGATGTCATGGCCGAGATCGGTGGGACCTTCGCGGCACGCCGGGTGGGCCTGGGCGGCCGTGGCCTGATCGGAGCGGACCTCATGGCCGCTTTCGAGGCTGCCATGCCCGCTGCCGAATGGATCGACACGGAGAACCTTCTGTGCGACCTGCGCTCGCAGAAGTCGCCGGCCGAGCTCGGGGTGATCCGCTACGCCTACAAGATCGCGGAGGTCGGGATCGACGCCGGGATTGAGGCGATCGGCGCCGGCGTCACCGAGCGAGCGGTCGCAGCGGAGATCGAAGCGGCGATGCGCCGTGCCGGTGCGGAGGGGACCGGGATCGATACCATCGTTGCCTCCGGTCCCAACTCCCGCCCGATCCTGGCCCGATCCACCTTCCGCCGCATCGCGCCCGACGATCTGGTGCTTCTGACCGTGGCCCCGCGATTTCAGGGATATCACGCCGCGATCGGCCGGGTCGTGCTGGTAGGCAACCCCGATCGGGAGGTTGGGCGCGCGCTGGAAACGGCCGTCCGAGCCCAGCGCGCCGCCTCGAAGGCACTCCGCCCGGGCGTCGAAGGGCGCAGCGTGGAGGCCGTCGGGCGCGCCATCGTGGCCGAAGCGGGTCTGGGGGAGTACTTCCTCTACTCGGGCCTCCACAGCGTCGGCGTAATCGAGTTCGAACCGCCGATCTTCGGCCCCAGCAGCGCCGCGACGCTGAAAGAGAACATGGTGATTTCCATCGACATTCCCATGTTCAACACTCCCTGGGGCGGCATTCGAGTCGAGGACGGCTACATCATCACGGCCACAGGCGCCGAGCCGCTCAATCGGACGCCTTACGACATACGGAAGTAGGCGGCGGGCGACTCAGGCGGCTGCGGCCTCTCCGGCGGCCTCTTCGTCCGAGTTCGGGATCAGGACGAGCCCGAATATCACCGCCGCGACGTTGGCCGCCACGCCGAAAACGATTGCCGCTTCGATCGAGACCGTGACCAGAACGCCGGCGATCGCGGCCCCGATCGGGAACCCCGAGAAGTTGAGGTTCATCGAGACCGTGAAGGCGCGGCCCATCCAGGCTGGATCGGTCCGACGCTGGCGGAGCGTGAACATGGCGACGTCGAGCGGCCCGTTGGCGAGGCCCGAGATGGCCATGCAGAGAGCGATCGGTAGGAGGCCGGCAGGCCAGAGCAGGATCGCGGTTGTGCCGATGAAGACGGTCGCAGGAATCAGGATGAGCCGCTTCTCCCGACCCTCGGTCTTGAGCCGGCCAAATGAGAACGCCGACACGACACCGAACGCGCCGCTCAGGCCGAACATGTATCCGACCATGTCCTGGCCCATGCCGAGCCGCCGCAGGATGAGCAGTGGAACGACGATTTCGATGACCCCGCCGGTGAGGTTCATCGTCGAGAGCGAGACGGCAAGGGCACGCAGGGTGCGGTTGCGCCAGGTGTAGACGAGCCCCAGCCAGGCGTCACGCAGCAGGTTGCCCGTTGACGCTACGTCGGTGCGAGGGTCCGGGGCGCCGATCATCACGATCGCGGCCATCACGTAGCCGGCCCCGATGATGACCAACGCGGTCTCGAAACCGAGCAGTTGGGCGAAGACGGCGCCGAACGGCGCGCCGACGACGGTGGCCAGGACCCAGCCGTTCGAGTCGACCGCGTTGACCCGCTCCCAGAGCGGCTTTGGCACCAGCAGCGGGAACAGGCTGCGCAGGCCGCTGCTGCTCAAGGGTCCGGTGATTGACGCGACTGCGGCAATCAGTACGAGCAGCCCCGCCGGCAGAGCGCCGGCGAGGGATAGAGCGGCGACCAGGAAGAGCGATGTCGCGGCCACGACGTAGTCCAGGATGATCAGCCGCACGCGGCCGTGGCGATCGAGGAGGGCGCCGGCGATGGGACTGATGACCATTCCCGGAGCGATGCTGAAGAACGCGACTGTTCCGGCCAGCGGCGCCGAGTTGTAGCGCTGTAGAGCGAACAGGATCATCACGATGCCGACCATCGATTGGGCGATCCTGGAGATCTGCATGCCGAGCAGAACCCGGCCGAGGGACGGCACGGCCAGGAGCGCCCGATATGAAGGTGCGGGTGTGACTGGTTCGGCCACTGGGCTCCGCGGGGGGTGCGTGTCTAAGGCTCGGAGCGTGCCACAGATTGGCGAAGGGCGTCGGCCGCGATCGCTTGCCCCGGCCGCTCCGGCGCTGGAGGCAGATCCGTCAAGCCGTCCGACCCCACAGAGGGTCGACCACGGCCGGAGTGCTGTCGGTCGCGGCCTGATCGAGCATGGCCCGGCCGTTGGGTGAGATCGCCTGCTCCGTGGTGGTGGGCATGGCACCGGACGCATACGCGGCGGCCGTGGCAGAGGTGGCGGACGGCGTCGGCGTCTGGACCCCGATTAGCGCCAGGGCGCGCTCGGCGGTGGCGGGCGAAAGCGACCGCAGCAGCGGCAGCAGGTTTCCGCCCTCGAAGATGCCGGCCGACTCGGCGGCGCCGCCGCTCGCGCCGCCCACCGACGCGGGGTCGATGCCCCATTGGCTCGCGACGAGCTCGGCGTTGACGGTGTTCGCCGACGACGCGTGCACGAGACCGACTGGAGGCAGACCCTGCCTGAGCGCGTCGTATTGGGCTTGGGCCGTGTTGCCCGCTTCGGCGTTGGCCTGGCCGGCCTGGATGGATTGGGACGCTTGAGTCGCGGCGTTGACAGAGCTCACTTGGGCCATACGCGAGCAGTCGGTCGAACGACCGCCGCGGATGAGGGGTTTCACCTAGTTGTGGTGGCCCCGTGCAACGCCGCTTCGACTATGCCTCGGCTAGGTGGTCGTGGGGGCCGGTGGGCCCGGGTCGACGACTGGAGGCCCGGGGTCGACCACCGGCGGAGCCGGGTCGAAGACGGGAGGTGCCGGGACGGGAGGTCCCGGGTCGGTGACGGGAGGGCCCGGATCGACCACCGGCGGTCCCGGGTCGACGACCGGAGGGCCCGGGTCGAAGGGCGGGGGCGGCTCGTATGTCCGTGCCATCGCGGGCGGAGGCGGAGGCGGAGGCGGGCTCGCGGGATACTCGCTCGCGGGCGGCGCACCGTAGTACCCGGTCGCGGGCGGAGGGGGAGGCGGAGGCGGAGCGGCGTAGTACCCACTCGCAGGCGGAGGCGGAGGCGGTGGCGGAGGCGGGCTGGCCTGGTATCCGCCGACAGGCGGGGCGCCGTAGTACGCATTTGCGGGCGGAGGCGGAGGCGGAGGCGGGCTGGCCGGGTATCCACTCGCAGGCGGGGCGCCGTACCAGGCCGCGGGATCGACGCCCGGAGGCGGTCCGTATGCTCCCGCTGCGAATGAGGCACCGGGCGGCACGATGGGTGCGAAACGCGGGCGTCGGCGGCGCATCGTCAGGAACCCGACCACGGCCACAAGGGCCAGGATCAGGACCAGGACGATGCCGAGTCTCATCATGCCTTGATCGCCCGAGCCGTTGATCAGGTCGATCGCCTTCTGAGCGGCCGCGCTCGCGTCGTCGGGCTTCGCGGTCTTGATGGCTTCGGTCGCCTGCTTGATGAAGGCACCGGGGTCGGCGCCCATCAACCCGACCGTCTGGAAGACGCTGTGGCTGCCGTCGTTCAGCTGCTTGGCCTGGGCGACCTTGGCGGCCGCGTCGGCCTCCCTCTTCGTCAGAGCGAGGAGCGTATCCAGATCGGCTTGCGTCCTGGCGGCTTCGAACCGGGTCTGGATCGGTGTCTTGTCGAGGCTCAGGCCGCCGCCGCCCTTCAGCACCTTATCGCGCAGGGCGAGGATCTGGGTGGCGGTGACCATGGCGGTCTCGGCGGTGGAGAAGGTCCAGGATGCCATCGGGCCACGGACGGCGAGCGGCAGCTTCCAGCCGCCCGCGGAGTCGAGGAGTGTGTGGTATTCGGTCCGCGCCTTCGATCTCGCGACGAGATCTGACGTGTCGAAGATGCCGTAATCGGAGAAGAGCGTCTGGGCCTCGTCGAGGTCCTTGACTCCAGCCGGCACCATACCGCGTTCGTCGATCAAGTCGAGGAGCGTCTTTGGGGAGATCGGCGGCCCGTCCAGAGGAGACGCTTCGGCCGGAACAGCGCCGACGTAGGGGATCTCATCGATGGACGCCGCAACGAGCACGGTCTTGAGCCTGGCGGGCCCGATGGCGTCGGCCAAGTTCGTGACGAGGTAGCACGATGCCGAGTACTGCCAGTCGGTGATGTTCTGGTCAACCGTGGTCGAGTTGACGTCCAGGTACTTCCAGGTCGTCAGGTCCGGTGAGCCCGTGCCCGGATACGAGACGGGCGCCAGGCAAGGCTTGTAGTTGCCGGTGCCGGCGGCCTTCTCGCTGTAGCCCGCGAACCCCTCGTCCATCCAGGTGGCCGTGAAGAAATTCTTGTTGAACCAGATGTGCGAAAGCTCGTGCGC
>Ga0302323_100004839_pt1 | contig 10985 bp, 14 predicted proteins | sample Fen_T0_3_FD_201950 | JGI IMG/M metagenome (GOLD analysis project Ga0302323, IMG submission 201950) | Peat permafrost microbial communities from Stordalen Mire near Abisko, Sweden - Fen_T0_3 | ecosystem: Environmental > Terrestrial > Soil > Wetlands > Permafrost | place: Sweden: Abisko... | reverse complement strand
ATTTTGGTCAAAGCGACCGCCCAAGAACTCGGTCTGCATCAGCATGCGTTACGTCTCTTCTTGGCTCCAAAAATGGTCAGGAAGATGATCTTGAGGTCGAGCAGGAGATTCCAATTTCGGATGTACTCCATATCGTGCCGAACTCGCTCTTCCATCTTCTCGATCTCGGCCGTTTCTCCGCGCCATCCATTGACCTGCGCCCAGCCGGTGATGCCTGGCTTGACCATGTGACGAAGCATGTACCCATGAATCAGCGCGCGGTACTTTTCATTGTGGGCGACGGCATGGGGTCGCGGGCCAACCAGAGAAAGCTCACCGGTCAGGACCTGAAAGAACTGTGGAAACTCGTCGAGAGACGTGCGCCGCAAGAAGCTGCCGAGCTTCGTAACGCGTATATCGTCCTTGGTAGCCTGAACCACATCGGGGCCGTCCTCGCAGACGGTCATCGTTCTGAACTTTAGGATACGAATCTGTCTACCGCACAATCCATAGCGCCGCTGACGGAAAAGTATCGGTCCAGGGGACTTGAGCTTGATTGCCAGTGCAATACAGAGCATCGGAATCAGCGCGATGATGACGATAACCGTGCCGAGGGCCAGGTCCTCCATACGCTTGACCCAACCTACGACCCCCTCGAACGGAGAATCGTGAAGACTAACAACCGGAACATTGCCGACCTGGCTCCATTGCGCGTGGAGGAGCGAGTAGTAAAGAAGGTCAGCGACCAAGTACACGCTGACGGTGGTGTCGGACAAGGATGCCAAGATCTCGCCCGTGCGGACCTCAGCCCGCAACGGCAGCGCGATGTAGACGGCGTCGAGCTTGCCTTCCCGGCAAGCCTGGACCATGTCTGCCGAGCTACCGGCCACGGCACAGTCCGGGTGCACGGAAGGATGTCGCCTGTCCTCCGACCGATCGTCGTAGATCCCGAGCAGCTTCAGCCCCAACCACGGCCGCTTGGCGAACGAGGTCGCCAAGCGCTCTGCATCCTCGGTCATTCCCAGGATTGCGACACGGCGAATGTTCCGGCCTTGAAACCGCAACACCCGCAGAGCAACACGAACGCCGACCCGCGCGGCGCACAGAAACAGAGGGGTAAAGACAAACCAGGCCGATGAAGCCACTCGGGAATAGTGCACGGTAGTCTTGGTGAAGAACCAGAAGGTGAACAGGGCAAGTGGGACGGTCATCCAAGCAAACAACGCGTTCTTGGCTTCCCGAACGATGGTCCCTGTGCGCCAGGGGCGGTACAGTCCCGCCACTTCGGCCGCCAAACCAAAGACGAGCAGGGCGATCAGCGTGACGGTCGTCGTCTGTTCGTTCCAGCCTTCGCCATAAAGGGCGTGAGCGACGACCTGCACGCCGACGACGACGAGCACATCGATGAGTCTTTGTAGCGCACAAACCCAAGATTCGAGTCTGCGCAGAGGTCCGTTGGTTGCCGTCATGATGATTCCTAGCGAACGGGTTGAAAACCATTGGCTACAGCACCTTGCGGACCACGACCCGAATGCAAGCAAGATCAGAGACTTCCCCCCAAGTAGGGTTCTTGCGAAGCGGCGGATTCAACCAAGATGATCTGCCATCACCGTCAATTTGGTGGGGTCAAGCGGCGGCCATAGGCGTCGAATGGCGCGGGCGTTGCAGGGCACCTGTGCCTTGCTCAAAGGGACAAAGATGAAGTACGCCCTCGCTGGCATGGTCGTGGTTTGTGCCACCCTGCTGCCAAGGCCGGCCAGGGCACGATTGGTCGTCGATCACATCGTCGTTCGTGGCTCGACCGATGTCACAACGCGTGTGCTCGCCGCACGGATGCGTCTGAAACCAGGCGATCAGGTGGACTTCGCCGTGCTGCAGGCAGCCGAGCAACGTCTGACTGAAAGCGACCTGTTCAGCAGCGTCCACGTGCTAATCGACTTGCCTACGCCAGAAGCGGTTCGGCGCATGTATTTGGACGCCGACACCTATCCAGTAGAGATCGTCGTGGATGCTGTAGGGAAACAGCCATGGTTCGTTTTTCCGACCGCCAGCGTCGGTAGCGGGGATTGGGCCGGCGGTGTTGTCTATGCAAACCAGAACTTCCTCGGCCGCGATGTGCAGCTGGTAGGCGCTGGACAAGTCGGCCAGTCCAACACGTATATCTTCGCGGCCTACCGCGACCCTCTCATGGTGGGCGCGCCGATCACTTACTCGACCAGCGCACTCTACCGGCGCGAACAGATCCGTCTGTTCGCCAAACACAGATTGGTCATGCAGGTGCCGACCATCGTGGCCGGTGGTGACGGCCAGATCGGCTGGGTCCTCTCCGCCCATACCCGCGCGTTCGCGGGGTTCTCCGCCCGTCATCAAGCTACCAGTCCCGCCGAGGGACTGGCGTTGGACGAAATGGCCCTGCCGTACAACGCTGAAAGTGGCCGCATCTTCCTGCTGCAGTTCCAGTTCCAATACGACGACACGCGCGCCGAGGAAGGGCTGAGGCGGGGCACGCTCATTCTGCTCAAGAACGAGCTTTCTGACCGCTACTGGGGATCGGACTTCGACTATTCCAAGTTCGAGATCCGCGCCGAGATGTACCGACGATACCGATGGAACTATCCATCGCTCATCTTGAAAGTCGTCTTCGACTATCCCACGTCCGACCGCGGTGTTCCGGTGACCGAGGAACTTCGCGTTGGCGGCTCCAATCTCCGCGGCTATCTGACCAACGAATTTCACGGCGACACACTCTTCAGCGCGCAGCTGGAGGATCAGGCAGTGCTCTTTCGATTGCACCTGCCTTGGACGCGGGTGCGGTTCAACGTCGCCAGTGCGATCTTCGTCGATGCCGCGTCACTTCTTGATCGCCACCCGGGCGGAACGACGGTCGCACCGCCCGACACGCCGCCGTCCCCCGTGCGTTCGAAGCTCAACGACGTTCACGCGAGCTTTGGGGGCGGCGTTCGGATCATTTTACCTGGGGTGGTGGTGCCAGCGCTCAAGATCGACCTCGGCTACGGCATCGATGTGCGCGACGTAGCCGTCACGGTGTCGATCGCCGGCGGCGGCATTCTATAGCCACCCGTCGCGCTTGCTACTGGGCCGCCGTACTGGCGCCCGCCTCGCTGTCGTCAGCCTCACAGCCCTTGCAACCACAGTGCAACTTCGTGCGCAGGTCCTGGCGAAGCTCGCTGCCGGGCTTGGGTGCTAGCAGCAAGGCCACGCCAGCCCCAACCAGCAAACCGATGCCAAAAGTGCCGAGAGTGCCCAACATTCGATGGGTCATCGGATGTTTGGTTTCGAGGCCGAGAAGGCCCAAGAAGTCTTCCTTGTCGAGGTTCGTGATGTCTTGAAGTTTCATGCTCAATTCTCCTTCTCTTTGTTTGACTTGGATCCCGTAATGACCTGAACCATCTGCCTTTCGAGGATGGGCAGCGCTGCCATCAGGGCCACCCGCAGGGCCGCGCCGACAAACCCGGCCGATAGCCGGGTGAAGAGTCCGCCGCCCAAGACGAACCCCATCCCCAGCGCGCCCGCTACCGTGCCATAGGGGTTGCGTTTCAGCCGGTTCCCCAGGGTCCTGCGAAACAGACCTCCGGCCTCGCTGATAGGCACTGAGACTGCAACGTCGTTTGCCACAACCGCTTTCAATGCTGGTGCCGCGCCACGCGCGCCGCCAGGTAGCCCAGGGCAACCGCACCGAGCAGACACGCGGCCGGGTGGGCCTGAATGAAGGTGGTGAGCCGAGCGTTGAGCCGGCCGAGCTGTTGCTTGGCGTCCTCGACCTTCTCACCAACCCGATTGGTCAGGTCGTCGGCGCTCTCTTTGAAACTCGCTGTGTCCATGATGTTCTCCTTGTGCTGGGTTTTGGTTTCGATTGCTCATCTTCTTAGGCCGATGAAAGCTCCAAGCGCGAAGGCCAAGGTCAGCATCAGGCCGGGCCGACGCCGTACCCACTCGCGAAAGTCCAGGGCGCGCGCCGCTTCGCCTTCCACCGCGCTCATCGAAAGCAGGAACTTATCCCGTGCCCGCTCCAGCTCGGCACCAGCGCGAGCGAGCTCCGAGCCCGGTTCTCCTTTCGAGTCACGGGGCATGGCGTCTCTCAACGGAGGGCGCAGTGGTTTCTTGCAGTGCCTCGATACTGCGGGTCATCGCGGTCGTGCTGGTGTTCATGACTTGTGCGCCGCTCTTACGGCGTGGAGCAAAGACCAGGCCTACGCCGGCGCCCGCCACATGGATGAGGCCGATGGCCAGAAGCGGGATCCCCACCGCGAAATTCCCTCCGATCACGACGGCTAGCCCCGCCATGACGAGCGCGTAGCCAAGCGCGACCAGGGCGGCGAGCATCGCGATGATGCAGGCACGCCGACCCATGCCGTGCAGCTCTGCCTTGAATTCCAGATGGGCCAACTTCACGTGCTGGCCCACGAGGCGGCCAAGGTCGAGCGCAGCCTCACGAACCAGCGCCGATACGCCCGGGGTATCTCGAGAGCTCATCGACTGGTGTCCTCAGGCACGACAGCTGTTTCGGAGGCGTGCTTTTCCCCATGGAGGACGGCATCAATGGCGACCTCGCTCCCGGTTTCGGCCGCCTTGGCGAGAGCCGTGTGGTCGGTCAGAACGCGGGCCTGCAAGTACCCCCGCAGCCAGTAGCGCTCGATGATGGGATACGCGGCCACAAGAGGCAGCGCAAGGACGATGCCGATGATTCCTTGCAACTTGCCTCCAACCAGCAAAGCCAGAAGCACCGACAGCGTGGATATCTTGAGCTTGTTGCCATAGATGCGCGGCAAGAGAAAGTAGGTTTCGAAAAGGTGGTAACCCACATAGGCAATCAGGACTGCCACAGCGGTCTGCGGCGAAACCGCCAGGGCCAGTAGAACCGCCGGAACCGTGGCGACCAGTATGCCCAGCACGGGAACCACATCGCAGGCTCCGGCAATCACAGCCAAAGGAACCACCGCCGGAACGCGCAAAATAGTCAGAACAATGCCAGTGAAGGCTGCGAAGAGCAGCGCCGCCAGAAACTGCCCCCCCACATAGGCGTGCACCATCTTGGAGGCTTCGGCGGTCGTGGCGGACAGCTTCTCCCGGTGTGAACGGGGCGCAAATGCGAGCAGCCAGGCGTAAAGGCTACGGCCATCGAGAAGCAGGTAGAGCGTGAGGATGAGCACGACCACGGCCACCACCAGGGCCGACACGATGCTTTGCCCCCAAGCGAAGGACTGCTGGAATAGACTGACTGCCCGCGGTGAGAAGGGGGATTCGAACAACTCGTGAATGGCCTTCTGAACCGCTGGATAGCGCGCCGGGATCCTGCTCGACACGCGAAACCGGAAGTCAGGAAGGTTCTGGGCCAAGTAGGTAACCTGCGTGGTCAGCGATGGTAGGACGAGAAAGACAAAGGTTGTCACGAGTCCGATGCCGAGGACCGCAATGACCGCCACGCTCAGCCCACGCCCGAGCCGTCTCTGCTCCATCCAGCGAACCGCGGGGTAAAGGGTCACCGCCAAGAGAATCGCTATCAGGAACAGTAGCAACTCGGACCAGAGAACGAAGATCGCCCAGATAGCGAGGGCGCTGCCCACGAGCTTGAGAATGGTCCTGGTCGGGACATGAACGTCCCACCGATGCCGAGACGGCGGGGGTACGACTGCGTCCATTGCGGAGGTCCTTTCACCTGACGCGACATCGAATCTGTCGTCCAGGAAGCAAGCTGCGAATCGGCGACCAGGAGGCCAGGGGCGTGGAAGGTCCCCCTGACCTCCGTGAGGTCTACATTGGGCCAGGCTAGATCGGCTAAGGCGGCGGGAGGCGTTAGCGCACGCTCACCTGCGAGGGTTGAATGACGATCTCGACTCGACGATTGTTCGCGCGATTCTCAGCGTTGCCGTTATCGAGGAGTGGGTGGCCAGAGCCCATGCCGACCGCGCTGATCTTGCTGCTGTCCACCCCGCGGGTCACCAGGTAGTCGCGCACCGCGTTCGCGCGGTTGACCGAGAGCGGTTGGTTGATTCTGTCCGACCCCTGGCTGTCAGTGTGGCCTTCGACGACCATTTGCTTGTCCGAGCCTTGCGCCTTGAGCGCCTCGGCGACCTGGTCGAGCTTGGTCTTGGCGCTATTGAGCAGGGTGAACTTGTTCGAAGCGAACAGGACACTACCCGATAAAGTGATCACCACTCCACGAGAGTCTTCTTTGACCGCGGCGATGGTTGCTAGGTCTTTCATCGCACCGGCCAACTTCGCCTCGGCATCTAGCCTTGCCTGCTTCTCAACTGCCAATTGCTCGGCTGTCTTGGCGATTTCCTCGCTCTTGGCGTTGCTGTCTCGCCGCTCTTCCTTGAGTTGTTCGCGGGTCGATGAGAGCGCGGCCTGAGAATTCTTCACTTGGGTGTCGCGGGCTACGACGCCAGCCTTCACGGCCTCGGCGATCTTCTGGCGGTCCTGCTCGGTTCGAGCCTTCACGTCAGCCAGCTGCACCTTGTTTAGCGCGATGTATGCGTAGTCACGGCATTGGATGGTGTCGCCGTTCTCGTCGAACTCATGGTTTGCCTTGTCCAGGACCAACCAGGCATCATGCAGCTCGGTTGGCGTCAGTTTCGCGGCCAAACCGTTGTTGGACGCAGCGTAGGCGGTACGCACCTCGACCAGCTGCGGAGGCGGGGTCGTAGCACAGCCCAGCGTCATTCCAACCCAAGCAACAGTGACAAGCAGACTTATGTTTCCAGTTTTCATCGTGAGATCCTTCATCAATGGCGTTTGGTAAGAACTACGGAGTGCCTCGGTCGCGAACGGCCTTTAGATCTTCGGTCGCCCTGACAGCTTCAGCGTGAACCGAGACTTCGCGGGCAAGTCCAATGGCCAGTTCAGCGTCAGACTCAGCCCGAGCCAGCACAAGCACGGCCCGCTGATCGCCGCCGGCCGCCATCTTCTTGGCTGTGTCGGTCTGGTCCTTTGCGAGCTGCAGGTGCAGCTTGGCAGCAGGCACGCCGCTTGCCCCCACTTCCTCTGCGCCTCGGATGCTGGCCTCCGACTTTTCGAGCCGATCGGCAGGGAGCTGCACAGCGGTGCAGCCCACCAATCCGAGAACCGTTAACGAGATCGTCAGTGCTTTCATCATGGAGATTTCCTTTGTTGAATAGTTGTATTGCTTCCGATTACTTTGGGGGGCCAGACTAGAGCTCTGGCTTGAGGACCGCGTTCGAGTCCAGGTCGATGCCAGAGCCATCGATGGGGACCTCGGCTCGAGGCTCATCCGTGGCAGGGAGGTCAATCGCACGAGAGTCGTAGCCGGCGGCTTCCTCGGCAGGAAGGTCAGCGTTGGTCGCGTCCTCGGCGTCGGACTTTCCACCGTCTGGATTGCGGAACTCCACCAGCTGTTGGCCGCAGGCGGGTATCAGGAATAGACACAGGCACACCGCCCAAGAGTTGAGACGCTTCATATTACCTACTCCCGTTATCGAGAATCAGAAAGTAGACGACAAACTCCACACGGCGGTTGTTCTCTCGACCGATGAGCGTTTCATTGGTGTCCCGAGGAGCCGAGGACCCTAGCCCCTTCGAAGCAAGCCGGTCCCGATCAATGCCATGCACTATGAGATAGTTGAGTACCGCGTCCGCGCGTTGCTCGGAAAGTGTTTGATTGTGGTCGTTCGCCCCTTCCGAGGAGGCGTGTCCCTCGACCTGGACGCGGAATCCCTTGTTGTCCTTCAACGCCGTCACGACTTCGTCAAGGACCGGGAACGAGACCTCCTGCAGCACCGCCTGGTCCCAAGCGAAGTAGAGTTTCTCTTTCAGCTCGAGCTTGTCACGCTGAACCACCAGCGTCGCGTACGCAGGGCACCCCCAATTGTCCACCGGTCCGGTCACGTCTGGACAGCGGTCGATACTGTCGGGGACTCCGTCATTGTCACGGTCCGGGCAGACAAGGGTCTCACGCTCCACGGTGCGGATTTCAGCGGCGACCACCGCGCGCTCACGCTCCGTCCCCAATCCGACTTCGAGGCCCAGGCCCACGCTCAAGATCTTGGCGTCCCGGCCGTCAAAGCCCGGCCGTGCTTCTTGCATGATGTGCAGATAGCGGACAAACGGGCCAAGCCAGAAGACGCGTGCCTGACCCACGGGCACCGACCATCCAGCCGCCGCGGCGATGCCCGTTCGCTGCAGCCCGCCAGTCCGGATGTACAGTGCATCGGCGTCTACCCAGGGTGACATTCCAAGCAGCCTTTGGGGCGTGTTGCGAAAGAGACGAAACCGCACGCTTGCACCGAAGGACCACGCTGCACCGGCCTCGCCCTGGGCGGATACGGCGGGCAGAGTGACAAAGCTGGCGCTGGGCCCCACGTTCATGTACTCGTTCACGACCCATAGTGCCTTGACAGTCTGTCCCCCCCCCGTCTTGAAGAGTTCAGACTGGGGGCTGGTCAAAGAAAGCGCCACACCGGGCTCTACCACCAAAGAAAAGTCGCCAGGGCGTGCAGGCAACGGACGGTAGCCTCGTGCCTCGACCTCAGATGCCTGTGCAAATCCGCTGAGGGCCAACAAAGCAGCGCTCGCCATCAGCACCTTCACTGAAGGCGCGAGCGAAAGTCTCCAGGGCATGGTCGTCTCCGTATGCGTTTGTCTCGGCAGGAAATCCAACATCTCGGTCGCTACTACAGCAGCAATCAGGCCACCGCAAAGACGCCTGTGACTTCAAGTGTTTGCAGCGAAGCAGCTACAAGAGGCGCTAAGCTGCCCTATCAAGTTGAGTTGCCAACTCGGTCAGAACGATCTAGCTCGAGGCGCCCGTTGGCCCCTCACCCTAGCCCTCTCCCCGGCTGCACCGGGGCGAGGGGATCGGAGAACTCGGGCGAGCGGATCGGCCCGACAGGACCACGGGCGCCCACATGACCAACAAGACGATTACAATCGTCCAAAGCATAGTGGGCCTGAAATCTCCTTCGCCTCGCCCCGCGCCAGCGGGGAGAGGCCGACACGCGAAGCGTGGCGGGTGAGGGGACGCCCCTTGCCTGCCAAAATCATCGCATTCACTCCGGGCGCTCTATCGGTCGGCCTGCAGGTGAGCCTCGACAAACCAGAGCCACTTGTCTACTCCCCGAGAAACCTCGGTAAAGAGGTCGGTCGTGTCGGCATCGGCAAGCTCGTCGCTTTTCGCAATGGACTGCCGAACCGACTTTCCGAACGACGCCAAGGCAGATGACAATGCCTCCACGTGGTCCCGGCCCGCGCCTGTCTTCGCCTGATATTCGGCCAGAGTCGTGCGCTTGGCCACGCTGCGGGCGGTCCCCTCCGCCATCCCGCCAAGCTGTACGGCCCGTTCTGCGATATCGTCTACGTAGGCCTCGACGTCTTCGTTCAGCTTGTCGAATAGCTCGTGCAGCCCAATGAAGTCTGGTCCCTTCACGTTCCAGTGCGCCTGCTTGCACTGGGTCTGCAGGTCGATAGCATCGGCCAGACGGGCGTTTAGCAAGTCCACCAAGGGGACGCGGTTCTTCTCGTGGATGTCGTTCTTCGTCGGATACATGGTTTACCCTCTTTCTTGTCCCCTAAGTGACAGCAGTAATCGGGCCATCCCAGCGCACCCGCCGCCCAAGCTGAAAAGAACCCCACGAACAGTCGTGTCACCTCACCGATGGGTCAAGAACGTTACGGCGTCTCCCGAAAGGAACGGTCAGGATGAGCGCAGCCGTCCATCGATACGATGGCCAAGAGGGATTTCGACGCCCCGCCGTCATCTTCCAGACACTTTTTTTTTCGCCGGCTTGCCGGCCTTTCCGCCTTCCCTGTTAGAACCTACGGGGGAACGCTTCGGGGCCCGTTTCCGGTCAACCTTCGCCTCTAGCGCGGCCCTGGCTTGCTCCGCCTGTTTCTGCTCGGTTATGTCGGTCAGCACGACGCGGCTCATCGGGGTGTCACTCCGCTCTAGGCTGTCCAGCGGCGGCTGCGAGGTCGCGGTGAGACGCACCCAGAATGCCGTGCCGTCGGCCTTCACCATCCGTAGTTCACACGTGTGCGCTTGCCCCGTCGCCAAGAGTTCCCTGCGGTGCAAATAGTAGACGTCCTGGTCTTCCCTGAGGATGAAACGGGTGATCGGCTGCTTGACAAGAGCGGCCCGAGGCACGTTCAGCAGATTCGCTCCGGCGAGGTTGGTCTCGAGAATGCGCCCTTCGTGGGAGACAATGAAGTAGCCCACCGGGGCCAGGTTGTAGAGGTCAAAATAGCGCTCCCGGGTTGCGTTCAGTTCCGCCTGAGCCCGCCATAGCTCATCGTTCTGCATCCTAAGCTCGGTCTGGTGCACACGAAGCTCATGCAACAACCTCAGCGCTTCCTCGCGCGAGAGGGCGGACTGGGGCCGCGGGGGCGAGGCACCCTGCTCTTTGACGATCTCCTCAGCCCGCCAGCGCAGCTTTGCGACCGCTCTCGATTTCTCATTCCTGCCGTTCATTGTGCACCCACCTTTCTTCGCCGGGCGAAATTACACCGTTCCCTTGCAATAGCACTGCCTTCGCTCGCCACATTCAGCAGTGTACCGCTGCAAAAGCAACAAGCTGGCTCGCTTCTTGGAGGTGAATGAAATCCGTGGTCGATTGATGTCTTTACTTTTCGCAAGCTCTGGGTTCGACTCCTTCCTTCCTACAGGCTCGACAAACTGTCTGGCTCGGCCAGGCTTCCAAAGGCGAAGCACCCCAAAATGACTCGCAACCGTAAATCGGAACCCTCAGCCAAGCCTCTCGGAGGCACGGATTACTCGTTCCCCATTGTCGGCATTGGCGCATCGGCGGGGGGCCTCGAGGCGCTCGAAGCCTTCTTGCGCCACCTGCCGGACAAGACCGGGCTTGGCTTCGTGGTTGTTCAGCACTTGGACCCGACCCGCAAAGGCATGTTGGCCGAGCTACTGGCCCGCGCGACTCCCATGAAGGTTCTTCAAGTGAAGGACCGTCTGCGAGTCGAGCCTAATCGGGTCTACGTCATTCCTCCCAACAAAGACCTGTCGATCCTACACGGTG
>Ga0302323_100004836_pt1 | contig 10988 bp, 9 predicted proteins | sample Fen_T0_3_FD_201950 | JGI IMG/M metagenome (GOLD analysis project Ga0302323, IMG submission 201950) | Peat permafrost microbial communities from Stordalen Mire near Abisko, Sweden - Fen_T0_3 | ecosystem: Environmental > Terrestrial > Soil > Wetlands > Permafrost | place: Sweden: Abisko... | reverse complement strand
AGGTAACCGTTGATGCAGGGGATTTATTTTATGTCAATATACAATTATCTGAAATTGAAAGACTTGGAATTACAGAAGGAAAAGATGTATGGGTGAGCTTCTCTCCGAAAGATATTGTTGTAATAAATGGAAATTAAAGCGCCTGACAATATATGTTGATGGTCGCTGGTAAATGTTGTGACAGTTCTTTCTTAAATTTGCTAAGTTGAAAAACATATATGCAGGAGGATTTGTTGAAATTGTTGGTAAAATAGTTGGAGTAGAATGATATCATTTGAAGAAGCTTATAAAATTGTGATGGGATCGGTATTCGAAACTGAAAGGGAAATGGTTCTTTTCAGCGATTCTCTGGGATTGATCCTTGATGAGGATATCGCGAGCGATATAGATATGCCCCCGTTCAACAGGTCTGCGGTTGATGGTTACGCATGTCACAGAATTGATCTGAAAGATGATCTTGAAATTATTGAAGTCATCGCTGCAGGTAAAGTGCCTCTGCAAAAGGTAGAGAAAAACCAGTGCGCAAAAATAATGACAGGTGCAATAGTTCCAGATAGTTGCGATACCGTTTTTATGGTTGAAGAATCAGAAATTCTTTCCAATGGTAAAATAAGATTTACCGGATCTCAACCTAAGTCAAATATATCACTGAAAGGCGAAGATGTGAGAACTGGGGATGTTGTACTTAAAAAGGGCAGGTTCATACAACCCCAGGATATAGCAATAATGGCGTCAGTAGGGCATGTAAGAGTAATGGTGAAAAAAAAGCCTGTTGTTGGAATTTTAAGTACCGGTGATGAACTTGTTAACCCAATGGAAATTCCGGGGATTTCACAGATACGTAATAGTAATGCCTATCAGTTGGCTGCCCAAGTCAAAAGAGCAGGAGGAGAGGCAAAAGATTTTGGAATTGCCCCGGATAATGAAGAAACCACTTTCGAAATAATAGATAAAGCAATTAAGGTATGTGATATTCTGCTTATTACAGGTGGTGTATCTATGGGTGATTTTGACTTCGTACCAGAAGTTCTTGCGCGAAGCGGAGTAAAGATACTGTTTGATCGGATAAATGTACAGCCGGGAAAACCTACGACTTTCGGAGTCCATTCCAAAGCTGTTATATTCGGACTTCCCGGGAATCCGGTTTCATCATTTATTCAGTTTGAAATACTGGTCAGACCTATGATGTGCATGATGATGGGATATAACTGGAAAGCCGGGGAGTTTAAATTACCTATGGCTGTAAATTATAAAAGAAAATCATCTGACCGATTGGGTTTGATCCCGGTATCGATAAATACTGACAGAGAGGTTTTTCCGGTAGATTTTCACGGATCAGCACATATTTCGGCACTTTCTGATACTGACGGAATAATAACCCTTAACCCGGGTGTAACATCTTTGATAAAAGGAGAGATTGTAAATGTTCGACAGATATAACCGGAAACTTAATTACCTGCGCATATCTGTTACCGACAGATGTAATCTGCGATGTACATACTGTATGCCGGAAGAAGGAATCAGACTCTACCGCCATGAAGAGATTCTTACTTTTGATGAGATAACCTCATTCACCAGAGTTGCTGCATTAAAAGGTGTGACAAAAGTGAGGTTAACAGGAGGAGAACCTCTGGTTAGACGAGGAATAACAGCTCTCGTCAGAATGATATCGGATATTCCGGGGATTGAGGATCTTTCCATGACTACAAACGGGACACTTCTTAAATTATATGCCAGGGAATTAAAAGCCTCAGGACTTCATAGAGTTAACATAAGTCTCGATACCATCGACCCTGAGAAGTTCAGAAATATTACGCGTACCGGAAATCTTAATGACGTCTTTGAAGGTATTACTGCCGCAAAAGAGGCTGGTCTCCTTCCTGTTAAAATAAATTGTGTTATCAAAGACTCAAAGGAAGAAGAAGAAGCGAAGGCTGTAACCCATTTTTGTCTGGAAAATAATCTGGAGGTCAGATATATAAGACAAATGGATCTGGTGCAGGGCCATTATTCAGTTGTCGACGGGGGCACAGGTGGTGATTGCTCTTTGTGCAACAGGTTGCGACTTACTTCCAACGGAATGCTCAAACCATGCCTGTTCAGCAATCTGGAATTTGACATCAGGAAACTTGGCTCTGAAGAAGCGATTAATCTTGCAGTGGAATTAAAACCCGAATGTGGATCAAAAAATGAATCAGGCACTTTTTATAATATAGGAGGTTAACAATTTATGGATAAGCTGACGCATATTGACAGTAAAGGGAAGGCAGTTATGATCGATGTTGGTGACAAAGAGAATCAACTCAGAATTGCAAAAGCAAGCGGGCATATTTCAGTTGCATCTGAAACAATCAGGCTTATTGAAGAAAACATGCTTAAGAAAGGTGATGTTCTTACAGTTGCACAACTAGCCGGAATTTCTGCGGCAAAAAAAACTTCTGAACTGGTACCTTTATGTCATAATATTGTTCTGGAGAATGTAAGAGTAGATCTAGCTATTGACGGTACAGGTGTAAAAGCCGAAAGTGAAGTTAGATGTACCGGGAAAACAGGTGTGGAAATGGAGGCTTTAACAGCTGTCAGTATAGCTCTCCTTACTGTTTATGATATGTGTAAGGCAGTAGATAAGAATATGATCATAGATAATATCAGTCTCACAGAAAAAACTAAAAAATGAACCTTCCTGAAAAGTTTGAAATACTGATCATTACTCTCAGTGATCGGGCATTTAAAGGTGAGTATGATGATCTTAGTGGTCCGAAGGTCAAAGAAATGATCACGGATTTTTTCACCTTATCGGATTGGATGTATAATCTGAATTTAATTCTTATCCCTGATGACAAGGCCATTTTAAAAGAGATTCTGCTAGGTGCAGGCAATACCTACAATCTTATAGTAACTACAGGAGGAACAGGAATTGGTCCAAGGGATATTACAATAGAGACAGTGAGGCCGCTTTTGTCAAAAGAGATCCCAGGTATTATGGAATTTATCAGGATAAAATTTGGTACAACCAGACCCAGCGCCCTCTTAAGCAGGGGTGTTGCAGGAATACTTGGACAATCGTTGATTTATACATTGCCTGGCTCAGTAAAAGCTGTCGAAGAATATATGAATGAAATTTTAAAAACTCTGCTGCACACTATCTATATGCAGTATGGGATGGATAAACATAATTAAAGGTATAACGGCTCAACGGCGCAATGGCAAAACGGAATGCAGCTCAATAGAAAAGATATGAAATATATCTCTGTGTAACTCTGTGGAAACTCTGTGTCCCGATAGCTATCGGGACTCTGTGACAGTTCTTAAAATCAGTAATAACTGAGTTCCTGTATGGTATATAGAAAATTACTGAGCAAAACGAAGAACATGAAACGAAAAACACAACTAATTGGTGAGTTTATTCAGTGTATTGGCAATTGCAGTGCCGATTACCCTGTCGTAACGATCATGTGGATTCCTGTAGTAAACTAAAACAATATAATCATTCTCTGTTTCATAGTGACTGCCTTCAAATAATGATGCAGTCCCGTTTGTTTCCCCATTTTTCAGAAAAACATATTCATAATTATACCATCCCTGTTTCAACAGCATTGTACATTCATACTCTTTTTTTTCCTGGTTGTATGTCATCAGGTTATTTTTGTTGAAAGCCCATTGATTGAGACCACCAGAAATATACATTCTACCTCCCGGTATTGCCTGATCTGAAGGGAGTGTAAAATACACATTCACATAGTCTGATTCTGTATCAGGTTTCTTTCCTTCCTGAAAAGCTATATAATACTTGCCATTGAAATCCTGCCAGTAGAAATAAGGTTTAAATTCCCTGTTCTCAGAAGGGAAGAGATAGACATTATAATTCGGTATAACAAAATCTATTCGTTTGACATACTCAGTCTGATACCTTATGCTTTTAATATCAAAATAACGGAATTCATTTCCTCCCTGAAATATATTTTTATCAGATAATGAATTGTATTTTAGCTCATTGTTACCGTAAAAATCTGGCTTCAGGTTTCTTTTGGCATTATCCCATCTGCCATTCTGAAGGATGAATGCATATACATTCCTGAATGGGTCAGTTATTGATTGGGTTCCATAGTTTACAGTAAAATCTACCTGTTGATGAGTATTGTTATCTTTAGTCATCTGTGGCCTGTGAGCAGTAACAATTATCTGAGTAACATCCTCGGTGATAGTGAATCTCTGGGTGATAGCAGGTTCTTCAGGTTTGTCGGCAGGATATACATACAGAATATAATTACCCGAAATCGTAATATCAACCCTGTCATTAGGTAATGAGAGTTTATAATGAATATAGCTTACTGTAGTATTAAATGAATTTGTGTAATCTTCAATTGGGTTTTCAGCATTTCCTTTAAGGTAATCATTTGGGAAGATGTCAGATTTGTTCCAGTCTTTATCACAATGGATAATTGTATAATAGTATGTTTCAGGCTGGTCTGCCAGCAGATCAAAATTAAGAACTAACTTGTCGATGCTGTTAAGTTTAATTATAGGATATGAAAGATTCCATCCTTCTTTGAATAACTGCACAGTCTTTATCCTCTGATCGAAAATATGGTTTGAATAAATGACTGAATCTGGTTCTGCGGCTATGGCTTTTAACTGTGATGAGATTAATAGTAAAAGAACTGCGGTATATTTTGTCATTAATTTTCTTTTATAAGATATATCTGCAAAAATAGTGCAAATGTTTTTAATAGCAGGAGACTAATGTTCTGGAAAGATATCAGAGTTGTTATATGCTCTTTTACTTTGTGTTTTCCTTAGAGTTCCTTTGTGGTTCACTGAATTATTTATTACCTCCAAGGAACGAAAAGATTTCACTAAGGTTCACAAAGGATTTTTTCTGAAAACTCCGCAAAATGTAAATATTATTAATCTTACAGGAATTTTCCATTTTATTGAACTAATCTCCTATTTTAGCGGGTAAATATTTTATGATGAGAATAACTGTATTTCCAATATTATTTTTACTTACCATATCAATCTTATCCTGTAAAGAAAATAAGCCAGTTTTTTCGAATTTCAACGGTTTAGCCCAGGGATCAACTTATAGCATCGTCTACGAGAACAGAAATAACCGTAATCCCGAAGAGATGAAGCAAAAAGTGGAAAAGATTTTGTCTGATTTCGATATGTCATTATCACTGTATAAGGATTCATCTATTTTATGCAAAATTAACCGGAACGAGGAGGCAGTGCCTGATTCATTTTTTACTGAAGTATTCCGCAAATCAGTTTTAATATCACAAATGACGGGAGGAACATTTGATGTTACAGTGGGTCCTCTTGTTAAGGCCTGGGGTTTTGGACCGGAAGCGCATAAAAATTTCACTGAACAAAAACGTGATAGCCTGCTTAAACTTGTAGGTATGAATAAGATATCGTTGGTGAACGGGAAACTTATAAAATCTGATCCACGTATGTCTCTCGATTTTAACGCAATAGCCCAGGGATTTTCTGTTGATATAATTTGCCGTTTTTTCGATAGTCTTGGAATTAAAAATTACCTGGTTGAGATAGGCGGGGAAGTAAGGGCAAAAGGTAAGAAGGCCGGCAACCTATGGAGAATAGGTATCGATAAACCGGAGGATGGGAACATGACCCCTGGTCAATCACTACAGGCAATAATTAAAATCAGCGATAAAGCAATTGCAACCTCCGGAAACTATAGAAAGTTTTATGTCGAGGATGGTATTAAATATTCACACCATGTTGATCCAAGGACAGGATATACAACAAAAAATACATTACTGAGTATATCAATTATTGCTGACGAATGTGCTATGGCTGATGGTGTGGCAACAGGCTGCCTGGTAATGGGTAAAGAGATGGCAATGGAATTTCTTGAGTTGCATCCCGAATTTGAGGCTTTTATGGTCTATTCTGACGAAGGCGGAAATTTTAAAACCTGGACTTCTGAAAAACTCAAGAGTTATCTCTCTGTACCTGAAAAAAATCAGTGACCCACAATCTTCATGCAGATGCTAACCGCGAAATGGTACAAGATACGCCTTCTTCGTGCACTTTGCGTTTAAAAGTAAAGCTCTAAATCACCTATTATTTCGGGTTATTTAAACAACATTGAGCCTCGATTGTTTCTAGTTGCAGAACAACCACTAAACTATGTATCAGGAATGAAACAAAACCAAAATCAATCAGGGCTGCATTCGAACGGGGAGACAATTGAGATGAAACAAATTAAAGATCAATCAGAGCAAAAGTTTAATAAAGATAGTATTCTTGCTGATTTCCGGTTGGCAAACCTTAGTAGAAGTCTCAGCATCACAGGACGTCGTGAAGTGCTGACAGGAAAGGCTAAGTTTGGGATTTTCGGAGATGGGAAGGAGATTGTTCAACTGGCTCTTGCGAAGCAATTTAAAAATGGAGATTGGCGATCAGGATATTACAGGGACCAGACCTGGATGATGGCTATGGGACTCTATGACTCGCTGGAATTTTTCCATCAGTTGTATGGGAACACAGATAATCAGTTTAATACAGGTAGCGGAGGAAGGGTATTTAATAACCACTTTTCTGTACCGAATATAAATCCCGATGGATCGTGGCGGGATTTAACAAAACAAAAGAATTCTTCAGCTGATATTTCTCCGACCGCTGGTCAGATGCCTCGTTTACTCGGCCTGGCATACGCATCAAAATTATTCAGGCAAAATAAAGATATCCAACAGTTCACTACTCTTTCACTGAAAGGAAATGAAGTGGCTTTTGGAGCTATAGGAGACGCCAGCACATCTGAAGGATACTTCTGGGAAACAATTAATGCTGCAGGAGTTCTTCAGGTACCAATGGCAGTATCTGTTTACGATGATGGTTATGGTATATCAGTACCAAAGAAATACCAGACCACAAAAGGAAGTATTTCAGAAATTCTGAAAGGATTTGAAACTGAAAAAGATAAGCCCGGGATAAGAATTTTCAAGGGGAAAGGGTGGGATTATCCGGGATTATTAAAACTTTATGAAGAAGGCATCGCAATATGCAGAGAAGAGCATACTCCTGTTGTGTTTCATATTGAGGAGGTTACACAGCCTCAGGGACACTCTACCTCTGGTTCGCATGAAAGATATAAAAGTGAAGAACGATTAAGATGGGAAATAGAGTTTGACCCGATTAAAAAAATGAGGGAATGGATTCTAAGTTCCGATATTGCAACAGGAGAGGAGCTTGATAAACTTGCAGCTGAGGCTGAGGAAGAAGCCAAGGAAGCAAGAAGGAAAGGTTGGGAATCATTTCAGAATCCAATTAAGATTGAACGCGATGCACTCGTAAAGATTATCAATGATCGTTCATGCAGATGCACAGATAAGGCAAAGGAGGATTCTGTAGATTTCTATACTGAAGAACTTAAAAAAGTTCCTGCCCCTATCAGAAAAGACAATTTTGTAACTGCAAGGAAGAGTTACAGGGTTGGCTCAGAAGGAATTATAAAGATGCCCTGCACAGCTACGATTCATATCTCTATAATGAAACACCGACATCTGCTCTTAATGTGAAGCCTGTTTTACCTGTTTATTCTGCTGATTCTCCTGAAGTACCAGGTCGCCAGATATTACGTGATAACTATGATAAGCTGTTTTCAAAATATCCTCTGCTGGTTACCTTCGGAGAAGATACAGGTGGTATCGGAGGAGTTAACCAGTCACTTGAAGGTTTGCAAAAAAAATTCGGTGAATTACGCATTACAGATACAGGTATACGGGAAGCAACTATATTGGGTCAGGGACTTGGACTGGCTTTGAGAGGGATGCGGCCTATCGCTGAAATACAATATCTCGATTACCTGATGTATGCTTTGCAGATCTTAAGCGACGATCTTGCGACAACGCATGACAGAACTGCCGGCAGAATGATAGCTCCACTTATTATCAGTACCCGAGGGCACCGTCTGGAAGGAATATGGCATTCGGGATCTCCAATGGCGATGCTTATTAATTCAGTGAGAGGAATTTACGTTTGTTCTCCCAGGGATATGACAAGAGCAGCCGGATTTTATAATACTCTTCTCGAAGGTAATAGTCCTGCTATTGTAATTGAACCTCTCAATGGCTACAGGCTGAAAGAAAAGTTACCCGATAATATAGGTGAGTTCCGGCTTGAATTGGGAATTCCAGAAATTGTGAACCCTGGTACAGATTTGACGATAATCACATATGGTTCAACAGTTAAGATAGCTGTTGAAGCGGTTAAACAGCTGGCTCTACATGATATTTTTGTGGAATTAATTGATGTTCAGACTCTCATCCCCTTTGATAGAAAAGGAATGATAATTGACTCTCTCAGGAAAACAAACAGGGTTCTTTTCCTTGATGAAGATCTGCCTGCCGGAACCACAGCATATATGATGCAGGAAGTATTGGAAAAACAAGGTGGCTGGCAATATCTTGACAGTGCTCCGAAAACTCTGACTGCAAAGGAACACAGACCAGCTTATACAACTGACGGAGATTATTTTTCAAAGCCAAGTGCAGAAGATGTGTTTGATGTAGTTTATGGTATGATGAAAGAGGCAAAACCGAATGAATATTAACAGTGTAGTGACGTTGCATGCAACGTCACTACATATTATGTCGTAACCCCGATTATCCTTAATAATTCCATTGCAGCTTCTTGTGGTCCGTTTGATTCATAACCAGGTATTCCCAGACGTGTACGCATCTGACCGACAAAAACATTATTTTTAAAGAAGCATTCGAAATATTTTGCTGCAATTTTTTCATGTTCAGTTTTATATTCGGGAGGTCCAAATATATTTGCGAAGTATGAATGGACAAGTCCGCTTGATGTGGTTGTTCCTTTACTCATCACTGCTCCTTCTCTGAATATATCCAACGCCCACTCTGCTGAGGAGAACTTTTCAATTACAGGATGTTCATTGTCAATCTCCTCGTAATTATTTGCATAGAGGATATAGTCGATTTTATGTCCGGCAATAACAGTCTCAAATTTGGTAACTGGGAAAACAATACGGGCATTAACCTGACTCGGATTAAAAATAATTGATCTGTCAAGATGTCCGAATGCATAACCAGGCTGAAGATCATCAAGACGGAGAAATGCACCAATCTCAGTACCATATCGTATCGGACAGCCATCAGAGTCTAGTTCAATCGACCCCATATCATCTGCTATTATTGTAAGTTCACGAATATACTTTTCTGCAAGCACCCTGAAGGCTTCAAGAGTCTCAGATTTACCTGCACCTGTATCACCCATCATCAGTATTGTGGCTTCCTTGTTTCCCTGGAGCATAATTTTCACCATAGCTCCATGAAACGGCATATTTCCCATCTTCATAATGATTGAATTATGAAGAGTGAGTATCATCTTTTTGAGATAACCAAAATAGCCGAATTCAGGACGGTCAGGAATTGCCCCAACGAAAATCCCGTTTTCGTCGTCATCATAAAAGACTGTTGAATATGTTGAAAGATTGTCAAGAACATTACCGGCTACTCCATAAATAAACAATGCGTCGGGTTGTTTTTCAAGATCTGAATCATCTGCTAACTGGAAAAGGTTACACATTGAAAAGCCCAACTCAAAAAAATCAAGATGGAAGTAAACCATTATAATCATCTTACCGACTTTTGCAGGGTAACAAAGCCATTCATCAGGATTTAAAGTGACGAGATCAATAGGGTTCTGATCGATTTTTTTAAAATCACCGGTCCTCTTATTCATTGGTTGCTGGATAACAAGAGGAGGGTAGATAAGCATCTGCCGTATAACAGGTACGCTATTCAGTTTTTTATATTTTTCTCCCTTGTAGGCAATATTCTTTGGCAGGGAAATAACAGCCATTTCAGCGCCAGCCGGAACCTGCCTGTATACATTGGGATGGCTTCCAGTTATGTTTTCCTGAATATGTCTGTATACTGTTCTGATAAGATGGGTCAGTTGTTCAATCGTTTCATTAAATGTCCGGTAAGGCCTTTTATCCAGACGGTCGCCTTCGGAATCATTTATAATAAAACGGTCAAAGTGACGCCAGTAGTCATAAAGGTATTCAACAAATCCAGCCAGTTTATCAAGGTCACTGAGAAACTTATCTGACCTCTCGAATATATGGGGAACAAGCTTGGCTTCATATTTCACAAGCAATGAGAGAGTTTTAACAAGATCGTTAACACATTCTTCATCAGCTGTACAACCACCGAAAAACTCGAGCAAAGGGGAGTTTTTTGATCTTAGTTTATCAAGGCAGTGATCAAGAACCTGACGAAATTTGTCACTAGCGAGCATCTCCTCAGCCGTTTCACACATCCTTTCCCGGATATTCAGAACAACTTTATTACCAATTATACTTAATGTACTTTTTTGCATGACATTTTTTATCAATTGCGGTAAAAATATGATAATATTTAATTGAAGATAAGTTTTTACTTAATTATTTTTGTATAATATTTATTTTGTAATTATTAATTCAAGATATGCAACCAGAACTTGATTTGTTTGCGATATTACCGGAAGACAAACTACCAGAGAAAGGTAAGATTCTAATTTCCGAACCTTTTCTTCCAGATACTTTTTTTAACAGGAGTATCGTGTATCTGACTGATCATACTCCGCAGGGATCAGTTGGTTTTATTCTGAATAAAAAGCTTGATCTTCAGGTAAGTGCTGCTATCGACGGCTTTGAAGGATGGGATGAAAACCTTAGTATGGGTGGCCCAGTTGCACCTGATACCCTTCACTACCTGCATAATCTTGGAGACATGATTCCAAACAGTATTCTGGTTGCTGAAGATATTTTCTGGGGAGGAGATATTGATACTGTCAGAGAGCTGATTAAGACACGAAAAATAAATCATTCGCAAATTAGATTTTTCCTTGGTTATTCAGGATGGTCAGCAGGTCAGCTTGAACGCGAGCTTAAAGAAAATTCTTGGGTAATTGCAAAGGTAAATTCATCGATTGTGCTCACTAACAGA
>Ga0302323_100004834_pt1 | contig 10990 bp, 9 predicted proteins | sample Fen_T0_3_FD_201950 | JGI IMG/M metagenome (GOLD analysis project Ga0302323, IMG submission 201950) | Peat permafrost microbial communities from Stordalen Mire near Abisko, Sweden - Fen_T0_3 | ecosystem: Environmental > Terrestrial > Soil > Wetlands > Permafrost | place: Sweden: Abisko... | reverse complement strand
AGTGGATCGTCGTAGGTCACGGGTCCGCGTCGTAGTGAATGCGGCTCCGGGTTTCAATGACGCGATCCAGAAAGGCCCGAGATCAGGCGTATAAGTTGAGTTTTCGGCCCTGATCACCGGCTTCCTCTGGGCGATTCACGCCCAGTTCGGCGCTCCCCTGCGCGGCTTCCACGGCCGACACGCCGCCCCGGTTGCGCGCTGCGTCGGAGGGGGAAACGAAGGCCTCGTTGCCGGCAAACGCTTGTTTCGGGTGGGCCGGATCCAGGCCCTTCTTGGCCAGCTCCTCGTCCGCACAATTGCGGCACATGTACCCGTTGAGCATTCGCATCGACATTCTGACTGTACTTCGCAGGACAGAGAACGGTTACCGAGCGGCGAAGTTGAGGCGAACGCAGTGGGATGGGGGCCTACGCCCGCCGCTTGCACCCGACATTTGTGCGGGCTGGATCGCTCACTCGAAGCGCACCACGTGCCAAGTCTTTTTGCCGCGACGGACCAGCGCAATCTCGCCGAACAAGAGCCAGTCCGCGGTGATGCGCGTTTCGACATCGGCCTTGCGCGCGCTGATGGCGATTGCGTTGGTCGATAAGAACTCACGCGCTTCACGCTTGCTCTTGACCACGCCCGCCTCGACCAAAAAATCGATCGCAGAGAAACCTTCGCCCTCGAGCCTCGCTTTCGGGAAGGTGACCGTGGGCGCGCTCTGAAACAGCTCTTCGAGCGTCGCACGCGGCAAGGACGCGACGTCTCCAGAAAACAACGCTTGACTGGCGTTCCTAGCTTGGCCGAGCCCATCCGCGCCGTGCACCAACTCGGTCACCTGCTCGGCGAGCGCGCGATGAGCGGTGCGCGCACCCGGGTTCGCCTCGTGCTCGGCGTTCAGACGCAGGATCTCGTCGTGATCGAGGAAGGTGAAGATCTTCAGGAACTTCAGCACGTCACTGTCGGGGGTGTTCAGCCAAAATTGGTAGAACGCGTAGGCCGAAGTGCGCGATTGATCGAGCCAAATCGCGCCGGTTTCGGTCTTGCCGAACTTGCCGCCGTCGGACTTGGTGACGAGCGGCGTGGTCAGGCCGAACGCTTCGGCGTGGTGCTTGCGGCGAATCAAATCGATGCCGCTGACCACGTTGCCCCATTGATCGGAACCGCACACCTGCAGCGTGACGCCATGTCGATCGAATAGGTGCAGAAAATCGTACGCCTGCAAGAGCATGTAGCTGAATTCGGTGTAGCTGATGCCCTGTTCGCGGTTCTCCAGCCGATCGCGGACAGAGTCCTTCTGGATCATCATGTTGATCGAGAAGTACTTGCCCACGTCGCGCAGCATCTCGAGATAGCCGATGGCCTTCAGCCAATCGGCATTGTTCAAGATGACGGCTGCGTTCGGACCAGTGAAGTCGAGCAGGCGTTCGAAAATCGCGCGCTGCCCGGCCACGTTCTTGTCGATCTGTTCCAGCGACATCAACTGGCGCTCCGCGTCCTTGCCCGATGGGTCGCCGATCATGCCCGTGCCACCGCCCGCGATCACCACCGGTCGGTGGCCGGCCTGCTGGAACCGCCGCAGCATCAAAATCTGAACCAGATTGCCAATCGTCAGGGAATCCCTGGTCGGGTCGAACCCGCAATACGCAGCCCGTGGGCTTTGCAAATGAGCGCGCATGCCCTCCGGGTTGGTCTGTTGGTGAATCAGGCCGCGAAACGCGAGATCTTCGAGCAAGTCCATCTGGGGCAGCGGAATATATCATGCCTGCCCGGCTCACAAGCTCGGCGTCAGCCAACGGAGCGGTCCGCGCGCGAGGTGCGAGCCGTCTGCCTCCACTTCCGGCACGAGCAGTTGCCCTTCGCTCGATAGGGCCAGGGGGCGCGCGCTGCTCACGCCCACCAGCGCTGCCGTGTCGAGATTCACCAGTGCGGGCGAGATGAACACGAACGGCGGGGTGAGCCGCAATTCCGGATAGCGACTGAGGGTGACCGTTAGCGCCTGCTCGGTGCGGCTGTCCGCGTCGTAGAACAGTAGCGCGTTTCCTCGGCGAATCAGCGCACGCCCGGCGCGTGTCGCGAGCACGACGTCCGCGCTTCGCAGTGGGATGAGCACGCGCCGATCGGCGTCGAACAGACTCGTCTCGAGGCCCGGATAGAGCGCGACCAGCCGCGGCGCATCGCTCACTTCGCGATCGAGCTCCACGCTGGCAAGCTCGATCGCGAGCGGTTTGCGTTCACTCGGCGTGACGAGCTCGAGGCTCACGCGTCCGGTCTTTTTTTGCGCGCAGCCCACGATGAATAGCTCGCGCTGCGCGTCAGCGTGCACGATCCGCCCCTTGCACGCTGCAGGTTCCAGCAGGCGCTTCTTCCCAGCGCGTTGCAAGAGCAGCGCGCCAGTCTGGTCGCGCAGGAGCAGCGCGTCGCCGATCGGCATCACCAAATCGGGCTCGATCAGGGGCGCCCCGCCGTTCAGCGGGACCAGGACCGTGACCGGGCGATCACCGCGGTCGACCCAAGTGTGATAGCGACCCGGACTCGCGCTGCAGGGTCGAGGCGCACTCAATAGTGGCGCTGGAAAATCGGCTCTGCCGTTCTTGTTGCTGTCCTCGCTGATTAGCTCGGCGACCACGAATGCGCCGCCTGGATCGAAGCGTGCTCGCCAGATCACGCCGGGGCCTGGGTTCAGTTCGCGCTCGCTGCCATCTTGCAGACTGCGGATCACGATGCGCTTGCCTGTTTCTCCGGGGCGCACGTACAAGAGATGCTCCGAGCTTCGGTCGAAGGAGACCGTGCGAAGTTCGGCGAAAGACTGAGCGCTTTGGCGCGCGTCCGCCCCCAGCGCGGACAAATCCAGAGCGTTTCGACTCTCCGCATCCCAAAGCACCAGCGCGCCACGCTGCATCACGATCGCAAAGCGCCCGCTCGTGTCCGCGCCGAGCAGACCGTCGATGGGCAGCTCTTCGTCCGGTGCGATCAAATAACGCTCGAACGTGTCGCCGACGAGTTCACCGCGCGGTCCTGCACTGGCCGTCAGTTGCCCGTCACCGTTGCTGTCGTTGCGCGCCGTGCACAAGGCGACCCAATGACCATCCGGACTGGCGCGTTCCAGCAATACCGGGGCATTGCCGGCAAAAGGCGCGCTGCCGAATGCAGGGCTGGTCGGCACAGTGCTGGGTTTCGCTTCCGCCGCATGGGAGGTGAGGGGAGTCCTCTTGGGCAGTGCGGGCGGCGACACCGCTAGCGCCGGGCCAACCACGTTCGGGTAATCGACGCCACGGGCGTCTTGCGCAGGCTTGGCGCAACCGAGCAAGCCCAAGATCGAGAGAAAGACGCTGGAAGACCGACGCACCGCGGTCGAGCATAGCCGAACTGGAAAGGCTTACGATTCGCCGCTAATGTTCGAGCATGCGGTCATTGTCAGCGCTTTGGGTCCTCCCGGCCTTGCTGGTTGCTTGCGGCAGCGCGAGCGACCTCTCGCTATCGGTGCGGACCACGGACGAATCGATCAAGGTGACGAACGGCGCGTTTAGCGGGCTCGAGGGCAATTTCAAGCTCCAGCTCGTGCTCGGTTCAGAGACCAACGGTTCGGCTCAGGTCTCGCTCGGGAAATTCGAGTTGCATACCGAGGCCGGCGAATTTCTGGCCGACCTGAGCGACGCCACGACCGAGCCGACGTTTCCGATCAATCTGAACAAAGGTGAGTCGAAGCAAGTGCTCTTCACGCTGAAGGGCATCAGCATTGACCGCGACCAGGCATGCCCGGGCCCTGTGCGTATCGTGGGCTCGGTCATGGACACGCTGAAGGGCGGCACCGACCCGGTACGCAGCGGGCTGATCACCCCGGACTGCAGCTGAGCGCTATCGCTTACTTGCGGGACCGCGGATGGCCGGCACATTGGCGACACGCAAGGTCATCGACTCGGGCGGTTGTGATTCTTCTTCGAGCGGTCGCGGCGGGGCAGAGCTCCGCAAAATGCGCTCGACCTCCGCGCTGAGCGAAGCAGTAGGCAGCCGAACGGGCTGCGGGCGTCGCGTGGGCGGCGCCGGTTCCGGGACAACCTGCCCTCCGAGAGGCAAGTAGCGCGCGATGATGTTCGAACGATCGGCGATGTTCTCTGCGGAAATCTTGAGATTCTCAGCGCCCACTTCGCGTGCGAAGCGCTCAGCGGCGATGATCGCGCCGATCGTCAGGTGGCGCACGGCGCGCGTCGCGCGCGAATGACCGGTGACGCCGACGATCAACGAGAAGCCAGTCAGGCTCTTGCGCAGCTCGAAAAGCAACGGCACGCCGACGAACGGGTACTCGACGAACGTTTGCAGGCGAGCCACGGTGCCAGCCAGATCCCCGGAGCGGGCGACGCTGCCATCTTGCGAGAGCAGGCGTGCTGCGAGATCCACCCCTAGGCTCTCGAGCAGCTTACCCGTGCCGTCACCCAGGAACGAGTCGACAGACAGCAAAATTTCTTCGCCTTCATCGAGCGGCACGCAATCGAGCGCGGCGCTCGCGCGTAGACGGGCGAGCGAAGCGTGCGCCGCCAGGCGCGGAGGGAGGCGGCTTCGCAGGCCGGAAACGGCAGGCGTCCCCAGTTGGCGCTCCGCTGCCTCCAACACATTCCTCAGAAACCAGCTCCTGAGCTCGCTCACTTGCTTCCCCAATTCATTCCTGCGCGCGCGCAGGCGGTCGACGTTGGCTGAACCGGTTCGAGCTTACTCTCGTCACTCGTATCGGGCGACACGAAAAGAGATGTGCAAATTGGACACGCACGGCGGAAACCATCACTTCGTTCAAGCCCAGGCTGACCCTGCTCACCATCACCCTGGGGGATTGATGGGAGGCCCGCGAGATTCTGCGACGGGGCTCGAAGGCCAAGCCGGACGAAACCCGCCGTAACGCGTCGCGGTTCCGTTCGACAGGCGGTTCCCGCCAGGCAGCACGTTCGCGCTACCGGAGCAGCGCTTGTTCGAGATCGTGCACCAAGTCGGCGCTGTCTTCGATGCCGACCGCCATGCGAATCAGCGCCGGGTCGATGCCGACCTTGGCCAAATCCTCTGGGGACAACTCGGAGTAGCTCATGATCGCGGGCTGCTCGATCAGCGACTCGACCCCGCCGAGTGAAGCGGCGATTTTGGGGATCTTGACCGCGTCGATCAGGCGCGACGCGGCTGCGCGCCCTCCCTTGACGATGAAACTGACGACGCCGCCACCGCCGCGCATCTGAGTGCGCGCGATCGAGTGCGAGGGATGGCTTTCGAGCATCGGATAGAAGACTCGCTCGATGCGCGGATCGCCTTCCAAGCGGCGCGCCACGGCCAGCGCGCTGGCATTTTGACGTTCTACGCGCACGCCGAGTGTCTTGATGCCGCGTGCGATTAGAAAGGCCGCGTGCGGATCGAGCACACTGCCCAACACTCCGCGCGCGTCGCGGAGCAATGACACCAAGTGCTGCGGCCCGACCACGACGCCGCCCAGCACGTCATTGTGCCCTGATAGGTACTTGGTGGCGCTGTGCACCACCAAGTCGATCCCGAACTCCAAGGGACGACAATTGACGGGCGTCGCGAACGTCGAATCAACCAAGGTCTTGATCCGTCCGCGCGCTTTGACGAGCTTGGCGAGCTCCGACAAATCCACACAATACAAGTACGGATTGGTCGGTGATTCGGCGATCACCAGCCGCGTGTTGTCCCGTAAGGCGCCGGCCAAGGCGGTCAGATCCCCAGACGGAACGATGCTGTGCTCGACCCCGAAGCGCGCCAAGGTCTGCGTCACGAGCTGGCGAGTACGGCGATAACCGTCGCGAAACAGCACCACGTGCTCACCGGCTTTGACCAGCGACAGGACTGCGGTTGCGACAGCTGCCATGCCACTCGAAAATGCCACGCCCGCTTCCGCGAGCTCCAGATCTGCCACGCGCCGCTCCAGCTCACAGACGGTGGGATTGCCGTAGCGCCCGTACTCCTCGCGCGAGGGATCGGGGTCTTCCCCGCGCATGTAGCGTTCGAGTTCGGCCGTGTTCGCGAACGTGAACGTGGCGGTCGCTTCGATGCTCAACGCGAGCGCGTTGTGCGGGCGTCCGGCGGGCACGCCTGCGTGGACGCTATCGGTGGAACTGGCGACGGTCTTCTTGTCGACGCTCATCTCAGCTTACTTTCGCCCTCGTCTGGTCGAGCAGGTAGCGCACGCGCTCGCTGATCAGGCGCACCGCGTCGGCTTGCGGCAAGAGCTCGACCTTCTTCGGGTCGTTTTCGGTGCGCAATTTGAACTCGATTTGTCCGTTCTTCAGGCCGCGCGCCCCGACCGTCGCGCGAAGCGGGATGCCTATCAAATCGGCGTCTTTGAACTTCACACCCGGACGCTCTTCGCGGTCGTCCACCAACACTTCGAGGCCTGCGGCCTCGAGCTCTTGCTCGAGTCGGGCAATTTCGGCCACGACTTCCGGCTCGTTGCCGAGCTGGACGAGGTGCACTTGATACGGCGCAATGCTGATTGGCCACAGGATGCCGTTGTCATCGTGGTGCTGCTCGATCGCGGCGGCCACCAAGCGCGAAACTCCGATGCCGTAGCAACCCATGACGATCGTCTTGTTCTCGCCTTTGATGTCGAGGTACGTCGCGGACATCTTGGAAGTGTAGTGCGTGCCGAGCAGGAAGATGTGCCCGGCCTCGATCCCCCGGTAAAGCTTCAGGGTAGCCCCGCAGTTCGGGCACGAATCGCCGTCCACGACCTGGCGTACTTCCACCACTTGGGCCTGGAAATCGCGGCCGTGCTGGACATGGAGCAAGTGGTAGTCGGTCTCGTTGGCGCCAGTCACCGCGTCGGTGAGGCTGGCCGCGTCGACGTCGATCACGACGCGCCCATTGAAATTCACTGGGCCTGCGAAGCCGACCTTGGCGCCGGTGGCCTTCACCACGTCCGCGGGCGCAGCCAAGTGCACCTCGTTCACGCCGAGCGCGCGCGCGAGCTTCACTTCGTTCACGTCGTGGTCGCCGCGGAGCACGACCATCACCAGCTCCTTGTCGACCAAGTACAAGAGGCTCTTCAGGAAATTGGCCGGCGGCTGGTCCAAGAACTTGGCTACCGGCTCAATTTTGCCGAGCCCCGGCGTGTGAACTTTCTCGAGTGCCGGCACGGCTTCGGGCGCAGCGCCGCGGCGCGGAAGCGCAGGAGTTTTGGCGACCTCGAGGTTTGCGGCGTAGCTACAGTGCAAGCAAGCGGCGATCACGTCCTCGCCGCTCTGCACCAAAACCTGGAACTCGGCGCTGCCCGAGCCGCCCATGGCCCCCGAATCCGCGCTCACCATGCGGTAATCGAAGCCGATGCGATCGAAGATATTCGTGTATGCCACGCGCATGCGCTCGTAGCTCAGCTTTGCCGACTCTTCGTCCACGTCGAAAGAGTAAGCGTCCTTCATCGAGAATTCACGACACCTGAGCAGCCCACCGCGGGGCCGTGCTTCGTCCCTGAACTTGGTCTGAATTTGGTACAGGTTCTTGGGCAAATCGCGGTAGCTCTTGATCTCTCGTCGCGCCAAATCGGTGATGATTTCTTCGTGCGTCGGTCCCAGGTGGTAGTCGGCCCCCTTGCGATCTTTCAAGCGAAAGAGAGTGTCGCCGAACATGTCCCAGCGCCCGGTCTCCTTGAAGTAGTCAGCCGGCAGCAGCGCCGGCAAGAGCACCTCTTGGGCACCCGCCGCGTCCATCTCGGAGCGGACGATCGCTTCCACCTTGCGCAGCACGCGCACGCCCAATGGCAAGAAGCTGTACACGCCGGCGCCTACGCGCCGTACGTAGCCGGATCGGAGCAGAAAGACGTGGCTCTTGCTGGTGGCGTCGGCCGGAGCTTCTTTGAGGGTCGGAAGGAGAGCACGCGTGTACCGCATAGGTGACGCGCGTGTAGCACGGGTGAGCCAGAGCCGGCAGCTCCCCCTGGCCACGCGGCGCCGCCGGTCTGTCGATCGGTCCGGTCTTTCCCGCGATTTTGTCGGTCCCCGGGTGGTGGGCGAGGGCGTCGTCGATTAGCTAGAACGTAGCCCGAGCCCCCCCTCCGCGTCCGAAGTAGTGCTTGAATTCCTCATCATTCGTCACTTCCCCGGCTTACGAAAACGGCAAAGAAGCGAGCCGCGCTTTGGGAGCGCCGCTCGCCGATGACGCTCCGGAGGCCCCGCTCGCCGATGACGCTCCGGAGGCCCCGCTCGCCGATGACGCTCCGGAGGCCCCGCCCACCGATGACGCTCCGGAGGCCCCGCTCGCCGATGACGCTCCGGAGGCCCCGCCCACCGATGACGCTCCGGAGGCCCCGCCCACCGATGACGCTCCGGAGGCCCCGCTCGCCACGGAAATTATACCGTGCGTACGCCATCCCCGCCGAAAGAGCTGATGAATCACCAGTGAATGCAACTCGCGCCCGCGCCGGGAACCGAGCCGGTCGCGAGGTGCAGACCTGGAACGCGATCGCCCGCTCTTCTCTTGGGGGCTGCCCCGCCGCTGCCCACTTGCACAGGTGCGGTGAATGAAGCGGAACCGAATAGCGTTTGCGGGATTCCCGACTTGTCCCGTCGGGAATCACGGGTATAACCCCGAGCACGAAAGGCCCGGGCATTCCACTAACATCCCGAGCTCGGAGACCCACTGATGACCGTTGCTATGACCTGGAAGCAGAAGCTAGCTGGCCACGTGCGCGAAGACTGGGCGCGAGAGATCGACATCTTCGAGACCCAGATCGAGCTGCGCAAGAAGGGCAAAGTCGAAGAAAAGCTGTTCGCGGAGACGCGCCTACGTCGCGGCACGTACGGTCAACGCTACGACAACGGTCAACGTCACGACGGCGAGAAAACGCAGACGCTGCCGTTTCCCTCCGGTGAGCTCACCAAGGGCCCGGTCACCATGTGGGACGCGCCGGGGATGCAGCGCATCAAGATCCCTTACGGCAAGCTCAGCGCCGACCAGCTCGATACACTCTCGGATTTGGCCGAAGAGTACTCGGATCAGATCCTGCACATCACTACCCGGCAAGATATCCAGCTCCATTTCATCCACATCGAAGACACGCCCGATCTCATGCGCCGGCTCGCGGCTGTGGGCATCACGACCCGAGAGGCCTGCGGAAACACCGTACGAAACGTCACGGCTTGCCCATACGCCGGAGTGTGCAGCAGCGAATCGTTCGATGTCATCCCGTACGCGGACGCACTGGCCTTCTTCTTGCTCGGGCACCCGGATACCCAAGATTTCGGCCGCAAATTCAAAGTCGCGTTCTCCGGTTGCAAGGACGAGCCGTGCGGGCTCACGAATTTCCACGATGCCGGCGCGATCGCGCGCACGCGCGTCGTGAACGGTGAACTGAAGCGCGGTTTCGAGTACTACGTAGGTGGCGGCCTCGGCGCAGTGCCCTATCCGGCCACGCTGTTCGACGAATTCTTGCCCGAAGAAGAGCTCTTTCCGATCACGCAGGCCGTGTGCCGCGTGTTCGCTCGTCTCGGCGAACGCGAGAATCGCGCGCGGGCGCGGCTCAAGTTCGTGGTGAAGAAGCTGGGCATCGAGGAGTTCAAGCGGCTCGTGCTCGAGGAGCGCGCGAAGCTGCGGCCGGATGAACGCTGGGTCTCGTTCTTGAGCGATCTGCACGTGACCGATGAGAAGCCACTCAGGCCCGGCTCGGAGCTTTCGCCCGGCAGCTACCCCGAGGGTTTCGACGCCTGGCTCAAGACCAACGTCCAGCCCCAGAGCCAAAAAGGCTATTCGACCGCCAAGGTCACCTTGCCGCTCGGTGACTTCACACCGGCTCAGGGTCGGCTGATGGCGGATCTCGCCCGCCGTTTCACGGGCGACGCGCTGCGGGCGACGGTCGAGCAAAACATGCTCTTTCGCTGGGTTTCCAACGCCGACTTGCCGGCCTTCTACGGCCAGCTAGCCAAGGCCGGCCTGGGCATGGCCGGAGCCGATCACATCACCGACGTCACGTCCTGCCCCGGCACCGATACCTGCAAACTCGGCATCTCGTCGTCTCGCGGCCTCGCCACCGAGCTGCACAAGCAGCTGAAGCTGGTCTCCGATCAGCTCGACCCAGCTGCGCAGGGATTGCACATCAAGTGCAGCGGCTGCTCCAACTCGTGTGGCCAGCACCACGTGGCGGACCTGGGCTTCCTGGGCGTGAGCCGGAACATGAACGGTCGGCGCGTGCCGCACTTCCAGCTGGTCATCGGCGGCCAATACAGGAACAACGGCGGCTCGTACGGGCTCGCGATCGGTGCCATCCCCTCCAAGCACGTGCCCAAGGCCGTCAAGACACTGACCGATCGCTTCGTGGCCGAAAAGGTCGACGGTGAGACTTTCCAGGCATTCGTGGCTCGCATCGGCAAAAAGGAAATCCGCAAACTGGTCGATCAGCTGAGCGTGATCCCGAGCTACGAGCAGGATCCGAGCTACTACTCGGACTGGGGCGATCCGCGCGAGTACACGATCGGTGATCTGGGCGTCGGTGAGTGCGCGGGTGAGGTCGTACCACTAGTACAAGTTGGCCTCGCGGGCAGCGAGCGCGAGCTGTTCGAGGCGCAGCTTTTGCTCGACGAAGGCAGCAGTGACAGCGCAGCGGCCCGCGCGTTCAGCGCCATGGTTTTGGCCGCCCAAGCCCTCACCCGCGAAAAGAACTCGTTCTTGGGCGAAGGCGTGGACGAAATCGTCAGCGAATTCCGCACTCACTACTACGACACCAAGCTGTTCTTCGACCCATTCTCCGGTGGCAAGTTCGCTCACTATTTTTTCCGCGCTTACGAGCACCGCGCCGAAGCAGGGGCCTCGAAAGAGGGCGCGCACCAACTGATCGAAGAAGCGCAGCTGTTCGTGGAAGCCGCGCATCAATGCTACACGCGCATCGCCGGTGCCTTGCCGTAGGGCAGGCTGCTCGATCGCCTTCGCGCCTTCGCCAAGAATTTCTTCGACTCGAGAACGTCAATGCTTTCAGAACGTCTACAGCTCAAACTCTACCTGGAACCCAGCGCGCACTTCGAACTCG
>Ga0302323_100004833_pt1 | contig 10992 bp, 12 predicted proteins | sample Fen_T0_3_FD_201950 | JGI IMG/M metagenome (GOLD analysis project Ga0302323, IMG submission 201950) | Peat permafrost microbial communities from Stordalen Mire near Abisko, Sweden - Fen_T0_3 | ecosystem: Environmental > Terrestrial > Soil > Wetlands > Permafrost | place: Sweden: Abisko... | reverse complement strand
AGGATGTGCCCGCGTCCACTCTGACCACGTACATCACGACGGCCGTCCTGATGGCGCTGGGGCTTGTTCTGGGGACTGTTGCGGCGGGCGCTGCGGCGCTAGTCTGCGGACTCATCACAGGGCTGCGTCGACCGCGCGGGGGGCGCACGACAGGCTCGTGGTGGTGGAGGACTTGACAGGCCCGTGGGGGCGCCCTTACTGTCCTCCACATCGCACCGCGCGACCCTCGGGAAACGCACCGCGATGCGCTAGTCGAAAGCCTCCGGGCAGACGGCGGAAGCGCTCGGGATCGTCGGCCTTGGCCGTACGTGACCAGGACCGACCCGCACTGGCCCTCGGGCTGGGAGCGGGTCGTTTCCTTGTTGGGGGGCAGACGCTGCAAGGCCCCGGTTCTAAGCCGGGGCCTTGTCGAACGGTGCGGGATCGGTCAGCGCTCAAGGGCGCGACGGACGCGGTCTGCCTGCCACTGCGCGAGCAGGACGGCGAGGGTGGTCTCAGGACACTCCCGAGAGGATGATGCCCGGCTCCGGGCAGTGGTGGAGCGTGTTGAGGTGCGCTGCGCACGTGGCGGCTGTGCCTGTCTCGCACGTGGCGTAGGCGCGCCAGCCGCAGACCACGCACTCGGTCGAGAGGGTGGTGAACGCCTTGCGCTCCACCACGCTGAGGACGTACTCGGGGGCGCGAACGAACGTGCGGGCTGTGCTGGTGGCGGTGAGTGTGAGTGTCATGATGTCCGCCTCCCTCTCTATGGAATAAACATAGCACACGCCCACCTGCCATGCAAGTGGGCGTGCGCTGTGCTCCGTCGGTCAGTAGATGGGGAAGGGCTTGGGTCGCAGGGCGTCCTGCACGCGTCGTGCGTTCGCTGCGTAGAGCAGGCGAGGCAGGCGCTCGGCGGGGCTGTGCTGGGGCATGAGGGTCCTCCTAGAGACTCTCGGTGCGATCCCCCGACCGGTCGGCCGGGGGAGACTGGGAGGGCGTCAGGCGCCCTGGTCCTGGAGCAGGTCGAGCGGGCTGGCAGGGTAGTTGCCCTCCGCGTCGAGAGCCTCGCAGCGCGCGTTGCAGCGTGCGCAGATGGGCACGTCACCGAGGATGGGGTGCAGGCGGTACGTGGTCGCGTCGTTCTCGCAGAGCGCGACCCACTGGCAGAGCGGCGTCTCCTCGTTGATACCGAGGACGGTGAGAGGACTCGCGTTGCACACGGCGCAGAAGTCCGCGTCGGATCCTGCCGCGCCCTCGATCATGCCGTCGGGCGTGAGCACTGCGTGCAGAAGCTCGGTGGTCGTCTGGTGGCCGTTCGGGCAGAGCAGGTAGACCGTGTAGGTGGGCCGGATGCTCATGACTGCTCCTCGTGATCCTTGGGGTACTGGCACTCCATGGCGCCCGTGCCGTGGGTGGTCGCGCCACAGTCGGCGCAGGGTGCGTAGTGCATGTGCACGATGCCGTTGGCGCGCTCGTAGTCCTCGCCCGCCACTGTGCGCAGGGCGCGCAGGTCGTTGCGGGTGTCGGCGAGCATGCGGGCGACGCGCTCGGGCAGGTCCGGCGTGGTCCACGGGCTGTCGGTGGCAGGCTCGGGGTCCTCGCGCAGCGTGTGGCTGCCCTCGTATGCGGCCTGCGCCAGCGCGTCCTCTGCGGTGCGGAGCAGGTCGAGGATGCGGGCGGTGACCTGGGGCTGAATGGCGCTCATGGCTGGCTCCTAGTGCCGTGGTGAGTCGTGCGGGCTGGTGCCCGGCGCCCCTGTGACAGAGCGCCGGGCGAACGTGCGGTCAGTCGTCCAGGTCATCCCAGGCAACGCCGTTGTCGAACGGGGTGCGGCTGTCCATGACAGGCGCGGACTGCGGCTCGGAGAGGAAGTCCTCCCAGTCGTTGTCGTTGACGGCTGCGGTGCGGCTCATGGCTGCTCCCTGTGCTGTGTGGGTGGCTGTGCTCATGGGATAAACATAGCACAGTCGGCAGACATGGCAAGTCGAGTCGATGTGGCGTGGGTCACATGCCGTGGTCGTGCATGCCGTGGCGCCTGCTGCGTGCTGACTGAGCGCTCTGCGCTGCGTGCTGGCATGCGGTGGCACCTGCTGGCTCTATCGCTTGTGCACCTGCTGCTCTCTGCGGGCTGCTGGGCGCGGCCGTCATGCCGTGGCGCACGAAGAAGGCGGCGCGAATCGCTGCCGGGCGCGTGGATGCTGCTGCTGGTGCTGCTGCGAGGGTCCTGCGACCGAATCGGAATGGTGCTGGGGCAGTGGATGGCTGCTTCGACGTACTCGTAGTGCTCCTTGGGCGCCTGAACGCGCGCTGGAAGTGAGTCTGAGGGGTGTCGAGGAGGTCGTCTGGGCGCCTGGAAGGGGGTCAAAACGTATAACTGGCAGGCGATCTCGCGCCTGTACGCATGGCTTCCATGACGCCTCCATTCGCCTTCCATGCGCCTTCCATTCGCCCTCCATGTGCCTGCCTCAAGGCTGTGCATGCACGTGAATGTGCTTGTGAATGTGCTTGCTCACGTGCACGAAGCTCGCAAGTCCTTGTGACACAAGCAAAGACACGTGCACGTGTGTGCACATGATCGTGCTCATGTCAGGAGGCTGAGCAGGCTGTCAGGAGGCTGGGAAGGCAGTTAGAAGGAGACTGGCAGGCAGTCAGAAGGAGGCATAGGACATGTGCATGTCCTTGTGCATGTGCATTCGATCGTGCGCGCGCGTTGCGTGTCCTCGTGCCCTTGCCTGGGTGCCTGGGCGGCTGGCAGGAGGAGGAAGGAGGTCCCTGGGAGGGTGCCTGCCCGGCACGCTGGGAGGCGCCTGCGGCGATCTCGAATCTCAGAAGTGAAACGGGGGTCGCCGGGGTGGTACGACAGCCCACCCCCCGCCCCCGCCCATCCAACCGTTTCGATCAATCCGCCCTCCACCACTCCCGACTCGCCCGCCGCCGCAAGCTAGGCAACGACCCGCCGTCGCTTTACGATCACTGCGTGAGCACACCCACCGCCGCGCCCGACTCCGGCCTCCAGCCGCGCTTCACGCCGAACGACCAGGAGCGCTTCTCCGACCCGGAGCGCACGGTCGGCGTCCTGCACGACCTCTTCCCCGCAGAGGTCAGCTTCCGCGCCGCCACCATCCCCGGTGCGACCGCAGCGGACGTGGTTCTGGCGAAGTGCCGCGTCCTGATCGCGCCCGACGCCGTCTACGTCTTCACCGACGGACCGCGCGGCCCGATCCTCGCGTTCTTCGACCAGACCGCCTCCTTCTCCGGCTCCCTCCAGACCGGCTTCACCCTGACCCCGGCGAACCCCGGCCTCCACCAAGTCCAGTCCGTCACTGCCGCACCCACCGGCCGGTGCGGCTGCGGCTCCCGGCTCCGCAGCTTCCGGCCGTTCGGCCGGATCTCCTACATCCCCTCCCCGGCCTGATGAGCTGCCCCCGCTGCGACCTCGCCGCGCAGACCCCGGCGACTGCCCCCGACACAGGCGCCCTGGTCATCACGCTGCCCGCCGAGGTGTTCCCGCGCCAGCACGTCCCGGCGTACGCCGACCTCGACGGCTACACCCAGCAGGCGATCCACCTGTCCCTGCCCGACGACCTCGACCCGCTGCTCATCCAGCAGACCAGCGACGAGGACCACGTGTTCTTCCCGACCGACTAGACCTCACAGGAGCACCCCGGTGGCAACCGCAGACCAGCACGTGACCATGCACGTGACCGCGTCCTACGAGCCGATCTCCGAGGACGAGCTGTTCAACCGGTTCAGCTACCACAAGCCCGCCGACGCGCACGTCCCGCAGTTCCACGAGATCCGCTCCCAGGCGCTCGATCTCGCCCGCACGATGGTCGCGTTCTGCCCGCCGTCCGCCGAGCTGGTCCGCGCCCTCAACCATCTGGACGAGGCCGTCTTCTGCGCCAACGCCGCGATCGCGCGCTACCCGGACACGGCGTCATGAACGGCGCCCACACCGCGACCGCGCTGGTCGCAGGATCCCTCGCCACCTACCGGCTGACCCGGCTGATCACCACGGACACCATCACCGAGCCACTGCGCGAGAAGGTCTGGGAGAACCACCCGCCCGAGTCCAGCAAGCTCGGCTACCTGTTCACCTGCGACCACTGCGCGAGCGTCTACGCCGGAGCGGCCGTCTCCACGCTGGCGTTCGTCGCGTCGACCGCGATCTCCCGCCGTCACGCCGGGCAGGTCCCGGCGATGCTGCTGATCGGCACCCTCGCGCTGTCCGGCGCCGTCAGCCTCTACCACGACAACACCGGCAACCGCGCCTGACGACAAATCTCACCGACGCCCCGCTACGCTGAGGCGCAACGTGCGGACTCCTGTCCCCACGCGCCGACCCGTTCAGCCGGAGGGCCAGACACATGGGCGTCTTCACCCGCGTAGAACCGGATGACGTTGCGGCCAAGGCTGCCCCGTTCAGCGCGCCCCGCCCGCTGCGCGCGAGCGCCCAGGTGCTCAAGCTCGACACCCGCACCGAGATCGACAACTTCGCCCGCGCCAACGCGCGCGCCACCGCGAGCGACGCGTGGCAGACCGCCGCCTGGGACTACTACGACGAGGTCGGCGAGGTGAAGTACGCCTTCGGCGTCGTCGCCAACACGATCAGCCGGATCCGCGTCTACGCGGGCGTCGTCACCGACCCCGAGCGTCCCCCGGAGGGCATCGAGAACGTCAACGACCTCACGCCGGGCCTGCTCGAATGCGTCCAGGCGGGCATGAAGAAGCTGGAGACCGGTCCGGGCGGGATGCCCGCGCTGCTCCGCGACCTCACCCTCAACATCTGCGTCCCCGGCGAGGGCTACCTCGTGCAGATCCCCGAGCGCGTCGGGTCCGAGCTGCCCGAGACGTGGGCGATCTACTCCAGCGACGCGGTGAAGGTCGACGCGCAGGGGCAGGTCGCGCTCAAGCTCTCCCCGCACGACCGCCCCAGCGACTTCACCGTCCTGCCGAAGAACGCCTACGTGGGCCGGATCTGGCGCAACCACCCGCGCTACGCCAACGAGGCCGACTCCTCGATGCGCGGGCTGCTCGGGCTGCTCGAAGAGCTGATGCTGCTCAACCGCGCGGTCCGCGCGACCGCCCGGAGCCGCCTCAACGCGGGCATGATCTACGTTCCCGACGGTCTCAGTGTCGCGCGTGCCGAGGCGACGCCGTACACCGAGGACAACGACTCCACCTACGGCCCCGACGCCGCACCGGCCGGGACCGGCGACGACGAGGACGAGTTCGAGCAGGAACTCATCGACGCGATGACCACGCCGATCCAGGACGAGGACTCGGCTGCCGCCGTCGTCCCGCTGATCGTGCGCGGTCCGGCCGAACTCGGCGACGCCATCAAGCAGTTCAAGTTCGAGCGCTCCTTCGACCCGGCGCTGGCGACCCGCGCCGAGACCGTGCTGGACCGCATCCTGATGGGCCTCGACATCCCCAAGGAGATCGTCAAGGGGATGGAGTCGATCAAGTTCGCGAACGCGGTGGTGATTGACGACCAGTTCTTCCGCGCCAACGTCGAGCCGATCGTGCTGCTCATCGTGGACGCGCTCACCACGGTCTACCTGCACCAGTACATCGTGGCCCACAAGTTCACCCGCGAGCAGGCCGAGCGCGTCGTCGTCTGGTACGACCCGGCCAACGTCATCGTGCGGCCGAACAAGAGCCAGGACGCTACCGACGGCTTCGACCGCTACGCCCTCTCGGCGGCGGCATGGCGCCAGGCGCACGGCTTCTCCGAGGCCGACGCCCCCGACAACAACGAGGTGCTGACCCGGCTGGTCATCTCCAAGGGCCAGCTCCCGGACCAGCTCACGGAGGCGCTGCTGCGCGTCTTCGCCCCCGACCTGATGAACGCGGCCCGCGCCGGGAACCCGGACGCCGCAGGCAACCTGCCGCCCGAGGTCCAGCAGGCGCTGGGCGTCCCGCCGAGCGAGGCCCCGGCTCCTCCGGCCGCACCTCCGCCCGTGCCGATGGAGAACGCCCAGCCCACCCCGGAGCCGGACATCCCGGCGCCGCCGTACGCCACCCCGCGCCAGCCCGACGAGCCGGTCACCCCGGCGCCGCTGCCGAAGAAGGTCGGCAACCCCGCAGCCTGACCTGAGTGATCGTTTTCTGTTAGCCTCCCGACGTGGCGAAACCCTCATGCTCAGTCCCTGGGTGCACACGTCCGTACATCGCGAGCGGTTACTGCACGGCGCACTACGCGCGCGTCCGTAAGTACGGTGACCCACTGGCAGGGAAGCCGTTCCGGAAGACGACTCGCGGCGTCACCGTCGAATGCTCGGTAGAGGTCTGCCACCGACGCGCGACCTACACCGGCATGTGCGTAGGGCACAACCGGCGCCAACGTCGCGGCGAGCCGGTCGATGTGTCGTTGGAACTGCTTCCGATGAGCAGTGTCTGCATCATCGAGGGCTGTGACCGGCCATCCCCCAACCCGATGCGCAACAAGGCGTCATCCGGGATGTGTCTGGCGCACCGGGCACGGTTCCTGGCGGGGTCGGATATGTCCAAGCCGTTCCGGGAGAGGCTGACACCAGCAGAGCACATCGAGAGGTACGTCGACCGATCGGGTGGCCCAGATGCGTGCTGGCCGTACACCCGACTTCTCGATCCCAACGGCTACGGCATGATCTGCGCAGAGGGCACACGCCGACGGGCGCACCGACTCGCCTACGAGCTAGAGCATGGCCCAGGATCCATCCCGCCGCGTTACCAGATCGACCACACGTGCCACTGGAAGAGCCGGTGCACCGAGGGCGGGGAGTGCTCGCACCGCCGCTGCTGCAACCCCGCGCACCTGGAGGCTGTGGCGCCACGCGAACACGCCCGCCGCACCGTGTGGGGCGCCTGCGACGCTGGGCACCCGTCGACCCGGCAGGAGTACCGGGCGGTGCGCATCTGCCACGAGTGCGGCGATGGCGTCGAGCACCCGGTGTCGCTGGATGAGTACGGTCAATGGCTGATCTACCAGGGCCGGAACAAGCGCAAAGACGAGGGTAGATCATAAAGTCTGGTAGTCTTACACCCATGTCCGTCTTCTTCACCTCCGACCTGCACCTGGGCCACGCTCGCATCAACGAGCTGTCCGGACGCCCGTTCAGCAACGTCCCGGCGATGAACGCGGCCCTGATCAAGGCGTGGAACGCGCGCGTCACCGACGCCGACACGGTGTGGGTGCTCGGCGACGTGTGCATGGGAAAGCTGGACGACAGCCTCGCACTCATCCCGCTGCTCGCGGGCCGCAAGCTCCTCATGCCCGGCAACCACGACCGGTGCTGGGAGGGGAACGGCACCAAGGCGAAGGCGACCGAGGCGCGCTACCTCGACGCGGGGTTCGCGGAGATCGTGCACGGTCCGCTGGTCCTGCGGCGCACGGGCACCATGCCTGCCGCCGTGCTGATGAGCCACTTCCCGTACCAGGGCGACTCCGGTGACAAGGACCGCTACACCGACGCGCGCCCGGCCGACTTCGGCTACTGGCTGCTGCACGGCCACGTCCACGAGAAGTGGCGGCAGCGCAGTCAGATGATCAACGTCGGGGTCGACGCATGGGCCGGTCGGCCGGTGCACGCCGACACCATCGCCGAGATGATCGCGGCGGGTCCGGCCGATCTCGGGCCGAAGCCGTGGCACACTGCCTGACACGACCCGGTATGACACGCACGAAGCCCCGCGTTCGCGCGGGGTTTTCGTGCGTGCTCTCCGCTAGTCTCGTCAGAGACTTGAGCACGGCCCCGCACGCCAAACGACGCAGCCTCAGCCACAGCCGACGACCCTGCACGCCCGCGCCGGGAGCCGAGAGGATGCGTCCTTGAGCATCGACACCCCTCCGTCCCCGCTTCCGGCTGACGCGGACGCGCTGATCGCGGCGGCAAAGGGCCTGGGGGAGAACGACTTGCAGGCGCTCGTCGCGCGCATGGTCATCGACTCGCTGGGGCGTCCCTGGGACCCGCTCAAGCACCCGCGTGACGCCAAGGGCCGGTTCATCGAGACCTTCGCCGAGGTGCGCGGACTGTTCCGCACCTCCGGTGGCGCCTGGGGCGACCCGAAGATCTCCGGCCGCGTCGTCGCGTTCGACCGTGGCGGCGACGTGCTCGTGCGCGTCGACCACGTCGCCCAGGGCTACACCGGCCACGTCCCCGGCGACATCGTCTCGATCAAGCCGGACGACATGGTCGCCTCCCCGGCGATCGCGCACATCCCGACGCCGATCAGCGACACCCAGCGCAGCCAGGTCGACGCCCTCGCGGCGCGCATGGAACAGGTCTCGCCGGACGCTGCCGCCGCGCTGCGCCGCGCCGCCGACCCGGCCAACACCGCGCCCATCCAGCAGCTCGCCGACCTCCACGAGGCCCGCGACTTCCTTGATCAAAACGGTACTCCGGACGCTATTGCGGTTCGGGACCTCGTCTGGGACCTCTCCGACCAGCTTGGCGACCACCCCACCAACGAGGAGAACCTCAAGGCCGCGCAGGCGATGATCCGTGATCACCTCGCGAAGAACCCGACCCAGAACGCCGAGGCGATCGCCCGCCTCGACCAGATCCACGCCCCGGCGCCGCAGGGCCAGCCCAGCGCGCCGGACCACGCCCAGGTGCTGGCCGCACAGCTCCACGGCGTAGCCGACCGCATGCAGGACGTGAACCCGGCCGACGCCGTTCACGTCCGGAATGTGGCCGCAGCGCTCGGGAACGTCGGTCTGAGCGGACAGGACAACGAGGCGCGCGACCACGCGCTGGAGCGCGCGGCCGTTGCGGCGGCGAACATCAAGACGCCGCAACTGCGGAAGAAGATCCTCGCTGACATCAAGAACATGCGGGCCAACCCGCCCGAGGAGAACGCACCTGCGGCGCCGGACAACGCGCCCGAGCAGAAGGCCACGCTGCCTCCGCCGCCCCCGGCCGACTCCCTGCCGCCCGCCCAGGCCAACCCGGAGGCTCCGGGCGGCGTGGTCGACTGGGCGCGCGAGAACGCCAAGCAGGGCGGCGGGATCAACCCGCACGAGAACCCGCCCGAGTTCACCCACGAGCAGCTCATGGTCCGGCTCGGCCACGTCCAGGCCGAGATCCAGGCGATCAAGAACAAGGCCGACAAGCACCCCGACGGCAAGCCCATCCCGGCGCAGGCCAACCGCCTCGACGCGCTGGTCAAGGAGCACGACGCGATCACCGCGCGCGTCGGCCCGGACCTCAACGCGCCCGGCCCGGCGCCCGAGGCTCCGGCCGAGCCGACGAAGAAGGCCGAGCTGCCGGGCGCACCCACCGAGCCGCCCGGTGGCCCGGTCGAGTTCAAGGACTGGCCGACCGCCATCCGATCGCTGCTCGACACCCGCAACGGGGATCTCGCGGGCAGCGAGTTCCGGGTGGACAAGGAGACCTACGTCTACGACGGCCCCACCCCGCTCGGGGAGAGCCTCGGCATCGACGTGACGCGCAAGGCCGACGGCGCGAAGTACCGCGTCCAGCCTGCCGCGAACCCCGGTCTCTACGACCCGAAGTACCACATGTACCAGCCCAAGGCGGCGGCGGCGCCCGAGGCACCGGCCAGCGCCAGTCCCGACGAGGACCCCGACGCCGTCGACCTCGCAGCTCCCGAAACCGCAGAAGCGATCATTCCTGCGGTTCCGGCGCTGCCCCAGCTCGGCGAGCTGGGACTCGGCATCACCTTCGAGAACATGGACCACGGCCTGGTCCTGCGCGGCAGCGTCTTCCCGCACAAGGACGACGCGAAGGCTGTCGGCTTCCGCTGGACGACCATCCCCGGCGAGAAGAAGCCCGACGGCGCCGACCTCAAGGCGTGGACCGCCACCGGCACCCCGGAGCAGCGTCAGGCGATGCTCGCGCGCCTCGCCGACCGCCTGGGCCTGCCGAACCCGATGGACGCCGCAGCGGCTCCGGACGAGTACCCGCCGACGCCCGAGCAGCAGGCCGTCATCGACGCGGTGCTGACCGGCGAGGACACGGTCGTGCGCGCGCTCGCGGGCACCGGCAAGACCTCGACGCTCAAGATGATCGCGCGCCGCCTGATGAGCGCCGACCCGAACAAGCGCATCGCCTACATCGCGTTCAACAAGAGCATCCAGGAGGAGGCTCAGCGCACGATGCCTCCGAACGTGGAGGCACGGACCGGCGACTCGATCGCGTTCGCCACGATGTCCACGGCGATGAAGGACAAGTACAGCGACAAGACCACGCTGCGCCGCAACGCCGACATCGCGTCGTTCCTCGGCATCTTCAACCCGATCGACACGGGCGTCCCCGGCGAGAAGCCGATGCAGCCCGACGAGCAGGCCATGCGCATCATGCGCGCGATCGAGAAGTTCTCGATCAGCGCTGACGACAAGCTCGGCGTGCAGCACTTCCAGGGCCTGGACCCCGAGGTCGCGAAGGAGCTTCTCCCCTACGCCGACAAGGCATGGGCGGACATCAACTCCGACACCGGCCGGATCCGCACGACGAACTCGCACATCACCAAGATGTGGGCGCTGACCAAGCCCGACCTGTCGAAGACGACCTCGGGCCTCAAGCGCGGCGCGAACGTGATCTTCTTCGATGAGGCCCAGGACATCAACCCGGTCATGGCGAAGGTCATCGCCGACCAGAAGATCCAGAAGGTCTACGTCGGCGACAGCAACCAGGCCATCTACGGCTTCCGTGGCGCGGTGGACGAACTCGACAACATCAAGGCGCCGCACGACCTGCCGCTGACGAAGTCGTGGCGCTTCGGCCCCGAGATCGCGAGCATGGGCAACCGCTTCCTCGCGCTCATCGGGAGCAAGCACCGCATCGAGGGCGCCGGTCCCGCAGGCAAGGTCGACCCGCCGTACTCGATGCAGGACCCCGACGCGATCCTGGTGCGCTCCAACGCCGGAGCGATCGCCGAGATCCTCGACGCGCAGACCGCAGGCAAGATCGTCGGCGTGCCGAAGGGCACGAAGTCCGACCTGCGCAAGCTGGTCGACACCGCGCGCTGGCTCCAGACCGGTGGCCCGGCGCCCGCGCAGATCCA
>Ga0302323_100004826_pt1 | contig 11000 bp, 6 predicted proteins | sample Fen_T0_3_FD_201950 | JGI IMG/M metagenome (GOLD analysis project Ga0302323, IMG submission 201950) | Peat permafrost microbial communities from Stordalen Mire near Abisko, Sweden - Fen_T0_3 | ecosystem: Environmental > Terrestrial > Soil > Wetlands > Permafrost | place: Sweden: Abisko... | reverse complement strand
CAGCCTCGGCGCCGGCGGGAAGCACCAATGCTTCGGCGGGCGTGTAACGGATTTCGAAGGCGCGTTCCGGTCGCTCGTTGAAGTCCGCGCGGGCGATGGTGTTCACCGCGTCGATGATCGCGCGCTTGGAGCGGTAATTCGCGGTCAGGGTGTGAAATTCCGCGACCGGCGCCGAACTCGGCAGCACGCCGGAGAGCTCGAGTTGCTCTGCCGCCGGCGCTCCCGCCAACTCTGCCGCGAGCTGCGCGAAGACCGAGACCTCGGCACCGCGAAATGCGTAGATCGACTGCTTGCGATCGCCGACCACGACCAAACCTCGGGGCAAGATGTCTTGCGCGGTCGGTACGCGGCCCGGTTTACGTCGATCGATCGAGTCCGGTCGCTCGCGCAGCAGCAGCAATAGATCGCGTTGCACGCGACTCGTGTCTTGAAACTCGTCGACCAGCAGCACCTCCGTTTTCCGGCTGGCGCTCTTGGCTAGACTCGGGTGATCGCGCAGGCCGTCGCGGGCTAGGCGCAGCACGTCACCGAAACCGAGCGTACCCTCGGCGCGGCGCCTATCGATTAGCGTGCGCTGAATCGTTGCCAACAGTTCGCTGGCTCCGCGGGCGTCCTCGTCCAGCTGTCCTGCGCGCTCGGCATGCTCGACCAAGGCCTCCAGGCGCTCACGCTTGGTGCCGCCCGACAGGCTCTCCTGAAACTGCTCTAAGGCCGGCCAGAACGGCAGGTTTTTGATCGATTTGCTGGCGCGCACGGCGGATAGCTCGACCAGCGCAGGCCTGAGCGCGACGAAATCGCCGCCGTCGAGCGCGTTCAGGGCCGCCCGCGCGGGGTCGCTCAGGGCAGAAGGCTCAGCGTGCGCGATGCTCTGGCATACCGCGCGCAACTCTTCGAGTTGGCGTTTGGCGTCTGCCACGTGGTCGCCGGTGCTGAGCGCATCGGCAGGCAGACCTTCTTCGTCGAGCCGTCCGAGCAATAAGGTGATCTCGTTGCGCGCGCGGTCGAGGCCGTAGCAGGCGTCCAACAGGCGTGAGGTCGCGGTCTTTAGTTCACCAGTGAGGGCTTGGTCGAGCACGTCGTCGATGCTGCGTTCAGCGTCCGAAAACGCCTGTTCTTCATCGAGGATGGTGAAGTTCGGCGACAAGCCGAGTTCCAGCGCGTGCCGACGCAGAATGCTCGTCGCGAGGCCGTGCAGCGTGTCGATGGTGGCGCGTGGCAGCTCTTCGAGCACGCGCCGCGCGCGTGAGCAAAGCTCTTTTTCGGGCAAGCCGCGGCAGGCGGCAAGCGCTGCCAGCGAATCTTGGGCGAGCGTTTCAGGCTTCGAGAGCAGGCTCAGGCGTCGCTCGAGGCGCTCTCGGATCTCGGCTGCGGCTGCGCGCGAAAAGGTGGTGGCGACGATGCGTTCGGTCGGGACCTGATTTCCGTCTGCAGCGAGCCCGAGCGCGAATCCGAGGTAGATCCCTGTCAAGAGCTGGGTCTTCCCGGTGCCAGCGCTGGCGGCAATCACCGCGTTTTGTTCGAGGCCGGGCAAACTCATTCGTTCGCCTCGTGCGGCGCCGAAAGCGGCCTGCGGCAGATGTCACGCGCGTCGCAATGGTTACATGCCCCGGGCACGGCGGGCCGCGCCGGGATCCGCCCGCTGCGGAGGGAAGCAATCAGCTGCTCCGCCCGAACTAGCTTGTCCTCGATCGCTGCCGCGACGGGGGCGGCCTCTTCCACTGCCGCCCTCCACCTTGGCTTACGACGCTCCAGGCTCAGGTAGCCGGAGCTGACCCGTTCGGCGTGGTACTCCTCGGACACCTTTCGAGCATAGAGCCAGGGCTGCAGCAGCTGCTCGCCGTGGTCGCCGCCGAGTTGTACCTTGCTGGTCTTGTAGTCGATGATACGGATTGCGCTGCCGTCGCTGTTGCTGTCGATGCGATCGATGCGACCAGACACGAAGTACTCACCCACGGCGAGCGCTGCCCACGCCTCACCGCTGCCGAACGCGCGTTCGGCCTCGGCGAACCAGATGCCGTCGCTATTTGCAAAAGACCAGCGCAGCAGTGCCGCCACGTCTTCGAGCGCTGCGTTCAGCGCGGCGCCGCGCAGGTTGCTGCTGATTTGCTCGCGTAAGAAAGCTTCAGCGCGTGAGAGCGCTTCGCGCTCGAGTTCGATTGGATCGCGCGTAGCAAAGCTCGGTCGCGTGCCTGTGAGGGCGATCGCGAGCGCCTCGTGAATCAGGATGCCGCGTTCACGTGCGCTGAGGCCGTCGCCCACCGCGTCGTCCTGGCTGGCGCGCAGGACCGACCCGGAAAATCCGAGAAAGCCGCAACGGGCGTAGCGCTCCAGCTGCGTGAGCGCGAGCGGCCTGGCCGCATCCCCGCCCACCCAGCGCTCGAGAGCGCCGGCGATCCCGTTGCCGAAATCGAGGGATGAATCCGGATCGGCATAGAACGCTTGCCGGCGCGCTTCGAGGCCTGCGCGGGCCCGCACTTCGGCGCTGGCCGCGGGCATGCCCAGCACGCGCCGAGCGCTCGGGTCGAGCGGAGATGCCGGCTCGACTAGGCAATCGTCGGCGTTCAGGTCCATGACTAGCCGACTCGCGCCACTTCCACCGCGCGCATCGCGCTTGGCCCAGGTCACGACCGAGTGTTGCGCGCGAGACAAAGCCGTGGCCAACGCGAGCCGCGTGAACAGAGCGCGCTCCCCGGCCGTCACTGGGCGACGCCCGGCCGGCAATTGATCGACCAGATCGGCATCGAGCACACTGTCCGAACTCGCGCTTTGCCAGTCGAGGGTGGAAGAAGCCGCGCGACAAACGATCAAGAGATCCCAATCCAAACCAGCCGCCTCTGCGGCGCTGGCGACACGCAAAGTCCCGGCCCGCCCGGCGCCCTGGCTCGGCCCGACGGCTGCCAACGCCAGCGCGAACTCTTCGTAGAATTCGCACAGTGGCAGGCGTTCCTCCGACAAGCCGAGTAACTCGGCTGCGCTTACCACGCGTTCGAGCGCGAGATCGATGGCGCGGCCAGCGCGTGCGTTTTGCCCGAGCGCCGCGAGCGGAGCGTGATCGGCCTTCTCCGCGTAGCGGATGGCCTGGGTGAGCCCGCGACGCGACGCGGTGAGCAGGCCGAGCTCGGCGAACAGCTCCCGGGAACGATCTCGAAAGGCGCGCCTTGTACCCGGCTCGCGCAGTCGCTCGAAGCGAGTGAGTAGGCCCGAAAGCGCCAGCTGCGCGACGCGAATTGCTGCCGCTTCACGTTCCCGTTTCGGATCGCAGCGGCGACGTGCACTGTCCAAAGCCAGCAACAGCTCACGGCCCGTGCGATCCACGCGCACGGGCAAGCGCGCTAGCACGTCGACGAAGGTCCCGGCGGGCGCGTCGCCGAGCAGCGTTTTGAGTTCGAGATCGGGCACGCGTAGTACGTCGACGAGCGCATCGCGATATAGCGGGCCCTGCGCCAAACGCAGCAGTTCGAGCGCGGCGTGGGCCTCGGGCGCGGAACTCGTCGGGCGGCACCAGGCTTCACTAAACGGCAGCTTGGCTGCGGTCAGTTCGGCGCGCAGCGGTTCGAGGAAAGCGTCCGCGGCATCCACCGGGACGATCGCGATTCGGTCGAGGGCCGTGCCGCGCGCGAGCCAGTCGAGCACCGTGCGTGCGACGGCTCGCGCTTCACTCGCTTCGTGCGCCGCCTGAATCACCTGCGGGCGGCGGGCTCCGGCCCGGGCGTCGACGAACTCTAGCTCTGGATGATCGAGTTCTTCGGCCCAACGCTGCTCGAGCCGCGCGGCGAGCTGTGCGACCGCAGCCTGCAGGGGAGCCCCGAGAAAGTCCTGGACCGTCGGCAATTCCAGCACGACGCCGCCCGAAGACGCGGCACGAAGCTTCTTGTGCAGTGCCTCGAGCAGCGCCAAGTCGCCATTTTCCCAATTCGACATGCCGCGCACTCGCGCGCGTGACACGCCGTCCAATTCCGGGATCGTGACCAGAGGCAGAGCGCGAGCCGCAAGCCACGCGCTTTCGCGATGATCACGCAGCCGATACTCCCGCAAGCGTGCGTCGATCTGCTGCAGCGCGGATCGCAGCATCGCGCCGCGCGCACCGCTGACAGGCGCGAAATCGCCGGCTTGGGTGCCCGCTCGCCGCAATTGGCCGAGCGCGTCGTCGAGCGCGACGCCCAGCGCCGCGGGCCGACCGTGCAACGACTTCTGCGTCAGCAGTCGCGTACTCTCAGGCGAAGTTTCGCGAAAGTCTGGTTGCGCTGCCTGGCACAGGCGCGAGGCGAAGTCGCGCAAGGTCAACACGCGCGCGCCGCGCGCCGCTTCGTGTTCGGCGTGCCGCTCGCTCGGCACCAAAACCAGCTCGACTGGAGTCTGCGGCGGGCGCTTCACTGCCCGTGCGAGTACCGGCGCCTGCCTACTCCGTCAAGGCAAGCCTGACATTATTCGTCAGCGTGATTTGCGCTTCTCGGCTTCATCGCGGGAGCCCTCGACTGCTTTGGCCGCCGCAAAGCGCACTTCGGGTACGACCAGAGCATCCGGCACCGGCATATCTGGCACGATCAAGAGCTCCAAAGCCACCTGAGTGGTGGAATCATCCAACTTCTTCAGACGCCAGGTGGCATCGAGGCGCTTCACATTGCCCTTGATCATGTGCCCGACGAGCACCTCGCCACCGTCCACTTGCTTGATCGGTTCGAAGCGCACGACTGCCCAGACTTTGGCCGCGCCTTTGAGGATCGGCACTTGAAGGTAAACGTCTGTCTTGTCGCCCGAGCGGCCCACGACTTGCGACTTCTCGAAGCGCGACATGAAGCTCGCGTAGTTCTTGTAGTCCAGCACGACGGAGCGCACGAGCTCTTCGGGGGCATCTACGTTCACGCGGGCCGCCCCAGCGTTCATATCCGCGTACGGCGTCTTCACGTTGAAGCGCGAGACCTCACGCCATTTTTGCAGTTCCGGGCCCGAGGCGGGAGCGGCCGCAGCGGAAACGCTAGTCAGCAGGGCGCAACCTAACAACGTGAGGGCGCTCCCGCGGCTCATACTGCGCACTGAACCAAGGAGGCCTGCAGAACTGGAAGCTTTGGGGTTTTTCATGGTGCTCTTGAGGGCTCGTGACAGGTACTTCTACTGCTGGGAGCGGCCGAAGTTTCCCTTTGCCTGCCGCTCGAGCCGGTGTGAGCCGGCCCAGGATCTCGAGTGCATCCCTCGTGCCGGATCGCTAAACCGAGCCCACTCCCTAGAATACGGGCAAACTTACCAGGATTTTCGCGCAATCCACCGTCCGCTGCGGAACGGTGTGCGATGCCCGCACGCCTCAGTGACGCAAAAGCACCACACCCAGCGAACGTCCGTTTACAGTGTGTCTTCCACTGGAGCCATGGTGCACGTTCCCGAAAATTGCACCCCCTTGTCCATGAAGATTTCGGGAGAGTGCAGTGTGCCCGAAACTCGGGCCGGTACGTACAGCTCGATCGCCCGAGCCGCGCGCACGTTCCCTTGCACCACCCCACCTTTGATGATCACCGTAGCCACGTCGATTTGGGCGTCCACGTCGGCTCCGTCGCCGATGACCAGGGTGTCCGGGCTGCGGATTTCACCGCGAAAGCTGCCGTCGATGCGGACTCGGCCCTCGAACTGCAATTTTCCTTCGAAATGCGTGCCCCGGCCGAGTAGTGCAGTAATTTCGGTCGCGGGAAGGGGAGCCGGCATGGGGCCACCATAGCCAAAAAAAAGCGACGAGAGTAAGGTCCTCGCAGTTGCGTGGCCCCTTGGACGAATTCTTGGCTCTTGCGGGCGGCATTTCTGTGCTGCGCGGTGGTGACGGCCAGGCCACTCCAAGCCCAAACCGCCCGCTCACGGGAGACCCCGCGCGGTCTCAATGGGCAGAGCCCGGATGGCATCGAGCCGATCGACGTTCCCTGGCACGACACCTACATCTACTGGGACAACGCCGTGACTGCCAGCACGCTCGGCGTGGGCCAAGACTATCTCACACGCAACCCGCTGTACGAGATCACGTTCGGCGCTCGGCCGCGTTACTACTTCGTCGACAACGAGCGAGTCACGATCAGCGCGCGCGCCGAACTGGGGGTGGTGAGCGAGCGCACGAATAGCGATACGACGACCAAGCAGGGTGAGTGGTCGGCAACCGACTTCGAATTCTGGGGCTCGTACACGAACATTCTGCGCCAGAGCCAGAGTGACCTGACCGAGTTTGCGATACGCGTGCCGCGCTTGGTCCTGCCAACCTCTAAAGTGAGCTACGACAGCGGCAAGCTGCTGGGGTTGGGTATGCGCGTGGGCGGTCGTGAGGAAATCGTGTTGGCGGGGCGCGCGGCCACCTGGTTTCCCACGGTCGAGTTCTTCGGCAAGGTCGAATACGGGTACCAATTCACGAACAGTCAAGTCCCGACCAATGGCGCCCTGGAGCGGATTCGCATGGGGCCTGATGGGCGATCGATCGTTTCCGATCAGCTCGGAGGTGCGACTCTGGCGCAGCATGCCGCGGTATTCGGGGCCGCATCGTGGGTGCACGTCCACCCGCGCCTGAACTGGGTCAGCGCTTTCGAACTTCGCTCGGCCTGGAAGTATCCGGTCAGCCACAGTGTCGAGATCTGTGGCGTGGCGCTCACTGGTTGCACGCAAGCGAGCGGAATCGCCGATCCTCAGACTCGCTCCGCCTTGACCTATGTCCAAACCGAATTTTGGGGCCGCCTGACCGACACCTTGGAGCTTACCGTGGGCTACGCGAACCTAGCCACACAGCTCGCGCCCGACGGTCGACGTCGTAGTGTGCTCTACAGTCCGGATGCGCGCTTCTACCTGACGCTCAACGTGTATCTCGATCACTTGTACGCAGGCTTGTCGCGCGGCAAGAGGCAGAGTGCCAGCCTCGCGAACGAGCCGCGTAACCCCTGAACGTGACGCCTCGCCGTTCTTCGCTTGCGCTCTATGTGTGCTTGGTCGGGTCGAGCTGGGCGGCCGCATTGCAAGCAGCGGAGCCGTCTCACAAGGCTCGTGAGTATCGCGTCGAATTCGAGGCCGAGCACGTCCAAGTCGATGGCGAGCTCGGTTCGTTAGAACTCGACGGCAACGTGCGTGTGCAGGCGCAGCGCTATCGACTGAAGAGCCAGCATTTGCAACTTCGACGCGGGCCGCGCGGTGTCGAGGCGGAAGGTACCGCGGACGTCGCGTTCTGCACCTGCGACGAGCCACCGGTCCGCCTGCGCGTCTCGCATGCCACACTGGCACCTCCCACGGATGCCTTGTTCATGAATCCGCGGCTCGAAGTCGGAGGGGTTCCGGTGTTCTGGCTGCCGGGGCTCTGGCTGCGCGCACCGACGCGAATGGGCCTGACTTTTCCCCGTCTTTCGTACCGTGGACAAGACGGCGTCTTCGCCGGCGGGGGGGCGTACCTACCGCTTTCGGTCGAGGATGGGCGAGTCACGACCAGCCTCACTCTAGCGGCCGGCGCGTATCTACTCGAAGGCGCGCGCTTGGAGGCCGTGCTCGACACCGAGGCCAGTACGTCGCGGGTGGCTTGGGATCACCTGCAGCAAACGGCGCTCGAGCTCGACGCGCATGGCAGCGCGGCTCTGTCGGAGGCGACCTTCGCGTATCGCATCGATGCGCTCCGAGGAGCACGTGCCTCGCGTGTTTCCTCGTCGCTCGAGAGCAGTGCGCGACGCATGGATCGCGCGCGGATCAGCGTCTCACACGTGGATCAACTCGCGCTTGGTTTCGGTGTCCGGGCCGATGCGACGCGCGCTGGCGCGCTCGGCGATCTCGGCGCGGTCGGCCCGGAGCTGTACCTCGGAGCTGCCGGCGGTCTGGGCGATAGCGTCAGCTACGACGTTTTCGGGGTGGCACGCAGCAGCGCCATCTCCGGCAGTCACGGCCAAACGCAGCTCTTTCAACGCGGCACACTCAGCGCAAAGCTGCGGCCGGGCCCGCTCGGCATCGAACTGACAGCTGCACAGGCTGGCGAGCTGCAGGTCGCCGAATATCGCACTCAGGGGCTGCTGCGGGGCGGCCTGCAAGCTCGGGTCGGATTGCCGCTCTTGCGCAGTTTTGGTTCGCTCACTCACTTCATGGAACCGGTGATCGTGGCCCGAGGCCTGGTCGACGCCGCCCCCCGCGGGTCGCGGCTGAACGATCAGCGGACGCTGCTCGCCGCGGGCGGCCTCGACAGCTCGCTCGGTCAGCGGAGCACGCGCCAAGCGATCGCAATCAGCCTACGCGTGGGCGCTCTGGCCTCCGCGGGCCGCGCGGACGCGGTCGGCGCGGCCCGCGCCAGCGCCGATGCGCGTTTGGTCGGCGTGGCACAATCGTTTGCCTTGCTGGGCCGGAGCCCGGCCATGGTCTCGCTATCGCGCCTGCGCCTGGGCCGTACCGACGGCCTACACTTATTGCTGCGTGCCGACGGGGCGAGCGATGGATCGCCCGCCCGAGCCCGCACGCTGTTCGACGAGACGTGGTTCGACCCCGCGCGCCCGTTTCTCGATCGCAACGGGTGGAGCGGGGGCTCGGAGCTTTCGGTCCCATGGTCTCGCGCCTTCACTACGACCGCCTCGGTCGACTACGACCTCACCAGCCGCGAGCTACTGGCGACCTGGGGCGGCCTCGGTTACCGCCATCCGTGCGGCTGTTTGGCGGTGGCCGGCTTCGTGGGCCACCGGGTCGGTCGGGGCGGCTTCGACGCTTGGCTGGGTTTCGATCTCGCGCCCTGAACAGAGCTGCCCGCTTCTAACGGCACTTCGGGCGGTTTTGTGGCTTCAAGTTCGCCGCTCCGGGGCGATTCTAGTAACCTCTTTTGCATCGTGCCGGACAGCGAAAAGCCGACCTCGCCCAGCGCTGTGCAAGGATCGCTGCAGGGCTCGACGATAGTCGTCGCGGACGACGATCGCATCACACGAGAACTGCTCGCCGGCATGCTGCGCAAGCACGGCTTCATCGTGGAGACCGTGCCCGACGGTGCACTTGCGGTGGAACGCGTGGCCAAGGGCGGTGTGGACCTGGTCTTGTTAGACATCTTGATGCCGCGGCTCTCCGGGCTGGAGGCTTGCCGGCTGCTGAAGGGCATGACCAGCGACACCTTCTTGCCGGTGCTGCTCGTGACCGTCAAAACCGACAGTGCGAGTCGCGTGGAAGGGCTCAAGATCGGGGCCGACGACTACGTGTGCAAACCCTTCGACGAAGACGAGCTCCTCGCGCGTGTCGAAGCCATGCTGCGCATCAAGCGACTGCATGATCACGTGGTGGAGGCGCGCGCGCGCCTCGAGCAGCTGAGCCTGCACGATGACCTGACGGGCCTGTTCAATTATCGCTATCTGCACTCGCGACTGAGCGAAGAGTTCAAGCGCGCCGAGCGCTACCACGACCCGCTGGCATGTTTGGTGATCGACATCGACCGACTGCAAGCGCATAACGATGCGGGAGGCCGCGAAGCCGGGGATCGCGTGGTGCGTTTCGTGGCCGACACGATTCGGTGTTCCGTGCGCGAAGTCGACGTCGTGGCACGATTCGGCGGGGACGAATTCTTGGTGGTGTTGCCGAGCACTCATTTCGCCGGCTCGGTGACGGTCGCGGAGCGCATATTCCAGGACGCCAACCAACTCTTTGAGGGCTGGGAACAGCGCTCGCCGCTGCCGGTGGCTCTTTCTTTGGGGGTCGCGCTTTTTCCGTCGCGTGACGTGCGCACCAAAGACGCATTACTGCGTGGTGCGGATGCCGCGCTGCACGCCGCCAAGCGCGATGGCGGGAACAGAATTTGCGTGTATCAACAACAAGGGCACGTGTACACGCCGGTCAGTGGAGGAAACAGCACGGAAGGCGTGCCCCGCTCGTCGCGCCCCCGTTCCGAGAGGCCGATTCAGCGGGCCGATCGCGCGACCGCGGCGCCAGACGGCGCACCGCTTGCCAGCACGCCGGCCACTCTGGGCCGCTCTGCGGGAATGATTGAGCGCACTCCCCCTCGAAGGAAACCCGAGTGACGCTCTCGGCACGGCCCCGCTCCGGAGAGATCGGTCAGGTCAAACTCGAGGAAGCCCCGCCTCGCGTGCTCGTCGTCGATGACGAACCGACGTTGCGTCGTACGCTCGCGCGCTTGTTGAACAGCCGCAACATGACTGTGCTCACTGCCGACGACGGCGCGCAGGCGATCGATATTTTGGGGCGCGAGAAGGTGGACGTCGTGCTCGTCGACCTGATGATGCCCAAGGTGGGCGGGCTCGAGCTACTGGATCACGTTCGCTCGTCGCACGCGGGCGTCGAGGTGATCATGATGACGGCTTTCGGCGATGTCGAAACCGCGGTCAAAGCCGTGCGCGCGGGCGCGTATCACTTCCTCACCAAGCCCTTCCGCTCCAATGACGAAGTCGTGCTTACGGTCACCAAGGCCGCCGAGCGAAGACGGCTCGTCGATCGCGCACTCTTGCTAGAGCGAAGGCTCGAGCAAATGGAGAAATTCGGGGAGTTAATCGGCAATTCGCCGGCCATGCAAGAGGTGTATCGGCTCGCCATCGGCGTCGCGCCGACGTCCTCCACGGTGCTGATCTTGGGCGAAAGTGGCACGGGCAAGGAGCTGACGGCGCGAGCGATCCACGGCCATTCGCCGCGCGTGAACAATCCGTTCGTGGCCGTCAATTGTTCGGCCATCCCGGTCGATCTCGTGGAGAGCGAGCTGTTTGGGCACGTCCGTGGTGCTTTCACTGGCGCCACCGCGACCCGCGCGGGCCTGTTCGAGTCCGCGGATCGCGGCACCTTGTTCTTGGACGAAGTGGGCGATCTGCCGCCCTTGGCTCAGGTCAAGCTCCTCCGCGCCTTGCAGGAGGGCGAAGTCAAGCGCGTCGGTTCGAACGAAACGCGCATCGTGGATGTGCGGGTGGTTGCGGCCACCAACGTGGATTTGCGTAGCCGAATCGCCGCCGGCCGCTTTCGCGAGGACCTTTACTACCGCCTGAACGTGGTGCCCATCTCGCTGCCCGCGCTGCGCGAGCGCCGGGAAGACATTCCGC
>Ga0302323_100004825_pt1 | contig 11001 bp, 14 predicted proteins | sample Fen_T0_3_FD_201950 | JGI IMG/M metagenome (GOLD analysis project Ga0302323, IMG submission 201950) | Peat permafrost microbial communities from Stordalen Mire near Abisko, Sweden - Fen_T0_3 | ecosystem: Environmental > Terrestrial > Soil > Wetlands > Permafrost | place: Sweden: Abisko... | reverse complement strand
AATCCCGCAGCTACAGACCGAAGGTGCCCCGGTGCGACCAGCCACCGGCCATGAAAAACAACATCGGTATCGACAGCATCACGTTGGTTCGGGATGCGAGAAACGCGATCCTGCGCGCGCGGGTCTTTTCTTCGTCGGTGGCTGGCTTCATGCCGAGGATCTTTTGCTGGTTGGGCCAGATCAGCCCCCAGACGTTCAAAAGCATGATCGTCCCGAGCCAGGCGCCGACGCCGATTCCGGCCATCCCCTTCGACAGCGTAAACGCGTTCACGAACTGGTTACCCAGCAAAGCAGCTCCGGCGAGCCACGTAACCAGGGAGGCCCAGCGGAAATAGAAGAGCGCGCGCGGCGCGACATGCTTGGTGATGCCCGCGGCGGTGTTGTCGGCAGCGGCGGCTTTCAGCGCCGGAACCTGCACGAAATTGAAGTAATACAGAAGGCCGATCCACATGACGCCGGCCAGGAAGTGCAACCATCTTGCGAGTATCGGAACGAGATCCATTGTGCAGTCTCCGTCAGTTCAGAACGTTCTTGACTATGTAGTACAGGATCGCGGTCAGAATGACCCCGGCGATGATCGTTCCCCATAGGGAATCCAGCGGGTTCTTCATCGTTTGCCCTTCCTGCTTCGTTGATGCCCGGTTAAAGGAGTTTCGCTGGCACGGAATCGGCGGTGGGGCGCCGTTCAGTGGCCGCAAGAGCGCCACATCGGCTGGCGATTTCCGCCGCATTCATTCTAGCAAGTCGCTGCAGATGGGGCCACGTTGATCGCGGTGCGCGCCGTCTTCGCTGGCAGGTGACCTGCACAGGAGCTCCAAGACAACGCGAAAGCAGCGGATATGCCTGGCAAAGCATTGCGATCGCTCGGGTGGACGCGGATCGGATTATCCGGGTCAGTGGCTTGTGGGAAGCCTATGACGGGAACATAATCAATCCCTTACGTCTGGCCGACCCGCCCGAGCGCTCCAATTTTCCGCCTGACCACGCGTCGGGGCGAGTGTCGGAGTCAAACCGGTCGGAAACCGGCAATCGGAATCCTGCGTCAGGAAGCGAAAACATCGAATGGCGTTGTTCTCCAAATCTCCGCCCAAGAAGCCCGCGCGGCTGAAGCTCGAGCCGAAGTCGGGCGCCCCGGTATCGGCGAGCGCGTCGCCCCGTCCCGCGGAGCGGACGCTTTCCGCTCGCGAACTCGCGCACGAAGCGCGGGGAAAGAAGGGTGTCGTTGAACGGCCGAGCGGCGAGCCGGCCGGCGATATCACGGTGACCGGCGCCAGCCTCGTGGAATGGTCGCCGGCGAATTCTTCGATCGAGGTCGTGCAGGCGAACCCCGGCCTTTGTGGTGTGCTCGAGAATGCCGCGCTTCTCTATGCGGGTGGCCAGCTGGAATCGGCACGCGCGCTGCTGGAGCAAGGCGTGGGAACCGATCACGACGCCATGACATCGCCGCTCGCCTGGCTTGCGCTGTTCGATGTGCTGCAGCGGGCCAATGATCGCGCCGCGTTCGAACGGATGGCGTTGCAGTATGTCGTGCAATTCGAGAGTTCGGCGCCGGCATGGGAAGTGGGGTTGTCGACGACGGCTGGCCCGAAGGCCCTTGCCGGAGGCTTCATCCCGGTGACGGGCAAGCTTTCCGCAGCGAGTGTGTCGCAGGTGGAAGGATTGAAGCGGGCGATCCAGAAGAAAGTTCCGCACGCGCGCCTCGACCTGGCCTCGGTAATCGGTTTTGACGACGCGGGTGCGCACCTGCTCGCCGACGCACTCGCATTTGCACGCAAGCATCACTTTGCATTGACACTCCAGCGCCCGGAAAAACTGCAGGTCGCCGTGAACGCTCTGGTCAAGCGCGGCAAGGACGGCGGCGAAGGCGCGTGGCTGCTGTCGCTCGAGTTGCTTCAGTTCGAACACAAGCGCGAGGCCTTTGACGACCGTTCCATTGAGTATGCGATCGCGTTCGAGCAATCGCCGCCATCGTGGGAGCCGCCGCCCGTGCCCGAACCCGTGGCCGCGGCTGGAGAGACGGCGCTGGCCGGCGCGAAGGATGACGGTGCGATGCACGAGCGGCCGGACCGCAATGCCGAAAGTCTCAAGTTGAGCGGCGTGCTCGTCGGCTCATCGAACATTCAGCTTGGAAACATCGCGGAATTCGCGCAACGGCGCTCGGTCGTGCCGATCGACATGACTGCGGTTGACCGGATCGACTTTGTCTGCGCCGGATCGCTGATGAACGCGATCTACCGAGTCGAATCGCAGCGCAAGGCGGTCCAGATCGTCGGGGCGTCGCCAATCATCCGTGCGTTGCTGCTGCTCATCGGAGTTTCCCCCCGGCATTTTCTGAAGCGGGCAACATGATCCTTCGGCGCAAAGTGAAGCCCTACTTTGCGCCGGAATAATGTCACCGAGGAAGTTCGGGCAGAGCCCGTAACTTCCTCGTAGAAATTCGATTGGACTTAAAACCGAGCGTCGTGCGCGCGGGGCTTCTACTGCCAAGCGTCTTTTGGTGTCGAGGTATTTCTGCTTATGGAACAGTTTCACGGAACAACCATATTGTCGGTGCGGCGCGACGGCGCGGTAGCCCTGGGCGGTGACGGGCAGGTCACGCTCGGCAACATCGTCATGAAAGCCACCGCGCGCAAGGTGCGCAGGCTTTACCACGAGCGGGTGCTGGCGGGATTCGCCGGCGCAACGGCGGATGCCTTCACGCTGTTCGAGCGCTTCGAGGCGAAGCTCGAAAAGCACCAGGGCCACTTGACGCGCTCGGCAGTCGAGCTGGCGAAGGACTGGCGATCGGACCGGGTACTGCGGCGACTGGAGGCGATGCTGGCCGTGTCGGACACAGCGACCTCACTGGTGATCACGGGGACCGGCGATGTGCTCGAGCCCGAGTACGGCATAGTCGCAATCGGCTCAGGCGGCCCCTACGCGCAGGCGGCTGCGCGTGCGTTGCTTGAACATTCGACGCTGTCCGCCGAGCAGATCGTCAAACAGTCGCTGACGATTGCCGGCGACCTGTGCATCTACACCAATCAGCAGCATGTGATCGAAGTGCTGCCCGGCACGGCCGCATGAGCGGCGACCACTTCGACGCGGTTGTTGTGGGCGCCGGCCTGGTGGGCCTGGCAGTTGCGCCTGCGCTGTCGCGCGCCGGGCTCAAGGTTGCGCTGGTCGATCGAGCGCCGGTCGCGGCACCGGAGTTCGACTCCGATTCATGGGACACGCGGGTGTATGCGATCAGCCCCGGCAGCGCGACGTTTCTGCGCTCTCTCGGTGCGTGGCAGATGCTCCAGCCGGAACGCATCGAACCGGTCGAAGCCATGCAGGTTGCGGGCGACGCCGGTGCGACGATGGAATTCTCCGCCTATGAACTCGGCGAACGCGCGCTCGCATGGATCGTCGAGGAGCGCGCGTTGCGCATTGCCCTGCTGCCCCTGGTCTTCGAGGCCGGCGTGGAGGTCATCGGCAGCGCTGCATTGGCTTCGCTCGACTGGACACCCGACGCGTGCGCGCTGACGCTCACCGAATCCGGCGCATCGGCGCAGGTCCTGACTGCGAAGCTGATCGTCGGCGCCGACGGCGCGCGATCATGGGTCCGGCAAGCGGCCGGGCTCGCGACCGAGCCCAGGCCCTACGGCCAAACCGCGGTGGTCGCCAATTTCGCATGCGAACGCGCGCACCACGGAATTGCAAGGCAGTGGTTTCGTAGCGACGGCAGCGTGCTGGCCTGGCTGCCGTTGCCGGGCCGCCGCATGTCGATGGTGTGGTCGGCCCCCGACGCACTGGCTACGCAACTCAGGACGCTTGATTCGGTCGCGCTCGCGGCGCGCGTCGCCGAAGCGGGTGGGCACGCATTGGGCGCGCTTGCGCTCATCACCGCTGCGGCGTCCTTCCCGCTGGCCCTTCTCAAGCTTCCGGCAATCATCGCGCATCGCCTGGCCCTAGTGGGCGATGCGGCCCATGGTGTCCATCCCTTGGCCGGGCAAGGGGTAAATCTCGGATTCGGAGATGTCGAAGCGCTGGCGGCGGTCCTGGCCGAGCGCGGACCGGCGACCGACCCGGGCGTACGGGTGCTCCTCGAAAGATTTGCCAGGCGCCGGGCCGAACCCGTGCTGGCCATGCAGACAGTCACCGACGGGTTGGTCCGGTTGTTCGGGCCAACCCACCCCTTGCTCAAGACATTGCGCAACGCCGGGCTGACCGCTGTCGACCGGCTCCCGCTCCTTAAACGAGCGCTCGCGCAACCCGCGCTGAATTGAGTTGTCCAAGTTTGCCTTACCATTGGAGATTCCATGATTTACATGACTGTTCTTCTGCTGCGAACGCGATTCGCCCCCGCCGTCGCGGTCGCGGCCCTGGCGTTTGCATGGGCGGCGGTTCCCGTCCTGGCGGCGACCCCCGCAGACCCCACTGCCGCAACCCCGCCCGAGGCCGCCGCGATCAAGAAGCAGCTCGAATTGAAATTCCCTGGCGCGACCGTCGGGGTCATTTCAAAGAGTCCATATTTCGGCCTGTTCGAGGTGCAATTCGATCACCAGCTGGTCTATACCGATGCCAAGGCGAAATACATCCTCGTCGGATCGGTCTACGACGCGGACGCCAAAGTCAACCTGACCGAGCAGCGGATGCGCAAGCTCAATCGCGTTGATGTCGCGAACCTGCCGCTCGACCTGGCCTTCAAACGGGTCAAGGGCAATGGCGAGCGCAAGCTGATCGTGTTCTCCGACGCTGATTGCCCCTTCTGCGCCAAGCTCGAGAATGAGCTCAAGGTGGTCGACAACGTCACGATCTACACGTTCCTGTTCCCGATCGACCAGCTGCACCCCGATTCGGCGCGCAAGTCCAAGATGATCTGGTGCGCGGCCGACCGGGTGAAGGCGTGGGACATGTTCTTTGCCAGCGGCGCGTTGCCCGACAACGCCGGCGATTGCGACAATCCGGTGGAAAAGACGCATGTGCTGGGCGAGAAGTTGCGTGTGCAGGCGACGCCGACGTTGATCTTCGCCGATGGCTCGGTGATTCCCGGTGCCATTCCTCCGGAGCAGATGGAAGTGGAATTCAAGAACGCCGCAGCCGAGACGAAAAAGCCTTCCGCCGCAAACAAGTAACTGCTGCGCTGTTCATTGGCTCACGCCTTCCCGGCGCGTGAACGCAAGGTATGACCTCAAGGGGACGCACGATGGCAATTCTGGATTTCATCAAGAAACAATTCATCGACATCATCGAGTGGACCGATGATTCGCGCGACACGCTGTCGTACCGCTTTCCGGACGAAGACCAGGAGATCAAGAATGGCGCGCAGCTGATCGTGCGCGAATCGCAGGCGGCGCAATTCGTGTACCTGGGGCAGTTCGGCGATACGTTCGGGCCGGGCAAATTTTCTCTGACCACGGACAACATCCCGGTCCTGACCAATCTGAAGAGCTGGAAATACGCGCTCGAGAGCCCGTTCAAGGCCGATGTGTATTACGTCGTCACGCGTCTGTTCACCGGCAACAAGTGGGGCACTTCCAATCCGGTGATGATGCGCGACTCCGACTTCGGCATTGTCCGGCTGCGCGCGTACGGCACGTACGATTTCCGCATTGTCGACGTCAAGAAATTCCTGAAGGAAGTGGCGGGCACGGACGATCATTTCCGCCTCGACGAATTCAACGACACGATGCGCTCGCGCATTGTCAGCGTGTTCACCGAGGCGCTTGCAAGTTCGAAGATTCCCGCGCTCGACGTGGCCTCGCGGTACGCGGAGTTGGGCGGGGCGCTGCTGCCGCTCATCAATCCGGCGATCGGTGAGAAATACGGCCTTGAAATGACGACTTTCGTCGTAGAGAACGTTTCCGTCCCGCCAGAAGTGGAACAGGCGATCGACAAGCGCTCGAGCATGGCGGCGGTTGGCAATCTCAACGATTACGTCAAGTTCCAGATGGCGCAGGGCATGGGGCAGGGAGGCGGTGGTGGCGGCATCGGTGGCGCTGGCGCGGAACTCGCGATGGGCATGGCCATGGCGCAGCAGATGATGAACCAGACCGGCGGATTGATGGCGCAGACCACGCCCGGCATCCCGGCCCCGGCGGCGCCGAATGGCGCCCCTGCGCCCGAGCTCATGACGCCCGCGCAAGTGGCGCAGATGCTCGGGGTTGCCGAGTCCGACGTCATGTCGAGTCTCGATGCGGGAGATCTCAAGGGACGCAAGATCGGCACACAGTGGCGCGTGACCCGCGCCGCGGTCGACGCCTTTCTCAAGGGTTGACGATGTCGCAGCAGAACGCCGGTCGGCGCGCCGCGCCGGCGGCGTTGTCATTTCCCTAGCAGCCTGCACGCAATGAGCGAAACTGCGGCGATATCCAAATTCGCGTGCCCCGCCTGCGGTGGGCAGGCGGTGTGGAATCCTGCCAAGCAGAAGTTGATCTGCCCATTCTGCGGCACGGAGTCCCCCGCCCGACTGGATGTCACAACCGGCGGCATTGCCGAGCATGACCTTGCCACCGCGCTGCGTGGCTTGGGTGACGATGCCCTCGGCTGGAAGGCGGAAGTGCGGCAGGTCAAGTGCCAGAGCTGCAACGCGATTTCGGTCTTCGATGCCAGGCGCCAGGCCCAGAACTGCGAGTTCTGCGGTTCGGCGCAACTGGTGCCCTATGAAGAGGCCAAGCCCGCTTTCCGCCCCGAGAGTGTGCTGCCCTTTGCCGTGAGCGACGGGACAGCGCGCGACCGCATCAGGCAATGGTACGGCAAACTGTGGCTGGCTCCGGGCGCGCTCAAGCGCCGCGCGCTGACCGATACCGTGAAGGGCATGTACCTGCCGTACTGGACATTCGACGCGCAAGTGGACGCGCAATGGACGGCGGAGGCAGGCCACTACTACTACACGACGGAGACCTACACCGAAGACGGCCGCACGCAGACGCGGCAGGTGCAACAGGTGCGGTGGGAACCCGCCGCCGGTCAGCTGTCGCATTTCTTCGACGATGATCTGGTGTGCGCATCGGTGGGCGTACATCCCGCGTTGCTGCGTGGCATCGAGCCGTTTCCGACGGCCACGCTCAAACCGTATGACCCGGGCTTTGTGGCAGGCTGGATCGTCGAGCGCTACCAGATCGACTTGGTTGAAGCCGCGCGCGCCTCGCGCGCAGCCATGGAGACCAAGGTGCAGGCGATGTGCGCGCAGCAGGTACCGGGCAACACGTATCGCAACCTCAACGTGCGTATGGCGCATTCGCGGCAGACCTTCAAGCACATCCTCGCGCCGGTCTGGCTCATGACCTACACATTCGGCGCGAAGAGCTACCAGTGCGTTCAAAACGGCGTGACCGGCGCGATCGAGGGCGAATATCCGAAGAGCCCGTGGAAAATCGCGCTCCTCATCCTCGCGATATTCATCGGCATCGTGATCGTCCTGTCCATCGGCGGCCGACACTGATCGCGTCGTTCGCAGGCAACTCCCCACACCCCGGCCTCGCGCCTTATGCCCGCTGGCTGGCGGCGGGGCGCTGCCCGGATCTCCCCACGCTCAACGGCCTTGCGCGCGATCGTGGACTTGCACTGCCTGACGGCCGGCCGCTGGTCTTCGTCGCGCCTCGTTCGCGGCTGTGCGCACTCGACTATGAACGCGCGATTGCCGGGCGCGGCGTGATCGCGACGCGCACCGGCAACCTGCACGATGCCTTCAATGCGCTGGCGTGGATCCGGTTTCCGCGGACCAAGGCAGCGCTCAACGCCGTGCATGTGCAGGCTGCCGGCGCGGCGACGGACAACGCGCGCAATCGCGCCCGCGATGCCGCGACCCTGCTCGACGAATCGGGCTTGCTCCTCTGCTGCATTGACGCCGGGCTGGTCGCGCTGCTGCGTGCCCGCGCCTGGCGCGAATTGTTCTGGGAGCGCCGGGACGATGTCGTGCGCTGCATGCGACCGCTGATACTGGGGCACGGTCTCGCGGAAAAGCTGTTGTCGCCGTATCGCACGCTCACTGCCAGCGTGTTGATCATCGAGGTGGCGCCCACGCTGGCAGAAGCGGCAAGCGGCGCGTACGAGGTCGGGAACTTCGCAGGTATGGACGCCGTCGATGCGGAAGTTGTGGACGCGGAAGCGGCGGCGATGATTGCGGCGTCCGGATTCGGCCCCGATCGGCTCACGCCACTGCCCATTGCTGCGTTGCCCGGCTGGGATACCGAGGGCAAGGGCGAGAACCTGTTCGACGACCTTTCTGTGTTCCGCCCTCCCGTGTTACGCTGAATTCCATGCGCGCCCGATCCTTGGCCATCGTCCTGGCCGTCATTGGCGTCGCCTTCGCTGCGTTCGTCGAATATGGAACCGTGCGCGCGGCCGACGTCGAGCGTTCCTTCGCCTTGTTCGTCTTCCAGGCCGGACCGTGGGTGCTGCTGCTCGTCCTCGCTCTCCTGTCCACGTTCGCGCGGACGTTGGCCACCATGGCCGTCGTCCTGCTGGCGCTTGATCTCTATGCGTACTTCGCCGTCTTTGTCGCGACGCACGGCGAGACGTCCGCGGTCATCTACCTGTACAAGCCCTTCTACGGCCTGGCGCTGGTGGCCGCGGGCGTGGTTGCGGGTATCCTCGTCGCGCGCGCGAACGCGCCCGAGGCTTGACGACGATGCGCGCGGCGATCGTCACCGGTGTGTCGCGGGGTCTGGGCGAGGCACTCGCCCATGCGCTGCTCGAGCGTGGCTACCATGTCGTCGGCGTCGGCCGCACCAGCGGCGCCCGGTTGACCGGACCGAACTACCGGTTCGTCGAATTGGACCTGGCTGAAGCGCAGCGTGTCGGCGATGTGCTGGGCGCGCCCTTTGCCCAACTGGCGGCACGCAGTCCCGAATACGTGTGCCTCATCAACAACGCTGCGCTCGGAACGCCGGTCGGCGTCATCGGAACACTCGATGCGAATGAAATATCCCGATCACTTGCGGTGAACCTGGCGGCGCCGATCGCGCTGGCCAACCTCTTCTGCCAGGTGTTTGCGGATGATGCGAGCGAGCGCCGGATCATCAACGTGTCCTCGGGCGCAGCCGGCAATACGATGCCCGGCGTGTCGAATTACTGCGTGGCCAAGGCGGGCCTGGAAATGCTGACGCGTTCTCTTGCGGCCGAACAGCCGGACGGGCGCTTCCGCGCAATCACCGTGCGCCCGGGCGTCATCGATACGGGCATGCAGGAATTCATGCGCTCGCAGCCAAAGGAAGTGCTGCCCGGTGTCGCGCTCTTTGAAGGGTTCTTCAAGGGCGGACAGCTCGTTCCACCGGACACGACCGCCAGGGTCATCGTCGAGAAGGTCGTGGTCGAACCGGTCGAGAACGGCCGGACCTATTCCTATCAGGAGCTTGCCGCCTGAATCTCCGCAAGGCCGCGTGAGAATTCTGCCGGCGCCGCGATCAACGCCTCCGCGCCGGCTTCCGCAAGCTCGGCCCTCGAACCGTATCCCCACAATACGCCGAGCGAACGCGCGCCGTTGATTTGCGCGGCGCGCACGTCGTGCTTGCGATCGCCGATCATCAGGCAATGCTCGCCTTGCAGGCCTTCGCTCGCGAGCAGGTGCGCGAGGAGGTCGGCCTTGTCGTCAAGCCTGCCGTCCAGCGACGTACCGTACACGCCGGACAGGAATCCGGCGAGCCCGAAGTGCGCGACGATCTTCGCGGCGTAGGGTTGTGGCTTGGTCGTACACAGGAACACACGCGGACTGGCCCGCCCCGCGGCGGCCAGCATGTCCAGTACGCCATCATAGACCGTGTTCTCCCGCCACCCCAGTTCCGAATACCGCTCGCGGTAGAGCGCAATCGCACGCTCGGTGGTCGCCGCGTCGCGGTTACCGATGAACCGCGGAAGGGTCTCGCGCAATGGCGGCCCGACGCATGCCCGCAGTGCCGCGAGGCCGGGATCGGGCACATTCATGCGCTCCAGCGCGTACCGGATGCAGTTGGCGATGCCTTCGAAATTGTCGGTGAGCGTGCCGTCGAGGTCGAAGAGCAGCGTGCGCAGGGCCGCATCCGCCATTTCAGCGCTGGCCCCGATTCAGCAGGATGCGGTATTCAAGGACCGCACCATCGCGCCCGGCCTCCCACATCAGGCAATATTCCTGCGCAACCAGCGGTCGGAACGTGCCGTCGTCCGCCGTCACGTCGTCGCGCAGGACCGGCATGATCACCGTCTTGCCTTCGTGGTAGTGGATATTGAACGCAACGGGTCGTTGCGCGGCAAAGCGATACACGAGCCAGTCGCCGGGCACCATCCGTACGCACTCTTCGTGCAATTCGAAAGGATTGATGCGCTGGCCCGTGACCTCCCACGGGGTCCCCGGCCGAATCGACTCGCTCGCGCACGCGGACACCGCAAGGGCGAGGGCGCAGAAGCAGCCGGCGGCTGCGGCGCATCGCGTCATCATTCCGGCCCCTTGCATACAAAGCGGTGGTTGTGGCGCAATGTGCGCCAATCATCGGCCAGCATCGCAAACCGGACGTGGTCGCGCCAGCGGCCGCTGATCTTCACATAGCGGCGGGAATAGCCTTCGCGCGTGAAGCCCAGGCGAATCGCGAGGGCGAGCGAGCGTGCATTGGTCGGCTGGATGTTCACCTCGACGCGGTGCAGCTTGAGTTTTCGAAAGGCGATGTCGAGCGCCGCAGCCAGCCCTTCGGACATGAGCCCGGTGCCGGCCAGCGGAGCGAACGCAAAATAGCCCAGAAAGGCGCTCTGGAAGGCGCCGCGAACGATTTCCGAAAAATTGTAGACGCCGACCAATGCGTCGTCATCCCGCCGGAACACGAGATATCCCGCGTGCGTCGGGTGCTTGCCCCGGGCTGTGTAACGATGCACGAAACTCGCATAGCGCGCGGGAGACCCGGGAGCGCTGGTCCAGCCGCGGTGCAGGGCAGTGCTCGCCCGAACCGCTGCGCGGAACGCTTTGGCGTCGGACAGGCGGGGCGGCCTCAGATAGACATTGACGCCGGTAATTGTCGCGGCGGGCGCGCGCTTGGGCATAATCGACAGTTTACGTTACCAGTCAGGGCA
>Ga0302323_100004824_pt1 | contig 11002 bp, 7 predicted proteins | sample Fen_T0_3_FD_201950 | JGI IMG/M metagenome (GOLD analysis project Ga0302323, IMG submission 201950) | Peat permafrost microbial communities from Stordalen Mire near Abisko, Sweden - Fen_T0_3 | ecosystem: Environmental > Terrestrial > Soil > Wetlands > Permafrost | place: Sweden: Abisko... | reverse complement strand
GACTCGCCAGGCAACTTAATTGCATGGGCGCCGGACTACGAAATTGCGCGGGCCATGGAGCGTCACGTAGGAGCGCGGTTCCAGCCCGACGAGCTCACGCACGGTTGGCAGCGCCGCACCGTGGACAACGCCCTGGCTTGGTGGGAAGCCCACAAAGCTGAGTTCGAGAAGTGAGGCCGCGCAATCCTCACCACCCCGCGCGCTAACCTTCCCGGCCATGCCGCTGACGGTGAGCACGACCATCTCGGCCGGCGGCCCGACTTCTGGCCGACGATCAATGCGTTCCTTCGCCAGCGGCTGCCCCGTTCATAGGGTGTGGCGTGTCGTGGCCTCGCCTTCTGCTGCTAGCGCGGCCACAGGCTGTGTTCGGACGAGGACGCAGTCAGACGGCCCAAGAAATTGGTTGCCTGGGTGCTGGGGCCTGGGGCGAAGTAGGTCGATGCCGCCGCGCCAGCGATCTTTCGACACGATGAAGGGTCTGCGCGCTGCAACCCAGCTGCAACCCAGAGAGGCCGAGAACCCCACGGGCTCCCGAGCCCCGTTTGTAAGTTGTTGAAGGTTTGGAGCCGGCGCTCGGGATTGAACCGAGGACCTGCTGATTACGAATCAGCTGCTCTACCGCTGAGCTACGCCGGCCGGCGGGAACGTCACCGCGAGGATGACGACGCGGATGGTACCAGAACGCGCCAGCCGCGACAAACAGCGGCGCGCAGCCGCCTACTCCGGCAGCCGGAAGCGCTCGATTTCCGCCTTCACTTCGTGCAGGAAGGCCGCGGCGCCCACGCCGTTGACGACGCGGTGATCAAAGGTGAGCGAGAGCGTCGCGACCTCGACCGACCGCGTGGTCTCGCCGTCGCGCACCATGCGCTCGTGCGTCTTGCCAAGGAAGAGCGAGGCCATGGACGGCGGCACGACGATTGGAATTGCGGTCTCGATGCCGTGGCCGCCGAGGCTGGTGAGGTTCACTGACGTGCGCACCTCGTCGTTGCGACCAGCGCGCACGTTCTCGATGGCCTGATCGTACGCTGCGCAGAAACCGGGCCAGTCGAAGCTGCGGGCATCGTGGATTACAGCCGTGGCCAGACGATCGCCTTCGAGTGCGACAGCCACGCCGAGGTCAAAGGCGTCCTGCTGCAGCACGTGGCCATCAAGCGTGGTCAGGCGCCGAAACGCGTCGTGGCGTTCGACCGCGCGGGTCAGGCACCAGGCCGCAATCAGCGACGGCGTGCAGGCACGGCGCTCCTTCTTGGCGCGCGCCCGAGCCGCGGCAATCGCGTCCCAGAGCACGTCGATCTGCATGTTGGCCGGCACAACGCCAGCCAGGCGACGCGTGACCGTTGGCGACATCGCGGCTGTGACCAGCGTGCCAGTCTCTGGAACCGGCGCTGGCACTGGCGAGGCCACGGGCTCGGTCGCTGCCGTTGGCTGCGGCGCGGCCGCCGGGCCAGCGCTGGTCGCGCCTGCTGCGACCTCCACGCTGATGACCGCGATCTCGGCGCCGATGTCGATCTCGTCGTCGATCTTGCAGCGCCACTCCTTGAGCGTGCCGACCCACGAGGACTCGATCGGATAGACCGCCTTGTCCGTCTCGGCTTCGCAGAGCGCGTCGTCCAGCGCGATCCGGTCGCCCGGCTTCTTGAGCAAGGACACGATGCGCACCGTGCGAATGCCCTCGCCCATGATCGGCACCTTCACGACGACTTCTGCGGCGCTGGGAGATGGCGGCAGTGCGACCTTGGGCGCAACCTGTGGCGCAGCCGATGACGTCTCGAGCACAGCGGCCGCATGCACGACGCCGCGCGGCACGCTGCTCTTCATCACGCGCTCCACAGCATCGACGATGCGCGGCACGTCCGGCAGCGCCGCGTATTCGTAGATCGGGTTGTAGCCGATCATCACGTTGCCCTTCGAGACCAGCTCAGGCGGGCTCACGACGCGCGTCCACACCCCTGGCCGGCCCGCCAGGTACGAGATGATCATCTGGCCGACCGAGCAGTTCTCGGTGTCTTCCTGCACCACCACGAGGCGACCGGTCTTGCGCACGGACTCCTCGACCAGGTCGCGGTCCCACGGCGAGATCGAGCGCAGGTCGATCAGCTCGACGCTCACCCGCTCGCCGAGCTTGGCCATGGCCTCGAGCGATTTCTCGACCGTGTTGCCCCAGGCGACCACAGTGACGTCGCTGCCGCGCGCGACGTAGCGTGCCCGGCCGATCTGCACCGCGGTGATGGACGTCTTGACCTCGTGCTCTGCCCAGAGCATGTGCTTCGGGATGAGCACGATCGTCGGATCCTCGCCGTGCATTGCAGACCAGAGCAGCCCGGCCGCGTCGTCCGGCGTGCTCGGGACGACGACGTTCAGCCCTGGGTGGTGCGCGATCGCGGACTCGTTCGCTTGCGAGTGCCACAGCGCGCCGCCTGGCAGGTAGGCGCCGTACGGCGCGTAGATCACAGCCGGGCAGGTCCAGCCGCCGAACGTGCGCCAGCGCAGCGTGGCCAGGTTGCTCACGAGCTGGTTCCAGCCCGGGTAGACGAAGTCGATGAACTGCAGCTCGAAGACCGGCCGGCGGCCGTAGCTGGCCAGGCCGCAGGCCACGCCTAAGATCGTGCTCTCGGCCAGCGGCGAGTTGAACACCTGGCGCGGGAAGTCCGTCGACAGCTTCTTCGTGAGCGTGAACACGCCGCCCTTCGGATCCTCGACGTCCTCGCCAAAGATCATGCGCCGCGGATCAGCGGCCAGGCCGGCGCGCAGCGTCAGGTTCACCATGTCGCCCATGCGGTACGTGCCAGGGTGGAACATGGTCGCGTCGAGCTGTGGCGGAGCGTTGACGATGTTCAGCTCGAGATCTTCAGGGAGCGGGTTGTCGGCCATCTCGGCAGCGAGATAGTCCGCGCGAACCTTCTCCTTCACCTCGCGCTCCAGCTCCTCGAACTCCTCCGGCGTGAGCGCGCCCTCCGCGATGAGGGATTGCCGCAGGCAACTCAGCGGGTCGCGCTCGCCGAGGGTCGACAGCTCCTCGGAGGAGCGGTAGATGCTCTGATCGTCGGAGCTGGTGTGGCTCGAGAGGCGCTCCATCCGAATCCAGAGGAATCCTGGCCCGCCGCCTGCGCGGATCCTGTCCATCATCTCGGCCGCCACGTGGTAGACGCGCTCCACCTCCCAGCCGTCGACCAGCCGCCAGTCGTCTGCGGCGAGCACGCCGAGCGCCAGCGGATTGGTGGCCCGCGTGGGGCTCGAGATGCCATAACCGTTGTCTTCGACCACCAGCAGCAGCGGCAACTGCCGCTCCTTCGCAAAGGCCACGGCCTCGTAGAAATCGCCCTGGCGCGTGGCCGCCTCGCCGACCATCGTCAGCGTCAACGAGCGCTTGCCGTCGAGCTGCATGCCCCAGGCCATGCCACAGGCAGGCAGCAGTTGCGCAGCGGTCGGCGTCGGCACGCTCCAGATGTGGAACTCGGGATAGCTGTAGTGCGACGGCAGCTGGCGGCCGCTGGAGGACGACTCGCGCTTGGCCATGTAGTCGAGCGCGAGCTGTCGCATGGTCACGCCGCGTCCGAGCACGAAGGCGCGGTCGCGGTAGAACGGGCAGGCGTAGTCGTCCGGCTGCATCAACATGCCGAACGCTGCCATGGCCTCGTGGCCCTGGCCAGAGACGTGGAAGTGGCCCTTGCCCTGCCGGTTGAGGCGCTCCTCGCGCATGTCGCCATGGCGGCTCTCGAGGATCGTCAGCAGCAGCTTGCGTTTGAGCTCGGCAGAGAGGGTTGAAGTGGACAGCAAGACACGCTCCTGGACTTGGGATAACGATGATAGTGCGTCGAACTCAATCTCGAAACTCATGACCAGGCGCGATACGCGCAGACCACAACATTGAACGATACGAAGCCGGCACGCGCGTCAGATTGGCCCGCAGGCGCGATTCCGGCGCACGGCTCGGTTCTAGCTGATCGTGAAATTCACAGTCACGGTCATGATGACCGCCACGGGCTCCCCGTTCATCAGTGTGGGCGTATAGCGCCACTGGCGGACAGCCTCGATGGCAGCATCGTTGAGGTACGGATTGCCCCGGATCACGCGAACGTTCTCCACTTTGCCCTGTGGCGAGATCGTGCACTCCAGAGCGACTGTGCCTTGTATGCGCGCGGCCCTTGCGTCTGGCGGGTAGACGGGGTTGGCGTGCCTGAGCTTCCTCGGCGCCTGGATGCTACCGCCCACCCGTATCGGCACGCGCGGGGACAGGCTTGCCTCTGTCGGTCGCAACGCCTCCAGGCTCCCGCCCCACGCGCTCGGGATGCGGCCATTCGCGATGATGGCGCGACACTCCACATCTGCGCCGCAGGCCTTCACGAAGTACTCCTGGCCTTTGGCCGCTTCGGCGCTCCCCAACTCGCCGCGCGCATGGATGCCGCCGAGCAAGCGACAGGCGGTGCTGGCGCCTCTGTCACACGCCTTCGCATACAACCGTACGGCCTTGGCAAGATCGATCTCTGCACCGCGCCCCAGCTGGTAGTACTGGCCAGCCGCGACGCAGCCCAGGGCGTAGTCCAGCGAGCAGGCGCGCTCGAACAACGGCAGCGCTTGTTCCGGGTCTTTCGTCAGCGATGCCAGGTGGTGGCAGCCCTCGGCCGCGGCTGCATTGCAGGCCCGTTCATACGCGCGACTGGCACGGCCCGGGTCGGTCCCCAATGCCAGCTTGTCGCCGAGCGCGACACAGGCGTTGCCACTGCCCGCCTCGCAGGCTTGCTCGCATACCTGGAGCGGTCCGATGTCGCAGGCTCTTCTCATGAGCGCGTGAGTCCGATCCACGTTAGCGGGGACTCCGTCACCGACAGTGAGTAGCTCCGCCAGCACCAGGCATGACTGAGCGTCCGCGTCGCAGGCCTTCTCAAGCAATGTCGCAGCTTTCGGAACGTCCCGCGCCACGCCGATGCCGCCCGCGTAGGCTCGGCCGAGCGCGCCACAGACCCCAAGCGCGCCCTGCTTGCACACGCGCTCCAGCAGCTGCTCTCCCTGCTTCACGTGCTCCGGTCGCTCATGACGCTTGAGCAGGAGCCAACCCTGCACGCCGCATGAGGAGGCCAACCCAGCGCGACAGGCGGCGTCGAGGAACTCGATGGCGCGCGGCTCGTCCTGCCGAACGTCCTCTCCTTTGGCATACAGAAGCCCCAGGCGCTGACAATCCGGAGCCTTCTTCTTGTCCTTGAGACAGTCTGCCGCCGAGATCGGGTCTTTGACGACAGCGGGCGGCTCCTGCGCCCAGAGCGGGGTCGATCCGCAGAGTGCGGCGACAGTGACGCTGACGATGAATGCCGCGTGCGCGCGAGTCATCGAATTCCTCCTGCCCGAAAGTACCTGCTGCCGGAAAGTGCCTGTCTCATTGTCGCAGCTCCGCGGAGGGCAACGGCGGTCCCTAGAAGAGCTGGAAGGTAATAGGGGTCTCAGCGATGGTGACTACGGCAACACCATTGCGTCGCGCAGGCGCGAATCGCCATTGCTTGACACACTCGACCGCAGCAGCGTTCAAGTCGGGAACGCCGCGAATGACTCTGACATCCGAGACCCGCCCGTCGACGTCGATCGTGGTCGAAAGATGAACGACACCAACGATCTTGCGATCGAACGCACGGCGCGGATAGACCGGCTTGGTCTGGTACAGAAGGCGCGGCGGTTCGTCGTATCCCTCGTCGTCCTTCTCCATCGCCACTGGTCGCAGCGCCTCGAGGCTCCCGCCCCACGCCTTCGGGATGCGGCCACTCGCAATGATGGCGCGGCACTCGACGTCCTCGCCGCAGGCTTTGGCCAGGTACACCTGCCCTTTGGCCACCTCGTCGCTTCCCAGCTCGCCGCGAGCGTGGACGCCGCCGAGCAAGCGGCAGGCGGTTCTGGCGTCCTTGTCACACGCCTTCGCATACAACCGTGCCGCCTTGGCAAGATCGATCTCTGCACCGCGCCCCAGCAGGTAGTGCTGGCCAGCCGCGACGCAGCCCGGCGCGTAGTCCAGCGAGCAGGCGCGCTCGAACAGTGGCAGGGTTTGCCCTGGCTCTTTCGTGAGCCATCCGAGGCGGTAACAGCTCTCGGCCACGGCAGCGTCGCAGGCACGCCTGTACGCACGGTTGGCCTGGTCGATGTCGGGCGCCTTGCCTCCGCTTAGCCTGTCGCCGAGCGCGACACAGGCGTTGCCACTGCCCGCCTCGCAGGCTTGCTCGCATACCTGGAGCGGTCCGAGGTCGCAGGCTCTTCTCATGAGCGCGTGTGCCCGATCCACGTCAGCAGGGACTCCATCACCGACAGCAAGCAACTCCGCCAGCACTATGCATGACTGAGCGTCCGCGTCGCAGGCCTTCTCCAGCAATGTCGCAGCTTTCGGAACGTCCCGCGCGATGCCGGTGCCGCTTGCGTAGGCTTGGCCGAGCGCGCCACACGCCCCGAGCGCGCCCTGCTTGCACACGCGCTGCAGCAGCTGCTCGCCCTGCTTCACGTCCTCAGGGTGCTCATGACGCTTGAGCAAGAGCCAACCCTGCACGCCGCATGCGGAGGCCAACCCAGCGCGACAGGCCGCGTCCAGGAGCTCGATGGCGTGCGGCTCGTCCTGTCGCACCTCCTCTCCTTTGGCATACAGAAGCCCCAGGCGCTGACAGTCCGGCGCCTTCTTCTTGTCCTTGAGACAGTCCGATGGCGAGATCGGGTCTTTGACGGCGGTGGGCATCTCCTGTGCCCAGAGCGCTGTCGATCCGCAGGATGTGACGACGCCGATCGCGACGATGAGGGCCGCGTACGCGAGACGCATTGAGTTCCTCCCCACGGAATCTGCTGGCCAATTGTCGCAGATCCGGCAGGAACGGAGGGGTGTGGACCTATTCTGGCCGTACCACCGTGCACGCTGCATGCGTGCCGGCCTCGTACCATCGACGATCGATCCGACTGCGTGGGTACAACTATTCCGCGGCGGGCGCCTATTTCGTGACCTTGTGCGTGCAGGATCGGAGGTGTTTGTTCGGCGATGTCACGGATGGCGTCGTCGGCCTCTCCGACGCTGGACACATGGTCGACGACGTCTGGACCGAAATGCCCATGTTCTACCGAGGTGTGGACATCGACGGATTTGTGGTGATGCCCAACCACATTCACGGAATCATCACCCTCGTAGGGGCAGGCCCCTGTGCCTGCCCCGAAACAGGGCGGCCACAGGGGGCCGCCCCTACCGCGATCTCGTTGCCCGACGTCGTGCAGCGGTTCAAGACGCTGACAACGAGACGGTACGCTGACAGTGTCAAACGGCTGGGGTGGCCCGCCTTTCGCGGGCGTCTATGGCAGCGCGGGTACTACGAAAGGATCATCCGCGACGAGGCCGAGCTGAATCGGATCCGGCAGTATGTGGCGGAAAACCCGCAATACTGGGCCGAGGACGTGGAGAACCCAAAGAACCCCTGGCCACCGTAGGGGCGACGCATGCGTCGCCCCTACAACGCTTCGAAATGCGTCAGGTGCTTGAAGAGGCCGAAGCGGGCGTCGATCTCGGGACGGGTGAGGCGCAGTAGGCGGTCCAGACCAAAGGCCTCGACCGAGAAGGACGCCAGCGTGCTGCCCATGATCACGGCGCGGCGCAGGCTCTCGTCGTCGCTGCGGCCGCAAGCTCCGAGGAAGCCCATGAAGCCGCCGGCGAACGTGTCGCCCGCGCCTGTGGGGTCGAAGACCTCTTCAAGAGGATACGCCGGCGCAGCGAACGTGCCGCTCTCGAGGAACATCAGCACGCCGTGCTCGCCCTTCTTGACGATCAGCGTGCGCGGTCCCATCGTGCGGATGACCCGTGCCGCCTTGACCAGGTTCCATTCTCCGGAAAGCTCGCGCGCCTCGCTGTCGTTGATCAGAAGCGCGTCGACACGGGCCAGGGTCTTGCGCAACTCCTCGTTGTGGCCTGAGATCCAGTAGTTCATCGTGTCGCAGGCCACGAGCTGCGGTCGCTCGACCTGGTCGAGCACGCTGCGCTGCAGCGCCGGATCGATGTTGCCGAGAAAGACGTGCTCGGAGCGGCGATACGCGGCCGGGATCTTGGGTCGGAAGGTCTCGAAGACGTTCAAGTCCGTGCGGATCGTTTCGCGTGAGTTCAGGTCGGACGAGTACTTGCCCTGCCAGTGAAACGTCTTGCCGCTGGCGTGCTCCAGGCCGTCGAGATCGATCTGCCGGCCGCGGAACGCAGCCAGCTGCTGCTCACCGAAGTCGTCGCCGACCACGGCCACCAGGCGCACCGGCGTAAAGAACGAGGCCGCCACGGAGAAGTACGATGCCGCACCGCCGAGGATGCGTTCGGCCTTGCCGAACGGAGTCTCGACCGTGTCGTACGCGACGCTGCCAACCACGAGTGTGGACATGGATTCCTATTTCTTGCGCTTCTTGAGCGCGGCCTTGAGCTCTTCGATGTTGAAGCGCGCCACGCTCGGCAGGTCGCGCATGGTCAGAAGGCCCGGCGGCGCGGCGAACAGGCGCGGCAGGCTGTTGAGCACGATCGCTGCTGTAGCCACGTCGCCGGCGATGCCGCCGGCAATCGTCAAATCGATCGGCGGCGTGCCGTCCACCAGGATGTGATCGCGCGGCGACTCAGCGCCGACGTACATCTGCAGGTCGAGCGAGAGGATCAGCTCGCCCTTGCGGTAGGCACGCGCGTGCTGCTTGATGCCCGAGACCGCGCCGGCCGAGATGCGCAGATGCTCGGTGTCCAGGTCACGTGGCGCGATCGCAGGCTCGATGGTCTCCTCGATGCGATCGAGCGACCAACCCAGGCCAGTGGCGATCATGTGCGCCGACTCGAGCAGGCCGACGTGACGCACCACGCCTTCGGCCAAGGCGCGCCGGAACTGCTGCTGGTTGAGCCCGGCGCCGACCTTGCGCTTGAGGCTCAGCCGGCGCGTGGCCAGATCGACGACGCGTGCCACGGAGATACGCTTCACGTCGACGCAGGGCGCCGTGAGCACGAGCGGCAGCAGGTCCATGGTGAAGCCGGGGTTGACGCCCGCGCTCAACACCGACACGCGCTTCTTGCGCGCCGCGCGGTCGATCTCGCGGAACGAGTCTTGGTGGGCTGGCGTCGGGAAGGCCAGCTCTTCGCAAGTGGTCACGACGTGCAAGCCACGCTGCACCAGGCCGAGGATCAGGGGCTTGACCTCGCGCAGGCCAGAGGTCGTCGAGACCACAGCCAGCCGCGGTCGCCCCCCCTTGCGCACAGCGCGCATCACGTCGGCCTCGACCTTGAGGCGCAGCTTGCGGCCCAGGCCCAACACGACGCCCAGATCGCGGCCGGCCTTGTCGTCCGCCGGATCCGCCGCGCCGGCAAGCTTGAGGCCGGGCGTGTCGAGGATCAGCCGCGCCACAGCCTGGCCGATCGGCCCAAGACCACACTGCACGACTCGCAGAAGATCAGCCATCTCCGGTCCTCCCCCTGCTCCTCTGTGACTTCGACCGACCTAGCGCTCGATCTCGATCGTGCCGAACTCGGGCACCGGATCCCAGGCCAAGAGCACCGTCGAGGAGATCGGCAGAAGGCCCGTGTAGTTCTTGCCGCCCGACTCCACGGTGATCTCGTAGAAGCCCTCAGCCGCCACGCGCACGAAGCGGCCCTTGGTCCCCTTCACGCCCAGAACGTCCGAGTAGACCCGAACCAGCGCTTCATTCTCGATCATGGCTTGTTCCTCATTGTGACTTCAGAGTCCGGCGCACGATCTCCAGCGCCTGGTCCGCCTCTTCGCGGCTGAAGCTGAGCGGCGGCCGAAAACGCACCGAACGCACGCCCGAGCGCAGCACGAGTAGGCCGTTCTCGATGAGCGCCGCCTGAGCGCGGTCGCGCTGGCTGGCATCCGGCATGTCGAACGCGATCATCAGGCCACGGCCACGGGTGTTGCTCATGCGGCCGCCCAGCTCCTGCTCGATCGCCGTCAGGCCGGCCAGCAGGTGCCCGCCCACGACGCGCGCGTTCTCGACCAGACCTTCCTCGTGGATCACTTCCAGCATGCGCGCGCCGCGCACCATGTCCGTGAGGTTGCCGCCCCAGGTCGAGTTCAGGCGTGAGGAGACGACGAACACGTTGTCCTTGATCTCGTCCACTCGCGGGCCGACCAGGCAGCCGCAGACCTGGGTCTTCTTGCCGAAGCAGATCGCGTCGGGCGTGACGCCGAAGTGCTCGTAGGCCCACATCTTGCCCGTGAGGCCGATACCCGACTGCACCTCGTCCACGATGAAGAAGCACTCGTGCTCGCGGCACAGGCCCTCGAGCGCGCGGAAGAACTCGCCGCGGAAGTGGTTGTCGCCGCCCTCGCCTTGGATGGGCTCGATGATCAGCGCCGCGATGTCGTCCGCGTTGTCCTTGAAGGCGCTCCGGATCTGCTCGAGCGCGCGCGCCTCTGCCGCGGCGGTCTCTGCCTCGACCGCGGGCGTGAGTGGGAAACGCAACTTTGGATTGTCGATGCGTGGCCAGGGGAACTTCGCGTACAGGTCGACCTTGACCGGGTCGCTGTTGGTGAGCGAGAGCGTGTAGCCCGAGCGGCCGTGGAACGCCTCGCGAAAATGGATCACCTGCGTGCCGCGGTCACCGCCCACGCCACGCGCTCGGTTCTTGCGGACCTTCCAGTCCATGGCGGTCTTGAGCGCGTTCTCCACGCCCAGCGTGCCACCTTCGATGAAGAAGGCGTGCGGGAACTGCGGCGGCACGGCCAACCGCTTGAAGGTGTCGACGCACTGCGCGAACTCGACCGTGTAGATATCCGATAGCGACGGCTTGAGCTGCGCGACTCGATGCAGTGTCGCGAGGAAATCGGGCGCCTTGAGCTTGGGATGGTTGTAGCCGATCGGGCTCGAGGCGAAGAACGTCATGCAATCCAGGTAGTCGCGGCCTGCGCGGGCGTCGTGGAACCAGGAGCCCCGGCTGCGCTCATAGTCGAAGACGACGTCAAACCCGTCGACCAAGAGCAGGCCGGCAAGCACCTCGTGCACGCGATCCGGCGCCACGCCGAGTGAC
>Ga0302323_100004823_pt1 | contig 11002 bp, 6 predicted proteins | sample Fen_T0_3_FD_201950 | JGI IMG/M metagenome (GOLD analysis project Ga0302323, IMG submission 201950) | Peat permafrost microbial communities from Stordalen Mire near Abisko, Sweden - Fen_T0_3 | ecosystem: Environmental > Terrestrial > Soil > Wetlands > Permafrost | place: Sweden: Abisko... | reverse complement strand
GCGCACCTTCGCCACAGCGGCCAGGCGCAGGGCCAGCGCGGCCAGATCAAGGCCGGCGGCGCTCGCGGGCTGCACTTGCACGGCGTCGCGACCACAGAGCAGCTCGGCCGCTCCGGCCACGCGCTCGGCGAACTCGTAGCGTCCCTCCCGACAAGCAGGGCAACTCGGGGTGCGGCCGCTCAAATCGAAGACGTCGAACGTGCCCTTCCAGAGATCGATTGCGACAACGCCAGGCAGGAGCGCGCCGGTCTGCCCTGCCAGGATCTTGAGCGCCTCGGCAGCCTGGATGCCGGCCACGACGCGCGCGATCGGCGCGATCACGCCGACCGTGTCACAGGTCGGCGACGAGCCCGGCGCGGGCAGGTCCTCGAGCACACAACGTAGACAGGGGCTGATGCGCGGCCGGATAGCAAGCGCCAGCCCATACGCGCCCACGCAAGCCCCGTAGATCCAGGGAATGCCGGCAGCCAGGCAGACGTCGTTGATGAGAAAACGCGTCTCGAAGTTATCCGTGCCGTCAAGGACGACCTGCGCTCCCTCGATCAGGGCTGCTGCATTGCGTGCGTCGACGTCTGTGACGACGCCCGTGACGGTCACGTCCGGATTCAGCCGACGCAGGTGGCGCTCGGCCGCCACGGCCTTGGGCAGGGCCTCGTCGGCGTCGCTTTGTTCGAAGAGGGCCTGGCGCTGAAGGTTCGACTCCTCTACGAAATCGCGGTCGATGATCGTCAGGTCGCCCACCCCGGCGCGGGCCATCATCTCGGCCAAGGATGAACCGAGCGCGCCGCAGCCGACGATAACGACGCGGGAGGAAAGCAAACGACGCTGCCCCTCGGCACCGATCCCGGCGAAGAGCTCCTGGCGCGAGTAGCGGCTCATGCGCCACCCCCCAGCGCGCCTTGGAGCGCTGCGCGCATCTCGCCCACAGGCGCCGCTTGGCCGGTCCAGGTCTCGAACTGCGCCACGGCCTGGCCGAGCAGCATCTCTCCGCCCTCGATCGCCACGCAGGCGCGTTGACGCGCCTCTCTGAGAAGCGGCGTCTCGCGCGGCAAGGCCACCATGTCGAGCACAACCCCGCCGCGGTGCAGCGTTTCGGCGGGCACTGGTAGAACGCCGGGCGCGACGCTAGAACCGGCAGGCGTCGCGTTGATCAGGATCTCCCACTCACAGCTGGCAAAGGCTGCCAGATCGGCAGAGGCGCAGCCCATTTCCTTTGCCAGATTGCGCGCCTGCTCAGGACGGCGAGAGAGAACGGTCACCACAGCGCCACGGCGCAGCAGGGTACCGACCGCTGCGCGCGCTGCGCCGCCAGCGCCGACGATCGCCACGCGCTTGCCGTCTGGATCGATGCGCGGCGTGAGCGCGGCGAGCAGGCCCAGGCCGTCGGTGCTCGTGCCGCACAGACGCCCGTCGCGCACCGTCACCGTGTTGACGCTGCCGAACGCGCGGGCCCTGTCGTCGACCTCGTGCAAGCGCGCTACGATCTCGTTCTTGTAGGGCCGCGTCACGCTGAACCCAGCCAGGCGCAGCCCCGGAAGCGCCGCAAGGAATGAATCGACCGAGTCTGCCTCGATCGGCACCTGCACGGCGTTGATGCGGGCCGCGGCAAACGCGGCGTTGTGCAACACGGGAGAGAGGGAGTTGGCCACGTCGCGGCCCACAAGCCCATAGACCTTTGTGCCTGGGCCGATCTCTCGCGCGCGGAAGATCTTCGCCATTCGCGCGGCCGGGATCTGGCCCGGTGCTGCCTCAGCGCCGTCAGCAGCGGCCGCAAACGTGAACGGCACGCCGGAGCGGCCGCCGAGCAGCCGCGAGGGCAGGCCGAGCGAGCCCATCGCGATCGGGATCAGCGGAATCCCGCCGCACTCGGCCACGCTCTGAGCGAACGCCATGAGCCGCCCGACTTCGGCAAGCGTGCGCGGTCGAGCCGCGATCTTGGCGATATCCGCGCCGCGCTCGCGCATCTGAGCCATGAGGCCTGAGAGGTCGTCGGGCATGCCGTCGAGCGCGTGGTACGAAACGATCAGCCCGCGGCCGGACTTCTCCACCATCACCTCCGTGAAGTCGCTGCGCAGGTTGACGTCAACGTAGTCAAAGCCGCGCTTGACGGCCTCGAGCAGCCGCAGGCGGCGATTCGCGTCGTCGTCCGGCCACTGGCCGCCCTCTGAGCGCGGTAGACAGGTGAAGACCAGTGGCCGCGTGCGGGCGCGCAGGATCGTCAGCATGTCGAGATCAGAGATCAGATCGGCGCGGATCTCGAAAAGGTCCGCGAGCGGAGCGAGGTCGATCAGGCGGTCGACGATCTCGAGCGTCGTCTTTTCCGTCAGACTGATGCAGATCCGCATCGCTGCCCCAAAACTAAGAAAGCCTCTTCAGGATTCCCTGAAGAGGCTTGCTCTCCTTGCTCTCGATCTCTCCAGGAAACCCGCTCCGCCTCGCGGCCGGGCCTCCCGGCCCGCCGCTATTGATGGCGGTGATAGAAATAGAAGATTCCACGCCAATGGAACACGCCCCTCGCGCGGCGTACCGTGGCGTCCGTTGCTCGCAGGAGTTCCATATCCCAGCTCGAGCTTCTGATGCTACGAAATGCCCGCGCGCCTGTCAAGCCTCGCGACTTCCGGGTGCGCGCTCGTGGTGCTCGTAGTACAGTCACGGGGACTAGCAAGAGGTGGGGGATGACGAAGGCGGGCCAGGACTACAAGCAGCAGAACCATGAGCAGCGCGAGCGGCTGGCGAGCCTCGGCGCACGGCTGAGCGCGGCACAGTGGAGCGCGCGACTACCGAATGGCTGGACCGTCGCTGCGCTGTTTGGCCACTTGGGCTTCTGGGATCGCATGGCCCTGGCGCTGGTCGAGCGCTACGAGCGCGAAGGCGTCGCGCCGGAGAAGAGCAACTTCCACCTGCTGAATGGCGTCCTGGCCGGACTGTTCGAGCGAATGACTCCCGAGCAGTGCCTCGCGTGGGCAGTGGACGCTGCCGAGGCTCTGGACGCGCGTATCGCTGCGCTGCCTCCCGCACTGGTTGCCGAGATCATCGAGAAGGACAGCGAGCGCCGCATCCACCGCCACGTCCACCGCCGCAACCACCTCGACAGGGTCGAGGACTGGCTGCGCTCGTCCTCGCGCTGAGGCCGGGTCCGGGCCCGTCTCGTCACCACCCCGACTAGGACGGCCGCGCGTCGACTTGTCGCGTGAAGGTGAACGTCTCTCCCTCCGGCCGAACGACGACGTGATCGCCCTCGCCAAAGTGACCCGCCAGGACCTCGACAGCGAGCGGGTTCTCGATCATGCGCTGGATCGTGCGCTTGAGCGGCCGCGCGCCGAACGCCGGGTCGTAGCCCAGCTCCGCGAGCTTTGCGCTTGCCTCAGTCGAAAGCTCGAGCGAGATCTTGCGCTCAGAGAGGCGCTTCCTGAGATCTTCGACCTGGATGTCGACGATCTTGCGGATTTCCTCGCGCCCAAGCGCCTTGAACGTGACGATCTCGTCGATTCGGTTCAAGAACTCCGGCCGGAAGGTGCGCCGGAGCGCGTCCATCAGTTTGCCTTTGAGCCGCGCGGCGTCCTCGTCTTGGGCCATCTCCTGGATCAGGTCAGAGGCCACGTTCGACGTCATGATCAGGACCGTGTTGCGAAAGTCGACGGTGCGCCCCTTCCCATCGGTGAGGCGACCATCGTCCAGGACCTGCAGCAAAATGTTGAAGACGTCCGGATGCGCCTTCTCGATCTCGTCGAAGAGCAGCACGGCGTACGGTCGACGCCGTATCGCTTCGGTGAGCTGGCCGCCTTCGTCGTAGCCAACGTACCCCGGCGGCGCGCCGATCAAGCGCGCAACCGCATGCTTCTCCATGTACTCCGACATGTCGAGCCGCACCATGGCGTGCTCGTCGTCGAACAAGAATGCCGCGAGGGCCCGCGCTAGCTCGGTCTTGCCCACGCCTGTCGGTCCCATGAACAGGAAGGAGCCCACCGGCCGTTTGGGGTCTCCAAGCCCTGCTCGCGAGCGGCGCACCGCATTGGCGACCAAGAGCAGGGCCTCGTCCTGTCCCACAACCCGCGTGCGCAGGCGGTCTTCCATGCGAATGAGACGGTCGACCTCGCTCTCGAGCATGCGTGTGACCGGTATGCCGGTCCACTTGGCCACGACCTCGGCCACGTCCTCAGCGTCGACCTCTTCTTTGAGCATGCGCTGAGTCTTCTGCAGGACTGCCAGCTTCTCGTTCTCTGCCGCCAGGTCCTTCTCGAACGCGGGCAGGGCGCCGTAGCGCAGCTCAGCGGCTCGGCCCAGGTCGCCGGCTTGGGTCGCGCGCTCAGCCTCGAAGCGCGTCTTCTCGATCTGCTCCTTCGAGGCGCGGATCTTGCCTATGGCCGCCTTCTCCTGTTGCCAGTGCGCCTTCATGCCTGCCGACTGCTCTTTCAGATCGGCAAGCTCGCGCTCGATCTTGTCGAGCCGCTCGCGCGAGGCTTTGTCCTTCTCCTTCGACAGCGCCTGGCGCTCGATCTCGAGCTGCACGATCTTGCGCTCGACCTCGTCAATCTCGGTCGGTAAGCTGTCGATCTCGATGCGTAGATGCGAGGCCGCCTCGTCCACTAGGTCGATGGCCTTGTCCGGCAGGAAGCGGTCCGCGATGTAGCGATTGGAAAGCGTCGCAGCAGCAACGAGCGCCGAATCCTGGATGCGCACGCCGTGGTGCACCTCGTAGCGCTCCTTGAGGCCGCGCAGGATCGCGATCGTGCCAGCCACGTCCGGTTCGCCGACGTAGACGGGCTGGAAGCGGCGCTCCAGGGCTGCGTCCTTCTCGATGTATTTCTTGTACTCGTTGAGCGTGGTCGCACCGACGCAGCGCAGCTCTCCGCGGGCGAGCGCAGGCTTGAGCATGTTCGAGGCGTCCATGGCGCCTTCGGCCGCTCCAGCCCCGACGACGGTGTGCAGCTCGTCGATGAATAGCACGACCTCGCCGCTGGACTCCTGCACTTCCTTGAGCACAGCCTTGAGTCGATCCTCGAACTCACCGCGGTACTTGGCACCGGCGATCAGCGCGCCCAGATCGAGCGCCACGACGCGCTTGTTCTTGAGTGACTCCGGCACGTCGCCCGAGACGATGCGCTGGGCCAGCCCCTCGACGATAGCCGTCTTGCCAACGCCGGGCTCGCCGATGAGGACCGGATTGTTCTTGGTGCGGCGAGAGAGCACTTGGATCACTCGACGGACCTCGTCGTCGCGGCCGATGACCGGGTCGAGCTTGCCCTTCCTGGCGAGCTCAGTCAGGTCGCGGGTGTAGCGCTCGAGGGCTTGATAGCGATCCTCGGCGTTCGGGTCTGTGACACTCTGGTTGCCGCGGATCTCGCGCAGGACGCGCAGCAGGCCGTCGCGCGTCACGCCGGCATTCTTGAGCGCCTCGGCCGTCGTGGCCTTGTTTTCAACCAGCGCCAGCAACAGGTGCTCAGTCGAGACGTATTGATCCTTCAGCGCCTCGGCCTCGCGCAAGGCCTGCTTGAGGACCGCATCGAGCTTCGGAGAGACGTGCGTGGCCGCGCCTTGGGTGCGCGGCAGTCCGGCAAGGGCGCGGGCAACCTCAGCCTCGATGGCCGTGACGTTCGCTCCCAACTTGCCGAGGGCCGCGGGCACGACACCGCCCTCCTGTTCAAGCAGGGCCGCGAGCAGATGCTCAGCGGTCACCTCGGGGTGATCAGCCTTCTCTGCGCCCGTCTGCGCGGCGCTGAGGGCCTCCTGGGCCTTGATCGTGAACTGGTCGAGCCGCATTCGATGCCTCCACTTGCAATCTAGGAGCGTTGAGACATGTTGTCAATGTCGGCATCAGCAAATCTGCGCGTGTCGCAATCATATTGATACCATACAGCCGGCCGGCCCGACCCGAACTTCTGATGTACCATTCCTTTGGCATGTCTCTTCAACAGGTCGTGACCCAGTCGTTTGTGGATCGCTACGGGCAGAGCCCCGTGTGCGTTGTTCGCGCGCCAGGCCGCGTCAATTTGATCGGCGAGCACACGGACTATAACGACGGCTTCGTCCTTCCAATGGCAATCGACCGCAGCGCCTGGATCGCCCTGCGGCCGCGCGCAGACAGCAAGGTGGTCGCCACCTCCCTCGACTTCGAGGAGACAAGAGAGTTCGAGCTGGGCTCACTCCAGGACGGCCTAGGCCAGCCAAAGGCGGAGGGCTGGATCGAGTACCTCAAAGGCACGGCTTGGGCGCTACAGGATGCCGGCCTGAGGCTTAGCGGCTGGGAGGGCATCGTGGCAGGCGATGTGCCGATCGGCGCCGGGCTGTCGTCCTCTGCCGCGCTCGAAATCGCCACAGCGCGCGCCTTTGTCGCACTCTCGGGCGCCGAGTGGCAGGCAGGCCCGATGGCGCTACTCGCCCAGAAGGCCGAGAACCGCTGGGTGGGCGTCAACTGCGGCATCATGGATCAGCTGATCTCCGCTGCGGCGGTCGAAGGCTGTGCGCTCTTGATTGACTGCCGCTCGTTGGCCACCACGCCAACGCCACTGCCGCCGGCCGCGGCGGTCGTGGTGCTCGACACCGCCACGCGCCGCGGCCTGGTCGACTCAGCCTATAACGAGCGGCGCGCGCAGTGCCAAGCCGCGGCCAAGCATTTCGGCGTGAAGGCGCTACGTGACGTCAGCTCCGCCCAGCTGGCGGGCCACGCATCTGAGCTGGACCCCACGACGCTCAAGCGCGCTCGGCACGTCGTCAGCGAGAACGAGCGCACCTTGGCGGCAGCCGCGGCCATGCGGCGCGGCGATGCAAAGGCCCTCGGTCACTTGATGGACCAAAGCCACGAAAGCCTGCGCCTTGATTTCGAAGTCACCAACGAGGCTTTGAACGTCATGGTCGCACGAGCGCGCAGCACCAATGGTTGCCTTGGTGCGCGCATGACCGGCGCTGGATTTGGCGGCTGCGCGGTGGCCCTCGTGGCTGAGAACGCCGCAGAAGCTTTCGTCAGGCAGGTGAGTGCCGGGTACGCCGAAGCCACCAACCTGCCAGTGCAAGCCTACGTGTGCCGGCCGGCTGCCGGGGCATGGGTCGCGCCCTGACACCGGTAGCAAACGCTCCTCTCAGGGCGGCACTGCGACGGGCCGGCCGGTCGATCCCTTTCGCACAAACAGGAGCAGGTCGACCCCTGGCCGCATCGCGAAAGGACCCAAGCGGTCAAAGTTAGGACCTAGGGATGCACCAATCCGCGCGTCCTGATCCAACCCCGCGACCACCATCACGCTGCCGCGCGAGGTCTCGGCCGAGTCTTCAAAGGCCGTGTTGTGGTAGTTCCTCAGGTACCAAGGCAGGGGCCAGTGCTCGCGGGCCGGGATCGCGATACGCACGCTCTCGCCCTGGCCGCTCGCCTTGGCAGCTCGATCAACGGCCGCAATGAGATCGAGAAAGGCCCGCCGCGTGTGGGCGTAGACGTAGGGTCGCGAGTCGTCGTCATAGTGCACGAAGTTGAGATCGATCGTCTGGCGCAGCGCCATGGTTGACGCGGCGAGTACGACCACCGCGGCCAGCCAGCCGAGTCGACGACGCGTGGCGAAATCCACCGCATGGCCGGCGAGCAGCGCCAACGGCAGCACGATGTTGATCGTCAACCAGGGCGTCTTGTAGGGAGTCAGGCTGTACATGGCCAGCACTCCGACGGTCCATGCCCCGACAAAGATCACGAATCGGTTCTGCGCCCGCCACAAAGCCAGCACCAGGCCGAGCGCGCCCAGGACCACGAGCGGCGTCTCGGACCGCCACAGCCAATCCAGGTACTGCCACCACGGATGGACGTGCGCCGTGCGTGCCGTGTTGCCCCAGAACGCTAGCGTCTTGAATGCGGCCACGATGCCGTCGCGGTTTGTGAAGAACGATGAGTAAAGCAGCAGGTTGATCAGGCTGAACAGCGATACTGCGCCCAGCGCGAATCCAGACCGCTCTGCTGGCGTCAGTGACGTAAAGGCCATGGACGGCGTCAGTCGCTTGTCCCGATGGCGCAGCAGATGGTAGACCCACGAGCAAACCGTAGCGACGGTCAAGACGATGGCCGTCGGCGTGGCGGTCTCCTTGGTCGCGAACATCCACGCCGCCCAAGCGGCCCCGGCGAGCAGGTCGCCAAACCGGCCGGTCTCAGCGTAGGCCCTTACAGCAACGACCATTCCGAGCGTGGCTGCGATCAGCAGTATCTCGTGGATGAAGTAGCGCGAGTAGAAGACCATGCCCGGCGAGACCGCCAGGAAGACCGCGGCGGCCAACGCACCCACGTCTCCCAGCCAGCGCCGCGTCGTCAGGCACAGCGTCACCACGAGGCATCCAAAAAAGACCGTCACCAGGCGCACCGCGATGTCGTTCAGTCCGAAGAGAAACGCGGAGACAAACGCGGCGTAGTAGAGCGAGGGGCCGTGGTAATTCGATGGATCGTAGTGGTAGGCCCCTTGACGGAACAGATTCGTCAGGAAGAAGCCGTTCACACCCTCGTCGTGATGGAAGGGCTTCAGGTCGAGATCGTAGAGCCTCAAGCCGATCGTGAGCAGCAGGACAAAGGCCGCTGCCCAGCGGAAGGCCTGGTCAACGCCCCGCGGACGCTCAGCGTCCCGGGATACGGTAGAGCCGGTACCCATCCATTTCCCTCAAGAGGGGCAGCGAGGAAACAAATGCTTCGTTCACCTGTAGCTCGGCGCGTTCCTGGGGGCCGACGACCAGGAAGTCGACGCCCAGACGTCGTAGCCGCGCGGTCGCGTCGGGCGCTCCACGGTAGATCGCAGCGACGTCTTGGTCCCGCATGCCCTTGTCCAGTCCCTGCGACCAGATGTGGCCCTCAAAACCCAGCGGTGCCAATCGGCCACCCAGAAGCGCCGCATGGTTGTACGTCGGCAGACGTAGCACCACCGCGTGCGGCGGCGTCGTCTCGGCTAGCATGTCTGCAAAACGGATGGCAGGAGCGTCGAAGATGCGCTGGGCGGCCTGGCGCGTGGCCATGCGCGTCACATCGAGGGCGCCGGCGAGCGTCAGACTCACGAGCAGGATCACGGATCCCGCCCGAGCGCCCCACTTGCGATAGCGCCAGAGCGTCACGACCAGGAGCGCGAGCAGCGGCGTGGCTGCGACCTGGGCGAAGAACAGGAACTTGATGTTGTCCCAGAGCCAAGGGGAGAGCTGCAGTAGGTTCGGCACCAGGAAGCACCCGGCGAACGGCGCGAGAAAGCGAGCCAGATCGCGCGAGACAAGCCAATCGCGGTCGCGCCATACGAGCGCTGCCCCGACTGCTGGGATGGCCAGGCCGGCGTTCAGGAGCCAGAACCAAAGTGGGCTGCTCAGATCGCGGTCCCAGCCGACATGCCACTGCACGAAGCCCCCCTTTGCGAGAGCGGTGCCCGATAGCAGCCAGACGACCTGGGGCGCGGCCAGGACCGTGAGGGGGACGAACAGTCGGGTCCAGGCTCGCACGTCCGGGAAGAGCAGCGCCAGGCAGACAGCAGCTGCGAGAAAGACCGCGAAACTGTGCATGTGGATCAGCGGCAGGAGCCCGGCGATACAGCCAGCGGCGAACATCCGCCGGCCTCGCACGGCCTCAGCAGCGCCGGCGTGCTTTCGCGCCCCGTCCCAGATCAACGTCAAAGCGATCACGAACAGCACCAGGCCGAACAAAAAGCCGCGCTGCGGAATCAGCAGCGTGGTCACGGCGTTGCCCCAGCGCAGCGCCGAAGTCATCCAGGCCACCTCGCCGCGGTTGAGAATCGTGTAGTCGTGCGGGAGCGCGCCGAGCAGCGGGATCAGGCCGCGCTCGGTCGTGAGCACGTCGCGCGCCAGCATCCAGAATCCCAGGCCTCCGTTCAGCAGGAGCAACGCGGGCATGAGCAGCGCCGCAGCCCGGTCGCCCGTGAGGCGTCGACCCCAATGCACGAGGGCGATCATCAGGGCCCAGGCGAGCAGCAGGTTCTCCACGAGAAAGGCCCTTTGCAGCGACAGGCCGGCACGCATGAGCGCAGCCGGCACGAAATCGACGAGAAAGGGATACGTCAAGCGCGCGCCAGAAAGCTCCGGATGCTGCGGCGGGAAGTTGTCGCCACGCAGGAAGCTCTCGGCGATACCGATGTGGAACGGCAGGTCGCCGAGGTTGTGGCGGTCTGCCGTGTAGAGGCCGTCAGGCCGCAGGTACACCGCCCCTTCAAACGCAACCGCAACAAACCCGGCCATGGCGAGATACGCCAAGGCCAGCAGCGGACGCGCGCGGATCTGGGCCGTCGTGTCAGACAGATCTGCCGACACTCGAGCGCGGCGCTCAGGTGTGTGCAGCAGTGCCAGCGGCAGAGCGGCGACTGCTGTTGCACCTAGAACGGTGGTCCATGTCAGCCCCAGGCTCAACGCCAGTAGGAAGCCGCTCAGCGCAAAGACCGCCAGACCGACCGCTGCGCCTGCTGCCACGCGCACCGGCAGCGGCAGCGTGTCCTCATCCCAGAGGTAGGTGGCCAGGGTCCCGCCGCCGATGACCGCAAGGAGAATCAAGACCGCCATGGCGGACGCATTTTACCCGACGACGGTGAACGCTGGTACCGCGCGTGCGAACGGCCTTCAGCGCGGCGGTCGGATTTGCAGGAACAGCTTCAAGTGCAAGTTGACCTGCGTCGTCCCTTTGTCGACCGTGATCGTGACCGGAACCGTGACGTCAGCTGTGCCCTTGGCATCTGCAACGTTGACGATGACAGGCTGTGACGCTGGGGCGGGCGGGATCGTGTCGACTTTGGGTTGGGGGACCCGTTCGGGTTCGGGCGACTTCTGCTCAAGTCCCATGAACAGGTTCGCGCCTAGCGGCTCAGGTTCCGGTCTGGGCGGACGGCGCAAGATCCTGCGGATCTCCTCTGCCTCCTGTGGTGAGGAGGCGATCGTGGTGCGCGGATCCAGACGCCTCGGCGGGGCAGGAGCGACCGCGGGCAGCGGGCTCGCACGCTGCGGCCCCTCATCGAAGGCGATCTCCTCCACGTCCATCTCATCTACCAGCAGGTTGTCTTCC
>Ga0302323_100004822_pt1 | contig 11002 bp, 22 predicted proteins | sample Fen_T0_3_FD_201950 | JGI IMG/M metagenome (GOLD analysis project Ga0302323, IMG submission 201950) | Peat permafrost microbial communities from Stordalen Mire near Abisko, Sweden - Fen_T0_3 | ecosystem: Environmental > Terrestrial > Soil > Wetlands > Permafrost | place: Sweden: Abisko... | reverse complement strand
CGGGCGTCGCCGCGGCAGCCGACGTCGTGGGGGGCGTGCCTGCCGGCGTGACGGCGAAACCGTAGCCGGCGGGGAGGGTGCCTGTGCTGGTGGGCCCGGTCGTGAGGGCCGGCGCAACCGGCGCGGTACCTGCGGGGTCGTCGTCGGCTTCCGCCGGCGTCTCTGCCTTGTCGCCGTCGGCGAACTCCTCCGGGTGCTCGGCCCGCCGGACGTGCTCGTCCGTCATCCCGCCCGACGCCTGTTGCGCGGTGTCGGCGATCTGCTGCCTGAGTGCGGCGTTGTCGGCCGCAAGCTGGTTCTTGAGCGATTCGTTCTCGCTCGAAAGCTGCTCGACGGTCGGCTCGACGGTCGGCTCTGCTGCGGGTGCGTCAGACACGGTCTACTCCTAGCTGTCGTAGGGTGAGTAACAGAACGTCACCCATCCCTGGGCCTTGCCGGTCACGGTGAAAATGCCTAAAGCCAAATCGGGCGACGTGTAAAACCACGGGTTCGCGATTTCGGCGGGCGGCAAACAGAGGGGCGGCGCCGACCCTCCTCCCATGTTCATGGCGCCCGTTATGTCGCCGGGCCCCTGGGCCGCAACGACGCCGGTGCCGGCGGCGTCACCCTGCACGAACTTGATCGTTCCGGCGGCGTCGAGGGTCAGGTTGCAGGCGATCAGTTTGACGTAGTGCAAGCCGATGTTCGGGGCCGCTATCAGGGTGAAGCCGGCGGCCGCCTGGTTGACGAGGACGCGTAGCGTCGGCTCGTAGCGGCGGTGCGTTGCTTCGTGCGGAAGCTGGAACGAGCGGGGGGCGTCGACCTGGGCGCCGATCAGGTGGGCGGGCGGGAAAACGGGCTGTGCGTTTTCCTCGAAATCGTGGCCGACGACGATCCCTTCCGGGTAGGTGTTCGGCGTCGGCGGCGGCTGCCGGAGCATCGACGGCGACTCCCCGTGAAGCTGCCCCGAAATCCCCTCGTCGGACGGCAAACCCCAGGTGCCCGCCTCGCCGACGTTGTAGTCGAGCGGGTCGGGGTTGCGCGGGGTCGCGGTGTCGAAGCGGTTTGTGCGGCGAGGTCCGGGCATAGGTCAGTCTCCTAGTCTACTAGCGGGGCGCCGAAAATGTCTACGTCGGATCGGCCCGACGTCGCGTTGACGGTCGACCCCTGGGAACTGCGGCGGGCGCGGCGTGCTTCGGCGTCCTGGCGGCGGGTCGTGCCGGTCGCGGCGTCGACCGTCTCTGTTCGGCGTCCGACTCCCTTGCGGGCCGCCGGCAGCCGGCCCGAGCTCGAGCTCGCGCGGGCGTCGTCTTCTATCCGGCGTCCCTGCCGGCGGGCCGGCGTCTGAGCGGCCGCGGTGCCGGCGGCTTTCTTCGCGACGCCGGCGACGGGGGCGACGGTGCTGACGACGTCGCCGGCTTTGCCGGGCAGGTCGGCAGCCAACGCGACTTGACGGGCCAACAGAACGGCGCCGATCGCGACCAGTGCTCCGCCGGCGACGATCTGTAGGCCGCGGAGAATGTAGGCCGGGTCGGTCAGTTTGCCGAGGAAGGAGGCGGTGGCGCCGGCCGCGTTGACGGTCGACGTTACTGCCGTGCCGACGGCGCCGGCGGCCCCTTCCGCCTGGGTGACGCCGGGGATGTGGCGGACGGCTTTGTTGACGGCGCCCGCGAACGTGCCGGGGTCGGACGCCGAAACGACTACTTTGCCGAGCTTGCCGGTGTCGACGGTCGGCCCGACGGGGCCGGCGGCGGCGCCGCTGTTCATCACGGACGAATAGCCCGACCCTGACCATGACGTGAGCTCATGTTGAAACGACGGGCTGTTCGCGTAGGCGGCCGGGTTGCCCGACCGGATCGCGTCGCGGATCGCGGGGAACTGGGTGGCGATGTGGTAGGCGTTCGCGAACACTCCCACCTCGAGCGACGGGTACTTCGCGACGTGGTAGCGGCCGCCGGGACCAAAGCTGTTCCAGTAGGCGAACTGGCCGGCTTTGAACGGGCCGACGGTCGCGGAGCCGCCCGCCGTCGTCATAAACGGGTTGTTCGACTGGGTGAGCATCGACGTCGGCTGCTCCCGTTGCGTCCACGCGTTCAGGAACTGGTAGTTCGCGGGCGTCTTCGGGGCCCGGAGGAGGTCGAGCATCGCTGTCGACCACGCGACCGTAGCCATCCCGGGGGCCCCTTAGCTTCCGCCGGCGGGCGCCGGCGTGTCGGTGCCGCGGCCGACGGCGTGCCGGTAGGTGTAGTGCATTCCGACGGCGACGGCGAGGGCCGCGACCAACGGCCAGATTTTCCCTGACACTAGGGCGGCGACGGCGCCTCCGCCGACGGCGACGGCGTCACCTATCAAGACCCAGTGCATCAGCGTTTCTTCGCGGTCGCCGGCAAAGAGCTCGGTTGTCTGCGGCGACGAATTGAGGGTCGAATAGACGTCGAGCGCGAACGTTGCGTATACGCCGATTAGGACGGCGATGTCGGATCGGGATAGGGGCGTCGCCGAGCTCACGCGTAGTAGTAGCCTTTCCCTTTCGCGAACCGGAGAGACGTGCCGGCCGGCCCCTTCCCGGGCGCCGCGTTCGCGGCCTGCCCCTTCGGGGCTTTGCCGGGCGCGTAGGTGTAGTAACGAACGTGGGCGGCGGCCGCCGGCGCCGCCGCCGGCTTCTTCGCGGGCTTCGACGCCGAGCTCTTGGTCGTCAGGGCGGGCGACGGGGCCGCGTTCGGGACGGTCGAGCCGGAGCCCGCGCTACCGGTGTCCGATCCGGGCCAGAACGCGGGCGACATTTGCACGGCCGCGGTGAGGGCGTCGACGGAATCCTGAAAACCGGACAACTGGGAGAACAGGGAGTCGTTTAGGTTGCCGGCCGCGCTGCCCTGCCCGGACGCCGGCGGGCTGCCGGTGTCGCCGGTCGTGTCCGTCGGCGCGGCCGCCGGCGTCGCCGGCGTCGAGCTCGAGCTCGAGCTCGAGCCGAGGAGCCGGTAGGCGAGGTAGCCTGCCACCAACAGGATCAGGGCCCACGCGTAGACGGGAAGCGGGCCCGCCTTGGCTGTCAGTCGTTCGATCATGCGCCGGGGTCGCGGCCGAGGGCGAGGTGGGTGGCTATCTGCGACGAGCTCACGGGCGGCGGCGGGGACGCCGGAAACGTCGGCATCGTCGGGACGGTGCCCGAGTGGGCTCCGGCCGGGTTGCCCATCAGCGACTGAAGGTAGGCGGGGTCGGACGCCTGTACGGACGTCAGGCCCGGCAGCGACGCGGGCGCCTGGGCGGAGCTCCCGTCGGTCTGCTGGACCTGCTGTTGCAGCACGTCGGGCGAGGTTATGAGGGAGTCGGGGAGGCTGCCGGCGGACGAGGCGCCGCCGCCCGACGGGGTTTGTGCGGCGGAGCCCGTCAGGTCGGGGCCCGGCGTCCCTGACGTGTTCGCGGCCGCCGCCGTGCTCTGGCGGGCCCGGTACAGGTAGACGCCGACCAACGCGAGCGCGACGACGCCGGCGACGATCAGGAGCGTGCGCCGCCTCGAGCTCGAGCTAGAGCTCGAGGCCGCCGGCTTGCGGGCGGCCGCCATCCTAGGCGCCGCCGAGCTCCGCGACGAGCTCGCGGCGGAACCGGTCGCGCGACCGCTGCCGCAAGCTGAGGAGCCCGACTACGACCGTCCACGCGGCCGCGTAGACGACGATCATCCGTTCGCGCTCGTCGAGGGAGTCCCACAGGAGCTCGGAGGCGTTGACGATCTTGCGGGCAAGCAGCACCGGGGCCCCCTAGATGGCTTTGTCGTTGACGGTGCCGAAATAGCCGACGAGCGATCCCATCGGCGGGACCGGCTGATACTGGGTGGCTTTGTGCAATTCCTTGGTGCCCATCTGCCCCGGGTTGAAGTTCATATGAAGGGGCCGCGGGTCAACGACGGGGTGGAAGTAGCCGGCGAACAGGCCGGACCAACGCGGGTTGAAATACCCTTGGAACGTCGCGGCCGCCGGCGCCGAATCGAAGTGCGCCGACACGCGGGAACGGCGGGTCGTTGTCGGCTCGCCGACGTCGAGGCGGTCGGACTGTTTGACGACGCCGGCGGTGATGCTGTAGTCGAGGCCGTCGTCGTGCGCGTAAACGTCGGGCTGTTCGTACTCCGAATACGACGGCGACTGCCCCTGAAGGTCGTAAACGCACTGGCCTGACCACATCGGGTCACCCATCCCGGGCGCCCGAAAATGGGTTAGCTTCCGTAGCAGGTTCGGCAGCGGCCCCGTCCACGGGACCAACCCTTCCTGCGACCGGTCTGCCCGCATGTTGACAATGCCGGCGTTCTCGAACGCGGTGTCGACCGCCCCCGGGTCCGGGGTGACGAGGAACGGCGCCGCCGTCGCGTCAGGCGGCGCGTTGCGGGCCGGCGGCATCAGGGGCATAGGAACCTGCCGCCTTTAGCTCTTGGCCGTCTTAAGGGCCGTGTTGAAGCCGCCGACGGTCGTGGTGACGATCTGCGGGTGACGGACGACGAGCGCGATTGCCGAGAGCACGATGAGGGCGCCGAAAATGTCGAGGATGCTGTTTACCTTCATAGCGGGCCTAACCTCCTGCGGGGACTGTAGCGGGGCGGGATGCTGCCGGCGCCGGCGCCGAGCCCGACCGGGCGGAGGAGCTCGAGGCCGGCGCCGACGGGGAGGCGGGAACGATCGCGCCGAGGATCTTCTGTAGTGCCTGGTCGCCTCCGGAGGTGAGGGAACCGAGGAGGACGAGGAGCGCGAACGGGCCCGCCAGGGTGGGCGCGAAATCGGCGAGCAAGGAAAGGAACATGCCGACGACGCCGACCCCCCACATCACCCTGAACGTGCCGGCGGAGCTCTGGCCGTGGTGGTCGCGGTAGACGGAGATGACGGCGAGGCCGACGACGCCTATCAGAACCATTTTCCGGGCTGTCACCTTGTCGGGCGTCACGGGCCCACCGGTCCCTGTACGCCGGACGGCGGCGCCGGGCTCGGCGTCGTCGAGGGAGAACCGACCGGGCCCGACACGCCGGCCGGCGCCGACGAGCTCGAGCTCGAGCTCGTCCCTTTGGGGACGGTGTTGTCGCCGCGGGCGAGCGCCGACAACGACACGTTTTTCCAGCCTGCCACGATCAGGAGGGAGCCGAACAGGAGCATCCCGAAAGACACTGACACGGGGCGGCCCCGTTCCCTCTAGCCCGCCGGCGGAACGGGCGGGGTGGTGGGGCGTGCTTCGTACTTCGCGAGGCCGCGGGAGATGATGAACGCGAGCGCCGGCAGCGAGAAAACGGCGGCGTTGTGCGTCGACGTCCAGTCGGCGGCCGCGTTCGCGATGAAACCCGCGAAGGTGACGAGGCCGACGAGCCATTCTGACGTCTTGAAGCCGGGACGGTTGAGCATGGGTGTCCTTAGCCTCCCGTGCTCGTCTTGGCCTTGACCATCGGGACGACGTAGACGCCGATGATGATGCCGACGACGAGCCAAATCCACTTGTTGTTCATTTCGGGACGTTCCTTTCTCTAGCGGCGGCCGGCGGTAACCGCGAACCGGAAGCCGGCGCGGTCGAGGATGAAAAGGACGGCGACGGCGATAAGGACGAGGCCGACGACGCCGTGGTGGGGCTCGAGGCCGGCCGCGTTCGCGCCGACGGCGGCGCCGTTCGCGTTCTGCGGCGCGACCGCCGGCCCGGACGAGTACATACCGGTGCCGCCCGTGAGGAGCTCCATCGGCTGGCCCGCCATCGTCTAGCCGCCTGAGCGGACGGACGGCATGGATGCGGCGGCGAGCTGCTGGCCGTAGGCGAACGCGTAGGCGGAACCTTCGAGGCTTACGCCGTTGACGTCGTTGGTGAGGACGTCGAGGACGTTTGCGTTGGCCCCCCAGGAGCCCGAAAACTCGATGCGGCTCGCCTGGTTGTTGCCTAGCCATCCCTGGCCGCCGAGGGTGCCGTCGACGCCGGCGATGTTGATGGCGTCGGGCGCCGCGAACATGACGGGCACGACGCCTGTGTCGGCCGTCTTCGAGGTCGCGGCCCCCTGCCCGACTTCGCGTCGGAACCATTCCTCGACGACGACGGCCGGGTCCATGTTGAGCCACAGGGGGGCGCCGTCGACCTGGAACGTGATGGGGTTCGGGAAGTTCGATACTGCCTGGCGGACGCCGGAGGAATTGCGCACGACCATGACGAGGCCGCGGAACGTGTTTCCCTTCCGGATCAGGGACGCCGTAACCGCCGACGACGCGGTGATCGAGGGGTTCGACTTCGACCAGTGCTGAACGGTGCAGCCGACTCCCTGGACCCCAAAGAGGTTCTGGCCGATCCCGGGCGGGAAGACGGACTGAGCGAGGCCGGTGAGCTTGTTCACCTGGTCCGGCAGCGTCCAGCATTCGATGATGTAGTCGAACAGGTACTGGGGCTGCGTCGTGGTCGGCGCCGCCGACCAAATGTTCGCGTTCGAGTCGAGCGTGAGCTTGAGCTTGTAGGGCGACTGGGCGTCGAAGTTCGGGAGGGCGCCGTAGCCGGAGCTCTCGGAGAGCTCGAGCGGGATTGTCCAGACGTAGAGCGGGGTGGTGGTCGACGCCGAGAACAGGGGCGAAATCTCCGGGTCGTTGACGGCTTTGTAGGCGCCGTACTTCTCCGCCATCAGAGCCTCGTAGCCGGACCACGTCGGGCCGCCGTAAATCTCGGCGCCGTTCGGGTCGGTCAGGCTGATCTGCTGGAGGAGCTTGGCCGGATAGTCGGCGTTGAAGGTGCCGCCGGAGCCGGCGACGTTGTTACGGAGCCGGATTCGGATGCGGCGGAGGAAACCGTAGCTCTGGACGCTGTTCTGCGCGGGGGAGGCATCCTGCGCGTTGCCCGACGTCAGTGCCGCGCTCGTGTTGAACTTCTCGAGGTACTCATGGGACGATGCGCGAAACGAAAGAGTCGGGCCGGCAGCCATCGGTGGGGTCTCCCTAGGTCGTGAGGAACGTCAGGCCGTCGTTGACGCCGACGAGGATGGGGTTGCTCGACTGCGCGGTGACGCGTCGGCCGACCTGGATCAAAAACAGTCCGATGATGAGGCCGGCGAGCAACTGGAAAACGGGGGTCGCGATCACTGTGCCCCAATGTCTAGACGCGGCCGGAGCGCAATGCTAGGGTGGCAAACAATGTCGCCGGCCATCCCCGACCCACCTTCGGCTCCTCCGGTGGCTTCCGAGAGGTGGCCCGTCGTGAAAGTGCCGGTCCCTCCCGAATGGAAACGGTGGCTCGAGGAGGCCGCGGCCGCCCGCGCCCTGTCGGTCGCGGCCCTCGTCCGCCAGTGCATCCGGGCTCTTATGATCCAACGGCCGCACGGGGGAGAGTGAGACTGTGAGCTCGAGGGGATTAGGCCGCGTCGTCGGTGGCTACCGGGCGAACGACCGGCGCCGGCTGCAACTGCTCGACACCTACGGGATAACGTCGGTGCCGATCCGGAAGTGCATGGCCGGCTGCGGGTACGACGTCTACTTCTACTCCGGCGGCGTCGACGCCGTCCGCGAACGCGACGCCGAGGTCGTTTGCGACGAATGCCGGCAGCGGTACTACCCCGAAATCATGGCCGAAATCTGAGGAGGAAAGACTCTTGCGCTATCACCTCGAGCCCGTCGCGTCCGCCGACGTGACGCTGCCGAAACTGGCGACCGTACCGTCGCCGAACCGGAGCTCGCGCGGCGGCCGCCGGCCGCGGCTCGTCTTCGTGCACACCTGGGGCGGCGGAACCTACGACGGGACGGTTACGTGGCTGTGTGAGAAGGGGTCGAACACGTCGGCCCACCTCGTCTACGCCGGCGAGCACGGGCCCGACGCCGGCAAGTGCGCCCAACTTGTGCCGTTCGGCGATAAAGCCTGGACGGAATGCGAGCTCAACGCGATAGGCATTTCGGTCGAGTCGGCCGACGCGATATGGCAGGGCCGCGACCCCCACGGGTTCGAGCGGCTGGCGCGGATCGTCGCCGGCCTGTGCCACTACCACCTCGACGCGTGCCGCTACGTGACGGCGGCCGGCATCGTCGCCGGCTCGCACGGGTTCACCCGGCACGCCGACGGCGGCGCCCTGGGATGCGGACACCTGGCGTGCCCGACAACCGACGGCGAGCTTTGGGCCCAGTTCTGCGAGAGGGTCGTACTCGAGTATCGGCGCGGCGGCTTCCGCCCGTCATGGGGGGCCGACGCGTGAGCGCCGCCGGCGAGCTCACGCAGGCCGACCGGGTCGAGCGGGTGAAACGGGCCGCCGAGGTGCTCGCCGGCGAGCTCCGCGACGCGACCGACGCCGGCGTTTCGCACGCCGTCATCCTGCCCCAGTTGGTCCTCGTCTTCCGCCAGGTGTTCGGCGAAATGCCGGCCGGCTTCACGATCCCCGGGATGCCGGCGTGAGCGGCGCCAGGACGCGCGGAGAGAGGCCGCGGCCGCCCGCCAAGGTGTCGGCCCCGGAGCCGGCCCGCTGCTTCACCTGCGATCGGGTGACGGTGCTGGTGGCCGGACACAAGGTTTGTGAGGACTGCCACGGGTCGCGCGGGAAGTGCGGACAGTGCGGGCATTTGCAGCCGGCGGCGGTGGCGGCGTGAACGCGACCGAGGCGGCCGCCTGGTTCGCGCTCGCGCTCGCGCTGCTCGAGCTCGCGTTTATCGTCACGTTGGTGGTGCTCGTCTTGCGGTTCTGGCGTCAGGTGGCGCCGACCGTGGCGCCGATGCTTTCGATGTTCGCGCCGCCGGCGAGCTCGAGCTCGAGCTCGGAGGCGGCGTCGGCTCTCGACCGGATAGCCGACGCGATCGAGGCCGGCGAACACGACGGCGGCGCCCTGTGAACGTGGTGGGGATGGTTTCGAGCTACCGGGAGGGCCGGCTCTCGAGGGCCGCCATCGAGTCTCTACTAGAGGTCGAGCTCGACGCGCTCTACGTCTTCGAGGGGCCCGCCGGCCCGCCGCTCGAACATGAGGCCGATCTTCCCGAAACGTGGCTGCCGGAGTCCGTAGACGGCTGCCGCGTCGTCGTCCACCGGGGCCGCTGGCGAACCGACGGCCGCAAACGTAACGAGATGTTGCAACGCGCGAAAGCCGACTACCCTGACGGGCCCCTGTGGGCCGTCGTCGTCGACGCCGACGAGGTGCTCGCGAACGGCCGCTATCTGCGCGACCGGCTCGAATGGATCGTCGCGTCGGACCGGCAGCGGGGGGCGTCGGTCGCGCTGCCGAACAATCCGCCGATGGCCCGATGGCCGCTGCGTCTCATCGAAACCGACGGCGCCATTTCCCTGATAACGGCGAGGGTGTTTCGGGCCGACCTGCTCCGCTCGATAGACCATTCGACGAGCGTTGTCACGAACGTCGCCGGCGTCCGCGACGGATGGGGAAACCACGCCGAGCTCTCGAAGGTATGGATCGAGCTATGGTTGGCCGCGATCGACAAAGGCGCGATGATCGCTTGGCCGCCGCTGCCCTGCGAACCGTGTTTGGTGCACCGCTCGAGCCTGCGGCATCCCGGGCGGGCCGGCCTGCGTATGTCCGATCAGGAAACCGCCGAGTTTGCGCGGGCCCAGGCGGAAGAAGAAGCCGCGGCCGCGCTCGGCGCAAGACTGACCGACGAGCTCGAGGCCGGCGCGTGAGTCTCGCGGGGACGGTGCCGGCGCTAAAGCGGCTCGGCCCGTTCGCTGCCGTGCTCGACGTCGGCGGGAACGTCGGCGAGTGGGCCGAGCTCGCGCGAGGCTTGTGGCCCGACTGCCGGCTTACGTCGTTCGAGCCGCTGCCGTTCCTGGCGGCCGCGAACCGGCAGCGGGCCCGCGGCCGCTGGTGGGTCGAGGAGGTCGCGGTGTCGGACGCGACCGGCGCCGCAACCCTGCACGTCTGCACAAATCAGCATTCGGCGTCGACGATGCAGGAGCCCGGCAGCGTCCGCCGCGAACAGTTCGGAATCCGCGACCGGTTCGAGGACGTGACCGTTGAGACGTTCCCGCTCGACCGCTACCTGCCGACCCTGCCTCCGTCCGGCCGCCTGTTGGTAAAGGTCGACGTCGAGGGGCACGAACATCGGGTGTTAGCCGGCGCCCGCCTGACTCTCAGGTGGGCCGACGCCGTCATCGTCGAGGTGCAACAGTCGCCGGCCGTGTTCGGCGGGGCGGCGCCGCCCGACGTGATCGACGCGGAGCTCCGCGCGGCCGGCCTGTACTTCGCCGGCGTGCTCGGATGCCTCGAGGCGCCCGGCGGCGAGATAGTGCAATTCGACGGGCTGTGGACGCGCTAACGAATCCAGAGGTAGGCGTCGTGCAAGGCGGGGAGGAGAAGGACGGCGGCCGCCAGTGCGCCGGCGAGCTTGCGGGAGAAGGTGAAGCGGGCCCGCCGGCTCGAGTCCATCGCGGCCGTTACTGCCTGCGCTATTTCGTCCGCTTTCGTCACCTGGTCGACCTGGCCGGCGAGCTCCTCGAGCTCGGATCGGAGGCGGCGGAGGTCGGCCCGGATAGCGGCGGCCGCGTATTCGAGCGCGATGATCCGGTCGCGGTTGTTGCGGGCGGTCGGCGGCGTCCCTGCATTCTCGATTCGGGTTTCTCCTGTCAGGTCGGCCGCAGTCCGGTCTGACGGTAGGCGGGGGCCCGGCAATGGGAAAGATAGCAAGGCGCCGGCGTCGGATGTAACCCCCTAAGGGGGGTTGACGGCGGCCCCAAAGTGTGCCTATACTGGGGCTATGGGTGTTATCCGATCCCGCGAGCTCTGCCCCCACTGTGGCGGGATGGCCGACCCGTCGACCACCTGCCCGCGGTCCGTCGAGTGCCCCTTGTGCGGAGCTCCGGCCGGCTCCCCCTGCCGGCGCCCGTCAGGGCACCGGGCGATGAGCCTGCACGCCGGCCGCGTCGAGCTCGCCGAGGCCCGCGACGCCGGCTCCGGCATCCTCGAGGCCGCCGACGAGCTCGAGCTCCTCGCCGAGCTCGAGCTCGAGCGCCACGGTCCGACCGTCGCCGAGACAATGGCCGGCATGGATGGCGCCTACCATCGTCCGGGCGCCGCCTTCGGCGAGTCGGGTTGGTTCGACTAATGGGT
>Ga0302323_100004821_pt1 | contig 11003 bp, 10 predicted proteins | sample Fen_T0_3_FD_201950 | JGI IMG/M metagenome (GOLD analysis project Ga0302323, IMG submission 201950) | Peat permafrost microbial communities from Stordalen Mire near Abisko, Sweden - Fen_T0_3 | ecosystem: Environmental > Terrestrial > Soil > Wetlands > Permafrost | place: Sweden: Abisko... | reverse complement strand
GCGGCCCCCGCCCCCCCCCCCCCCCCCCCCCCCCCCCCCCCCCGCCCCGCACAGCCGCCGCCCTTACGACTCCGATTCTCGCCTTCCACCGCCACCACTACCGGCCACCACTACCACCGCCCTCGCCCGACGCCAGCACGCCTACCTCGCCGTCACCAGCGTCCCGACCCCCTTCTCCGTAAACAGCTCCACCACCACGCTGTGTGCCTCCCGCCCATCCACCACGTGCACCGCATCGACGCCGCCCTCGAGTGCCCGCAAGATCGCCTTGGACTTCACCGCCATGCCGCCCTTCACCGTCTTTCCATCCTGCAGGCGCCCCAGCAAGTCCGCCGTGGTCAGGGCGCTGAGCAGCTGGCCGTTCTCGTCGAGAATTCCCGCCACATCAGTCAGGAAGATCAGCTTCTTGGCATGGGCTGCAACCGCCATCTCGGCGGCCACCACGTCGGCATTGATGTTGTAGCTGCTGCCGTCCGCCCCGAGCCCCACCGGCGAAATGACCGGGATGTAGTTCTTGTCCAGCAGCATGTCGAGCACATCGGCGTTGATGGACTCGACCTCGCCGACCAGCCCCATGTCGGGCTTGCCCGGCTTGGGCTCCAATTTGCGCGCCCGAATGAGATGCGCGTCCTTACCCGAGAGCCCCATGGCCACCCCGCCCAGCGTATTGATGAGACCGACGATTTCGGTGTTCACCTTTCCCGTCAGCACCATCTCGACCACACCCATCTCGGCCGTGCCAGTCACCCGCTGGCCGTCGATGAATTGGCTTTTCTGACCCAGGCGGTCCAGCGTCCGCGTGATTTCCGGACCGCCACCATGGACGATCACCGGACGCAGCCCGGCCGCCTGCAGCAGGACCACGTCGAGCGCAAAATTGCGCTTCAGCTCAGGCTGCACCATGGCCGCGCCGCCATACTTGATGACCGCGCGCGTGCCGGAAAATTTCTGGATGTACTTCAACGCCTCGACGATCAACTCGCGTCGTTCGCCAAGCGATTCTTTGGCTGGGATAGGTGCGTTCGGGTCAGTCATGGCATGTGTCCTGCGAGCGAGAGAAAGCCAGGGTTTCGGGCAGACCAAACATCATGCCGAGTGGCCTGACGACGATGATGCCGGCCAGCACTCTCGCATTTGGTTTGTCACCCATGCGCGGAACTAATCACATCGCGTGCCGTGAGATCAATCATCCCGTATGACCAAAACCACCAGTGCCACGCGCGCTGCTCGAAAGCTCGGCAGCTTCTTCCACGACCGCTCGCAAGACTGGTGCGATCACCAACTGCGCGACGCGGTCGCCAGGCGCGATGGTGTGCGCCTCCTGCCCCAAGTTGATCAGCAACACGATGATCTCGCCGCGGTAGTCGCTGTCGATGGTCCCCGGCGCATTCACAACCGTCACCCCATAGCGCGCGGCCAGCCCCGAGCGGGGCCGCACCTGCGCCTCGTAGCCGGGCGGCAGTTCCATCGCCCACCCAGTCGGCACCCCCACGCGCTGCCCCGGCCCCACCTCGATAGGGCCCTCCCCCGCCGACGCCAAATCCATTCCCGCCGCACCCTCCGTCATATAGCGCGGCAGGACCGCCGCGCCTCGCAGCCGACTGAATCGAACCGGTGGATTGCTCGCCAAAGCCTCAGACCTTCAGATTTCTCTGAATGCGCGCCAATGGTTCGTCGAAATCCGGCACGAACTCTCGCCCGGTCACCAACTCGTACAGCGCGACATAGCGACGCGCAGCCTCACACCGAACCTCGTCCGACAGCGGCGGTGGCGTCCCTTCGCCGGTGTAACCCTGCTCGGACAATGTTCGTCGAACATATTCCTTGTCCAGTCCGCGCGGTTCCTCACCACGTTCGAAGCGGGCCTGGTGATCGTCGGCGTACCAGTAGCGCGAGCTGTCCGGCGTGTGAATCTCGTCGACGAAACACAGACTGCCATCCCGACGGCGACCAATCTCGTATTTGGTGTCCACCAGCACCAGTCCGCGTTGCGAAGCCAAGCTCTGGCCGAACGCAAACACACGCGCGCACATTTCCGCCGCGCGATCGAACTCCGCCGATGTCAAGGCTCCCATCGCCAGAACCTCGTCACGCGATACCGAGCGATCGTGGTCGCCCTTCTCGGCCTTCGTCGACGGAGTCAGGATAGGCCGCTCGAGCTTCTGGTTCTTGCGCATCCCGTCCGGCAAATCGTGGCCACAGAAGCGGCGAACACCGTGCGAGTAGTGGTACCAGATCGACGTCGTCGTCACGCCCGTCAGGTAGGCGCGCATGACGAACTCGACAGGGAGGATTTCGCATTCGGTGGCAATCATCACCGTGGGATCGGGGACGTCCAACACGTGGTTCGACGCCAGGTGTTTGGTGACCTCGAACCAGTAGGCCGCAATTTGGTTGAGCACCTGCCCCTTGAACGGGATGGTCCCCAGCACCACATCGAAGGCGCTTATGCGATCCGTGACCACGATGGTACGGCGGTTGTCTTTCGTGTAGCAGTCCCTGACCTTGCCTGCGTACTTCTTCCCCAGCATGGCAAAATCGGTGGTTTCCAACGTCTTTGCTAGCTGGGATTTGATCAGGTCGTCTGAAATCATTGCGTTTCTCCTAGGCCCTTACATGTCCCGATCGCGAAGGGCGCGATCGATGATCGTTCCGCTCCAGCGCAGGTGGTGTCGTAAATCGAAGGCGCGATCCAAATCGGCAGAGGTCAGGCGCGAGGCAATGTCGGGGTCGCCGCCCAGTCGCGCACGAAAGCTGGGCGCGGTCGCAGGTAAGCCACCTGCACCCAATTCGGCCGACGTGGCCAGCGCGTGCTTTTGCACCATCTCGTAGGCAGCCTGTCGTGCAAGGCCGGTACGAACCAGGGCCAGCATCACGCCCTCGCTGAAAAACAGACCCCCCGTATGGTCCAGATTGCGGCGCATGCGCTCGGGATGCACAACCAGACCTTCGACCAGCCCAGCTGCGCGTCGAACCATGAAATCAGCGGTCCCGGTAGCGTCGGGCCCGATGACCCGTTCTACCGACGAGTGCGAAATATCGCGTTCGTGCCAAAGAGCAACGTTTTCCAACGCGGAGCTGCTGTAGCCGCGCAGAAGGCGCGCCAGACCGCACAGATTTTCCGAGAGGATCGGGTTCTTCTTGTGCGGCATCGCGGACGAGCCCTTCTGGCCTTTGCCGAAGGCTTCCGAAGCTTCACCGACCTCGGTGCGCTGCCAATGACGAACCGTAAGGGCCAAGCGCTCGACCGCGGTCCCCAGGCGGGCCAGCGCCATGAAGTACCCGGCGTGGCGGTCGCGCGCCACGATTTGCGTGGGCACGATTTCGGGATGCAGCCCAAGCGACGCCAGCGCCCGGGTCTCGATTTCCGGATCCAGGCTGGCGTAGGTGCCTACGGCCCCCGCTATTTTTCCCACCGAAATCTCTTCGCGGGCCATCACCAGGGCGCGGCGCGCGCGACCGACTTCGCTGTAGAACCCGGCAAAAACCAATCCCGCCACGATGGGCTCGGCGTGGATGCCGTGCGAACGACCTATCATCAGGGTTTCGCGGTGCTCGTTGGCCTTGACCGCCAGGGCAGTTCGCAGTTGGTCCACGCCTTCCAAAATGGCGTCCATTGCCTCCCCCAGGAGGATGGCAAATGAAGCATCGAGCACGTCGGACGAGGTCATTCCGAGATGAAGCCAGCGCGCCGGAGCACCCGCGAGCTCTTCCACGTGGGAAAGAAAGGCGATGACGTCGTGCCGCGTCCGTTCTTCAATCTCCAGGATGCGATTAGCGTCCAACTTGCCGGCGGCCTTTGTCCGAACTTCGACGGCCGTACCGGCAGGCACCAACCCCGATGCTTCCATCGCCTCGCAGGCAGCTAGTTCCACCTTCAGCCAGGTCTCGTAGCGACGCGCATCAGACCAAATCGCGGCCAGAACCGGTCGAGTATATCTGTCTATCATTGTAGTTTTTGCTTTTCAGGTTCGGGGCTGGAAGAGAGGCGTTTTAGGGAAGGGGTCGTTCTAGCGGAAGTGACCATCCTATTCAATGCTTGCCTATCAATCCTTGCCTGGCTTGCCTAATCAATCCTTGCCTGTTCCCTTGCCTGTTCCCTTGCCGGTTCCCTTGCCTGTTCGGCCTCATCGCCCGCCCGCCATGGGAATGGTCCCGGTGCCAACCAAGATTGCTAGCACGCCCACGGCAACGAACAAGAACGCGCGCAGGGTCGTACCGTTGACAAAACGTGGCATGAGGCCTTTCTCCTGCGTGCGTGGCCGAATCAAAATCTGCAAGACCGCGCAGGCGATGAGAATCGCACCGCCAAATAGAAAGAACCTGTGACCAAAGACCGCGATGTTCATCTGACTTCCCCTACGAGATTGCGATAGAGCACCAAGAGCTTGCCCGTGATGGGGCCGGGACGACCGCTCCCGACCAGCACGCCGTCCACGGTCGTGACGGGTAAGATCCCACGGATGGCGCTGGTAAGGAAGACCTCGTCGGCAGCGGACAAGTCCGATGGCGCGAGGAACGGAACCTCCCGACTTTCGATGCCACTGGCACGCGCCAGCCCAAGGACCTTGCCCCGGGTAACACCGTCGAGAATTCCCACCTCGAGCGAGGGCGTTTGCAGCTGGCCTTTCCTCACCACGAAGACGTTACTGGTCGCCCCTTCGGCCACACTGCCGTTGCTAGCCAAGAGGATTGCCTCGCCTGCCGACGGACGCCGGCGGCGGGCCTCGGCGATGGCCAGCACGCTATTCAAATAGTTGCCCGACTTGACGGCAGGGTCGACATTCCCGGGGGCGCTTCTCGACTGCGACACGACCTCAACGGCGATGCCCTCCGCGACCATGCTGGCGCTCGGAGGCCCAAGCGGCTGCGCAATCACGATGATCTCGGGCGATGTTGCTGTCGCGGGATCGATGTCCACGGGGCCGCTACCGCGGGTCACGATGACACGAACGCGAGCATCGGTTTCTCCCGTGGCCAAGACCGTTTCTTGGATGGCGCTTTCGATTTGTGTACGTGGCGGTAGGGCAAGGTAGATGCGGCCAGCGGACCTTTGCAAGCGATCGAGGTGCTCATTCAGGAAAATCAAACGATGATTCAACAGGGCAATGGTCTCATACACGCTGTCTCCCAAAAGAAAGCCGCGATCGAACACGGAAACCATTGCGTTTTCCTGTTCACGGACCTTGCCCTTGCTGAAGACACGAATTGACATGGTTAGGATCCAAACAAAGCTAGTACAATAACGATAGGTGAGCTACAACACCGAACGGATATCTTGGGAGTGCGCGTGAATGACGGCGGGTTTCGCCCGACGTGAGTCACCGCGGGAGCTCGAAAGAACCCAGCAAGGGCGCTTTCCTTAGGAGAGAGGGAGATTTTGAACATTCTGCGAGTCCGCTGTCGAAGCGCAGAGGAATTTCGAAGCCTGTACTGCACGGATCATCCCGACGGTGCGTTGTTTTGCCCGACCACCACTGAACTGCCTGCGGAGGCACTCGTCGTGGTGGAGATTGTGTGCAAAGGTCTGCCCAACAAGGTCTTCGTACGCGGCGTGGTCGTGTCGTGGCGACCCGCCTTGCCGCGACTGCGGGTCCGTGCGGGAGCGCTGGTGCGATTCGCACCCGAAGAAGCGGCCAAACGCGATTTCATACTTGAAACGTTGATGGGCACACGCCAGCCCACACCGAAGCGAAGACACACGCGTATTCCGCTCGGCCTCCCGGTAAGGGTTCGCATCGGCAGTGAGCCCGACGCCCTCGAGGCCGAGTTGCGCGAGATCAGCGTGAGTGGTGGTCTGCTTGCCACCTACGTGCAACCACCTATCGGCACGGACGTAGTAGTCGATATAGTGCCGCCAGGCGGAATCGCGCCCATGTCGATTTCGGCGCGCGTGATTTATCACGGAAGCACCGGCCAAACAGGGGTCAAGTTCATGTTCCGGGAAGGCGGCGGCTCGCGACGCTTGCGCGAATTGGTTCGGCGTTTCAAAATCGCGTAGGTTTTTCCTGGTCACGCCGCCGCATGGGAAGCTTATAATAGCGACCTTCTCCGATGAACGACGCTGTATCACTCGACGCAAAATGGTCCACCACTCCGTTGCCCATGGCGACCGTCGTTGGGGGCCGGTTTCAAATCCAGGCTTTCATCCGTAGCGAAACAGGTACCGACCTGTACCAGGCACTCGACATTCGTGAGAACGTTCCGGCGACGTTGCGATTGTTCGTGTGTCCGCCAGCGCTACGCCCGGTGGTCGAAAACGATCTCGCGCTGGCCGCGACGATCAGCCACAAGAATCTGGCCAAACTGTTTGCTTGGGGCTACGAGGGCGACCGTGTCTACGTTGCCACCGAGCCGCTGGAGGGCGCGACCTTTCGAGAAATCATCGCCGCCCGTCGAGAGCAGAGCCAAGTCGTTGGGCTTTCCCACGGCCACGTTCTGCTTGGACACACCGCCAATGGCCTCGAGGCAGCCTACGATCATTTGTGCCACGGCGGCGTTCACCCGGACAACGTTCGCCTGAGCAATTCCGGTCGGATCAAAGTCGCCAACCTCGGCCTAACACGCGTCCTGCCCGCCCTTGGCAACAGCCACGCCCATTGGGACGGAAGCGCGGCCTACATTGCGCCCGAAGTGATCGCCGGCGCCGCCCCATCAGCCGCCGCAGACGTCTTTTCTCTCACGGCCCTTCTCTACGAGCTCGTCACCGGACATGCGCCCGGATCGCCCCCATGGCCTGCAAGCCAAGTCAACGGAGAACTGCCCAAGGCCATCGATCGCATCATCGATCGCGGACTGGCGGCGTTGCCCGAAACGCGTTTTGCCCGTCCATCGCAGCTGATCGCGGAAGTGGGAGCCTTGCTTGCAGCGAGCAAGTCCCCCCCACAGAAAGCGGCCGCAGTGGTGCCACGCCTGACACTCGGCAAGTCATTCAGTGTTTCCGACGCCGTCCGCATCTCCGAAGAATACGAGCGCTGGCTAATCCAAAAGGACAACCTCGACTACGGACCGTTTTCGCTGGCCCAGGTCATGTCCCAAATGGAAAAGGGCATCTTCACCGGTGACGACTTCATCGTCGACGCCGATTCGGGCGATCGACAGAAAATCAAAGATCACCCACAGCTCATCGAATTCGCACGCATCAACGAGCGCAAGATAGAGGCCCAACGTCGCACGCGCGCCGAGCAAATGCACGAGCATGTCGAACGCAGGAAAAGCCGCTGGACCTTGCTCATCCTCGGCTTGGCCATTCTTGCCGTCGGCGGCGGGTTCACTTTCTACATCATGAACCGCAAGGCGGCCGAGGTCGATGTCCTCGCCTCGCGGGTCAGTGAAGCCGATGTCGACAACTTCCTCAAGGACGTCAAGATCGACTTTGCCCAGCCGAAACGGGCGCCCGCTGGGCACCGCGGCCCGGGAGGCGGAGTCGCCGGGCGGGCAGAGGATTTCGCCAACAACATGGAATTCGGCGATGTCAACCAGGATGGCGGCGACGCGATCCTGGACGAAGCAACCATCGACAAAGTCATGCGCGGGAACTACCGCAAGCTCGTGCCGTGTGTCATGCAGGGAGGCGTTCGTACCATCGAGCTCGACTTCGCCGTTAGCCCCTCGGGCCGCGTGCAGGGTGTGCAGGTCAACGGTCAACGCAAGGGCGTTCTCCCCACCTGCATCCTGAGCCGAATGCAGTCCTTCGGATTCCCTTCCTACAAGGGCAAGAAGACCATCGCAAGCTGGTCCATGTCGATCCGCTAGCGTCGCCACGGGCGGGCGGACGATCGTGGATGCCCGCCTCACGCGAACCGAACGCGCATGCACGGGCGCCCTCGTTCACGGGGCGCGCGCCCCGCGTTCCAAGGTCCTCTATCGTCCGAATCCGGTGGTGTGCTCTTTCACCGCCTGGGCCGGACGCACGCGGATCCCCAGCACCAAATCGTAGGTGAACCAGTAGCGTTCGGCCTTCGATGTCTCGATACAAAGCATGGTGTCGCGGGGATCGATCTTGACGACTCTGCCAACCAAAAGCGTCTCGCCGGGCGCAGCGATGATGAAGGTGGCATCGCGATCCTCGGGAACCGCAATGCCATCCGTACCAACCTTCAGCCGTTCTGCCTCGAGCGCAAGCAGGAGTGTTTCCTTGGTCATGCCGGCAGTCTACACCACGCTAAGCTCATCGCACGCACGAGCAATCGCATCGTGCAGATCTGTTGCGATGAGGCGTCGCGACCCCAGCGTTCGAATCGCCACGTCAGCCGCGGTCCCGTGGACGAAGACCCCCACGCAGGCCGCATCCTTGGCAGCAAGCCCCTGCGCCAAAAAGCCGCCAATCACGCCGGTCAAGACATCGCCACTGCCCGCGGTCCCCAGCGAGGCGTTGGCGGTAGGATTGACGTAGGCGGTTCCGTCCGGCGTTGCGATGATTGTGCGCGCCCCCTTCAGCACGACGACGGCACCGGCATTGGCGGCAAGCCGTCGCGCAAGGCCAAGCCGGTCCTTCTGGACCTCGGAGATGGTGCACCCGCAAAGCCGCGCCATTTCGCCCGGATGAGGCGTGAAGATACGGGGCGCAGGCGCCTTGAACGCGATAGCCGCGGCCTGAGAGCCAAGCAGGTTGAGCGCATCCGCATCGACAACCATGGGAACCTCCACCTCCGCCACCAACTGTTGAACCAATCCAGCCATCCCCTGCCCCGTGGGTATGCCCGGACCAATGGCAATAGCTTTCATGCGCGCCACCTGGGCCATCAGCGTAGCGAAGCTACTGTCATCGGCGTCATCGCCCTGGGCATAGCAGCTGGTCATCTCGCACACCGCTTTGGCATCGAGAGCCGACTGCGCCCCCGCCGTGGTTGCAAGGGTCAAGAGGCCGGCCCCGGCCCGCAACGCCGCGCGCCCCGCAAGCAACGCAGCTCCGGTCTTGCCTTTAGCCCCTGCGATCACCAGGAGATGTCCAGCGGTTCCCTTGTGGCCTGTTTGCCCGCGGACAGGTATCGAGGCAGCGATGTCCCCACGTTCGAGCCAATAGCAGAGGGGGCCAGATTCGCTTGCCGCCGACAGAACGCTTGCGAGGGCCACACCCAGGTCGACCACTTCGACTTGTCCCACGGTTGCATCGGCATCGAGAACCAGGCCAAGCTTCCGACAGCCCATGGTGGCTGTTGCGTGCGCATGGACGGCAATACCGTGGACGGCGCCCGTGTCGGCGTCGATGCCGGATGGGATGTCCAAGGCCACGCGCACAGCATCGGTCGCGTTCATGCCAGCGATGGCGGCAGCAGGCACGCCTGCGACATCGGAACGCAAACCGGTGCCCAACAAGGCATCGACGATGATGTCGGCCCCGCGCAAACGCGCCTGCCAACGCGAGGGATCGGCCTCCGCCGAAAAATCGTGAACGGCGTCGGCGGCCAAGGTGCGCAGAACACGTGCGAATACGGCAGCGTCACCGCTGATTTTCTCCGCAGGCATGGCGAGCAGGACCTGGACGGCCGCCCCTTTGCCCAAGAGGTGGCGGGCCACCACGAAACCGTCGCCGCCGTTCTGGCCGGCGCCGCAAACGATGCGCACGTCGAGACCACGAAGGTCGGGGCGCAACCGAGCGATCACGTCGGTGGCGCCCCGCCCGGCGTTTTCCATGAGCACCAGGCTCGGAAGGCCCAGTTTGTCGACGATGGCCTTATCGATAGCCCGCATTTGGGCCCCGGTTAGCAAGATGGCCATGGCCTGATCTCTACTGCAGAACCTTGCCCATGACGTCGGCGATGTCCTCGGCGTACATGCGAATGGTGAGCTCGTCGGTACCTTCGATCATCACCCGTGCCTTGGGCTCGGTGCCCGAATAGCGGACGAGAACGCGCCCCTCCTTGCCCAAAGCTCTTTCCACTTTCGCGATAGCGGCCTGAACGGTCGGGAGCTCGTCGACGGGTACTTTGCGTACCACGGGAAAGTTGAGCAGGACCTGGGGATAGCGGGTCATCAGCTTGGCCAACTCGGAGAGACTGCGCCCTTCCTGGACCATGACCGACAGCACTTGCAGCGCGGCCAGCAGGCCGTCTCCGGTGGTGGACTCTTGCAGAAAGACGATGTGTCCCGACTGCTCGCCCCCGAACGTGTACCCACCGGCCCGCATCGCCTCGACGACATAGCGGTCGCCAACCGCCGTGCGCAACAGCTTGCCCTGCACACTTGCCAATGCCCGCTCGAGTCCAAGATTGGACATCACCGTTGCCACCACGGTATCGCCTGGCAAGCGGCCATGGGCGATGAGGCGCGAACCCAAGATCGCGAGGATTTGATCGCCGTCTACGATCTCGCCCTTCTCATCGGTCAGGATCACGCGATCTGCATCGCCATCCAGAGCAATACCGATGGCAGCATGGGTCCGGCGCACCTCGGCTGCCACCTTCTCGGGGTGCAAAGCCCCACAATCGGCGTTGATGTTACGACCGTCCGGTTCGACGAAAAGGGGCGTGACATCCGCGCCAAGCTCCTCGAACACTTGCGGAGCGGCTCGGTAGGCAGCGCCATTGGCACAATCGACCACGATGCGCAGCCCATCGAGCGTACGATCCTTGGGGAAGGTGTGCTTGACGAACTGAACGTAGCGCCCTTCAGCGTCGTCCAGGCGAACCGCCTTGCCGATCTTGGGTTCCGGACCGGGCGTCAGAGGTTCCGGATTGCTCATCCGGCGTTCGATTTCGGCCTCGATGTCGTCGGCCAATTTGAAGCCATCAGGACCGAAGATCTTGATACCGTTGTCTTGAAAGGCATTGTGGGAGGCGCTGATCACGACCCCGGCATCGGCCCGCATGCTGGCGGTAATGAATGCGATAGCCGGCGTCGGCAAGGGGCCGACCAACATGACGTCCGCTCCTGCCGAGACGATGCCAGCTTCGAGTGCGCTTTCCAGCATGTAGCCTGACAACCGCGTGTCCTTGCCAATCACCACCCGGCAGCGTTGGCCGCGTTGACGAAAATGCTCAGCGACAGATCTGCCAAGGGCC
>Ga0302323_100004818_pt1 | contig 11005 bp, 9 predicted proteins | sample Fen_T0_3_FD_201950 | JGI IMG/M metagenome (GOLD analysis project Ga0302323, IMG submission 201950) | Peat permafrost microbial communities from Stordalen Mire near Abisko, Sweden - Fen_T0_3 | ecosystem: Environmental > Terrestrial > Soil > Wetlands > Permafrost | place: Sweden: Abisko... | reverse complement strand
AGGGGTCGCCTCGTGCTGGCCACGAGTGCGCCAGTGCGGGGCCGCGATCGGGATCGGGTGCGGCCGCGGTTACAAGCGTTCGACGCCCGCGATGCCGCTTTCGTCCACGCGGACGTACGGGCGGCCGTGCTGCGAGTAGCCGAACGAGCCTGAATTGGCGTAGCCGTTCCCTTCGTCGACCTGATGGGTGTGGCCGAAGATCACGGTCTCGGCAAAGGTCAGCTCGCGTACGCGCGCCGCGGCGGCGCGCAGCCGTTCCACCGGCAGATCTTCGTAGCGGTTGCCAGTCCGTTGCACCGATTGAATCAAATACAGTCCCGCAAGTAGGCCGGCGATGCCCCCGGCTCGGCTTTTCCACGCCAGGGATGCAGCGCCGCTCAAGAGTAGGCCCGCGCTGGCGAAGACCCGGTCGAAGTAGAGCCGCATGAACGTCTTTCGGAAGTCGCGGTGTGTCGGCGGGGCACCGCCATCTAGCAGCGTGCGCAATATTTCCGGGTCTAACTGGACCAAGCGCGCGAAATTCGAGAGTGCGGCTTCGCCCGCGCTGCGCTCGGCGTCGAAGCGATCGGCGCGGCGAGTCTCCAGGCACAGCCTGCCGGCCACGCGGAACCATTCCGCGATGATCAAGGGTGTGCGCGCGCCGTACACGCGGAAGGCCTTGGCGATGCCGGCCAGGGGCGTCGTGTCGTGCGCATGAGAAAAATGATGCGCGCCGCTGGGGCGGACGAAGCGGCGTGTGATAGCGATACCGAGCGGCTCCGTCTCGGGGCTCCACTCGGCGAGCGGATGGGCCGGCGCATTGTCGGGATCGTAAAAGTGGCCATGCTCGACGTGCACGCCGCCTCGGCGCACGAACCAGGGCGCGATCTCCAGCGCGGCACTGGGAGCCAGCTCCAGCTTTTGAAGCAGTGCGTCACGAATCTCTGCCGAAAGTAGGCCTGCGTCGTGATTCCCGGCCAATAGCGTGAGCGGTGTGCCGGCCGCCAAGTGCCCGCGCCAAGCGTTCGTCAGTTCGGGATGCGCAGACAGTAGATCCAGCACTGCGTCCACTGCCGAGCGGCCAGGCGCTTCCCAAGACAGGTTGAACACGTCACCCGCCAGAATGAACTCGTGTCCCAGATTGTCACGCATCAACCGCGAGAGATCACGCACCGTGCCGGTCGACGCGTCAGCCGACAAGTGCAAGTCACTAGTAACGATGATGGGCTTCATTGTCGGAGCGCCGGGGGCAGACGCAACCGCGCCCAGCCTAGCATCGTCCTACACACTGCGAGCGCCTTGCGTTGGCTGGTCCGCGCACGCGCATAGCGCGCGTGCGTGACAATTTGCCCTGAAATACGGCAATCATGGCGTGCTCTGAACTCAAAAGGCTCTTGGTCGAGGCCTCGGTACGTGTATGCTCAGGCTATCATGCAGAAGGCTTTGGAACGCATTACCCTCGAGACCGAGAAGCTCGTCGGCAAAGCCGTCAATCGTGTCTGGCCGTTGTACCAGAAGTACAACGAGCGCTTTCCCGGTGGTCGCTTGCAGCCCAAGTGGGCGCCGGCGCCGCTCTTGCGGAAGAAGGAACGGACGGCTCCTCAACTCGGCTGGCCACGTCGCACTGATTCGCTCTGCCCCCGTTGCGTGAAAGAGGTGCGTGACGCGGTGCTCTCCGGCGCGGAAGATCTGCGCGAATTCGTGGAGGGCAATCCCGGCGAGATCAAGGCAGACATCGTCGAGCGCGACGGCCAAATCGTCATGCTCAAGACCTGCCCCAAGCACGGTGACTTCGCCGACGTCATGAGCGTCGACCCAGCTTTCATGGCTCGTATCGAGGGCCTTTTCCCGGGTCGTGATTTCGAAGCGCCGAAGAGCAAGCTGCGCAATCACGGCAGCTCGACCATCAAGTACGGCCGCGGCTCGGTGCTCACGGTCGATCTGACCAACCGCTGCAACATGATGTGCGACCCCTGCTTCATGGACGCCAATCAAGTCGGCTTCGTGCACGAGCTGGAATGGTCAGACATCAAGCAGATCTTGGACGACAGCTTGAACATCAAGCCGCGCCGCCAGCTGAGCGTGCAATTTTCCGGCGGCGAACCGACGCTCAGCCCGTTCTTTCTAGAATCGATCAAGTACGCTCGCGATGTTGGCTACTTCTGCGTGCAGTGCGCCAGTAACGGCGTGATGTTCGCGCAGGATCTGGACCTTTGCCACGCCGCCAAGCGCGCGGGCCTCAGGCTTTGCTACCTGCAATTCGACGGCGTTACGAACGAAGCCAACAGCCATCGTAAGGTGGGCAACCTGTTCGACGTGAAGCTGCGGGCGATCGAGAATCTGGCAGCGGCGGGCATCGACGTCGTGCTGGTGGTCACGGTCGTGAACGGCATCAACAACGAGCAAGTCGGTCCGATCGTTCAGTTCGCGATTGACAATGCGGACAAGGTCACGGTCGTCTCGTTCCAGCCGGTCAGCTTCACTGGGCGCGATGAAGAGGTGGACGACGCGCGTCGTCAGCGCGAACGCTACACCCTCAGCCACCTAGTGCACGATCTGCACGATCAGCTGGGTGTGACCGAACCGATGCGGGATTGGTTCCCACTTTCAGCCATGAATCCGTTCAGCGACGTGGTCGACTTGCTGCTCGGTCAAAGCGCCGAATTTGGCGCACTCAAGTGCGGCTGCCACCCGAACTGCGGAATCGGCACGGCTCTGCTCGTGAACAAGCGCACGAAACAGATGGTACCCGTGTCTCAATTCTTGAACCTGGACCAGGTGTTGCTCGATCTGCAAGGCATCGCCGACGCTGGCCAAACCAAGGCTCAAACCGTCACCGGCATTGCCCTCTCGCTGCTGCGCAACTTCAATCCCGAGAAGGCGCCGCCCGGCTACAGCTTCACCGAGTTCGCCCGCCAGTTCTTGAGCCAGATCGGCGCGAACGGCTCGAAGGTCGGCGAAAGTGAAGGGGACGCGCACAAGTTCGAGTGGCGCTTCCTGTTCGTCGCCGGCATGTGGTTCCAGGATCTGTTCAACTACGATTTCCGGCGCACCGAGATGTGCATCATTCCGTACGGCACGCAGATGGGCGAGATCTCCTTTTGCGCCTACAACACCGGCGTCGGCTTCCGGCAAATCATCGAGAAGATGAAGAAGACCGCAACCGTTGCCGAGTGGTACAAAACCCGCGGTCGGCACGCGGTATACGCCAAGAACCAGCACTTGCCGTTGCCCGAGGCACCGCTGACTGTGGTCGTGCGTCAGAGCGAAGGATCGCCCTTCAGTGACGGCCGAAAGCGCCTGCGTCTGGTCTCGTAGTCGCCGTGCCGATTGATGACCGGCGTGTTGGGGCAAGCAGATGGGGCTAACCCAGCGCGCGTGTCGCCAAGCCTGATTGGCTAGAGGTCTCGACGATCCACCGGCCCGTCGAATGGTGGACGCTGCATCTCACCGAAGCGGCACACGCGCGCGCCGGGCAACGCTCGTCGCAGCTCTTCGCCCAACGCCGGCCCGCCGGCAAAGGCGCAACTAGTAAGCAGCGGACGATACGGGGTCAAAGCTGCGAGCGCGTCCGAAACGGCTAGGACGTGGATGTTTCTGCCGGTTGGCGGTAAGAGCCAGGTGTTCGTCTGGCCCACGCTCACGAAGCCCAGGCCGGCCTCGAAGATTTCTCCGGTGAAGTGCGCGGTATCGCGATATTGGGCGATCGCACTCAGCTCCGCTGCGCTGAACTGCCCGCGCGGGACGTGCTCTTCGAGCACGGCGAGTGCGCGCGCGAGCTCGCTTGCCAGCTCGTTGGCAAATGCCGGCTCCGCGGCTACCAAGAGGACCCGCGGGCTGAGGCAGCCGCGCTGATCGAACAGCGCGATATCTCCGGCAAGCGCGCTCAGCAAGGTGCTGAGCTCCGACTCGGAGTGCCCACCCTCCAGCACAGCCACGCCGAAACCCGATCCGTGCGCGTGAAATGCCACCCCGGCCGGCAAAGTCACCGCCACCTCGTCCATGGTTTCGTCGCTACCGTAGGCCCACAAACGATCGCCGGCGTGGGGTGACAACTCAGTCACGAGTTCGAACGAACCCGGAGCACCGGTCAGGAGCAGCTCGGCCATCTCTGGCTCGCGACGCGAGGTGCGAACGCGAACCTGGGCCGAAGCTGCGAGCCCGATGGCGATTGCGCGGTGTGCGGCCACGAACACGTTGGCCGAAAGCAGCACGTGCGCGACTTGCGCGCGGGGAGTCGAGCGAATCAGCGCTGCGATTTGCGCCTCGTCTGGCGCGGTTTCGAGGCAGCGCAGCAGTGCCAAGTCGACGCCTTGCGCGGACAGACCGCTCGAAGCGACGAGCCGCTGGCGCGCGTGGCGGCCACGGTCGGTCGAAGGGTCCGCAAGCGAGCGGGCGGATTCGAACAGCGGTTCGAGTCGAGCCCGGCGGGCAGCGAATTCGCCGTCGCTCATCCCAGGCCTTGGGCCAAAAATTCCTCGATCGCCAACGAGCAACCTCGGGCCGGCGCGCCCGGGGCGCGCCCCAGAAGTACGATCCCGCCTTCGACTCGGCGCACGCGATCTTGGGTTTGGATCGCGACTGCGGAGTCGACATTGCCGAGATCGACGATGCGCGCAATGCCGATTTCTCCGTTGGGTACGGGCTCGAGGGTGGTTGGATCGACCGGCACCACGCGCAGCCAGGGCGGCTCTGCGTACACACCGGGAGTGCCGCGGCGCTCCCGTTCGAGCGCGGAGCCGGTCACGGTGGCTTCGTACAATTGGCTGGTCAGTTCGGTCATCCCGTACTCGCTGACAATTTGGGCGTGGCTGATGCCGAAGCTGCGAGCTACGGCGGTGCGCAGTTCGGAGGGGTCGAACTCCCTGGTTTTTCCCTTGAAGCCGCCGGTCTGCATGACCACCGCTCCATCCGGCAGAGGCAGCGTTCGACCCTCGAGCGCATCCAGCAGGCCGACCAACGCGAAAGACGTGGCGAGCACGAGCAATGTTTCGCCGCGCTCGGTGGCCCGCGCAGCGGCTCGCTCGAGCCCAACTAGATCCACGCCTCGGTCATCGAGCAGCCAGCGCTCGGAGGTGCGCACGTCGAACGGGCCGCGACGTTCGAAGTCGACCATGAACATCGCCATCATGTGCCCGAGTGAGGACGTGGGCGGATCGTCGAGCAGCGGGGCGAGCGCGACGACGTAGTGTGCTCGATCGTTCGAGAGCAACGCGGCGCGACCGAAATTCAGCGCGAGTTCTTGGTACGTCTCCGTCACGCGCATGGCGTGCATGCCGCGTGCGCCGCTCGTCGTGCCACTGGTCGAGAAACGCAAACGGTCTTCGGCTTCGGACTGGAGTGCGACTCGCGCCAAGCGAAATGCATCGCAAGGCACGCCGGGGATGTCGTCCACGCTTACGATCGAGGCGCGTCGGCTGGCCCACAACCGTGCAAAGCCGGGCGAGTATTCCCGCTGAAATTCGGCGATATCCAGCGCCAGCTCAGCAAACGAGCGAACTCGGTCACCGTCCGCAAAGCGTCGCACGGCCTGATGCAAGTGATCGGAGCGAGCGTTGCGAGTCATGCGGCCAGCGTTCCAAGGCCGAGTTCCAACGCATCCACGAAGCCACCGAGCAAGGACTCTGCCAGCGTCAGAGGCGGTGTCAGCACCAAAATCTCACGCCGCCCACCACCGGTCGACGTGATGTAGCCACGTTCGAGCAGGCGCAGCGCAAGCTGCGATGCTCGGCCCGGTCGATCGCCGAGATCGATCGCAATCATGAAGCCCGAACCACGCACAGACGCTTTGGAGAAGCGCGCGAGCCGCGTCTTCAACGTCGTGACTAGCTGGCTACCGAGCGACAGCGCACGCTCTGGCAGGCGCTCGCGCGAGATCACGTCGAGCGTGGCCAGCGCTGTGCCGCAAGCCAGCGCGTTGCCCGCGAAGGTCGAGGTATGTACGACCTCGGCATCGCGGCGCCAGGCCTCGAGCACCGCGCCACGCCCGACCACGGCGCTGATCGGCAAGCCGCCGCCCAGCCCCTTGCCCAAGCAGATCAGGTCCGGCGTGAACTCCGAGCTCAATGAATAAAGCATTTTCCCCGAGCGTCCGAGCCCGGTCCAAATTTCGTCGGCGATACACAGGGCATCGAATTCGCGCGCCAGTTTGCCGAGCTCGGGCAAGAACTCGGGCGGTGGGACGACGACGCCGCCGCGGCCCAAGATCGGCTCGACCAGAATCGCGCCGACCGTGCCGTCTGCAAGTGCCGCCCTGACTTGGCTCAGCACTCGATCCAGATCTGCAGCCTGCGCCGGGTAATCGGCGAATTGGACGTGCGGGTTGAGCTGCGCGACAAAGGGCGCGCGGTAGCTCTCGCGCAAACCACACGCGGCCAGGGGCGCGTGGCTGAGCCCATGATAGGCACCGCCGAATGCGACGACGCCGGGTTTACCCGTGAACAACAGCGCGCTCTTCAGCGCTGCGGTCACCGCGTCGGCGCCCGACTGACCGAGGATCACCCGGGCGAGGGGGTCGGGGTGCAACACTGCCAAGCGTTCGAGCAGGGCGATCTTGGAGTCTGCGGGGAACACGTCGCCGAGCGCCATCAGCAGGCGGTGCGACTGAAAATCGAGCATGCGCAGCACGCTCGGGTGCGAGTGTCCGAGCAGCATCGCGCCAAAGCCCGCAGCCAAATCCAGGTAGCGATTGGAGTCCACGTCGATCACGTTCGACCCCTTGGCGCTGGCGTATACGATGCCCGCTGGCGGCGCGCGCAAATCCCCCGGCTGATGCACCGGCTTGGGGCCCATGGGCGCGGCTCGGTGCGCGTGGCGCACGAGCCAACTGCGCGAGGATGGTCCGGGTGGGCGGCTCAGGATCTTGGGTTCGTCCTGGCCGGGCTCGACTTCAATCGGCGGTGGAATTTCGCTGAAGCTCATGCGCGCTTTGGCGCACTACCACGAAATTTGCTCCGACTCGGGCGAAGCTGCCCGGAGGGCTGCGCTTTCGGGCGCGGGCTGCAGCGTGCACTGGGAGCGCCCCAACCCTCCCGTCCTCCCGCCAAGTTGCGGCTTCGTGAACGAGAATTAACCGCCCAACCGCCCAAACGCCCAGAGCGGAGAAAGAGAATTTGGGGTTCGTGAAGGGCGGCTCAGATCGTCGATGTATCGGCCGGCAACGGTTGCAGACAATCCGCGCCGTCCGCGATAACGAGGTCGAGCCAAAGGCCACCCAACTCTCGGGTCTACCCGGGGTGGCTCAGAAAGCCAAAAATGTAGTTGGAATCAAACTACGTTTTTTCGTTCGCGAGAGGTCCTCGATTTTGATCGGCAATCTGGCTCGCTGCACACGAGCCGTGCGCGTCGTGAACGATGTGCTGCGGTGCGCGCATGGCGCGAGCTTTCTCTGCTGCCCTGCGCGCAGGTCAGGAGCAAACGCGGTTACGTCCGCTGCGCTTCGCTTGGTACAGCTTCTCGTCTGCGCGCTGGATCAGATCAGTTGCCGCTTTGTCGTCTTGGAGCAAGGCACAGCCGATGCTGATCGTCACCGGGATTTGCTCGCCTTGGAAACTGAAGCCGTGGCTGCCGACTCGGGCGCGCAGATTTTCGGCCAATGCGACGGCTCCTGCCAGCGAGGTTTCCGGCAGCACGATCACGAACTCTTCGCCGCCGTAGCGCGCGAACACTTCGTCGCGGCGAATGCGATCTTGCACGATGCGCGCGAGCTCGCGCAGTACGTGATCTCCAGCCAAGTGTCCGTATTGATCGTTGATGCGCTTGAAGAAATCGATGTCGAACATCAAGACACTGAGATCACGCTCGTAGCGCCGTGCGCGAATCAGTTCTTTCTCCAGCGCCTCGAACAGATAGCGCTTGTTGTGGATCTGCGTCAGGCCGTCCACGATCGTCATGCGATAGATTTCTTCGTGGTACTTGGCCTCCGCGTCGGCACCGGACAAGAACTTCAAAATCGATGGACCGACCTTGATCCGATCACCGTTGGTGAGCAGGGCCTCGCGCGCGATCTGCTCTTCGTTCAGGTACGTCCCGTTGGTCGAGCCGTCGTCCACCGCGTACCAAGCGCTCGTTCGGCGCTCGAAATGCGCGTGCCGACGAGACACCGAGTCGCCCTCGAGCACGATGTGATTGTCCGCGCCACGCCCCACGCGTAGCGGGCTTCGGTCGAGCACGAAGCGCTTTCCTAGAAGGCCAGGCTCGGCCGTATAGATCACCACCAAGCAGTCGTTGCTGGGCGCGTCGTCAGGCGGGGGTGCCTGAACTACTTGGGTGACTCTGGTTTTTTCGTCGTATTCGCTCACGAACGCGGCCTCTCGCGCGCAACTTCAGCAGAGTCGGAAATCCGAGCCAATGGGGCCACTCGGCAGTGCCCCCAAGCCTCGTACCTTGCTTGAGCGCGGGCAGCTATCGGAACTGATTTCCATGTAATTCCCGAACACTCCAACTTAGCTTGCGGCAGAAGTTTCCGTCAAGCCAGCCTGGCAGTTGGGCCGGCTTTTCGGCACACGGCACGATCGGTCTCGGTCTCGTCATGCGCGCGCTGTCCGCGGCCATCCCACTTTCGAACCGTTCCATCACTCGCTCCCCAGCGGATTCCCCCGTCGAGCCGGCGGATAGTACATCCGCGCTGCTACTCAGATAGCGGTTTCTCAAGGCGATCCGGGGGTATGGCGGATTCCGCCAGGTGATGGGGGCTTGCGCCCGCATGACTCGTTTCGAGACAACCTCTTTGCCTGGCCGCCAGCAGGTGAGCCGAGGCGCGAACGAGCGCCCTTCACGAGCCGCCCGATCGCTTCCCGGTCGGAAGACACCGCTTTCGCACGAGCGGCAGCAAGAGCGCGAACAGCCAAGCCAGGCCGCCGGCTGCTGAACGCGGATCGCCACCGACCCTGCAACTGCAACCCCCGGATTCTCCAGCGCTCGCGCCGACCTGACCGGCCGTTTCGGAGTGAGCTGCGCCTGCATTCGAAATCGCCCCACCCTGCGAGCCCGGAGCAGTGCCGGCGGTGGCCGGCGTACCGCCGACCGAGGTAGCGCCGCCGACCGAGGTAGCGCCGCCGACCGAGGTAGCGCCGCCGACCGAGGTAGCGCCGCCGACCGAGGTAGCGCCGCCGATTGAGGTAGCGCCGCCGATTGACGTCGTTCCTCCTGCGGATGTGGCGCCACCAACGACCGCGCCACCAGCGGACGAATTTGCCCCGCTCGATCCGCCAGCCCCGCCGGAGCCACCAGTGCTTGCGCCCTCAGGCACGAACTGAAAGTCGCGTACGACGATCTCAACGGCCTTGCCGTCGGATGGGATACCGAAGCACCACAGGTTCATGCCCAGTGGTAGCGCCTGCTGCGGGATGTTCGTGGCCGCATTCGTGGGCGCATATTTCCAGGACTTGATCAATGACGCCGTGCTCGCGGGCGCCTGAATACCAGCGAGCAAGAAGTCTTCGATCGAGCTCTGCGTCCAAATGAAACGCGACGTGGACAGCGATCCACCGCTGAGTGAAAAGGTGTAGCTGAGCTCGCCGATGGTGGCACCCGAAGCGGGGTAGTTCGTCCAGTCACCGTTCGGTCCATTGGCTTGGCCCCAGCGCGAATACTCGATGTCGATCTCGTTCGTTCCATCGTTGCCGATGCCAGCGGCCGGGCCGTAAGGAAAGAAGCCGAGCACCACGTTCTTGTCGAGCGTGTCGATCGGACCGTCGACCTGCCATTGATAGGTGCCAAACCCAAGCCGCGTGGTGGTGAAGATCTCGGCCGCGGTCCAGGTATCGCCGTTCTTTTGAATTTTCAGGTGCAGGTAACCGCTGGCATCGACCGATACGTTGGCGGTGCTCCCCGCCGCGACGCCGGCCATGCCGCCGTTCGTCACGCTCCAGGTATAGCCCTTCCAATCGAGCTCGGCCGCGCTCGCCCGCCGAGGCGCGCCGAGCAACCCGGCGCCGAGCGCGCAGACCAGCCAGGGGATGGTGCCTTTCAGCGCTATGTGAGTGGAATGCACACTGACCTCCACGGGAACATTCGCTAAAGGTATCAGGAAATGGGCGCCGTAAAATGAATAGAGGCGATGTTTTCTGGATTGAACCCGATCAAACTCGAGGTCCCATTCCGGGCCACTCTCACCCACATGTGGTGATTCAGGATGATGTGTTCAACCGGTCGCGGATCCACACGGTCATCGTCTGCGCTCTAACGACGAATCTGAACAGGGCTATCGAGCCCGGCAACGTGCTGCTCGATCCCGGTGAAGGAAACTTGCCCAAGCGCAGCGTCGTGATCGTGTCCCAGGTTTCCTCGGTCGAGAAGAGCAAGCTTGGCGAACAGGTTGGGACGCTCTCTGCAGCGCGAGTCGAGCAGATTTTGGATGGCCTACGCTTCCAACAAGCCTCTTTTTTCGGTCAACGTTAGCTCGCGGGGGTCGGCGCTTGGCCGGTTGGTTCCGGAACGTCAGCACTCAGTTCATCCCAGTGCAACGAGTGAGGGCGTGTAAGACCAACCCAAAAGAAGAGCGCAATCGCCTGTCCTCGACTTGACTCGATTTGACTCGATATGAATTGACCCTACTTAGTACTTGGGTCAGCCGCCGATTGGCGCTACCGTAAGCTGTCGGTGAGGTGCTGATGGGTGCCAATCAACTGGTCTTTGCGTTTCCAGAACCGAAGCGGCGCGCGGCGCGGCGCGGCGCTGGCAGGAAAGCGCGGGCGGCGCATTTGCGGCAAACTCCGCACCGTGCGCGGCCGGTTCACCGCAAAGCGAATCCGGTGCACGTCACGCTGCGTGCGGGTGTGCGATCGCTTCGCTCTCAGCAAGTGGCGCGCCTAGTGCTCGGCGCGCTGCGCGATAGCAATCGAGATTGGTTTCGCGTTGTGCACTATTCGGTGCAAGACAATCACGTGCACCTGATCGTCGAGGCCGAAGGCCGAGACACTCTTTCGTCAGGCGTGCGCCGGCTGATGGTGCGCATCGCGCGCCGGGTGAATCGCTTGCTGCGAAGGCGCGGCCGCTTCCGGGGCAGATCGCTGGCACGGTCGCG